>OBLV0100000053.1_pt1 | contig 60128 bp, 45 predicted proteins | sample 1520071 | NCBI WGS metagenome assembly OBLV01 (sample SAMEA3888446, study PRJEB22518) | metagenome | reverse complement strand
ATCGACAACGCGGGCCGCGCACACCTGCGCTTCGGCAACGGCGACGAAGGCCGGCTTCCCGACGCCGGGACGACGTTCTCGGCGCGGTACCGGGTCGGCAACGGCCCGAGCGGCAACGTCGGTGCCGGCACGATCGCGTATCTCGTCTTCCGCACGATAACCGAAGGGATCGGGAACCTCGTGCCACGTAACCCGCTCGCGGCGAGCGGCGGCACGGCGCCCGAGCCGCTGGCCGACGTGCGACAGTTTGCGCCGTACGCGTTTCGCGACGTGCTGGAGCGCGCCGTCACCGCTGACGACTACGCGACGCTGGCCGCCGACGACGCGCGCCGGCTCGCCGCGCGGGCACGCGCGATTGCCGCGCTGCCGGCGCCGCAGTCGCCGCCCGAAGTCTTCGTTCCACCGCTGGACGACGCGCGCGCGGGCGAAGAGGAAGAACCGCCGGCGCCCGCGCCGCTGCCGCCCGACCTGTGCCTGATTCCGTTCGTGCGGCTGCAGAACGCACAGGCGGCGCTGGTGTGGACCGGGAGCTGGTACGAAGCCCAGGTCGCACTCGACCCGCGCGGCAGCGAGTCGGTCGACGACGAGCTCACCCACGAAGTCGCCGCATTTCTCGAGCGATACCGGCGCATCGGCCACGACCTGGCCGTCCAGGGCGCGCGCTACGTCGCGCTCGACCTCGGCTTGTCGGTCTGCGTCGCGGCCGGGTACCTGCGCGGTCAGGTGGAAGCGGCGCTGCTGGGCATCCTCGGGAACGGCGTGCTGGCGGACGGAACCCGCGGTCTGTTCAACCCCGATCGGCTGACGTTCGGCCAAGGCATCTATCTGAGCCCGATCGTCGCCGCGGCGCAAGCCGTCGCGGGCGTCGTCGAAGTGACGGTGACGCGACTCGCGCGCTACGTCGTCGGCAGTGCGCCGCCCGGGCCACGGACCCGTGACGTTCCGTCGGGTGGCGTGCTGACGATGCGCGGATTCGAGATCGCGCAGCTCGACAACGATCCCAGCGCACCGGCGAACGGCCGGCTCACCTTGAACCTGCGAGGCGGGCGATGAACGCAACCTGCGGCTGCTGCACCGGAATCGAGATCGCCGTCCCCGCCTCCGAGGTCAACCCGCCCGGGCTGACGGCGTTGACCTATCGAGCCGGAACCTACGCAACGTTCTTCGAGACGATGCTGGCACGGCTGTCGACGATCCCTGCGTTGACGACGCGCGACCCGTCGGATCCGTCGATCGCGCTGCTCGACGCGTGGGCTGTCGTCGCGGACGTGCTGACTTTCTACCAGGAGCGCATTGCGAACGAGGGGTACCTACCGACCGCGCTCGAGCGACGCTCCCTGCTCGAGCTGGCCCGGCTGATCGGGTATCGGCTCCGCCCCGGCGTGGCGGCAAGCGTCAAGCTCGCCTTCACCGTCAGCAGCGGGTTCCAGGGCTCGATTCCCGCCGGGACGCGCGCGCAGAGCGTGCCCGGCGCCGGCCAGAGCCCGCAGTTCTTCGAAACGAGCGCCGCGTTCGAGGCGCGTGACGTCTGGAACGCACTCGCGCCGCGGCTCACCCGCCCCACGGTGATCACGCCGGCGCCCGCCGTGCCGCCCGCGAAGGTCCAAGATCAGAGCGCGACCGACCAAGACGTGACGCAGACCGCCGCCGACGTCATCGACACGATCTACGCCGACGGCGTGACGACGAATCTCAAGGCCGGCAACGCGCTGCTCTTCGTGTTCGGCGGAGGACCGGGACAGCAGTGCCTGCGCATCGTCGGCGACGTCGACGCGCAAGGAGCCTCGAACCGGACCGAAGTCACGCTGGCAGCCGATCCCGGCTACTCCGGGGCGCTGCTGCTCTACGTTTTCCTCGCGAAAGCGGAGTACGGCTTCCCCGGCAGCGACATCGCCGCGAGCGTCGCCCAAATTCTCACGGTGCTGCTCGGCAACCTCGGGCAAGGCGCACCACTCGAAACCGCCGTCGGGCTCTTGCGCGCGGCGCTGCCGCAAGTGGCGCTGCAGCGCTCGGTCGCCGACGCGCGCGGTTTCACGCGCGTTTCGGCGTTCGTCGGCCAGCTCGTGCGCGCGCTCCAGACGTTGATCGTCGAGGCCGGCTCGGGCGGTGCGGCCGGGTCGTTGGCGATGCGCGCCACCGGGGCGCGCGGCAACCTGAACTTCGCCGTCGTTCCCGGCGGGTTGGCCGGATCGCCGCTGGCCCGGCTCGGCTCGATCGTCGCGCCGCTCGCGCTGCCGCCGTCGGTTCAGCCCGCGAACGCGCTGCGCCTCACACGCAGCGTCGGACAAAGCTTTGCTCCGCAGTCCGACCTCGCACCGCGCTTGATCGCCGCGCTCAAGCCCGGCATCTCCGACGTGCTCTATCCGGCTTGGAAAGGTCTCGCGACGCCCGCCGGCAGCGTCGAGGTCTTCGCGGCGCGCGTCAAGGCGACGCTGTTCGCGTCGAGTTACACCGGGCTGGCGACGGTCAGCGACGGACAGGCGCCGAGCTTCAAGGCGCCGCCGACGCTCGCTACTGCGTGGGTGGCGCTGGCGGTAGCGTCCGACGGCTACGACACGATCGCGCTCGACACGACCTACGAGCAGGTTACGGCGGGATCGTGGATCGCCATCGACCGCCCGCTGTTGGACGCGTCGTCGAACGTAGCCGGCCGCACGACGACCTATCACATCGTCACTGCCGCCCGCACCGCCAACGTCGACACGACGATCGGCTACAGTGCGAAGGCGACCTTGCTGACGCTGGCACCGCCGTGGCTCTCCGATGCGGCGGAAGCCGGGACGCTGCAGGCCTATACCGGCGTGCCCGTCGTCCTGCGCGACACGGTCGTCTACGCTCAGGCCGAAGCACTGGCGCTCGTCGAGGAGCCGCTCGACACCGACGTCCAAGGCAGCAGCATCGATCTCGACGACGTCTACGACGGACTGGAGGCCGGCCGCTGGATCATCGTCTCGGGAACGCGCACCGACATCCCGAACGCCAGCGGCGTCGAAGCCAGCGAGCTCGCCATGATCGCAGGCGTCGAGCAAGGAACGCAGGCGCCGCTGTGCGTGGCCTTTCCGCTGACCGCGCCGCCGTTCGCGCAAGTGTATTACACGACCGCCGCCGACGCGAACGGCGACCGGCTGGTCGTCGGCGAGCTGAACGACGCCGCGGTCGCCGCGGTGCGGCAGCTTCCGCTGCCGCAGATGCTCAACCAGCAGTACTGCGCGCAGATCGAGGTCGCAGCGGGAGTCTACGTCAACGCGTACGTCCCCAGCGCGACCGAGCGCGCCGGTTCGTTTCCGTCGTTCGAAGGGATGCTCGTCGACCCGAAGACCCATGTTCCGCTCGCCGGCGGCACGATCGTCACGAAAGGCAACGCGCTGTTCGCCTGGCGAATCTCGGACGAGAAGCTGCACACGGTGCTGACGCTCGCGGCTCCGCTGGCGTACAGCTACGATCGCGGCAGCATCACGATCTACGGCAACGTCACCGATGCGACGCACGGTCAGTCGACCGGCGAGGTGCTCGGCAACGGCGACGCAACGCGCGCCTTCGCGACGTTCGGGTTGAGCCAGTCGCCGCTCACCTACCTCTCGGCGCCCACCGCCGCCGGCGCGATGAGCACCCTGACGGTGCAGGTCAACGAGCTCGACTGGAACGAGGTCGGCGACTTCACCGAGGCCGGCCCCAAACAGCGCGTCTTCGTCACGCGCGAGAACGATGCAGGTCAGACCTCGGTCATCTTCGGCGACGGAGTTCACGGCGCGCGCCCACCGACGGGCACCGCCAACCTCAAAGCGACCTACCGCTACGGAATCGGCGCGGCGGGCAACGTCGATGCCGCGCAGATCAGCCAGCTTGCGACGCACCCGCTGGGCGCACAAGGGGTGCTCAATCCGCTGGCGGCGACCGGCGGCGCCGACGCGGACACGCTCGCACAGGCGCGGGCCAACGCGCCGCTCGCCGTGATGGCGCTCGACCGGTTGGTCTCGGTGCGCGACTACGCGGACTTCGCCCGAACCTACGCGGGCATCGGCAAAGCGGTCGCGAGCCGTATCTCCGACGGACGCGAGCTGCTGGTGCACGTGACGATCGCCGGCGCGGGCGACATCCCGATCGATCCGAGCTCCGACCTGTTCGCCAACCTGTTGCTTTCGCTGCAGACCTACGGCGATCCGTACCAGCCCGTCGCCGTCGACGTGCGCAGCGTGCGCCTCATCGTGATGAGCGCCGTCGTCGGTTTGTCGGCCGACTACGTGTGGGAAGACGTTGCGCCCAAGATTCGGGCCGCGCTGCTCGCGCGGTTCGCGTTCGACGCCCGCTCGCTCGGGCAGACCGCGTTCCAGAGCGAAGCGGTACTGGCCGCGCAGAGCGTAAAGGGCGTCGCGTTCGTCAACATCACCGTGTTCGACGGTGTTCCCGAAGACGTCACGGTCGCGCAGCTCGCGGGGCTGGGCAACACGCTGCGCGCGCGCCAGTACGTGCGCGCGCAGCTCGCGCGCATCGATCCGAAGGTCGCGCCCGGCTCGCCCGGCCGGATCGCGCCGGCCGAGCTGGTCTTCATGACGCCGGATATTCCCGATACCCTCATCTTGACCGAGGCGGGGTCATGAGCGTCGATCCGGCCCGGCTCTACGACCTGGTCCCCGTCGTCTACCGGCTGCGCGACGCCGACCGCGGTTACCCGTTGCGCGCGCTGCTGCGCGTCGTCGACGAGCAGCTCGACGTCGTCGAACGCGACATCGCCGGACTCTACGAGAACTGGTTCATCGAGACGTGCGCCGACTGGGTGGTGCCGTACGTCGGCGCGTTGGTCGGCTACACGCCGGTGAGCACCGGGCCGACGACGAGCACGACGCGGCGCGCGCAGGCCCGTGAACGGATTACCGTGCCGCGCCGCGAGGTCGCCAACACGATTCGGTTCCGCCGGCGCAAAGGGACGCTTTCGGTGCTCGAGGACCTCGCCGAGGCCGTTGCCGGGTGGCCGGCGCGCGCGGTCGAGTTCTACCGCCTGCTGGCGGTGACACAGAACATCGACTACCTGCGGATGGACCGGGGGCGCCTGGCGGACCTGCGCAACGTCGACGCGCTCGATTCGTTGGGCGGCGCGTTCGACGAGCTGTCCCGCAACGCCGACGTTCGCCGCACGACCTCGATCCACACGCAGGGCACCGCGAACATCCCGGAGGTGGGCGTGTTCGTCTGGCGGCTGGGAGCGTACTCGGTGACGATGGCGCCGGCGTATCCGTACGACGAGGAGTCGCCGAGCAGCTATCTGTTCAGCGCGCTCGCCAACGACACCCAGCTCTTCGTGAACCCGAACGCGAACGCCGATCCGCCGTTGCCGCTCCCGATCACGCGCCGGGCGTTCGAAGCCCGCGAGATTCACACCTCGAGCACGACACCCGCGTCGGGCGTGCCGTTCGACTACGGTCCGGGCAAGAGCGTGATGCTGTGGACCGGAACGCCGCCGGTGCCGGTGACGCCCGACCGCATCGTCGCCGCCGACTTGCGCGATTGGACCTATCGCCCGGCGGCTGGGACGGTCGCGCTCGATCCGGTGCTCGGGCGGATCGCCTTTCCGCCGCAGACCCGCCGGCTTCCGGTGTGGGTCTCGTACAGTTACGGATTCAGCGCCGACCTCGGCGGCGGCGAGTACGATCGCACGCTCGCGCAACCACCGAACGCGACCTTCTACCGGATCGGGAGCGGCGCGCCGTTCGCCGCCCTGGCCGACGCGCTGGCGCGCTGGCGCACCGACGCGCCGGCCGACGCCGTGATCGAGATCGTCGACAGCGACGTGTACGACGAAGCCGTCACGATCGAGCTGGCGGCCGGGCAGACGCTGCAACTGCGTGCTGCAGACCGCACGCGGCCGGTGATCCGGCTGCACGCGCCGGACGACATGACGGTGCGCGGCGCCGCCCCGAGCTGGTTCGTCCTCGACGGAATCGTGGTCACCGGGCGTCCGCTGCAGATCGGCGGCGAGATCTCCGGCGTGACGATCCGGCATTCGACGCTGGTTCCGGGTTGGGGACTCTCCTGTGACTGCCAGCCGAACCGCCCGAGCGAACCGAGCATCACCATCGTCGACGCGCCGCTCTGCCTTACGATCGAACACGCCATCGTCGGAGCGATCCAAGTCGATCGCGACGAGACGCTCCACAACCCGATGCGGCTCCAGATCAGCGACAGTATCGTGGACGCGACGAGCGCCGACCGCGTCGCGCTCGGAGCGGCCGGCAAGCTGTGCGCCGACGCCGTGCTGACACTGCTGCGCAGCACCGTGATCGGCCAAGTGCAGTCACACACGATCGAGCTCGCGGAGAACAGCATCCTGTTGGGCGCGGTTCACGCTTGCCGGCGTCAGCGCGGCTGCATCCGCTTCTGCTACGTGCCGCCCGACTCGGAGACGCCGCGCCGGTACGAATGCCAGCCGGACCTGGTCGAAGCTGCCGTCGGCGCGCTCTATGCCAACGGGCAAGTGAGCGCAGCCGAGCGGGACGCGCTCTTGACCGCCGAGCGGCTGCGCGTCGAGCCGAACTTCGACAGCCTCCGCTACGGCCGTCCCGTGTACGCTCGACTGGCGCTCGACTGTGCGCCCGACATCACCGGCGGCGCCGACGACGAGTCCGAAATGGGCGCGTTCCACGATGTCTACGCACCGCAGCGCGCGGCGAATCTTCGCCAGCGACTCAGCGAGTACACGCCGGCCGACACCGACGCCGGGATCATCTACGCGAGCTAAGGAGAACACCGTGAAGGCCGATGTCACGCGCAGCAGCTTCGACCCGCTCAAGCACTTCAGCAGCGTCGTCATGCAGCAAGGCAGAGTTCAGCTCGACGCCGACTGGAACGAGCAGGCGGCGATCCTCCTGCACCAGATCCGCGCGTTGGCCGCTTGGGCGTTTCCGTCAGGCGGCGGCAGCGGCTTCGCGATCGCGCCGCTCGACTACAAGCCGCTGGTGAGCGACGATTTCGCGCTCGGACCGGGCAGCTTCTGGGTCGGCGGCATCTTGTGCGAGATCGAGTCGACGCCGGTCGCCGTGACGAGCATCAACGTCGCGCAGAAGCAGCTCGTCGTCGCGGCGTGGACGGTCGATGGAATCGAGTTCACGAAGGGCCAATACGTTTCGGTTACCGGCAACACGTCGTCGGCCACGCCGCCGGCGACGACGACGATCACGGCGGCGATCACAGCGATCGACTATCCGAACACGACCATCACGCTCGACACGGACGTGACCAAGCTCAAGAGCGCCAAGAACCTGCGCTTGCAGCGGCTCGTGACGTACAAGTCGCAGCCGAACGTGCCGGCGCCGCCGGCGCTCGGCACGGGCAGCAGCCAGGTCTACCTCGACGTCTGGGAACGCCTGATCACCTATGTCGTGGACGATTCGATCCGTGAAGTCGCGCTCAACGGCCCGGATACCGCCGCCCGCACGCAAGTCGTCTGGCAGGTCGGCGCCGTCTCGTACCAGCCACCAGCCGCCGAACAGCAACTCAACGTCGACCAAACCGTCGTCTGCATGACGTCCCAGTCGCTTCAGACGCAGCTCACCCCGACGAACGTCGGGCGCATGCGCGCCCGCACGCAACCTGGTGAGGTCTCGACCGATCCGTGCACGATCTCGCCGGACTCGAGCTACCGCGGCCCGGAGAATCAGCTCTATCGAGTCGAAGTGCACGACGGCAACAGCGTCGACTCGACGCAGCAGGTCACGTTCAAGTGGTCGCGCGAGAACGGTGCCGTCGTCTATCCGATCGTCTCGATCGCCAGCGTCAACGGCGTGCCGAAGATCACGCTGGCCAATCTCGGCCGCGACGACCGCTTCGGCCTTCACACCGGCGACTGGGTCGAGATTCAGGACGACGACACGGTGCTCTCCAACACGGTGGGGCCGTTATTTCAGGTGCAGTCGATCGACTCGGGCTCGATGACCGTTACGCTCAGCGGAAAGCTCTCGGGATCGGCCGGTTCCGATCCGGCCTTGCACCCGCTCGTGCGGCGTTGGGATCAGGTAGCCGGCGACCCGGCCGCGGGCGGGCTCAGCCTCGCCGCCGACAACGCGGCGATCTTGGTGGCCGATGCCTGGCTCAACCTCGAAGACGGCGTGCAAGTGCAGTTTCCCGGCGCATCGTCGGCGACGTTCCGCACCGGCGACTACTGGCTCATCCCGGCGCGCGTCGCGACCGGCGACGTGGTGTGGCCACAGGAATCGGGCGTCGACGCCCAGGGCAACGCGGTCACCAATCCCGTTGCGCAGTTGCCCGACGGGATCGTCCACTTCTATGCCCCGCTCGCGGTCGTCACCGTCGCCACGAACAAGGCGCCGACCGTCGCGGCTTGCCAGCGCGTGGACCCGGGCGGCTAGCGCCGTCTCCACCTAACGCTCGAGCTTGAAGATGCCGATCACGTCGCCGCGGGGGAAGTCGAGCTGGAAGTTGCCGCCGGCGGCGATCGCGACGTACTGCGTGCCGTTGACCTCGTAGGTGATCGGCGGCGCGTTCGCACCGGCACCGAAGCGGTAGCTCCAGAGCTTGCGGCCGCTGCGCGCGTCGAAAGCGTCGAGGTTGCCGTCGCCTTCACCCATGAACACCAGGTTGCCGCCGGTGGCGAGCGCGCCACCCATGAGCGGTTGCTTGGCCACGTACTGCCAGGCGATCTTTCCGGTCTGGACGTCGATCGCGCTGAACCGGCCGACCTGGATCTTCGGCTTCTGCTTGTTGGTGAACACGCTGCCGGTGTTCATGAAGCCCGGATGCACGGCGCCGCCGTGCGGAGCGAAATCCATCAGCTGATCCATCCCCAGCACGTACACGCGGTGCGTCAGCGGCGAGTACGCGGGCGGCGACCACTCGGCGCCGCCGTTCGCGCCCGGCAGCACGCTGATCTTCTTGAACATGTTCGCGTTCTGCTTCACGAACGGGTCGGAGCGGCGGATCAGCGCACCGGTCCTTCGGTCGACGATGAAGAACCAGCCGACCTTGCCCGCCTCGCCGGCGGCCGGGATCGTCCGGCCACCGCGGTGGACGTCGAACAGCACGACGTTGCTGGTCGCGTCGTAGTCCCACAGGTCGTGCTTGACCTCTTGGTAGTACCAGCGCAGCTTGCCGGTGCGCGTGTCGAGCGCGACGATCGAGTCGGTGTAGAGGTTGATACCGGCCCGCGTCGCGCCGTCGAGGTCCGGGTTCGGGTTGCCGGTGCCGAAGATCACCAGGTGGCGCGCGGCGTCGATCGCCGGCGTCGTCCACACCGTGCCGCCGCCCGTCTTCCACGAATTGCCGGCGAACGTCTTGGGATCGGTCGAGTACCAGCGCCAGCGCTGCTTGCCGGTCATCGCGTCGTAGGCTGCGACGAATCCGCGCAACGCCCACTCGCCGCCCGCGCTGCCGACGATCACTTCGCCGTCGAGCACCTGCGGCGCCATGCTCTCCGAATAGCCCACCGACGTGTCGGCGACCGTGGTCTCCCAGTGCTCCGTGCCCGTGCGCGCGTCGAGTGCGACGACTTTCGCGTCGAGCGTCGTCACGTAGAGGTTACCGTAGCCGAGCGCCGCGCCGCGGTTGTTCGGGCCGCAGCAGATCTTGAACGTGCCGAGCGCGCGGGTGACCGACCAGATCACGTTGCCGGTCGCGGCGTCGAGCGCCATGATCTTCATGTGCCGGTCGACGACCGGCGTCGTCACGTACATCACGCCGTCGGCGACCAGCGGCGTCGTCTCGAAGCTCTCGAACATCCCGGTGTGGACCATCTTCACCGGGACGAGCTTGGCGACGTTCGCGGTGTCGATCTGCGCCAGCGGCGAGTAGCGCGCGTTGTCGTAGCTGCGGCCCGGCAGCCGCCAGTCGTTCGCGGCCGACGCGGCGCCGCGCAGCGCGGCGTCGTCGAGCGAAACGTTCGCCGACGGAGCGATCGTCGCGGAAACAGCAGGTGCGGGTGTCGTGCCCGGTGACGGCGGCGGGGCGAGGTTCGGGTACGGCAGCAGCTTGACGCTCGCGAGCGTCGCGGTCGTCAGCGCTTTCGTGCCCGGTGCGTACGCGTTCTTCTGCAGGATGAACGCCAGGACGCCCAGGTACTGCTTCTCGGTCAGACTGCCCGGCGCGTTGAGCGGCATCGCGCCGTGCACGAACGTGTACAGATCCTTGGCCGACTTCTCCTTGCCGGTCGTCAGCGACGCGCCGAACACCGGGCCTTGCAGCGGTGCGCCGTCGGCGCCTTGGAGGTTCGCGCCGTGGCAGCGCACGCAGTACTGCACGTAGACGTACTGGCCGAACTGCGCCTGCGCGCGGGTGTAGCCGCCCGGCGGTGCCTTGGGTGCGGGCGCCGTCCCGGCGCCGAGCAGCGCCGCCGACGCGGCAAGTGCGGTCGCACAGAGCGCGACGACCGGCCAACGACCGAACCTCATCCGGGACTCTCTCCTTCGTCTCGGCGAACGACTTCCTCGCGGCGCGCGGGCGGCGTGTCGACGCGCCAGAACGCGAACACGAAGATCACCAGCGCGACGATCGCGACGTACCCGAGCGCGCCTTCGGGGACGGGGCCGCTCGAATGGTACGGCGCGACCGCCGGCTGACGCGACGTCTGCAGATACATCACGTACGACGCGACGTCGTCGACGTCGGCGTCCGACAGCTGGTGCGGACCGAAGACCGGCATCTGCTCCGGGCCGACGCGAATCGCTTCGGCGACCTGCGCGATCGACGTGCGGTCGAGCGACGGCGCCCAGTCGAGCAAGCCGAGATCGCCGCCCTCGCCCGCCAGCCCGTGACAGGCCTGGCAGTTCTGACGGAACAGCGCCTGGCCGTGATCGAAGTTGCCGTTCGCGACGACCCGCGGGATCGCGGGACCGCCCGCAACCGTCGGCGCGAGGTACGCCTCGAGCGCGCGGACGTCGTCGAGCGGCAGCCCCTGGCCGCTGCGCACGTCGCGGTGCGCGATCTCGACTTCCGGCTCGGCGGCCGGCATCCGTCCGGTCATCAGGTAGAAGTCGAGCGTCGCCATCCCGACGCCGCGCAGCGACGGCCCGTCGCCGGTGCCCCACTTCTGCGGCGCGTGGCACGACGCGCAGTGCGTCGCATAGAGCTGCGCACCGCGCGGCATCGCCGGCGGAGGCGTCGCCGCGCCGACCGCAGCCGCGAGCAGCACAGCGATTCCGAGCACGCTCAGCGGCCCTCCGCGGCGTCGAGCGCGGCGCCGAGCCGCCGTTCGCGCGCACCCCAGTCGGCGACGCACCACAGCAGCGCGAGCAACACCGGCGTCCCGGCGCTCAGCCACATCACCGCGCCGGCGTTCATCTGGTCGGCCAGCGCGCCGGGACGCACCGCATAGTGCGGGTAGAGCACGTGCATCGTGACGTAGAAACCGAAGCCGAGGAACGCGCTCATCGGCAGGCTGAGAAAGAGCGCGAGGATGCGCGCCGGATGCGACGGCGCGTGCGGGGCCGGCGCGATCGCGAAGATCGGGTTCCAGTAGATCAGCGCGGTGACCAGGTACAGCACGTGCATCCAGGCATGCACGGTCTCGTTCTCCAGCGCGCGCTCGTACAGCGGGCTGAAGTGCGTACCGTAGAGCACGACGGTGAGTAGCGCCAGCCCGACCAGCGGCTGGTCGAGTACCCGCATCGGCGCGCTGTTGAGCGCGCGCGCGAGCACCGTCGCCGGACGCGCCGGAAGCGCCGCCAGCGCGAGCCGCACCGGCGCGCCGAACAGCAGCAGCGGCGCGGCCAGCACGATCAGCGCGAGATGCTGCACCATGTGCCAGCTCAGCGACGCATCTGACAGGTCGTCGAGCGGCCCGAGCAGCGCGGCCGCGACGACCAGCAGACCTGCACCGAATGCGAACGGCGCGAAGCGCGGAAACGGCCGCCGCGCGCGCGCGACGCGCACCAGACCCCAGCCGTAGACCGCGGCGCTGACGACGAGCGCGAGCACGAGGATCATGCCGGCTGCGGCTCCTCTTCCTCGAACCCGCCCTCGGCGGTGCGCACCAGCGTCGTCGCGTCCGACGGATAGACGGCGCTCTCGACGATCCGCTTGCGGCGCTCGACCGCGATGCGGTAGCCGATCCAGCCGACCAGCAACGGTCCGACGACGAACAGGATGCGGTACGCCCAGACCAGCGACTCGAGCCGCAGGTGCAGGGTCGCGGCGGTCTGGTCGTCGCCGGCGGCGAGCGTGAGCAGGATGCCGTCGAAGATCAGCGCGCCGCCGACCGCGATCCGCCACGGCGACTGCGACGGCAGGTCGAGCACGTCGTGCGCTGCGTCGTCGCCGGTCAGCCGCTTCTCGATCCACGGCCACAGCAGCAAGAAGACGAACACGAGCGTCGGCAGCACGACGCCCGGCCAGAAAACCGGCGGGATGGGATGGCCGAAGATGCGCAGCTCGGTCGCCGGCCCGAGGCGCAGCGCGCCTTCGAGGAAACCGGTGTACCAGTCGGGGACCGAGCCGTTCGCCGCGATCCACGGCTGGTACGGTCCGAAATCTTCGATCGGGTTGATCTCGACCAGCGCCGCCAGCAGCGCGAGCGCGGCCAGCGTCGCGCCGAACACCGCGATCGTCCGCAGCGCGTAGTCGGGCCAGAAGCGCCGGCCGACGACGTGGTTCGGATCGCGTTCGAACTGGGTGTGCTTCTGATAGATCAGCAGCCCGAGGTGCAGCGCGATCAGGCCGCCGATCGTGACCGGCAAGAGGTAGACGTGCAGCGTGTACAGGTGCTGGCCGAGCAGCGGCCCCGGGAACGAGTCGCCGCCGTTGAGCACCGCGGCGCCCCAGCGCCCGATCAGCGGCACCGACAACGCGATGCTCTCGGAGATCCGCAGCCCCGTGCCCGACAGCAGGTCGCCCGGCAGCGAGTACCCGGTGAAGCCCGTCAGCGACGCCAGCGTCAGCATCAGCAGTCCGACGATCCAGTTGATTTCGCGCGGCCGGCGGAACGCCCCGGTAAAGAAGATGCGCCCCATGTGCACGAGGATCGCCGCCACGAAACAGTCGGCCGACCAGTGGTGGATCTGGCGGATCACGTAGCCGATCGGATGCGCGCGGTCGGCCAGCGCGAGCACCGAGCTGTACGCGCCCTGCGAGCTGGCGTCGAACGCGAACGTCAGCCAGATCCCGGTCGCGACGAGCGTGACGAAGAAGTACAGGGCGAACTCGCCGAGGTAGAACGACCAGTGGTCGGGATAGATCTTGGCGAGCAGATAGCGGGCGCCGGCGTTGGTGCCGAGCCGCACGTCGAACCAGCCGACGACGCGCCGGACGATCACGACACGCGGTCCCAGTCGTCGGGTCCGACCGGCGCGCCGAAGTCGCCGCGCGCGATCAAGTAGCCGTCGCCGTCGACGCCGAGCGCGAGCTGCGGCAGCGGCCGCGGCGCCGGGCCGGAGATATTGCGCGCGCCATGGAGCACGTCGAAGCGCGACTGGTGACACGGGCAGTACAGCTCGTGCGACGCATGGCGGTAGATCGCGACCGGACAGCCGGCGTGCGTGCAGATCTTCGAGAACGCGACGTAACCGTCGGCGGCGCCGCCCTCACCGGCGGCGCTCAGCAGCCCGGGATCGACCCGGATCAGCATCGCCGCCGCCTCGGGCAGCCCGACGCCGCCCTGCGGGAACACGGTTTCGACCGCGCCGTCGACCAGCCGGTCGCGCGCGATCGGACGCGCGTTCTCGTCGACGAGCCGCACGCCGTCGCGCCAGCCGGTGATGATGCGGCGGCCCGGCTTGCGCGCCAGCGACACGAGCGGAACGAGTCCGAGGATTCCGAACGCGCCGAGCATCCCCAGCCACAACCGTCCGAACGCCGGCCGGCTCAGGCCGTCGTCCGGCAGCGGCGCTCTCGTCGACGGTCCGCGCGGCTCGCGGTCCTCGCGCAAGTCGTCGGGCGCGTGCAGCGCGACGGCGGCCGAACCGGCGGCGCCCGCCAGGCCGAGGAACGCCGCCACCAGCGCACCGGCCAGCCAGATCGGAGCGGCGCCGATCCAAGCGGCGGCGGTTGCGCCCAGCGCGCCTAGGATCGCGACGACCAGCCAGAACGCGACCCTCATCGCACGAGAAAGATCGTCGCGTACAGCGCCAGCCACACGACGAACACGAAGTGCCAGTAGTACGCGACCGCTTCGACGCCGGCGTGGTGCTCGCGCGTGAACGCCGGCCGGCGCAGAAAGATCGCGACCGCCGCTAGCAGCACGACGCCGGCCAGCACGTGCGCGAAGTGCGTCCCGGTCAGCGCGTAGTAGATCGTCCCGTAGGCGACGCCGTCGATGTGGAAGTTGGCGCTGCTCCAGTCCATCCACTCGAGTCCGAGAAATCCGAACGCCGCGAGGGTGGTCAGGATCAGCATCAGCCGAGCCAGCCTGCGGTTGCTCCGCGTCGCGGCGGCCTGCGCGACCGCCATCGTGACGCTGCCGATCCCGAGCAGCAGCGTTCCGACCGCCATGCCTGCCGCGTCGAGCGCCACGCCGGGCGGCGGCCAGACGGCGGTGCTGCCGCGCAGGTCGTAATACGCCGCCAAGAGCGCGGCGAAGACCATCGACTCGGACGCGAGGAAAACGATGGTGCCGAACACGAGCGGATGCGCTCGGATGGCGACGGATCGCATGCTGTCACCCTACCCGGGTGGGGGTGCCGTAAACCGGGTAGCATCTCGGCGTGCATCCTCCGAGTTGGCCTGCGCTCAGCTCGGCACAGTCGCAGGCGCTGGCGGAAGATTGGAAGGTCTTCACCTTCGCCGCGCTCGCCGTGGCGGTGCTGGTTTGGGCGCTGATCGCATTCGCAGCGGTGCGCTTTCGGCGCACTGCGCGCAACGCCGAGCCGCGCTCGCAGAAGGAGAACAATCCGGCGCTCGAGATCGCCTGGACCGTCGCACCGCTCGTCCTCGTGATCGCACTGTTCGGGTTCACCTACCACATCGAGAGCGACGTCGAGGCGCTGGCGCCGAATCCCGACGTGCAGGTCGCGGTCAACGCGTTCCGCTGGGGCTGGACGTTTGCGTACCACGGCGGTCCGACGGTCAACGGGACCGCCGACGCGCCGCCCGAGCTGGTGCTGCCGGTCGATCGCACCGTCGCGATCGCGCTGACGTCGAGCGACGTCGCCCACGCGTTCTGGGTACCCGACATGCTGTTCAAGCGCGACGCGATCCCCGGCCGGGTCACGTCGTTCGACCTCACGCCGACCAAGCTCGGCACGTTCTTGGGGAGATGCGGTGAGTTCTGCGGCCTCCAGCACGCGATCATGACCTTCCGGGTGCGCGTCGTCTCGGAAGCGGACTATCGCCGCTGGCTGGCGTTCGAGGCGACCCAGTGAGCGCGCTCGCTGCGGGCGCCGCCGAGCGCGTCACAGCGCCCGAGCGCCACGACATCCTGTCGTGGATCACCTCGACCGACCACAAGCGGGTCGGGGTTCTCTACATGGCGACGACGCTGCTGTTCATGACCGTCGCCGGATTGCTCGCGATGGCGATGCGCATTCAGCTCGCGCGCCCGAACCAAACGCTGATCGGACCACACGCCTACGACCAGATCTTCACCCTGCACGGCACGGCGATGGTGTTCCTGGTGATCGCGCCGTTCGGGCTCGGACTCGCCAACTACCTGATCCCGCTGCAGATCGGCGCGCCCGACATGGCGTTCCCGCGGCTCAACGCGACGTCGTTCTGGCTGTTCCTGTTCGGCGGCCTGATCGTGTTCGCCGGTGCGGCGACCAACGACGGTGCCGCTGCGGCCGGCTGGACGTCATACGTTCCGCTGTCGGAGATCACCGTCTCGACCGGGCTGGGCCAGGATTTCTGGATCGTCGGCCTGGCGCTGGTGTCGGTCGCGTCGATCCTGACCGCGCTCAACTTCGTCACGACCGCGTTCATCTTCCGCGCGCCGGGGATGACGATGTGGCGACTGCCGATCTTCACCTGGGAGATGATCGCGACCGCCCTGTTGATCTTCATGGCGTTCCCGTCGCTGACGGCAACGCTGCTGCTGCTGTTCGTCGACCGGCGGTTGGGCGGTCACGTCTTCGATCCGGCGTTCGGCGGCAACGCGGTGCTCTACCAGCACCTGTTCTGGTTCTTCGGCCATCCCGAAGTGTACGTGCTGATCCTTCCTTACTTCGGGATCGTCAGCGAGATCATCTCGACGTTCTCGGGCCGGCCGCTGTTCGGCTACACCGGGATGGTGCTGGCGGCGTTCGCGATCGCCGGGCTCTCGATGGGCGTGTGGGCGCACCACATGTTCACGACCGGTGCGGTCAACAACCCCTTCTTCTCGTTCGTCTCGTTTCTCATCGCGGTGCCGACCGGGATCAAGTTCTTCAACTGGATCTGCACGATGTGGGGCGGCGCGATTCGCTACCCGACCGCCATGCTGTACTCAGTCGGCTTCCTGGTGAACTTCTTGGTCGGCGGCGTCACCGGCGTGATGGTCGCCTCGCCGCCGCTCGACTTCCAGGCCCAAGACTCGTACTTCGTCGTCGCGCACTTCCACTACACGATCGCCGGCGGCAGCCTGTTCGCCCTGCTGGCGGCGCTGTACTACTGGTGGCCGAAGGTCTACGGCTGGATGCTCGACGAGCGGCTCGGCAAGATCGGGTTCTGGTTCACGTTCGTCGGCTTCAACGTCACGTTCATGCCGATGTTCTTCATGGGACTGTTCGGGATGGCGCGCCGCGTCTACACCTATCCCGACGCAGGCGCGCTGCCGGCGCTCAACGCGGTCGCCACGGGCGGCGCGTACCTGGTGCTGATCGGTGCGCTGCTGTTCGTCGTCAACGTGATCGTCTCGGCGCGCCGCCGCGTTCCGGCCGGCGACAACCCGTGGGAGGCGAACACGCTCGAGTGGGCGACGACGTCGCCGCCGCCCGAGCACAACTTCGACGCACTGCCACCGATCCGGTCGCCGCGTCCGCTGTGGGATCTGCGCCGCGCGCGCCCGGCCGGCGTCGCACCGGAGAGCGGACCGTGACGACCGCGCGCGGCGTGTTCATCGTCGCCGCGCTGTTCACCGGGGCGCTCGCGGTCGCGTACTGGTTCATCGCGCACGAACCGGCCGGGACGATGCTGCTCGGCTTCATGACCGCCGCGCTGGCGACCGTCGCGATCTACATGTTCTTCGCCGAGCGCGAAGCCGATCTGTACGCCGACCGGCCGAACGCGACGATGAAGGAAGCCGCCGGCGAGCACGTCGGCACCTACGTCACGCACTCGCCGGCACCGTTCTGGATCGGGATCGCGATCGCCGCGATCGCGCTCGGCCTCGTCACCGCGCCCGCCGCCGCCGGGCTCGGTCTCGTCGCGCTGCTGTTCTTGATCTGCCTGATGGTCGTGCGCAGCCGCTGATCAGTGCGCGGTGCGGCGCGCCTCTTCGATCTGTTCGGGCGTCGGCAGCGCGCCGGGATACCACGACTCGACCTTCGGCGCCGCCGGCGCGAGCGGAATGAAGCGCAACAGCGCGTCCTGGACCTTCAGGCCGGCGACGGACACGGCGTGATTGGGTTCGGCACCGCGCCGGAGCGCCGCCAGAGCGCGCGCGTTGCCGGGATCGGTCCCGTTCACCGCAATGATCACCGCGGGGCTGAGCGCCGGGAGCAGAAACGTCGCGGCGTCGCGCGAGCCGCCCGGGCCGAGGATGGCAGCGAGCGTGCGGTACTGCGACACCGCGAGTCGCTGGCCGGCGGCTTTCATCCAGCCGGCCGGAGCCGTCGCGCCGTCGAAACGCCACCCCTCGCCGATGATCGGCGCGTTCAGGACGTTCTGCGGTATCGGTAACGCCGCGGTCGCGGCCGGCGCTCGACTCGACGCCGACGGCGTCAGTCCCGGCAGCAGGCTCGACGTCATGCTCTTCCCGCAGGCTGTGAGCGCGGCGGCACCGGCCGCGAGGAAGGCGGCGCGTGTCGGCAACGTCACGTCGTCAGCTCCTGGACGGATAGATGCCCACGAGGGCGATGACGAACGTTACGGTCAGGTAGGGCTGGATATTGGGATGCCCCTGACCGGTGCCCGCCGCCGCGATCATCAGCGGGTTCATCGTAACGGCCTTCTTGAGCCCGCTCGCCGTCGCGTAGATGTTGCTCCCCGTCGCGAACGTCGCCATGGCGTTGTCCTGCGGACTGGGCGAGTTGTTGCTCGCGGCGTCACCGTCCGCGTACACCAGATGGGTGTGTGAAGGCATCTGCGCCGTCGTCATCACGACGTTCTCGGTGCCGCCGGACTGGGCGATGTTGTACATCGAAAGCCCGGCGCCTTGACCTTGGTGGATCGGCACTCGGCTGCGAAAATCGGGCAGCCCAAACGTGGAAGTACCGTTGCCGCCGTAGTACGTACCGAGCAGCGAGAACAGCGCCGTGTTTTGTTGGACGGAGAGGATTTGCCCGTTGCACATCGCCCAACCCTCGGGCGCGAAGTTGAACGGCACCATACGAATCTCACCGAGAAACGGATTTGACATCGAGCCTCCAACGCACGTCACTGCACGCCCGCACGCGTGCGGTTCTGGAGGCGCTCGGCCGTTTCCCTCAACGAGGGAACCCTACCCTCGGTGGGGAGGGACTCGACCTCCCAGCCGCCCGGCGACGGAACGGAGCGCGGCGTCCCCGAAACGGTGATCGTGCCCGCCAACCTCGAGATCAGCCCCGACACCAACATTCGCGAGATCGTCGCCGAGCTGCCGATCGCCGAAGACGTCCTGAGCCAGTTCGGCCTGCACTGCGCCGGCTGCGGCGTCAACAAATACGAGACCATCGCTCAAGGCGCGAACGCACACGGCCTACGCGTCGAGCCGATCCTCGCCGCGCTGACGCAGGCCCGGTTGTCGGGCCGCGTCCCGACGATCATGAACGAGGACAAGACGCCGCTGCGCCGCGCGCCGGGCGAGTTCAACCGGCGGGCACGCTTTCGCTACGTGGTGCCGGTCATGTCCGGCAAAGGCGGCGTCGGCAAGTCGCTGACCACGGCGCTGCTCGCGGTCGGCTTGCGGCGCGCGCACGCAAAGGTCGGGATCCTCGACGCCGACATCACCGGCCCGTCGATCCCGCGGCTGTTCGGCCTGCGGCAACCGCTCGGGCTCGAGCCCGATCCGGCGACGCCGCCCGGCCAGCAGCCCAAACCGCTGATGGTTCCGGCGGTCACGCGTTCGGCGATCGAGATCGTCAGCTCGAACTTGCTCACCGACAAGGAAGACACCGCGATGATCTGGCGCGGACCGATCCTGTCGGGCGTGATCCGCCAGTTCTACGAACAGGCGCTGTGGTCGGACCTCGACTACCTGCTCATCGACTTGCCGCCGGGAACGTCGGACGCGCCGCTGACCGTGCTGCAGTCGCTGGCAGTCGACGGGATCGTGCTGGTCACGATGCCGCAGAAGCTGGCGACGATGATCGTGCGCAAGGCCGCGAACCTCGTCCACCAGCTCAAGAAACCGATCGTGGGCGTGGTCGAGAACATGTCGTACTTCGTCGCGCCCGACACCGGCATTCGCTACGACGTGTTCGGCCCGTCGTACGCCGACCAAGTCGCCGAGCTCGCGGGCGCGCCGATCATCGCGCGGCTGCCGATCGACCCGAACCTCGTGGCGCTCGCCGACGACGGACGCGTCGAGGAGATCGACCATCCGGCGATCGACGTGCTCGCCGCCGGCCTGCAAGCCGCGCTGGCCGCGCAGCCGGCGAAGCCGGCCGAGACGATCTCGCTGATCTGATGCGCACGGCGGCGTGCGCGATCGTCGGCGGCGGCGTGATCGGCGCGAGCGTCGCCTACCACCTCGCGGCGCGAGGCGTGCGCGACGTGCTCGTCCTCGACCGCGCGCCGAGCGCCGGCGCCGGCAGCACCGGTCGCGCGACCGGCGGATTCCGCGTGCAGTTCGCCGGCGCGACCGAGGTTCGGCTATCGCTGCTGGCACGCGAGAAGCTGCGGCGTTTCGCCGACGACACCGGCGGCGACTGCGGGTTCGTCGCAGCCGGATATCTGTGGGTCGCCGAAGACGACGCGCAGTTCGGCGCGCTGCGAGTCGCACTGCAGGTGCAGCGCGAGAACGGCGTCGACGACGCGGTCGAGGTCGATGCCGCCACCGTCGCAGCAATCAACCCGCACCTGCGGCGCGACGGCGTGCGCGGCGGGACGTTCTGCCCGAGCGACGGCTTCATCCGGCCGCTGCAGATTCTCGACGGCTACCGGCGCGCGGCCGAACGGCTCGGCGCACGTTTCGAATGGGACGCAGAGGTGGTCGGCTTCGATCGCGGGCGCGACGGCCGGATCGCAACCATCCGCACCGCGCGCGATACGATCGATGTCGACTGCGTCGTGAACGCCGCCGGCGCGTGGGCCGGTCGCGTCGCGGCGCTCGTAGGCGTCGATCTGCCGGTGACGCCGCTGCGCCGTCAGGTCGCGGCCACCGTCCCGACCAGCGCGCTGCCGCCGGCGATGCCGATGACGATCTACGCCGGCGACGGCTTTCATCTCCGCGTGCGCGACGGGCGCGTGTTGCTGCTCCTGCCGTCTCCCGGTGGCGCGGACCCGTTCGACACGCGCGTCGAGCCGGAGTGGGTCGACGCAGTGGCGGCCGTCGCCCGCGAGCGGGTGCCGGGCCTTGACGGTGTTGCTATCGACCGCGACGCGTGCTGGGCCGGACTGTATGAGATGTCGCCCGACGGCCGCGCGATCGTGGGCGCGGCGCCGAGCGTCCCGAACTTCTATCTGGCGAACGGCTCGTCAGGGCACGGCGTGATGCACGCGCCGGCGCTGGGCGCGCTGCTCGCCGAGCTGGTCGTCGACGGTCGCGCGTCCTCGCTCGACATCGCGCCGCTGGACCCCGCGCGCTTCGACCGGAACGTCGCGGCGCGGACCGCCGACCTGTTGTGATCCGCCCCGCGACGCCGGAGTGTATCGGGCCGTACCCGACAACGAGGCGCGAGCTAGAGAAGGCCCTCGCTCGGGGCGAGCGCGCGGGCTCGGGTCTCGGCATCCTGCGCCGCATGCTGCGCGCAGGCTCGGAGCGTCACCGACCGCAGCGACTCGCCCTCCGCCGAGCAACCGCACCGCCAGCGCACGGCGACGTCGCCAGGCCCCTCTTCCACCCGCGGAATTCGAAGCGAGACCCGGTCGACCCGACCCAGGCGTTCGCACAGATAGCGGAATGCAGCCACGATACGTTCCCTCCCTTGGCGCTGCTGTGTCCGCCAGCGTACGGAAGCCGCGGGTAGCTCGACATACCCGAAATACGGTAATGGCCCGCCCCGGCTAAGGAAGCGTCAGGTCGAACTCGATCGGCGGCTGGACCGGCGCGTAGCGCTCGCGGTCGCAGGTGGCGGCATTGATGAAGAGGATGCCGTCGCGTTGCAGGCGGCCGTATGCTTCGTGGATGTGGCCGAACAGATGAACCTTGAGCCGGCCGGCCCGTTCCCGGACCGCCTCGAGCAGCCACGGGCAGCCGACTCGCGTGTCCTCGCCGCCGAAGGTCTGGTCGAGGATCCCGTGCGGCGGGCCATGGGTCAGCAAGAGGTCGGTGTCGGGCGGGATCTTGGCCCAGGTCGCGCGCGCCTGCGCGCCGCCGTCGTCCTGCGGAAAGTTGTAGGCCCAGTCGAAAAACCACGGCTGCCACGGCGAGCCGTAGACGTTGACACCTTCGACGACCGCCGGCTCGTCGATCAGCAGCAAAACGCCGTGCTCGGCGAACAGCGCGCGGCTGCCCTCCGGATCCGACTCGATGCCGAAATCGTGGTTGCCCGGGATCGCGACGATCGCGCGAAAACGGCCCTGCAGCGTGCCGAGCCAGCGCGCCGCGCGTTCGAGCTCCGGACGCGAACCTTGCATGGTGAGATCGCCCGCGTGCAGCAGCACGTCGCCGTCGGGGATCGCGACGCGCTCGGCGCGGTTGTGCGTGTCGGAGATCGCGACGCAGTGCATATCAGTCATCATGGGTGTCGCCCTTCGACGCGGCTCAGGGCGACGGTATGGGCTTCGATTGTGGCGTGCCCGTCGCCCTTCGACAGGCTCAGGGTGACGAAGCTGGGAACACAGCTCGCGTGTTGAGTGCTGCGTTCGTGCGCAAGGCCGCGCTCGGCGCGGCGACGGGACTCGTATTCGGCTACGCGGCACTGCGCGCGGCGCAGGCCGTGCGCGATCTGCGCCGGCCGTATCCGGCGCGCACGCGCGAATCGAAGGAGTATGCGGGCGGGCAGCGTGCGCTGATGGTGACCGGCGCGGTGCGCGGGGTCGCTGCCGTCGCGGCGACGGCGTTTCTGGCGGCCGACCCGCTCGACCGCGCGCTGCGTCCGCTGCCGCGCCCGCTGCGCGCGCCGGCGTTCGCGCTGGTGCTGCTGGTTGCCGACGCGGCGCGGGACCTCGGCGCCGCATACGTGGAGGGTCACCTGCGCGAGCGCACCTACGGGATGACGCACCAGAGCGGGCGCGGCTGGTTGGCCGATCAGGCCAAGGCGCTCGGCGTCGGCGCGGTGGTGACGACCCTGCTGACCGCGCTGGCCGACGCGATCGTCGTGCGCGCGCCGCGCCGCTGGCCGCTCATCGCCATCGCCGCCACGCCGCCGCTGCTGGCGTTCGCGACGATCGTCGCACCGACGTTCGTGATGCCGCTGTTCAACGCGTACGAGCCGCTGACCGGCGAGCTCGAGACGCGCATCCGCGCGCTCGCCGCGCGCTACGGCGCCGGCAACGCGTCGATACTCCGCTTCGACATGAGCCGCCAGACGACCAAGGCCAACGCCTTCGTGACCGGCGTGCTCGGCACCGAGCGCATCGTCCTGGCCGACACGTTGATCGACGCGTTTCCCGCCGACGAGACGATGTTCGTCGTCGCGCACGAGCTCGGCCACTACGTGCGGCGCGATCCCTGGACCGGGATCGCGCTCGCCACGGTGCTGCTGAGCGTCACGCTGCTCGGCGCCGACTTGCTGCTGCGCGCGACGACCCGCCGCGGGCTCGACACGCCGGCCCAAGGTGCGCGACTCGCGTTCTACGCGACGCTGCTGCAGCTCGCGCTGGTCCCGCTCGCCAACGCCGCTTCGCGCGCGATCGAGCGCCGTGCCGACCGTTTCGCGGTAACGGCGACGCAGGACGCGGCCGCCGGTGCGCGGGCGTTCGCACGGCTGGGCGAACGCAACCTGTCCGACTTCGATCCGCCGCGCTGGGCCGAGCTGCTGTTCGGCTCGCATCCGTCGCTGCGCTCGCGCATCCGCGATCTCGAATCGGCCGCTACTCCCAGTTGAGCTCGTCGTCGTCGCCGCCGAAGACATCGTCGGGAGGACGGCCATGCGCGTCGAGCCAGCGTACGAACGGCGCCGTCGCGCGCATGGCGTCACGAAACACCGCGAAGGCTCCGCGGTCGAGCAGTTCGCGGTCGGAGACGTCGCGCCGCACGAGGTAGTTGCGCGCGCGGATCAGCGGCAGCCGCGGATGCGCCTTCGGGAAGCCGCGCGGCGTCACGCGCAACGGCTCGGTGTCGAGCGGCAGAAACGGGCGCATCGCCGCGGACGCGAGGATGCGGTCGAACGCGCGCGCACGCTTGCCGTCCTCGGCGAACGTGCTGCGCAGCGCGTGGAGCACCGGCTTCTCCGGGACATAGATGCCGGCCGAGAAGTGCGAGTCGCCGGGCTCGAGGTCGATGTAGTAGCCGGCGAACGCGCCGTTCTTCCCGCCCGGCGACATCCAGGCCGACAGCCACGTCTTGTAGGGTTTGCGCCCGGTGTGGAACCGCGTGTCGTTCGCGAGCCGGAACAGGCACGCGCGCGGATCGGCGTGCCGCAGCCGCGCGTCGGCCCGCGCGCCTTCCAGCATCAGCATCGTCACCAGGTCCTCGAAACCGTGCCGGACGTGCGTGTCCCAGGCTGTCCTGTGGGCGTGGAACCAAGTGCGATCGTTGTGCTTCTTGAGCCCGCGCAAGAACGTGAACGCGACCTTCAGGTCGAGCGGTTCAGAGCGCTTCGACGGCATCCAGCATCCTGGCGGCGATCGCGTCCCACGTGCGGGCGCCGGCGTGCGCTTCGCCGCGCGCGATGCGTTCGGGATCGGGAGTCAGCGCCGCGCGAGCGGCGGCGGCGAAGGCGCCGGCACCGTCGGCCACGTACGCAGTGTCACCGAAATCGGCGACGACATCGGCGATCGCGGTCGAGACGACCGGCTTGCCGGCCGCGAAGTACTCGAGCGTCTTGGTCGGCGAGATGAACTCGGTCGCGCGGTTGCGCGCGAACGGCATCAGCGCGACGTCGAAGCCGGCCAGCCACGACGGTAGCGCGTCGTAGGCGACGCCGCCGGTCAGGTGCACGTTGGCGCGCCGCGGCAGCCGCGCCGGGTCGATCTTGACGATCGGGCCGACCAGCACGATGTGGCCGTCGGGAAACGCGTCGGCCAGCGCGGCGATCAGCGCGAGATCGATCCGCTCGTCGATCACTCCGGCATAGCCGAGCACCGGGCCGCGCAGCTGCGCGAGCAGAGGGTGCGGCGCGACGTCTGCCGAGAAGCGTTCGAGCTCGACGCCGCTCGGCTCGCAGCGCACTTTCGGTCCGAGACCGGCGCGCTTGGCGTGCAACGAACGGCCGCCGGTGAACACGAGGTCGGCGCGGGCGAGCAGCGCGCGCGCGTTCTCGGCCATCCCGTCCGGCGCGAAGTCGAACTGAGTCAGCTCGTCCATCACGTCGTACACGACCGGACGCGCGGCGAACGCGTCGACCAGCCCGCGCAGCATCGGCGTGTACAGCCAAGCACCGGCCGCACGCCCCGAGACGAGCTCGCGCACCGTCGTGAGCGTCGCGTCGTCGAGCAGCGGCGGTGACCAGCCGCGCCGGCGTAACGGCCGCACGACGGTGACGTCACCGTCGTGCCGGACGTCGTCGCGGTCGTCGTCGGCGGCGAAGGGTTCCTCGACGACGATCACCGGCACGTGCCGCGCGACACGCGACAAAAGGTGGTGCGGCCGCTGCCGCACGCCGTCCCAGCGCAGGTGCAGGCCTGCGACGAAGAGGTCGGGGAACGCCATGCTAGCGCACCGGCGGCACGAACGCCTCCAACCCTATCGCGCCGGCGGATCGCATCCTCGTCACCGTACGACGGCGGCACCGAATACCCCACCTTGAACAAACCATAAGAATTGACACCCGCCCGAAACGGGGGCTACACTTCATCCCAAACGCCGGATCGAGACCGATCGAAGCAGCGACATGATGCGGCGACACCGTGGAGATCAATCGCTCATGCGGCTTGTGACATGGCTCCTTCTCCTCGTGCTGTTCGGCGCCGCCGCCGGCGCCGGCTCGCGGGCGTTCGCGGCGCGCGGCGGGACGACGCAACTCGCCAAGGCGCAGCACAAGATCACGCACGTGATCGTCATCTACGAAGAGAACTGGAGCTTCGACGGACTCTACTCGCACTTTCCGGGCGCCAACGGTGCGCGCAGCACGTCGGCCGAGCCGCAGCTGCAGTGCCCGATCGGCGGATCGGCCGACAACGTGCCGCTCACCGCCAATCCCCCGGCGCTCATCGTGGCCGGCAATCCGACCGGTCCGTGGCCGTGCGGCTGGCAAGGCGTCTCGAATCCGTCCGACGCGAACTGGGTCACCGACAAGAACATCCCGGCGGCCCTGCCGGTGCAGCCGTACGATCTGGCCCAGTACGATCCGCCGGCGACGAAGACGGGCGACCTCTGGCACATCTTCTGGCACGAGCAGCTGCAGCTCGACAACGGCAACCTCGAGCCGTCGAACGGGGCGATGGACAAGTTCATCGAGTACTCGAGCAACCCGGGGCTCGAGCTCGGCTACTATCGCGGCGATCTGATGCCCGAAGGCCGCATCGCGCGCCACTACACGCTGGCCGACAACTTCTTCCACAGCGCGTTCGGCGGTTCGTACCTCAACCATCAGTGGCTGATCTGCGCGTGTACGCCGGTCTGGAACCAGCCGCTGCCCGCCAGCAACACCAAGACGTTCGAGTCGTACTGGGATCCCGCCGGCAAGACCCTCAACGACGGCAACCTCACCACCATGCCCAAGCCGCAGACCGGTCCCGGACCGCAGACGGGCGTGAAATACTACGTGGTCAACACGACCCTGTCGACGAACCTGCCGCGGCCGGGCTCGGTGCGCGACCAGTTGCTCGAGCCGATCCCGCCGACGAGCAAGACGATCGGCGACCTGTTGACCGACGCGAAGCCGTCGATCCGGTGGAAGTGGTATTCGGGCCGCTTCGCACAGGCGATCGTCGACCGCAGCGCCGCCAACCTGTGCGCGTCGGCCAGCAAGACCAATCCCACCAACGAGATCCCCGACGACGGTCCGTGCTTTCAGTGGCACCATCAACCGTTCGTCTACTACGCGCGCTGGGGCGGCAACGGCAGCGCGCTCGCCGAGAGTCCGCACCTGCAGGACGACGTGCAGTTCTACCACGACCTCAAAGCCGGCACGCTGCCGCAGGTTTCGTTCGTCAAGCCGGCCGGCGTCTACAACAGTCATCCCGGCTATGCGGCGCTCGCCGAAGGCCAGGCGAAGGTCCAGAGTTACATCGCGGCGCTGTGCGCGTCACCGTACTGGAAGAACACCGCCGTCATCATCACCTACGACGAGAACGGCGGCCGCTGGGATCACGTGACGCCGCCGCGGATCGATCAGTGGGGCCCGGGGACGCGCGTTCCGGCCATCATCATGTCGCCGTACGCAAAGCCGCACAACGTCGATCACACCCAGTACGAAACGGTCTCGATCCTCGCGTTCATCGAGAAGCTCTTCCGGCTGCCGTCGCTCAACGCGCGTGACGCTCGCGCCCGACCGCTCTTGAACGCGTTTGATTTCGACCAAACGCCGTTGCCTTGCTATTCGTCCTGAGACGCCTGGCGCCGCTGCTGCTCGCGTGCGCAATCGGCGCTTGCGCGCACGCGAGCGCGCACACGGGCGCCCGGGTGAGCATCTTGAACGCGCCCGACCTGCCGGCGATCCCCGAGGTGACGAGCAGCGGCGGCGTCGCGACGGTCGCGCTGGTCGGCCGCCTGGACGCCGCCGGCCGCCCGGCGTTTTTCTGGCAAGGACGGGAGGTCGCGCCGACGATTCGAGTCCAGCCGGGCGACACGATCCGCGTGCACTACGAGAACGACCTCCCGCAGACGTGCGGCTTCGGCCTGGCGTCCGACTCCAATCTGCACTTTCACGGACTCTCGGTCGCGCCGTCGGCGCCCGGTGACGACGTGTTGGCCACGACCGTGCGGCCCGGCGCGTCGTTCGACTACACCGTGCGGGTCGATCGCGACCAGCCACCCGGACTGTACTGGTATCACCCGCATCCGCACGGCCTCACCAACTGGGAGATCGGGAACGGCATGGCGGGGACGATCGTCGTCGAGGGAATCGCCGGCGACGTGCCCGGGATCGCGGGGCTGCGCGAACGGGTCATCGTGCTGCGCGACGTTCCGCACGACCCGTCGCTTCGCGCGGCGCTCGCGCCCGACGCGAAGCGCGCGCCGATCGCCGGCAACGTCGCGAGCCGCGATCAAGACGATCAGTTCGCCGCACCGTGCGGCGTCGAAACGGCGGCCCAGACGACGATCAACGGCGTACCTGCCGCGACGCTCGGGATCCGCCCCGGCGAACGGCAGCTGTGGCGCGTGCTCAACGCGTCGGCGCACCGCCACTTCGACCTGCAGGTACCGGGCGTTCCGCTGCAGCTCGTCGCGCGCGACGGCGTACCGCTGGCCGCCTATCCTGGCTCGGCGCGCAGCGAGCAGCGCTGGCACGTGCTGGTCCCGCCCGGCGGCCGCGCGGAGTTCGTCGTCACCGGCCCCCGCCGTCCGCAACTGTTGTACTCGCTGTGCTACGACACGGGTCCGAACGGCGACGAGAATCCCGGCGCGATCCTCGGCGAGCTCGACGACGACGGCGGCTCCGGCCCGTCGGTTCGCGTCGCAGAACCGATCGGTGTCGAGACGCGCGTAGTATCTGCAGTCCCGCCGGTCGCTGCCGTAACGCGGACCGTTCGGCTCAGCGAGGATGCGACGCGGTTCTACGTCAACGGGGTCAGCTACCGGCCCGGGCGGCCGCCGCTGTTCACCGTGCGTTCCGGCACGACCGAACGCTGGACGATCGAGAACGCGAGCCTCGAAGTGCACGTCTTCCACCTGCACCAAGTCCACTTCGCCGTCGAGTCGCGCAACGGAAAGAACAACCGCGACCGCCACTGGGTCGACGTCGCCGATGTCCCGCCCGGCACCGCCGGCCCACACGGTATCCTCCGGCCGTCACGCATCGTCATTCTGGTCGACTTCCGCGACCCCACGGTGCGGGGCATCTTTCCCATCCACTGTCACATGGCCGACCACGAAGACAATGGCATGATGGCCACCATCCGCGTCATCTGAGCCCCCGACGCGGACCTCGGGATGGCACCTGGAGCAGGTCACGGAGCTGGTTCAGCCAGACTGCGGCCAGCGTGTGCGTGCCGTGACCGCGGGTTTCGGGCGTGATCGGCAGCAACACGAACCGCCCGTGGCGGACCTTCGTGATTTCCTTGTCGACGATGCCGAGTTCGGGTGGATTGATCTGGTCGTCGGCGCTGTTGACCGCCAGCAGCGGCGCGGTGATCTTGCCGAGATCGGGCTCGGGATCGTAGTCGCGAGATGCCTCGAACGCGTAGATCATGTCGTTCGCGTCGAACCGCATCGCGATCGGCTTGACGCGATCGGTGAAGTACGCGTCCGAGGCGGCCTCGGTCGGCATCAGCGTTTGGTCGTAGAGCGGAGCCGAACCGAAGATCCACTCGATGTTCCAGCCGGCCTGCAGGCCGTGGATCGGCTCAGTCGTGTACTCGCCGCCCTTGTAGTCCGGATCGCTGCGGATCTCGTCGACGATCATGTCGCGCCACACGCGGTTGCGGCCCGAGATCTGGATCGGCAGGCACGCCAGCGGCATGAGCGCGTCCATCATCGACGGGTACATCTCACCCCACATCCAGGTCTGCATTCCGCCCATCGAGGTTCCCATCACCAGCCGCAGATGGTCGACGTGCAGCGCGTCGACGAGCACGTCGTGCTGGGCGCGCACCATGTCGTGATAACCGTAGTGCGGGAACTTCTCACGCAGCCCGTCGCTCGGCTTCGACGACTTGCCGTGGCCGATGCCGTCGGTGATGACGATGAAGTACCGCGACGCGTCGAGGAGTCCGTTCGGGACGAACAACACGCCGGCGAACGAGTCCCGCAGGAACTGATTCGTGTCGCCGCCGGTGCCGTGCAGGACCAGCACCGCGTTGTCGACGTGCCCCGCCGCATCGCGGTGCGGCGTGCCGAGCGTCACGTAGTGCAACCGCAGGTTCCGCATCGTCTCGCCGTCGCCAAAATGGAACGCCGGCTCGACGTACGTCCCCTCAGCCGGAGTAGGCCAGGCCGCCGCGTCCGCCACCATGGGCCACACGGCGCCGAAACCCACCGCCGCCATTGCCGCGACCACAATCACCACCCATCGTCGCATAACGCCGCAAACGTACGTCGCGACCCTCGCAATGTCATGCTGAGGCACTCGAAGCATGAACGATCCTGCCTTGCTGATACCGAACGACCCTCGCGTGCATCGTGCCGTCGTGCTGAGCGAAGCCGAAGCGCGACCGCCACAGATCAAGAAGGTAGAGCACCGCCCTATCGGCGGTGCTCTACCGTTTAGAACGCGGAGCGGCGCTCCCCAGAGCGTCGCTCAACCTTCGTTTCGGTCGCCCTTCGCTTCGCTCTGGGCGACATCGGGATGCGGAGTCGGGGACGATGTGCCGACGATCGCGGGGGACGATCATTCATCCTTCGAGAACCTCAGGACGACATCGCAAATCAGGATGACATTGCAAGTCAGGATGACATTGCAAAATCAGGATGACGTTGCGGTGGCTTCAACGCACGAACCACGCTCGCCAAGCGAGCGCGGTTCATCCTTTATATGCTGACGACCGGCGAGGGGCGCGTGCCGAGCCAGGCGGCGAGATCGGTCTTGGTTTCGACCCGCGTGTTCTCGCGCAGCTCGCGGCGGAATTCGCCGAACAGGCCGAAGGCTTCGGCGAAGGCGTCGTGCTTGTGGATCGACTCGTAGTTGATCTGGGTCGCGGCGATGTACGTCGTGTCGGGGAAGTCGGCGTAGACGTCGAGCGCGCGGGCGAGGATCCCACGGACCACGTCCTCGACGAACTTCGGATTGTGGTGCGCCTTGTTGACGATGAAGAACTCGTCGGGGCGCTTGAGCAGGTCGTACGTCTCGCTCGACATCGAGGACTCGACGATCTCGACGAGGTCCTCGGCGCGCAGGTCGTCCGCGTGGGGCGCCTCGGCGCCGACGTAGACGCCGCCGCGGCCGCGCTGGTTGTGGGTCGCGACCGGCAGCGCGTCGACGGCGCGCTCGGCGTCCTCGGCGCTGAAACCGGCCTCCTGCAGCTCACGGATCGAGTGCTCGCGCACCATCAGCTGCGCGCAGGGGCACGCCGTCATTCCCTCGGCTTCCACGCCGACGATGCGGCGGGTGCCGTTCGCGTCCGCGTGCGCGATCCCGACCAGCGTGTAGTTCTCCTCGGTGCGCCTGCCGCTGACCGGCGTCCAGCGCTCGAGCCCGAACTCGGCCCGCAGCCGCACGTCGGCGCGCAGCGCGCCCTGGGAACCGACGATCTCGCGCGCGATCTGCTCGGTGAGATCCTCGATCCGCGCCGGCTTGTCTTTGCGCGCCAGCACGTCGAGCGTCGCCGCCTCGAGCAGCTCCGCGAAGCGCGACATGTGTACGCCGGCCTTGTCGGGGCCGAGGTCGGCGACCATGGTGAAGTCGCCGTAGAACTGCCGCTCAGCGCCGCCGACGCCCAGCCGGATGATGTGCTTGACCGACGAAACGCCGACGCGGTTGAGCGAGAGGCGCACGTCGGGCGCCTCTTCTTGCCGGTTGGCGACGAAGTGGATCGCGCGCGCCTTGCGCACGATTCCGTCGTGCGGTACCGCTGCCGCCAGCGCGGCGATCGTCGCACCGCTGCGCGGCTCGACGACGTCCGGCGCGATCTCGGCCAGCGGGATCAAGTTGAACGCGCGCGACGCGAGGTACGGGTGGGGCACCTCGAACCGCCCGAAGTCGCCGGCGACCCCGTCGACGAGCAGCAGATCGATGTCGATCGGCCGGGCGTCGAGCGGCGTGCGCGTCTGCCGTCCGATCGCCGACTCGACCGCGCGCACGAAGCGCTCCAGCTCGACCGGTTCGAGCGCGGTGACGAGTTTGGCGGCGACGTTGAGGAACGCCGGGCCGGCGACGCCGCCTGCGGGCGGCGTCTCATAGTACGACGACACCTCCTCGACCCGCGCGCGCTCGCGCAGCCGCTGCAGCGCGGCGAGGATCGTGCTCTGCCGGTCGCCGAGGTTCGAGCCGAGGCCGACGTAGACAGTGTACATTCGCAGCCCTTAAACCGGCTGCGCGGACACGGAGTTGCCCGCCACTGCCGCCATCAGCCGCGCCAGCTGGACCGTCTCGGCGACGTCGTGCGTGCGCACGATCCGCGCGCCGGCCGCGATCCCGACCGCCGCCGCACCGAGCGACGCCGGCAGCAGCTCCGCCGCCGGCCGACCGACGATGCGGCCGAGGAAGCTCTTGCGCGACGCGGCCAAGAGCATCGGCGCGTCGAGCGCGCGCAGCTCGCCGAACCGGCGCAGGATCTCCAGATCGGTCGCAGGTTCCTTGCCGAACTCGAGCCCCGGATCGACGACGATCGCGTCGCGCCGTACGCCGGTCGCGACCGCGCGGTCGATGCGCTCGCGCAGAAACGCGACGATCTCCGCCATCACGTCGTCGTAGACGTACTTCTCGGGCTCTCGAACCTTCAGCGTACCCTTGAGATGCATGACGACCAATCCCGCGTCGTACGTCGCCACGACGGCGGCCAGCTCGGGATCGGACAGTCCGGTACAGTCGTTGATCAGGTGCGCACCGGCGGCCAGCGCCGCGTCGGCGACCGAGGCCGTGTACGTGTCGACCGAGATCGCGACGCCGAGCCGCGCCGCCACCAGCGCTTCGACCGCCGGCACGACCCGCCGCCGTTCTTCGTCCGCCGCGACCGCGCCGTTACCGGCCGCGTACGATTGGCCGCCGAGATCGATCAGCCCCGCCCCGGCGCCGACCATCGCGCGCGCGGCCTCGACCGCCGCCTCAGCCGACCCGACGCGCTCGTAGAACGAGTCCGGCGTCACGTTCACGATCCCCATCACCGCCGCCGCGCCGCGCAGGTCGAGAACACGGTCTCGCACGCGCAGCACGGCGTTCCCCGCTTCCGGCATGCGGCGGCTAAATGCTGCGGATGTTGTGCGCGTTGAGAACCCCTTGGACGCGGACGCGCAGGTCGACCAGGTGCGCGCGCGTCCCCTCGTCGCGCGCGGCGCGAATCGCGGGACCGAGCCGGGCGACCAGCTTCATCAAGTTGTAGCGAGCCAGCGCCTGCGTCTCGCGCGGAAGATCGAGCTGGTCGTCGTACAGCGCCGGCAACACGGCGATCTCCATCTGCAGGTCGGCGAAGCGCCGCTGCAGCTCGCGGTGCGGTGCGTCGATCGTCGCCCGGCCCAGGTCGTCATAGATCGCCGCGTTGGTCCAGGCGAACAGGTCGGCCAGCGTCATCGTGTCGCCCGCCTTGCGGACCTTGAGCTCCTCGTCGCCGACGCGCGCCAAGTTGATCGGCGAGAACATCTGGGCGATCGCGTCGTCCTGCAGCTCGGCGATCACCTCGCGGATCGGGAAGTCGCTCCGCCGCACGCCGTCGGCACCCCAGTGGATCCCGAACCGCGAGGGCGCAGCGGCGTTGAGCAGCTCGGGCGAGAAGCGGAACGCGCGCGACGACAGCACGTAGCGGTCGATCAAGTCGAAGGCGCGGCGCTGCTCGGCGCGCGAGACCGGCTCGAACGGGAGCGGCGCGCCGCGCTCGTCGCGGTGCGCGCGCGAGGTGTAGATCCCGCCGACGTACTTGGTGGCCAGCTCGGCGCTGTTGAGCTCGTCGTTGAGCACGGTCGCCAGCTCGGCGCGGATGTCCTGGAACGAGCGGTTGTCGCCCGGATAGCGGTGCATCAGCCGCGACGAGACCTCGTCGTCGACGACCAGCTGTTCCTTGAGGTACGCCAGCGGATCGCTCGACAGGTCGAAGCGCTGGATGCGCGGGTCGATCGAGATCGCGGTCGCGTCCTCGTCGGTGCCGTAGGCGAGGCCCGGTTCGGTCGAACGCGAGGCGATGCGCGACAGCGGGATCGACTCGTCGGCCGACGACCGGACGTTGGGGAAGGTGCGGTAGCCGTAATCGATCGCCCAGTAGTCGTACGGCCCGAGCTTGGTCGGGAAGTAGTCGGCTTGGCGTTCACCGGCGGCGGCGATGTTGGCCGGCGTGTAGTCCATCACCGATCCGGTCGTGCCGTGCGCGCGGGTGAACTTCGGATCGTGCAGCTGCGCGTAGCTGTAGGCGGTCGAGCCTTCGAAGTTGTGCCGCAGCCCGAGGGTGTGGCCGACCTCGTGCATGACGGTGTTGTAGAGCCACTCCTGCGCGTAGCGCTCGCGGTCGGCCGGAGTCGCGCGCGGGTTCTGCGCCAGCATCAGCGTTCCCATCGCGGCCTGCGCGACCGAGTCTTCCTGCATCGAGCACGACTCGCTGTTCGGCCCGGCTGCGTCGTCGTCGCCGCCGGCCAAGGCGCCGGCCGGGTCGAGCACGCGCTGCTCCAGCGCAGCGTAAGCGTCGTGGGCGCGCTGGGCCGGCAACACCCGATCGACGTAGCCGCGCTTGATCGAGCGCAGCGATTCACCGTCGATCACGACCGTCGCGCGGATGATTTGACCGGTGTCGGGATCGCTGACGTGCGGGCTGTAGGCGCTGAAGTCCGACTGGTCGGACGTGATCCAGCGAACGGTGGTGTAGCGCGCGTCGTCGGGGTCCCAGCTCGGATCGGACGGCGGGTCCTTCACCACGATCGCATTCGGATGACCGATCCGCGCGAACGCGTCGTTCCAGGCCAGAATTCCACGCCGCACCGTCTCGCGGTACTCGGCCGGGATCTCGTTGGTCAGGTAGAACGTGATCGGGCCGTTGTCGAGGTTCCAGCGTTCGATGAAGCGCTCGAACGGGCTGGCCTTCGCGTCGTTGCCGTAGCGCTTGCGCGCGGTGATGAAGTAGCCGATGCGGTCGTCGGCGTAGCGCGGCACGAACTTCGGATCGCGCTCGGGCGGCGCGACGATGCTGTAGTGCATCCCGATCGGGATCCCGCGCCCGTCGGGAACCGTCGGCAGCGCGTTGGCCGGGCCGTTGAACGTCAGATTGACGCTGATCTCGTCGTTGCGCGGAAACGCCTTGGTCGACAGGTAGTACGACTTGGTCGCATCGACCGCGAACGACGGCCGCACGCTGAGCACCAGCAGCCCCGGCAGCGAGGGCGGCGTCACGCCCCGCCCGAGGTCGGCGCCGATCCCCTCGAAGTCGGTCAGGAAGATCGACGGCGAGATGACGATGTGCTTCTTGCCCGGATCCTCGGCCACCACCGGCGTCGACAGGATCACGGAGTCCGCGACACTGATCGCCAGCGAGTTGGCGGCCGCGGTGCCGGGATCGGCGACGTAGTGCGTGTTCGGCGTGATCCACAAGACGCGCTTGCCGACCAGCTTGAACGTCACCGCGAACGGCTCGTAGACGCGGCCCGCGAACGCGCCGCTCCCGACGCCGCGCTCGATCGACGGCAGTACGATGTACGTCTTGTCGAAGTTTTCGGGGCGCAGGTCGAAGAACAGCTCGTCGTCTTTGCGGATCAGGTCGATCACGCCGGGCTGCGTCGTCGCGGTCTTCACGAACGTCGCGTACGACTGCGCCGGCGCCGGAGTCAGCGGGAACGGAAACGCGCCCGGTGCGAGGCTCGTGGTCGGACGCGGCGGACTCGCCGGCGCGGTCGACGGCTCGGCCGGCGGCGTCGCGCCGATGGTCGGGCCCGGCGCCGGCGAGGGAGGCGGGGTGGCGGCCGCCTGCGCCGGCTTCGGCGAAGCGGCCGGTGCCGGGGCACCCGCTGCGAGCGCGTGCGACGCGAGCGGCGCGGAGCCGAGGATCAGAGCGAGCAAAGCAACGGACCAGCGCCGGTTCATGCGTCCTGGTTCGAGCCGCGCCTGACCCCGCCCGCTAGGGCTCCCCGCTTGCTTCCCGCGCTCGCCGGCGCCGAACTGCGATTTCAGCGGGGCCTTCCAGGCCATCGATTGCCTTGTGGGACAAAAGGTGTCATAATGCCCAGGCCATGCCAACCAAGATTCTAAATGACATACGCATCCGAAATCTGGACCCTAGCATTGCGGAAGCCGTGAATGACCTTGCCGAGGCGGAAGGTCGCACGGTCGAGGCTTACCTTCGTGAACTAATTAAAGACGCGGTGCGAACACGTATTCGCGACTTCCCCACGGCGAGCGAATGGGACCGCGCTGGGTTCGCGGAGGTTCTCGAACTACAGCCCGCACGCCAGTACCTGGCCCGGCAAAACGATCAGGAGTTTCGCATCACCCTGATGCGCGCGATCACGGGTGAGCAGCCGGAGTGGAGCGCGGGAATCGAAGAGGCGCGCACCTCTCCGGCAGACGATCAGTGCAAGGTTTGGACTCGAAGAGCAGACGCGCAGTCGCGGGTGCTCGGGAACACGGCGGCGATGGCGCTCCGGAACGCGATGCGACGAGTGTCTGAGCTCGGAGGCGTCGATATACCATTCCGTCCACGCAGTGGCGTACGCGACGTGAGCCCGCGCTTCGGCGCAATCATCGATGCTCTCGATACACGCATTCCCTACGCAGAACAAGACTTTCCGCGCGACAAGATGGTAATCTACCGCACGGGACGCTTCGACATCTACCTTAACGAGGTCGACGACAAGCGCGGCGCGCTCATGGTATATCGCAGCGGCGAGGGCTGGTCGATTACCAATGGCCGGGCTGACTATTTCCCACTTGATTCCACGGCTGTCGACGCGATTATGCAGCGACTATACCAGATGAAAGTTCTCCGCATCGACCGTGACGACCGACCATGAAACGCCCGCCGATCGCGAACCGCATCGCGTTCATTGTGGACGTCGTCGAACAGACGGTCGCAGTGATCGTGATCCGAGTCGTTGGGATACTAGGTGCCTTGACGTTCCTAGCGGTCGCGTTCTACGAGTGCGCCTGTCTCATACGAGATATATGGCTCGCGCGGCAGTAGAGTCTTCCAAAGGCCGTTGGAGATACTTCCCACGGCGTTCGCCATCATGAGCAACAAAGATCATACTCCGACACGTCGCGACGTCGGCCGCTGCATTTACTGCCGTTCTTATGCCGACAAGTGCCCGCCCGTGCGCGAACTGTCGGACGAACACGTTGCACCGAGGGGCTCATGGGAACATATGTTCTCGAGCGCCCCTCGTGCCCGATATACGCCAACTTGACCTCGTATCTCGAATTGAGGGCCTTACGGGGGCCGCTCGGACCAGTGCGGGAGTAACCATCTGTCGATGCCCGAGATGCTTTCGGGCGGGAATTCGAACTGGACGAGACCGGAACGGAGGCTTCCCGAAGGAGATGAGGTTGCGTAAATGGGCAAAGTATGTGACGCGGTCCGGACCGTAGCTCATCTCATTGTCCAATCTTGCACGTTCGCGGTCTCGGTGACCAGTGAGGGCGCGTAGCCGTCCAGGTGGACGCGCCAGGCGGCGAGCGCGACGGGCGAGCCGAGCACGTCGATCGGCACGTCGCGCAACAGCAACGCTTCGATCCGCGCGTAGGCGCGTTTGCGCTGGCGTTCGTCGTCGACGCGCAACGCGTCGCGCTGGGCGGCATCCATCGCGGCGCTGCAGTAGAACGAGTGGTCGAAGCCGGCCGGCGGACGTTGATCGCAGGTGAACTGGCCGCTGTCGTCCGGATCCATCCCGGCGAACCAGCCGTAGAACGCGAGGTCGTAGCGGCCGCCGGGCAAGATTCCGCCGTCGGCGGCCGGTGCGTCGTAGACGTTCGGCAGGTACGCGTGGACGCGGACGTCGACGCCGATCCGGCGCAGCTCGTCCTGCAGCACCACCGCTTCGAGGCGGTGCGTCTGCGACGTCTGCAGCATCGCGAGGTCGAGCACCAGCGGCCGGCGCGGACCGTAGCCGAGGGCAGCCAGCTGATCGCGCGCCGCCCTCGGATCGTGCGCGATCGGATGCAGCGCGCGGTCGGCCGCCCACAGAACCGGTGGTAGATCGGCGATCGCCGGCGTGTAGAAGCCGTGGGTGACGTCGTCGCGGAACACGCGCGCGTCGATCGCGGCGGCCAGCGCGCGCCGGACGCGCACGTCGCGGGTCGGTCCGCGCGCGTTGTTCATCATCACGCCCCAGTAGGCGTTGAGCGCCGAGCTCGCGATCCGCACGCCGGGGATCGCGCGCGCCTGCGACGCGGCGTTGGCCGAGATCTGCAGGACGCCGTCGAGTTCGCCGGTGCGCAGCCCGACCAGTTGCGTGTTCTCGTCGGCGATGAAGCGCAGCGTGATGTGCGCGATCGCGGGCTTGCCGGCCCAGTAGCTCGGGTTCGCGTCGAGCTCCATCCGGTCGTTGCGGAGCCAGCGCGTCAGCCGGTACGGACCGGTGCCGACCGGCGCGCCGGCAAGCGGCGATTGCGCGAGCGTCCCCGACCCCAGCAAGTGGGCCGGCGCGATGTAGTACGGCGCGTCGCTCTCGGCGAAGATCGTGCCGACGAACGGCGCGAACGGACGCTTGAGCCGGAAGCGCACCGTGTACGGGTCGGGCGCCGTCGCCGAGGCGACGACGTCGTAACCGTGACGCGACTGCACGATGCTGCGCGGATCCATCACGGCGCGGAACGACGCCAGCACGTCGGCGGCCGTGAAGGCCATTCCGTCCTGCCAGCGCACCCCGCGCCGCAGATGGTACGTCACGGTCAGCCCGTCGGCCGAGATGCCGCCGTTGGCGCGCGTCGGGACCACCGCCGCCAGCGCCGGGACGGGCCGGCCGCCGCCGTCGCAGGCGATCAGCGGATCGTCGATCAGCCGGTCGATCTCGTTGTCCTGGATCCCTTGTGAGAGCATCGGGACCATGCTGCGCGGCTCGTTGACGATCGCCAGCCGCAGCGTGCTCGGCGCGGCATGCGACGACGCGCAGCCGCCGGCCAACAGCAGCAGCGCCAGCGCCGGCGCGTACAGGCTCGCGCGCGCCGACCGCACGCTACAAGTCGGCCTCGCCGAACAGCGGCCGCACGTCGCGTTCGCCGCGGTGCAGGTAGTCGACGCCGTTCATCCAGCTCGGGCGCGGCGCACCTTTGAGCCAGTAGTCGAACCACTCGTCGAGGTGCACCGTCCAATACTTCTGGTGTTCGCGGTCGCGCAAGCCGTGCTCTTCACCGTCGAACGAGAACAGGTACGCTTCCTTGCCGAGGCGGCGCATCGCGGTGATGAACTCGACCCCCTGGAACTGCGGCACCGCACCGTCCATGTCGTTGTGGATCGTCAAGTACGGCGTAGTGATGTGCTTGATCCCGAGCAGCCCGGAGTTCTCGAGGTACAGGTCGGGCCGATCCCACGGCGTGGCGCCGATCCGCGACTGGCCGTGTTCGTACTGCGCCTCGCGCACGACGCCGCTTTCGAGCCGGATCCCGGCGTATGCGCTGAGCATGTCGTCGACCGCGGCGCCGGCCTCTGCGGCGCGGAAGCGGTGCGTCTTGGTGATCAGGTAGTTGATCTGGTAGGCCGCCCACGAGTGGCCGGCGATCCCCATTCGCGTCGGATCGACATATCCGGTTCGCAGCGCGGCGTCGACCGCCGCATCGATGCAGCGCAGCCCGCTCGCGCCGGGATGACCGGGCACGTAATGCACGTCGGGCAGCAGCACGACGTAACCGTTGGAGACGTAGCGCGGCAGGCTCGGGACCGTTCCCGGTCCGGGAGAATCGTAGCTGTGGAACGTGCCGCTCATCGTCTCGTAGAAGTACACCAGCAACGGCGCCTTACGGTCGCGGCGGAGCCCATCAGGCACCAGCAGCACGGCGCGCAGGGGCGTGCCGTCGGCGGCTTTGTAGCTGATGAGATGCTCGCTACCCCAGCGGTATTTCGCTTGCTGCGGGTTCGCGTCCGTCACGCGGGCGAGGTGCGCGAAGCTCGTGTCGCCGCTCCACAAGTCGCGGTAACGCCGGAACGTTTCGCGGCTGAACACGTAGCGCGGTGCGTGCCGGGCGAGCAGCGGCGGGGCCGTGAAGTCGTGCAGCCCCGCGTTGAAGACGGTGCGCGTGCCGTTGACGACTTCCGGCGCCTCGAACAGCGTGCGCGGGGTGCCGCCGTCCGGCGCGACCTGCGCGTAGCCGCTCGCGTACGTGCGCCCGTCGATGAGCCCGAGCAGAATCGGCTTGCCGGCGGCGAACGCGTGCGCGTCGGGATCGGGCTGCACCGGGCTGTACGCGGTGTGCGTGCGCCAGCCCGCGCCGCGCGTCAGGTTCGTCGCGATGCCGGTATCGGGGTCGGCGCGCCACACGTCGTACTCGTCGTACAAGAGCACCGCGCGGTCGCCGGCGATCCAGCCGCCCGTTCCGTATGGTGGCGGAGGCGCCGGATGGTCGTCGTCGACGTTGGCGAACGAGACGTGCGCGTTCGCGCCGAGCACGACCCGCTTGCCGTCGGCGACCCGCACCGCGTACCAGTGACGCGACTGCTGGTCCCAGGCCAGGGCGTAGTTCCCGTCCGGCGAGAGCGATGGTTCGGACGCGTGCTTCGCCAGCAGCGTGCGCCGGCCGTCGCGCAGCGCGACCGCATAGACGTCGTCGTAACGGTCGCCGATCCACGACTCGGCCCGGCGATATGCGCGGTCGTCGGTGCCGAGCGCCACGCCGGCGTTGTCGTTGGTCTCGACGTCGCGCAGCGTGGGCGAGCCGAGCTGCGCGAAGCGCGCGCCCGCGATGTCGTAGACGGCGCGATACGTGCGCTTGCGCTCCCGGTCGGCGTCGTGCTTCTGCTGCGACTGCAGCACGTCGTCGTGCCACGTCCAGAGGTCGACGGCGGTTGGGGCGGGCGTCCCCGACGGCATCGGCGTCGGCTCGACGGCGGTGCCGAAGAACACGCGCTTGCCGTCGCGCGAGAACGTCACGGCTCCGTTCGCATTCGGCGTCGTCCTGGCCGCGAGCCCCGGCGTCGCGACGTCGACGACTTTGGCCGCCGACGGCGTCGCGCCGCGCAGGTCGATCACGTAGAGCGCGTCGTGCGGAACGTCGCTCTCGTACGTCGCGACGTCGCTCAGAAACGCGAGCGACGAGCCGTCGCGCGCGAGCGCGAGCTGGCGGTACCGGCCGTTACCGGTGAGCACGTCGGACGTCGTGTGCCGCGTCGTGTCGTAGACGTGGACGCCGTCGCCCTTGCCGTTCTTGGTCTCGGTGGCGTACGCGACGAACCGGTCGTCGTCGGAAATCACGACGTCGGTCGCGTCGACGGCGGTCACCTTCGTTCCCGCGACCAAGTCGCGGATCGTGAGCGGCGCGCCAGGTTCCTTGGTCTTGTCGGCTTTCGGCGCCGGCGAGTGCAACGGCTTCGGTGACGGCGACGGTGAAGGCGTGGGCGTTCCGCGCGGTCCCGGCGTCGGCGTCGCGGTCGGTACGGGCGACGGCGACGGCGAGGGTGTCGGCGTCGCGGTCGGTGAGGGCGACGCGGTCGGCACCGGCTCCCCCCGATAGGCGATCGTCGGGCCTTCGTCCTTCGCAACGACGATGGTCTTGACGTCGTCGACGATCTCGGCCGGTTTCGTCGAGTCGAGGTCGAGGATGCCGAGGCCGTCGTGCGGCAACTCGTCCGGCTTCTTCTTCGCCTTTTTCGCCTCGTCGACGTCGTGCTTACGCGCGACGTGCGTGTACACCACGAACCGTCCACCGCCGGCGAACGCCGGCGCGTTGCCGCGCTCCTCGCGTCGCTCGGCGCTCGAGTCGAGGTCGCGCACCACGAGCGTCGGATCGCCGTCCTCCGGCGTCAGCGCGTGTGCCAGCCGCCGCCCGTCGTCCGACAGCTTCGGCGTGCGGATCGCATTCCAACCGTCATACGCCTTGTAGCCGAGCGGCACCGGCGCATCCGCCGCAACGGGCCGCGGCACGCCGGGCAAGAGCGCACACGCCAAAGCGAACGCGACGGAAGCACGAACCCCGAACATGACGGGTCGTACCGTGGCCCGCAACAGCCTCCCTCCTGCTTGACGAAACCCAGGCCTGGGTTTATGATCCGGATGGGCGTGGGTAGCATTCGATTGGGTCAAGTTCGTTTTCAAGTCTTCGCCGGCGACCACGCCGGCGCGGCGCTTCCACACCTCCACGGATTCATCGGGTCGGGAGAAGTTATTGTGGAAATCTTACCGGACGGGAGCGTCCGGCTTTCAGCGGCACATGAATCATCGATCATCGGCAAAGTGACTATGAGAGAACGGAAGATCGTCTTGGTGACGGCTGCGCAGTACGCCGGGCGGCTCACGGCTCTTTGGAAGGCGAGCAGGCCGTGAGGACGGCAGGGCGGCGGGGCCGCGTGTTGACGACCGACGTTGAGTTGCGCCGCGCGGGAAAGCAGGCCCGCGAGCGCGAGAAGACGGCGACGAAGATCGTTCGCGCGCGGTATGACGCGAAGAACGATACGGTCACGGCCGACCTCTCGACGGGCGCCTCGCTGGTCGTTCCACGCCGGCACATCCCGGGATTTCGTGATGCGGCACCGCGACTTCTGGCCGACATCTCGATCGATCCCGGGGCGGAATCGCTGTGGTCGGACGCAGCCGATGACGGTGTATTACTCGAGCAACTCCTCGAGATAGCTGCCGGCGCCGAGTTGCTCAAGACCGTCGGAGGCCGAATCTCCGGCGGCCAGCGGTCTGCGGCGAAGTCTGAAGCGGCGCGCGCCAACGGACTGAAGGGAGGGCGTCCTCCATTGACGATGGGGGCCTTCATCCGGCAGCTGGACGAAAGTCTTCACGCACTTGCGCCGAGCGCACCGAGCGCGGATCGGTCGTGGAATCCAAATCCGAATCTCCCGGCCGGCGCGGAGTGGAAGATCGGACGACGCACGATGCTGCACGTGAAGCTCCACGGCGCGCGTGAGGTCATGGTCTGGGCGCCGTGGTGGCAGGGTCAACCGATCGGACGGCGGATCCGTGCAACCGCCGACCGCATCGCGCGCGAGTTCGCCCGCCAGCTCGAAGGGTCGCGCTCGCAATAGCGCTCGGATCGCGGTCAGGTCAACGCGGTGAGCCAGGGGCCGGGGGCCGGACGGCGGCCGCGGACGACGTCGGCATAGGTCGTGCGGAGGCGTTCGGTGATCGGGCCTTCGGCGCCGAGGTCGCGGTCGTCGATGCGGACGATGGGCACGACTTCGGCGGCGGTCCCGGTGAAGAACGCTTCCTCGCACGCCTGCAGATCATCGACGGTCAGCGGCCGCACGCGGGTGGTGATCCCGGCTTCGCGCGCGAGCGCGAGAACGCTGGCGCGGGTGACGCCGGGCAGGATGTCGGCATCGGCATCGTTGGTGATCAGCACGCCGTCGCGCACGACGAAGACGTTCTCGCCCGAGCCTTCGGCGACGTCGCCGCGGTCGTTGAGCAGCAGCGCTTCGTCGAAGCCGCGCGCGTGCGCGTCGGCGAGCGCGCGAATCGAGTTGGTGTAGTGGCCGCCGGCCTTCACGGTCGACGGGAGCGCGCGCGTCGGTGTCTTCATGAACGGTGAGACGGTCGCCCGGAAGAGTGGAACCGCTGTTCCCGGCATGATCCCGTCGAACGGCAGCACTGCGATCATCACGTGGACCGGACACTCGCGGCCCGGATCGAGCCGGACCGTCTCGCCGCCGAAGAACGCCAAAGGCCGGACGTACGCACTCTCGCGACCGCTCGCGCGCACCGTCTCGAGGATCGCGTCCGACAGCGCGTCCGCGTCGTAGGCCAAGACCATCCCGTAGGTCGCGGCGCCGGCGACGAGCCGGTCGACGTGCTCGCGCAGCCGGAAGACCGCCGGTCCGTCCGGCGTGGCATAGACGCGGATCCCCTCGAACACCGACGAGCCGTAGTGCAGCGCGTGAGTCAGCGCGTGGGCGTGCAGCTGGTCGTCGTCGAGCAGCTTGCCGTCGAGCCACACGGTCGTGGCGGTGCGGGTCATCACGGTTGCGTTCTCCTCGAACGGCGAACGCCCCGGCCGGTTCGGCCGAGGCGTTCGTTTGCGTTGCTGGTGCTGGGGCGCTACGCGAACGACGATCCGGCCGGCGGGCGATACCCGACGATAAAAATCGAAACCGGAAGGACGTACGAGCGCGTCATGTGCGCGAAGCCTAGCACGGTGACGCGGGTTCGGTCAACCGCCGGCATCTGCGGGGCCTCGAGGCCAATTGTGCCTGGTCCAAGCGGGTCGTGACCGGGCTAACTCAAGACTGGCGAAGCAGGTCGACACGGTCCAGAATGCGTTTCGGCGATATTGACCATCGGGCAGCTATTTGAGCAGTCGGCATGGCGACGCGGCGGAAAAGCTGCGCGCTACCGTTCCGTGAGTCACGCCTACGCGCACAACAGCATGGCGACGCGCAACAGATCGCTTCCACGCCAGCATGTCGAGTCGGCGGATGCCCGTACGCATGCGACGCGAAGGTCGACGCCGCCAACGAACGCCCTTTTGCCGAAGAAAGCACCGAACCTAGGCCCCGCGCGCTGCACTCCAGTCCGCCTACTGCAATTTCAAATCGCGAGCACCAACCGGTCAGAAAGGACTAGAAACCACAGATCTCGCTTAGGCCTTACGGAAATCGCAAGGCTCGCCGATGTACTGCTGTTGACCGACGGCTCGAAGCTAAAGAACTTCGGGGATAACGACGAAGTTAACGCCGTATCGCTCGAAGTAACGCGCTTCTAGTTGAGACGTAACGTCTACAGCCTGCGCGTAATCCTCGCGTCGAACCTCTAGGCAAAAGATGAAGTCAGCGCCGAGAGCCTCTTCGTGGCCATTCTCCAGGAAGTTCATGCGTCCTGACGGGACAACGCCACGCAGCTCGCGCGTGAACTCGCGGAAGATAGCGGAAACACGCTGGAGGATGGGCCGCTCCTCGATCCCGATCGACGTCGAGACGACCGGGGTCGCCTTGGTCGGGTCAGCGGTTGTCACAACAATATCCCCACAAACTTGCGGTCAGTTTCTTTGCCTTCTGGATGTACTCCTGGGCTTGCTCTCTCGTAACGGTCTCTGTTCCCATATAGTCGGCACGCAGCCGTACCTTCTGTAACGCTCTAGCGGTCGCGAAGGCTTCGGTCGCCTCGGGAGACTGCTGTCTGGCACCAATCCGATCGGGCGGATGCATGAGATTTACTAGGTGTGCCACCAGAACTGGCACCTTGGAGTGGACCAGGGCCACCTCATCGACGTGATGCTTACTTTCGCCCTGGTATGGCGCCAGCTCGATGTCCAGCAGAATTGCCGTCGCCATTGCGACGTGGTAAACAGCATAATAGGCGCGCTGTACAGCAAAGAGGGCGTCGCCAGCCTCCGACTCTGCGAGCAGGTCAGCCGCCCGCCACGAGCGCTCAAGGAAACTTTCAACTTCGGCCACCAGCCGCTCGAGAGCCACCTGCCTAACTTCCTCGGCGGAGACGGTTGCGGTCTCCAACGGTAGCTGCTGAGACACGTTCCAGGCATGATAACACGTATCCGGTTGGATTGAAGCCCGTGAGAACGTCCACCAGCGTTGCTATTACCGTGCGACCGTCGCTACGTCGCGCGCACCTCGCCTCGGGCTCGACCTTTCTCGACCGAGTCGGCCTCTTGTCCCGGAGGACTGGGGCCATGTCCGCTCTCATCTTGACCTGGACGTGCCCGCTCCTCTTGCCGAGTAGTTTCCCGGCCGACGAACATTCCGGACGACTCGTCGACCTCCAGAAGCGGCGCGACCGCCGAGAACTCGGTTAGAGCCTGCGCCCCAGTGCGACTACGGTGATGAAGCATGTACACGCCGGTGAGATGGTCTTCTTCGTGAATCGGTGACCACTGAGAGTTCGTCTTTGGAGTAATAATTAGCTGCTACTGGTCGGCGACGGCCGGGTTCTCCAGGACGCCGATGCGTTCGATCTCGACCCGCACGCGCTCACCGGGACGGATCCAGCGCTTCGGGGTGCGCGAGGTGCCGACGCCGGCCGGCGTGCCGGTCGCGACGATGTCGCCCGGCTCGAGCGTCATCACCGCGCTGAGCTCGGCGACCAGTCGCGGGATTCCGAACACGAGCTGCGCGGTCGACGAATCCTGCAGTACCTCGTCGTCGATCGAGCAGACGATCCGCAGCGCGTGCGGGTCGGGGACGTCGTCGCGCGTGACCAGGAACGGCCCGCACGGTCCGTGCGTGTCGAACACCTTGCCGAGCGTCCACTGCGAGGTGCGCATCTGGTAGTCGCGCACGCTGACGTCGTTGAAGCACGTGTAGCCGGCGATGACGCCGTAGGCGTCGGACTCGGCGACGTGCCGCGCGCGCTTGCCGACCACGAACGCCAGCTCGGCCTCGTAGTCGACCCGGTGCGACTCGCGCGGGATCACGATCGGTGCGCCGTCGCCGATCAGCGTGTTCGGCCACTTCGCGAACACGGTGACCGCCTGCGGCAGCTCCATCTTCACCTCGGCGGCGTGGTCGCGATAGTTCAGCCCGATGCAGATGATCTTGGCCGGATTGGGTACCGGCGGCAGCAGCTCGACCGCGACGCGCGCTCGCACGTGCCGGTCGCCCGCTCCCTCGAGGGCGCCTCGCGCACGGTCGAGCCCCGCGTCACCCTGCGCCAGCAGCTCGATCATCGACGACGGCAGGCTCGCGTCGGCGGCACGCAGGTCGACGATTCCGTGCGGTCCCTCGGCGCCGAGCCGTGCCTCACCGTCTGCTCGAAAGGTACAGAGTCGCAAGCGTCCTCCAGGTTTAGATCGAAGCGGGCCGGGGTACGGCGCGTCGCGAGGGGCCTTCAGCACCACATCGCAGCATGCCCTCGAGAGAGACGGCGTCGTCCGCACCCATTACAGGTGGACGGCGCCGTCCTCTTTTTCGCCCGCCCGGCCGCGCGCGAGCCGGACCAGCGGACGGCCGAACGCGAGCGCGTCGGACTCGTCGTGCGTGACCAGCAGCACCGGCACGTCGAGCGCGCCCAGCGTCACGCGCAACTCGTCGCGGACGCGGGCGCGCGTCGTCTCGTCGATCGCCGCGAACGGCTCGTCGAGCAACACGGCGCGCGGTTTCCACGCCAGCGCGCGCGCCAGCGCGACCCGCTGGCGTTCGCCGCCCGAAAGCGCCCGCGGCCGCGCGCGCGCCAGCCCGGCGATTCCGAGGCGGTCGAGCCACTCGGTCGCGACCGTGTGGCCCTGCGCGCGGCCGACGCCGCGCGCGGTCAGACCGTACGCGACGTTGTCGAGCACGTCGAGGTGCGGGAACAGCGCGTACTCCTGGAACACGTACGCGACGTCGCGACGGAAGGCCGGCACGTCGGTGTGCGCGTCGTGCAGCACGCGCCCGCCGAGCACGACCCGGCCCGCGTCCGGGCGGACCAGTCCGGCGATGATCCGCAGCAGCGTCGACTTGCCGGCTCCGCTCGGCCCGACCAGCAGCGTGACGCCGGCGTCGAACGTCAGGTCGACGTCGAGGGTGAACTCGCGCAGCGTCTTGGTGACGCGCAGCTCGATCACGCGGCGCGCCGTTCGAGCAGCCGCGCCAGCACGACGATCGCGAGCGCAACGGTGACTAGCACGACGGCCAGTGCGGCGGCGAGATCGACGTCGCCGTTCTCGAGGCCGAGATAGACCGCCAACGGCAGCGTCTGCGTGACGCCGGTCAGGTTGCCGGCGAACATGATCGTCGCGCCGAACTCGCCCAGCGCCCGCGCCCAGGCCAGCACCGCTCCGCCGGCCAGGGCCGGCATCGCGAGCGGTATCGTCACCCGCACGAAGGTGCGCAGCGGCCCCATCCCCAGCGTCGCCGACGCGTCTTCGTAGACGCGGTCGATGGTGGCGAAGCCCGCGCGCGCGGCGCGGACGTAGAACGGCGAACCGACGAACAGCTGCGCCATCACGACCGCCGCGGTGGTGAAGGCCAGCCGCACGTGCAGCACGTTGAGCACCGGCGCGGTCAGGCCGAACTTTCCGAACGCGAACAGCAGCGCGAGCCCGGCGACCGCGGGCGGAACGACGATCGGCAGGTCGACGAGCGCGTCGACGAGGTCGCGCCCGGGAAAGCGCTCGCGCGCCAGCACGTAGGCGAGCGGTGTGCCGAGCAGCAGCGTCAGCGATAGCGAGATCGTGGTCGTGACGACCGAGATGCGCAGCGCCGCCAGCGCGTCGGGCGAGGTGATCAGCGCGCCGAAGCGGCCCGGCGTGAGGTGCGCGTACAGCGTCGCCAGAGGGATCGCGATGAACAGGACCAGCAGCGCCGCACCGGACGCGACCGCGGCGCGAATCATCCGCTCACGCGCTCCCGGGGCTCGCGGCCGCGGCGTGGTGGCAGTCGTGCTCGGCCGGATGCATCCGATCGAGGCGCCAGAGGTACAGTGCCAGCGCGCCGAACGCGAGGTTGAGCCAGAACGTGTAGTTGAAGGAGAACGACGTGAGGTCGCGCCGCACGTTCGGATTCGGCGCCGGCACCGCGTGCAGCGCCGAGAACGCGCCGTCCATCACCAGCGCCGACAGCACGATCGTCACGAAGAACACGCCGAAGATGTAGAGCATCATGCGCCGGCCGTAGTATTTGCGATAGATGTCGAGCAGCGGAAGCACGATCAGGTCGGCGTACAGGAACGCCAGCACACCGCCGAACGACAGCCCGCTCGACCACAGGATCGCCGCCATCGGCACGTTGCCGATCGAGCACACGAAGGTCACGATCGCGATCAGCGGTCCGGCGATCGCGTTGCCGAGCAGCTGCGCAGCCGGCGGCGCGCCGTGCAGGAACAGCGCGGTCCAGGCGCTGTCGGGGACGAACGCCGCCAGCGCGCCCGCGATCAGGAATCCACCCAGCAGATCCTTCCACAGCATCGAGGCGTCCATCGCCGCGTTGCGCGCGATCGCGACGCGCACCTCGGGATCGCGCAGCCGTCCCCACAGCGTCCGGCCTTCGGCTTCCGACGAGCCGTGGTCGTGGCCGCCGGCCGCGTCGACGTGCGCGCGCGCCTGCTCGACCAGCGCCTTGGGGTACGTCAGCTTCACCAGCCCGGTCATGATCGCGATCAGCACCAGACCGCCGATCCACTCGGCGGCGGTGAATTGCCAGCCCAGCAGCAGCCACAGCACGATCCCGAGCTCGAGCACCAGATTCGTCGACGCGAACAGGAACGCCAGGCTCGGTACGAGCGCCGCGCCCTTCTTGAAGAGCGTCTTGCTCATCGCCGCCGCGGCGTACGAACAGCTCGAGCTCGCCGCGCCGAACCCCGTCGCCAGCGCGATCTCACGGATCCCGTCGCGGCCGAGGACCCGCTGCATCCGCTCCTTCGACACGACCGCCTGCACGAGCCCCGACAGCGTGAAACCGAGCACCAAGCTCCAGCCGACCTGCCAAAACATCCCCGCTGCGATGAGCAGCGCTTCAACGACCTTCGCGACCACGTTCGGTTCAATGCGCGCGGGGAACGATGCGTTTCACCTGCCGGCCGCAACGCCCGCGCGCGCGGGTTGAAAGGTCACGCTGACGCGCGTGCCGCCGCGCACCACCGGTTCGATCGTGACGGCGTCGGCGACGGCGCGCACGAGCCCCAGACCGCGGCCGGTCTCGGCGTACGGGTCGAACGCGTGAGCGGCATCGGTGAATCCCGCGCCCGAGTCCTCGACGATCAACGTCGCGACGCCGTCGCCCTCGGTCGAGACGATCGCGCGCACCGGACCCGGCGCGTGCCGAACGGCGTTGGCGACCAACTCCCCGAACGCGAGCTCGCTGGTGTACGCGACGTCCTCGCGTCCGGTCCAGGCCGAGACCAGCGCGCCGACCTCGCGCCGCACGGCGGCGCCGGTCCGCGCGTCGTCGCTCTGGAACCGCCATTCGCGCTCGTCGCCCGGCAGATCGGCGGCGAACCGGTCGACGGTGACGGTCAGGATCGCGATGTCGTCGGTCGCTTCGTCGTCGCCGAGCACTTCCTTCATCACCGCGCCGGCGAGGTGGTCGATGTTCTCGCGCGCGAGGTTGCGGATCGCGTTCTCGATCCGGCGTTCGCCTTCGTCGAGGTCGCGCGCGAACTCCATCAGACCGTCGGTGAACATCACCAGCGTGCACGGCGCGTGCAGCCGGACCGCGAAGTCGACGCCCTGCTCGTCGCGCAGTCCGATCGGCAACCCGGCGCCGGCGAGCCGGCGCAGCTCTTTACCGTCGTCGACGAGCGGCGGCGGATGACCGGCCGTCGCGTAGGCGAAGCGGCCGGTGACCGGATCGAGCACGCCGACGATCGCGGTCACGAACACGCTGCGCCCACTGGCGATCAGCAGCCGGCTGGCGCGGTCGAGGATCGCCGACGGATCGGCCGACTCGAACGACGCTGCGCGCAGCGCCTGGCGAATCTCGCCCATGATCACCGCCGCTTCGAGGCCGTGGCCCGTCACGTCGCCGATGGTGAGCGCGACGCGACCGTCGGGCAGCTCGAACGCATCGTAGAAGTCGCCGCCGACGCGCTGCGACTCGGACGCCGCCGAGTACTGCTCGGAAAACCGGATGTCGGGCAACAGCGGCAGCTGCGCCGGCAGCATCGCGCGCTGCAGCGCGTCGGCGGTCGTGCGCTCGCGCTGGTACAGCCGTGCGTGCTGCACCGAGAGCGCCGCGCGGCGCGCGAACTCGCGCACCAGCGCGACGTCGTCGAGCTCATAGGTACGGCCGCCGCGGCGCGCCAGCGCCAGCACGCCGATCGTCACCTCGCCGCTGACCAGCGGCACGACCATCGACGCGCCCGGACCGAACTCGCTCAGCCAGGGATCCGGAAACTCCGGCTCGTCGACCACGTGCGGGTCGCCGCCGGCGACGATCCGGCCGACCGCATCGTGCAGCGCCGGCGAGAGCTGCGTCCCCAGCACGCGGCGCGCTTCGAGCTCCTCGGCGAGGTCGGTGCTGCCCAGCGCGGCGACCGCGTAGCGGCCGGCGTCGTCGACCAGCGCGACCCAGGTGCGATCGGCGAGCCGCGGCAGCACCAGCGCCTTCATCGCCGCGAGCGTCGCCGTCACGTCGAGCGACGCGGCGAGCCGTTCCCCGGCCCGCGCCAGGAACGCCTCGCGCTCCTCGAGCCGTTTCTGCGCGTCGACGTCGGTGCAGGTCGCGATCCACGCTACGACCTCGGCTTCACGGCCACGCACCGGCGCGGCGTTGAGCAGAAACCAGCGGTAGCGCCCGCTGCGCGCCTCGCGCAGCCGGAACTCGGCAGCGAGCGTCTCGCCGGTGCGCAGGCTGTTGCGCCAGCGCTCGCGGATGGCCGGTTCCTGCTCGTGGTGCACGGCGCTGTGCCAGCCACCGTCGCGCGACGCGTTGAGGTCGTAACCGGTGTACACGGCCCAGCGGTCGTTGACGTACTCGACGTCGCCGGCGGCGTTGGTCGTGAAGATCAGCTGCGGCACGACGTTGGCCAGCGATGCGTAGCGCGCTTCACCGACTTCGAGCGCGACGGCGGTCGAACGGCTGCGCGCCGCAAGGCGCAGCATCAGGTCGTTGATCTTCACCAAGAAGACCGCCAGGACGACGATCGCGCCCAAGAACTCCTCGACCCGCGCCGCGTACCAGCCGAACGAGTAGCGTCCCGTCGCCAGCTCGCCGCCGGTGACGATCGCGACCGTGCGCGCGAGCAGCACGACGCCGAGCCAGACGTCGGTGACGCTGCGCAGGCCGGTGACGAGGATCGCCAGACCCAACAGCATCTCGCCGGTCATGAGCGGGATGACGAACCGCAGCCAGTCGGGCGAGTACGCGAAGCGGCTCGACGGCGCTTCGATCCAGTTGTAGCCCACGGTGACGATGAGCGTGAACGCCAGCGTCACCGCCAGCGTCGAGATCGCGAGGACCCGCACGCCGTCGCGCGGCAGCCGCCAGCGCCGGCGGGTCGCGACGCCGGTCGCGATCACGAACCCTCCGAACCCGATCTGCGAAGCGACGTACACCAGCGACGCCGTCTGCGGACCGGCGTGCAGCAGGCCGCTCGGCGAGAAGATCCCGGGGAAGGTGAGGATGTACAGTGTCTGCGTGATCGCGGCGTAGCCGTAGGCGAGCGCGAGCAGCGCGAGCTTGATGTCGCGTTCGATCCGGTACTGGACGTAGAGCAGCACGGCGGTGAGCACCAGCGCGACGACGCCCGCCCCGACGACCGCCGGGACGAACGACGGGACCTCGATCTCGCGCAGGCGCGAGAACGGGATCGAGGCGCCGAACAGCAGCAGCAGGCCGACCGCCGTGAGTCCGGCCCAGCGCCGGTCGGCGGCCGTGGCGGGAGCGGTGGCGATGTTCTCGATCGCGCGCGCGTCGAACCGGGTCACGCCTCGATCGCGCGCCTCATCCGTCTACTGGTGCGCGTCGGGCCGGCTGGCGAACTCGTCGACGGCCTCTTCCACCGCCTCGTTCGCGATCTCGGTCAGCCCGGCCGCGACGTTCTGCCCCTTGTGGACCTTGTTCGCCGTCGTGAACGTCTTCCAGCGCACGACGCCGGTGCAGTCGACGAGGTACAGCTTGAACGACGCGCGGATCGGCGACCGGTCGAACACGCCCGACGACGACACGACGCCGCCGACGACCGGGATGAAGCCGGTGAGATTGCGCTCCTTCGACTGCTCGAAGCGCAGCTGCGGAATCAGCACGCCGTCGGCGTTGTACGCGCCGCACATCTGGCGCGCGGTGCCGACGGCCTCGATCGCATCGATCGGCACCGACAGCGCCGTGCGAATCTTCTTGTCGGACAGGTCGACGTTGAACTGCGTGGTCACGTTCTTGAAGACCGGATCGGTGTTGCCGGGCTCGCCGAACGGCACGATCACGTACAGCGGACCGGTCGACTCATCGATCGCGCGAGCGGGCACGGTGGCGCACAGCGCGAGAACGAGCGCGAGTGCGAAGCGTCTAGCGGGCATGTAACCCCGAAAACGTTCGGCCGCACGCGGTCCGTTCCCGGTCATCTCGCCGAACTCCGCGAGTGGCCGAACCCTCGTTTACTTTGCCCGCCGAGCCGCCCGCGCGGCGCAATTCAAGCTGCCGAGGGTCTTCCCGCCGCCGTCACGTAGGCGACCGAGTGATCGATGGCCGCGGACACGGCGAGCGCGCACCCGGCTATGAGGGCTGGCGCGTCGTCACGGCGCTCGGCGTGGTTACGATCATCGCGTACGGCTGCTCGCAGTATCTGTTCTCGCTGATCGTGCAGCCGATCGCGACCGAGCTCGGCTGGTCGCACGCGCAGATCGACGGCGCGTACTCGTGGGGCCTCGCCGTCTCGGCCATTGCCGGACTCCCGGTCGGCGCGCTGTGCGACCGGTACGGCGCGCGCGGCGTGACCGCGGCCGGTGCGGCCGTGCTGGCCGCGTCGCTGGCCGCGCTGACCGCGGTCACCACGCCGCTGCAGTTCGAGCTCACCTGGGGCGCGGGGATCGGCGTCGGGACCGCGCTGACCTACTATCCGGTCAGCTTCACCGCGGTCGCGCGCTGGTTCCGGGCTGAGCGCCCGCGCGCGTTCGCGCGGCTGACGTTCATCGGCGCGTTCTCGTCGACGATCTTCTTCCCGCTGGCCGGCACGCTGATCGCGCGTTATGGCTGGCGCGACGCGCTGTGGCTGCTCGCCGCGGTGAACGTGTTCGTCGCACTGCCGCTCGCGGCTGGCGCGGTGCGCAGCGCGCCACCGGCCGGCGCGAACGACGCCCACGGCGACGAGCCGTCGCTCACCGCCGGCGCCGCGATGCGGACGCTGCCGTTCTGGTCGCTGACCGCCGCGCTCGCGGTCGGCTACCTCGCCAGCACGGCGATCCTGGCAGAGCACATCGCCTATCTGGTGAGCCGCGGCTACCCGGCGGTGACGGTCGCGAGCGTGGCCGGACTGCTCGGCATCGCGTACCTCCCGGGCCGCTGGCTGGCCGGCCTCGGGGCGCGCCGGCTGGCGCCGAACCGGCTGCTCGCCGCCGTGCTGGTGGCGGAGTCGCTCGGCGTCGCCGCGCTCGCGGCGCAGCGCGGCTGGGCGGGCGTCATCCTCTATGTGGCGGTCTTCGGCGCCGCCTACGGCGCGATGGCGCCGGTCCGCGGCGGCCTCGTCGCCCACTTCTTCGGGACGGCGTCCTACGGGCGCATTACCGCGTTCCAGAACGTGCCGGTCGCGCTGTGCGCCGCGGCCGGCCCCGTCATCGCCGGGTTCGTGATCGACCGGGCCGGCTATTCGCCCGCGCTCGCCGGCTGCATCGGCGCGTTCCTCGCCGCCGCCGTGCTGGCCGCGAGCACGCCGCGGCGTGCCGCCGAGTCTGCCGGGCCGTAGCCCGTCTTCGCCGGCTGCCAAATTTGTGCCAGACGTCCTGGGTGGGCATACACGGGCTCCGGATGCTGCTACTATGGAAATAGGACTATGGAAGCCAGCGTCGGCCGCGCCCGTCGGCTCCTCCGCCGAGCGCGAACTCCCCATCTCTTGGATCGAGACCCGGTCGCCCTTCGGCTGTGCGCGGCGCTGCGGACGCCGACGACCCTCGAAGCGGTCCACGTCCTGCTCGACCGCGCCCTGCGCGACTGCGACCAGCGGCTCCGGCTGACCATCGATCTGGTCGACCGTCGCCGCGGCCTGGGGAAAGTCGCATCGGCCGAGATGCACCTCTCACAGCGCCACTTCTACCGCCTGCGCGCGGTCGCGCTCGACGCGATCGCCCACGAGCTCGACGCGATCCTCGGCACGTCGTCGGCGCCGGCCCTCGACGACGACACGCTGACCTGGTACGCGCGCGGGCGGTACCTGCTGAGCCGCCGGAATGCCCCGGCGTTCGACGGCGCGGAACGCTGCTTCGAGATGGCGCTGCGCTGCGACCCCAACTTCGCCCGTGGCTATGCCGCGCTCGCCGAGACGCACCTGCTCGCAGCCGAGTACGAGGCGCGTGAGCCGCGCCGTGCCTTCACCGAAGCCCGGCGCGTCCTCGCCCGCGCCTTCGAGCTGACACCGAACCTGCCCGAGAGCCTTTCGGCCGCGGGCGACCTCGCGATGTTCGCCGACGGCGATTTCGACCGCGCGCGCGCGCTGTTCGAAGCCGCGATCACCACCGACCCCTCGTACAGCGGCACGTACAACAACGCGGCCTGGCTCGAGCTGATGCAGCGCAACTACAGCGCGGCCGCCGACCTCGTGAAGCGCGGGATCATGCGCGATCCGTCGTCGCTCGTGCTCCAGATGACGCTCGGCCTCGTCTTCCGCGAGTCCGGCCGGATCGACAGCGCGATCGACCAGCTGCGCTCGGTCGTCGAAGCCGACGAGAAGCTCGAGGTCGCACGCTTCCACCTCGCCGGCGCTCTGCTCGACGCCGACGACCTCGCCGGCGCGCGGGCCGAGCTCGACGTGCTGCTCGCCGACGGCGTCAAACCGGCGCACCTCGCCGCGCGCGGCCACGTGCGCGCGCGCTGCGGCGACCGCTTCGGCGCGATGCGCGACCTGCGCGCCCTCAACGCGATGGCGACCGCCGCCAAGCCGTTGCCGCACTTCGTCGCCGTCGTTCTCGCCGGCCTCGGCCAAACCGAAGCCGCCCTCGCCGAGCTGGAATCGGTCATCCGGGCACGGCAGCCGCTCACGTTCCGCATCTGTCTTGCGCCGTACTACCGCGCGCTCAGCGGCAACCGCGCCGACGACCTCCTCGAAGCCGTCCAAAAAATCTCAGTCGCCTAACCGCCGATCACGCCGCGCGCGGCGTGCGAACGAAAAGGCGGTCCCGCCGGAGCGGAACCGCCTATGTTCGCGTTGCGCGAATGGACTCGGAGGCTAGATCTTCAGTCGTGCCTCGAAGTACATTCCGAACGGTTGTTGGGTGTAGTACGGATCGTACGGCTGCGCCAGGAACGGTTGGATGGCGTTGCCGGGATTGTACTGGTTGCCGATCGGCTGGAGAACGGCGCCCAACGTGCCGGCGTACGTGCATGCGCCGCTCACGGCGAACGGCACCTTCGTGCCGCCGAAGCAGCGGTTGATGATGTTGGCGAAGTTACCCACCAGCGTCAACCGCTTGTTCACCTCGTACGTGATCTGCGTGTGGAGCAGGATCTGATTCGGTTCGACGAACGCGCCGACGCCGTCGAACGCCTTCGTGAACGGATCCGGGATCGCGACCTCCACCCCGTTCGCACCTGCGTTGGCGCAGTTGGTGGCGTTATATGGCGATCCGCCCACGCCGCCGTAGGGATACCGCGGGTCCCCTGCCAGCGTGCCGCCGAGTGGGGCGCCACACGTGTCGGGAGCGACGCCCGGCGTGTTGAGCGGGGCGCCGTAGCGCTGGCCGCCCAGGAACTGCAGCGCCGGCGTGATCGCCAGCGGCCCGTGCTTCCATTGCACGATCAGTGTCCCTACGTAGGGAGCACCGTACTGTTCGTATCCGCCCGCGTCGATGCCGCCGGGGAAGGTATCGTAGGTGGCATACTCGGCGTTCGGATTGAGCAGCTGTTGGACCGGCGCGTTCCAGTACGGGTTCGCGATGCTTCCCGCGGGGCAGCCGGGCGCGGCCGCGCCGGCGGTCGTGTAGCACGGAGCAGCCACCGGACCGCCGCCCGGCACCACGCAGCGCTGATCCGTCGAGTGGCCGGCACAGAAGCTGGTGTAGGCGTTGTAGTTCGCGATGCCTTGGTTGAGGGCGTACACGACCGAGTTGCCGTTGGGCTGGGGCAGGTAGTTGATGTAGCTGTTCGTGTACGTGAACGACAGCCGCCCGGCGAAGCCGTTGCGCGAGAAGTCGCCCTTGTCGAGCTCGAGCTCGAAGCCTTGCGACGTCTGGCGCCCGACGTTGAGCCCCGAGACGAAGCTGGTCTTCTCGTCGAGATAGAACTGCTGGATCTGGTCCTGCGTCTTGCGCAAGAACGGCGTCAGCTTGAGCGACGTATCCCGGCTGAACTGGTGCTCGAGCGAGAAGTCGTAGTTGTTCGAGATCTCCGGCCGGATGTTGTGTCCCGGCGTGTCGCCGATCCCATACTTGACGAAGTCCGCCAGGAACACCGGCACGTTCGCCTGGAGTGCGTTGTACTGCTCGAACGCCGTATTGGGCGCTTGCGCGTACCGGCCGTAGCTGGCCCGCACGACGGTGTTCGGATCGAGCGTGTAGGTGAGGCCGAGCCGGGGCTGGAGCTCACCGTACGACTCGACCTGGTTCGAGACGTTGAACTGCTGCAGCGCGGGGAACTGCGCGTTCCAGGCAGCGTACCAGAAGTCGCGGGCCGGACCGTCGTCGGTGTTGCCGCCGTCGAAGACGAACTGGTCGTAGCGCAGCCCGAGGTTGACGTTCAGCCGGTCGGTGGGCTTCCACTGATCGGTGATCGAGAACGAGCTGAATTGCGGGCGGACTTGATTGTAGAGCGCGTGCAGGCCGTTCTCGGCGAGCATGTACTCGCAGGGACCGGTGCCGCACGTGCCGGTGGCGGCCGGAACCGAACCCGGACCGCCCGCGGCTTGGCCGAGCGTGAAGTACCCGATGTTCGGATTGACGTCCGAACCCGCGGCGTTGTAACAGGGCATCGGCACGAAGCCCTTGGCGGGCGCCGTTGCAGGGCCGTAGCAAACGCCGTTGTACGGACTGGCCGAATTCACCAAGACGCCGGCCAGGCCGCCTAAGACCTCGGTGTCGAGGGCGCCGATGAGCGGCCCGATGCCGTTGAGCATCTGGAAGTTGTTGTCGCGCAGCACCGACGCGGTCGTGTACGATCCCTGGACGGTCAGCAGGTGCTGCGAGTTGAGCTGGTCCGAGAACTCGGCGCTCACGCCGCGCGTGTGCGACGACAGCTCGTAGTCGGGCGAGTCCGGCGACGCGTAGTCGGAGTACGTGCTGAACGGACCGACGCTGAGCCAGTCGGAGTAGTACGTGTAGCCGTAGACGCGCAGGAACGCGCTGGTCCCGAAGTTGTGCTGGTACTGGAGCTTGAAGATCCCCTGATCGTTGACTTGCGCGTCGTTCTGGTTCGGAGCGATCGCTCCGCCGAGTGGCCGGCCGGTGGGCGATTCCGGGAACAGGTACGGCGAGACGCCGCCGCCCGTATACCCGAACGGCAGCAGCGCGCCGAGCGGTGCGCCGGTGAATTGGTAGCCGTCGTTATAGGACGGCGTCCCGAAGCCGATGGCGTTGAGGTACGCGTCCCCGCCGAAGTTGTTGGTCGAGAACGCGTAGATGTTGCTGATGTGGTTGATGTCGACCAGCGCCTGGACGTCGTCGCGGTTGCCGTCCTTGCGCGGGATGCCGAAGTGCAGGTTCAGGACGGTATCGCGGTCCTGGACCGACGACAGGTCGCCCAGCTGCGGTCCGCCCATGACGTAGGCGCGCGTCGTGCCGCCGTTGGTATAGTCGGCGCCGTTCGGGCCACTGCAACCGACCCCGACGGCTCCGCCGGCGGGACAGGGCGCGATCGGGAAGCCCCAGTTGCTCTGCGTGCTCGCACCGTCGAACTGGTCGATGTAGCGCAGGTTCTGGTTGTACGCGCCGGCGCCGAAGTAGTACGAGAACGTGCGGCTCGGATTCGCTCCGCCGGTCTCGAACGAGAGTTTGTTGTAGAGCACCGGCGAGCCGACGCCCAGGTCGAGGTTGCGCGTCGCCGGCGCCGTCCCGGTGCGAATGACCTGGTTGATATACCCCGAGAGACCTTCGGCCTCCGAGTTCGCCGGCGTCGCTCCGGTGTAGACCTGCAGCTCTTGCTGGCCCAGCGACGACAGCGGCCCGGACGGGTAGTTGTCGAACGAGCGGTTCACCGGAACGCCGTCGAGCTCGTAGCCGATTTGATCGTAGTCGCCGCCGCGGACGCTGATCAGCGGCGCCGCTCCGATCCAGCCGGCTTGGCCTGGGGTGATGAACACGCCGGGGACGGCCGAGATCGCGGACCACGCCTGATTGAGCGTGCCGCCGCCGCCGAGCGCCGCCCCTTTGTCCTGCGTGAGGGCATTGATCGAGTAGACGTCGGCGGTGGTGCCGGGCTTGACCAGCGCGGACGCCGACCGTGACGTCACCGAGCCGATCTGCTTGAGCTTGAGCGGCTGTTGCAAGCTCACGCTGATCGTTTGGTCCGCTTGGACCGTCACGCCGCTGATCGACACCGCGTCGCGGGTCGAGCTGGCCACGACCGAAACGGTGTACGTGTCGGGCGCGAGCGAGAGGAACGAGAAGCGTCCCGTCGCGTCGGTCGTGGTGGTCGCGCTCTGCGAGGGACTCGCCGCCGTCACCTGGGCCCCGGCGACCGGTTGATTCGACTGCGCGTCGGCTACGGAACCGTTGATCGCACCGGTCGTGCCTGCCAGAACGCTTGTCGTTCCCTGGAGCACGAACGCGAAGATCAACAGCACCGCAACGACCGCGCGTTTCGCGGTGGAAACGAGTGGTGTCACGTATGTTGTCCTTTCGGGCGGAGAAACCGCCACTCACAGCGTTCGGCGAGCGATGGAACGTCGCTCGCTGGTTTACTGCCGTTTCTCTGCCACCGGCGCATGACGGTGTATCCGAACGAGCATCGCTGCCAAGCGGGTCGCCGGTGCCTGGCTCGGGAAACGATCACGCGCTACGACGATGCCGGATTCTCTGCCCACGAACGGGCGAATGCGCGAGCTCTTCCGCCGGCTGCGCGATCCGCAGGCGGAGCACGGCGCGCTCGCTGCCGCCCTGCTCGAACGCTCGTCCGAGAGTGACCTGCGCGCCGCCGTCGTCGCGTTCGTCGACGAGACGCTGCGGGACTACGATCCGCACTATCGCGAGATCGTCGTGCGAACCGATATCCGCGGGAAGCCGGGCAAACAGGTCGCCGCGGAACTGGCCCTGTCGCCGCGCACGTACTACCGGTTGCGCGCGATTGCGATCGCCGCGCTCGAACGCGCGCTCGCAGCACTGCTGGACGCCGCTGGGCCGGCAAGAACAGCCGGCGACCCGCACGCCGAACTGCTGGACGTCGTGGCCGCGCTCGACCCCGCTCGCGCGCACGCGATCGTCGAGCAGCTCGACAGCGCCGGCGCCGACCGGCTCTACACCGCGTTGCGGCTGCGCGTGTTCGCCGGCGAGGTGCCCGCCGACGAGGAGTTCGCTCGGCTCGATGAGACGCACCGCTTTCGCGGCGAGGTCGTGCGCGCGCGCGCCTACGAGTCGAGCGGGCGCTTCGTGGAGGCTGAAACGCTGGTGGCGCTTCTCGAAGCCGATCCGGGCCGGCGGCTGACGGAGCATCGCACCGAAATGTTCGAGCTGGCGGTGATTCGGCGGCTGCAGGCGCGACGGCGCGGCCGCGGCGCCGAGCACGCCGCGGCTGCGGCCGACATGGTCGAACGCGCCGGCGACGATCCCGTGCTGAAGGCTACGGCCACGATCGCGCACGCGCACGTGGCGATCCACTCGCCGGTCGACGATTGGCGCGAACGGCTCGACCGTGCGAAGCACGCGATTCGCACGACGGCGCGGGTCGGGCTGCTGCGCTACGCGACGATGGTCGAAGGCTATCTCGCCTACATCTACGGCGATCCGGAGCTGGCGCTCAACCGCGCTCGCATCTCGACGCTCGAGGGAAGCCATCCCAGCGTCGCGCTGCAAGGCGAAGCGCTCCACGCGCGCGCGGCGCTCGTGCTCGGCAGCCGGTGGCAGCGCGCGCCGTGGACCGAGGGCGTGTTGCCGAACACCTGGTTTCAAGCCGAGCTCGATGCGCTCGGAGCCCATCACGCGCTCGTGTGCGCCGACGAAACGGCGGCCCGCCGGCTTGCGGCCGGCGCGCTCGCGCATCCGTCGGCGCCGTTCGCCCCGCCGGTCGTCGCGCTCGCCGCAGCGGTACCGTCGCTGTTGAACGGCAACGGCGCGGAAACGGGCGTGGAGATCGACGACGTGCTCACCGACGTCGACCTGCGCACCCTGGACGCGGTGAGACGGGGAGGGCGGCCGCCGCAGCAGCCGCCCTCGTCCAACGGACCGGTTCGATCGATCAGAAGGAGCTGATCGCGGACGAAGCTTACTCCGTACCCGCGCCGGCCGGTGAGACGGTGATGTCGGCCTGACCCGGGCAGGTCGAGGTCGTTCCCGGCCCCGAGC
>OBLV0100000052.1_pt1 | contig 61900 bp, 49 predicted proteins | sample 1520071 | NCBI WGS metagenome assembly OBLV01 (sample SAMEA3888446, study PRJEB22518) | metagenome | reverse complement strand
CACTCTTTCCCTACACGACGCTCTTCCGATCTCTGGCGACCTGGCCAGCGCCAAGGAGCTGTACGCCCCCAGCCGGGTCAACTGGGAAGGCATCGAACCGGCTGCTCGGTTGGTGCCCACCATCACCGCCAGCGTGGACAGCCAGGTGGACAACTTCACCGGTCCGGATGATCCCAAGTTCACCGGCTGGCACCGGCTGGAGTACTTGCTGTGGGTGCAGAACACCACCGCTGGCGCGGCTCGGTTCGCCACCAAGCTGGACACCGACCTGGCCACCTTGGCACGCATGCTGACCAAGGTGCAGATCACCCCGAAGACGATGGTGCTTGGTGCCGGGGACCTGGTCGAGGCGGTCTCCAAGCGCATGATCAGCGGCACCGAGGACCGGTACTCGCACACCGACCTGTGGGACTTCGCGGCCAGTATCGCCGGTTCGCAGGCGGCGTTTCGCGCCTTCACACCGTTGCTGCAGGCCAAGAGCAACAAGGCGCTGTACGACACCCTGCAGCATGATTTCCAGGCAGTGTCCACCTCGCTGGCCAAGTACGCCGTCGCGGGCGGTGGGTACCGCCCGTACGGCGCGCTGACCGCCGCGGACAAGGCGACCATGCGGGCCCGGCTCGCCACTCTCGCCAAGGATCTGGCCACGGTGTCGCCGGCCTTGGGGATCTCCTGACCGGGCGGTTCTCGGGGCCGCCGGCCCGCGCCAGGCTTGTCTTGCGGCTACGCTCGGGCCGGGCTGCGGGTCAGCGGGGAGGGGCCGGTCGGCGACTGCTGGCCGGGCCAGATCGTTGTTGGAGATGGGACCGGTCGTCAACGGGTGCGAAGGCGCGTGTTGTGGGAAGCTGTCCGCCATGAGTGGCGACCCCGATGTCATCCAGAGCCAGATCGAGCGAGCGCGTTACGATCTCGCCCGCACCCTCGACCAGATCTCCATGCGGTACAGCCCCAAGACGGTGGCGGCACGCGGCCGTATCGCCGCAGTGGACAAGCTGGTCTCCCCGGCCGGCCGGGCCGTCGTCGGGACGATGATGATGCTGATCATCGTCCGGGTGGTCCGTCGCCGGTAGCCGACTCGGAGTTCTTTACCCCTACCCCGTAGGGGTACAGTGGCGGCATGCCGGGATACACCACGAGCAAGCCGCAACTGCTGGCCAGACTTCGCCGGATCGAAGGCCAAGTGCGGGGCCTACACCGGATGGTTGAGGACGATACGTACTGTATTGACGTGCTCACCCAGGTCTCCGCAGTGACCAAGGCGCTGCAGGCCGTCGCACTAGGCCTGCTCGACGAGCACCTTGATCACTGCGTCCGGGAAGCAATCGCCAGCGGTGGGGATGCCGACGCCAAGATCCAGGAAGCATCCGCCGCGATCGCCCGCTTGGTCAGGTCGTAGCTGATGACCACCCGGACCTACACCGTCACCGGAATGACCTGCCAGCACTGCGTTGCCTCGGTGACCGAGGAGGTCAGCGCACTGTCCGGTGTGTCCACAGTAGACGTTGACCTGGACAGTGGCCGGCTGGCGGTCACCGGCGACCTCGACGACCTCGAGGTGCTTGCCGCGGTCGAGCAGGCCGGCTACCGCGCGGTGATCTCAGGATGAGCCCCACCGCCACTCCCACCGCCCGGATCGAGCTGGCCATCGGCGGGATGACCTGCGCATCCTGCGCCGCTCGGGTCGAACGCAAACTGAACAAGCTCGATGGCGTACAGGCTTCGGTCAACTACGCTACCGAGAAGGCCGCTGTCCGCTACGACCCGGCCACGGTGGACACCGACGAGTTGGTACGTACCGTGCAGGCGGCGGGCTACACCGCCGTACCGCCGCGACCGGCTGCGGGGTCGACCGGACCGACCACCGGACTGCGCCGGCGGCTGGTCGTCAGCGCGGTGCTGGGCGTACCGGTGCTGGCGGTCTCGATGGTGCCAGCGTTGCAGTTCAACCACTGGCAGTGGCTGGCGATGAGCCTGGCCAGCCCGGTGGTGGTCTGGGGCGCTTGGCCGCTGCACCGGGCCGCCGCGGTCAACGCCCGGCACGGCGTGGCCACCATGGACACCCTGATCTCGCTCGGCGTGGTCACCGCCTACCTGTGGTCGGTGTACGCCCTGCTGTTCGGCGGGGAGGGGTACCTGGAAGTGGCCAGCGCGGTGACCGTGTTCGTGCTGGCCGGCCGGTACGCCGAGGCCCGAGCCAAGCGGCGGGCCGGCGCGGCACTGCGCGCGCTGGCCGAGCTTGGTGCCAAGCAAGCCTGCGTCCTCATCGACGGCCGAGAGCAGACCGTACCGGCCGACGCGTTGCGGGTTGGCGAGGTCTTCGTGGTCCGGCCGGGAGAGAAGATCGCCACCGACGGCATCGTTTGCGAAGGGCAGTCCGCGGTGGACACCGCGTTGCTGACCGGCGAGCCGGTGCCGGTCGAGGTCGGCCCCGACGACCCGGTCACCGGCGCGACGCTAAACGTCGGCGGCCGGCTGCTGGTCCGAGCCACCCGGGTTGGCGCGGACACTGCGCTGGCCCAGATCAGCCGGTTGGTCCAGCAGGCCCAAGCCGGCAAGGCGCCGGTGCAGCGGCTGGCCGACCGGGTGGCCGCGGTGTTCGTGCCGGTGGTGATCGGGCTGGCCGGGCTCACCTTGGCCGGCTGGCTGCTGACCGGCCGGGACGTGGTCGGCGCGGTCACCGCCGCGGTCGCCGTGCTGATCATCGCTTGCCCGTGCGCGCTTGGCCTGGCCACCCCGACCGCGTTGCTGGTCGGCACCGGCCGGGGTGCCCAGCTCGGCGTCCTGATCCGCGGCCCCGAGGTACTGGAGTCGACCCGCCGGGTGGACACCGTGCTGCTGGACAAGACCGGCACCCTGACCACTGGGACGATGAACCTGCACGACGTGGTCGGCGAGCCGGACGTGCTGCGGCTGGCCGGTGCGGTGGAGGCCGGCAGCGAGCACCCGATCGGCCGGGCCATCGCTGCGGCGGCCCGGCAGCGCTACGGTGAGCTGCCGGCGGTGACCGGCTTCCGGGCCGAGGCCGGGCTCAGAGTAAGCGGTACTGTCGACGGCCGGCTGGTCCGGGTCGGTCGTACCGATCAGCCTGTGCCGGCCATCCTGCAGCAGGCCCGGCAGGCGGCTGAGGCGACCGGCCAGACTACGGTGCTGGTCAGCGTGGCCGGCGCGGTCCGCGGGCTGCTGGTGATCGGCGACCGGCTTCGGCCAACCAGCGTGGACGCGGTCCGGCGGCTGCGCACGCTGGGGCTGCGCCCGGTGCTGCTGACCGGTGACTCGGCCGGCGCCGCCGCCGCGGTCGCCCGGCGGCTGGGTATCCCGGCCGAGGATGTGATCGCCGAGGTGCTGCCGGCCGGCAAGGTGGCGGCGGTCCGCCAGCTTCAGCAGCAGGGCCGGATGGTGGCGATGGTCGGCGACGGGGTGAACGACGCGGCCGCGCTGGCCCAAGCCGACCTCGGGCTAGCCATGGGAGTCGGGACGGACGTTGCGATCGAGGCCGCCGACCTGACCCTCATCCGCTCCGACCTGCTGGCCGCGGTGGACGCGATCCGGTTGTCCCGGCGGACCCTAGCGACCATCAAGGGCAACCTGTGGTGGGCCTTCGGCTACAACGTGGCAGCGATCCCGCTGGCCGCGGCCGGTCTGCTCAACCCGATGCTCGCCGGTGCCGCGATGGCCTGCTCGTCACTGTTCGTGGTGACCAACAGCCTGCGGCTACGCGGCTTCCGGCCGGTCGTCCCGCTCCCGGCTGGACCGCCCCCGGCCGGTACGGACCCGGCTGGTACGGCCCCGGCCGGCACCATTCCAACCGGTACGGATCAGCCGGCCACGGGCGTCAGGTAATGGTCCCGGGCGGCTGGCCCGGGCCGGGCCGGGCTGGCTGGCGGCGCGGTGAACCGCAGGTAGTGGGCGGCGAAGTCAAGCATGTATGGCAGGCCGTGCCGGGCCGCGCGCCAACTGTGCGTGTCGCCCGGCTCGACCCGCAGCGCGACCGGCAGGCCCCGCTCAGCCAGCGCCTCGGCCAGCGCGTGCGCCCGGATAATCCCGCCCGGGTCATCCTGCCCGGAGTCCAGCATGGCCGCCATCCGGTACCAAATCCGCATCCGTGGGATGTACTGCGTGGGCGTGTTGGCGTACATCAGCGACCGCCGCCAGCCTAGGTGTGCGTAACCGCTGCGACCGGGGTCGCCGTAGGGCTGCATGCCGAGGATGACCCCGTAGCGGTCCTGGTGCCGTAGGCCGAGGTTCAGCGCACAGTAGCCGCCGCTGGACATGCCGCCGATGACCCGGCTGGTGCGGTTGGCGATGGTCCGCAGATGCCGGTCCGCCCAGGCCACCACGTCGCGGGTCAGGAAGGTCTCCACCTGCGGACCGCCGACCGCGTTCAAGCACTCCGAGTCGTACAGCCCGCGGCCGGCCGCCACATCCGGGCTGATCAGGATCATGGGTGGCACCACGTGCGCGGCGATCAGCAAGTCCATCGTCTGGGCGGCCTGGCCGGCGGCGAACCAGTCCGCGGACCGACCCGGGAAGCCCTCGAGCAGGTACACAACCGGGTAGCGGCGATACTTGTTGGCCGCGGAGTCGTAGCCGGGGGGAAGGTAGGTGTACACCGGGCCCGGCCGGATGTCGAGCGCCGGGTCGGCTAGCCGGTTAACAAAGACTGTGCTGCTTGGGCCGCTGCCGCTGGCCAGCAGCGCGGTGCCGCTCGGCAGCCCGGTCGGTTGGTCCACCGGGTTCCCGCCGGACAGGAAACCGGTCAAGGTGTGCATGGTCGGGAAGTACCCCACCCAACTGTTTACCCAGGCGGCGGTACTGGCTAGGCCGAGCAGCAGCACGGTCAGGCTGCCGCCAATCCGGCGGGCCCACTTCGCCCGGCCCGTCAACGGTCGGCGCAGCGACCATCCCAGCAGCGCGATGGCGACCAGCACGGTGACGACCAGCAGGCCGATCCATACCGACGGCGACTCCAGCCCGGGGGACTGCTCCAAATGCTGGCGTACGGTCGCTGGCAACTGCGGGCCGGGGTTAAGCGGCACCGTAGTGACCCGCGCCATGGCGACCTCCGCTCCGGGTACCTGAACTTTCCCTGGTAAAGGATGCCGCGACCAGCAACCACGATGACTCCGTGATTGGATTGTGACCAGCCCGACCGGCCGCGGCGCGCCGATCAGGTCAGCAGCTCGCGGCTGATCACCATCCGCTGGACCTGGTTGGTCCCCTCGAAGATCTGGGTCGCCTTGGCCTCTCGCATTAGCCGCTCAACCGGGAAGTCGTGAGTGTAGCCGTACCCACCGAGCACCTGCACCGCGTCGGTGCTGACCCGCATCGCGGTGTCGCTGGCGACTAGCTTGGCGGCCGAGGCGAGCCGGCGGAACGGCAGGCCGCGGTCCCGGCGGCGGGCCGCCTCCAGGTACAGCGCCCGGGCCGCGTCTACCGCGGCGGCCATGTCGGCGAGCAGGAAGGCCACCCCCTGGAACTCGCCGACCAGCCGGCCGAACTGGCGGCGCTGGCGGGCGAAGCCGGTCGCGATGTCCAGCGCGGCTTGGGCTAGCCCGGTGGCGCAGGCGGCAATGCCGAGCCGGCCGGAGTCCAGCGCGGCCAGCGCGGCGGCCAGCCCCTGGCCCTCCTCGCCGAGCCGGTAGCTGGCCGGCACTCGTACTCCGTCGAAGTGCACCTGGGTGGTGGTGGAGCCGGTCAGGCCCATCTTGCGTTCCGGCCAGCCGAAGGACAGCCCGGCGGCCGGTGCCGGCAGGTAGAAGGTCGAGATGCCCCGGCTGCGGTGTGTGGAGGTACGGGCGAAGACGGTGTAGAAGTCGGCCTTGCTACCGTGCGTGATCCATACCTTGCTGCCGGTGAGTACGTACTGCTCGCCGTCCACGACCGCTCGGGTCGTCATCGCGGTCACGTCCGAGCCGGCTTGCGCCTCGGACAGGCAGTAGGCGCCCAACCGGTCCCCGGACAGCAGGTTGGGCAGCAGTTCCAGCCGCTGCTTGGCGGTCCCGAAGGTGGCCAGCGGGTAGCAGGACAGCACGTGTACGGACACCCCGACGCCGACCGACAGCCAGGCGGCGGCGATCTCCTCCAGGGCCTGCAAGTACACCTCGTACGGCTGGCCGCCACCGCCGTACTCCGCCGGGTAGGGCAGGCTGAGCAGCCCGGCCCGGCCGAGTAACCCGAACACCTCGCGCGGAAAGGTCCCGGCGGCCTCGGCGGCGGCGACCCGGGGTGCGAGTTCGTTGGCGGCGATCTCCCGGACCAGATCGATCAGGTCGGTGGCCTCGGGAGTCGGCATCACCCGGTCAGCGGGCATAACACCGAAAGTACAACCCCATCCCGTTGATCTTGCTCCTCCATTCCGCCGATCTTGACGTTGTTGTCGTCATCCGAGCCGGAATAACGACAACAACGTCAAGATCGGCGCTGTATGCGGGTGCGGGTGTGGGCTGGGGCATGCGGTGGCACGGCATGCACCACGTGCGGCCGGAAATGTCAGCGGGGAGAGAGACGATCGGCGGGACGGGCAGGCGGAAGGAGGGTGGTATGTGGGTTGCGGCGGTCAGCACCTGGGGTGGGGACGGGCTGCTGCAGGCGGTGGACGCGGCCGGCCGACCAGCCGGTCCGGTCGAGCAGGTGCCGGATTTGGCCGCCGCGGTGGCTGAGTGGGAGCGGACCGAGGCACCCCGCTGGATCTGGCCGGCCACCGCGGAGCTGTACCCGACGCTGCTGCGCGAGGCGGTACGGGTCGGCCGCTGCCATGACCTGGCACTGACCGAGACGCTGCTACTGGCCTACCAGGGGCAGTGGGACGCGCCCCGGTCGCTGGCGGCTGCCTGGGCGCGGCTGCGCGGCGAGCCGGTGCCTCCCAACCAGCCGCGCCCGGCCCGGGGAGCCCAGCGGGCCGGGGCAGCCCAGGCGACGCTGTTCGAGCCGGCGCGCGGTGGGCTGCCGGCCGGCATCGACCCGCTGCCAGTGATGCTTGAGGTGTACGCCGACCAGCAGCGCCGGATCGCCGAGGTCGACCACCCGGGCCGGATGCGGCTACTGGTCGCTGCGGAGTCCTCCGGCGGGCTGGTGGCCGCCGAGATGGCCCACGTCGGGCTGCCCTGGCGGGCCGACCGGCACAACGAGCTGCTCACCGAGGCACTCGGCCCGCGGCCGGTCGGCGGGGCTCGCCCGACCACGCTGGCCGTACTCCTCGAGCAGATCACCGCGGCCTTCGGCGGCCGGCCGGTCAACCCGGACTCGCCGGCGGACCTGCTGCGGGCGTTCGGCCGGGCCGGCATCTCGCTGGCCAGCACCCGTTCCTGGGTGCTGCGCGAGGTCGATCATCCGGCGGTCCCGTTGCTGCTGCGGTACAAGGAGCTGGCCCGGCTGCATACCGCGCACGGCTGGTCCTGGCTGGACTGCTGGGTGCGTGACGGCCGGTTTCACCCGGAGTACGTGGTAGGCGGGGTGGTCTCCGGGCGGTGGGCCTCCCGCGGTGGCGGTGCGCTGCAGATCCCCCGGCTGGTCCGCCGGGCGGTGCTGGCCGACCCGGGCTGGACCCTGGTAGTGGCCGACGCCGGGCAGCTCGAGCCGCGGATCCTGGCCGCGGTCTCCGGCGACCGGCGGATGACCGAGGCGGCTGGGCCGGGCGACCTGTACGCCGCGCTGGCTGAGCAGGCGTTCGGTGGGGACCGGGCTGGCCAAGCTGGCGCTGCTGGCCGCGATGTACGGCTCGACGACCGGCGGCGCAGCCGAGTTGCTGGCCGTGCTGCGGCGCCGGTTCCCGGCCGCAATGGGGTACGTAGAAGCGGCGGCCCGGGATGGTGAGCAGGGCCGGTTGGTACGGTCCTTCCTGGGCCGGACTTGCCCACCGCCCGGCGCCGGCTTCTGGACCGCTCAGTCCGATGCCGCCCAGTCCGACGCCGGTCAGCTTGGGGCCGGCCAGGCGGCCCGTGGCCGCGGTCGGTTCACCCGCAACTTCGTGATCCAGGGCACCGCTGCGGAGTGGGCGCTGGCCCTGTTGGCCTCGCTGCGCCGGCGGCTGACCGGTACCGCAGCGGAGTTGGTGTTCTTCCAGCACGACGAGGTGGTGGTGCACTGTCCCCGGGAGGCCGCGAAGCAAGTGGTGGCCGCAGTCGGTGCGGCCGGCGAGGATGCCCGCCGGCTGTTGTTCGGCGATACCGTGGTCGCCTTGCCGCTGGGTACCGCCGTGGTCGACTGCTACGCCGACGCGAAGTAGGCTCCCGCCCGTACCCGGTTCCACTACCCGCGACAACTCCTGGGCAGGGCAGTATGCCCTCCGGGAAAGCTGGCTCATCCTTAGCCATCAAGTGTCCACTGTGGATGATGCGGATCAGGATCGGGCCAATGGTTACGGATCAGGTACTCGCCCGGCTGTGACCTGCCCACTGGTAGGTTCTCCTCCCCCACCCGGCGTCTCGGGCTCGGTAGATTTGCAGGTGCAGCAGGCGAGGTCCAGGTAGCCGCGGGGTGCGTCGAGGCTGTCGCGGACTGTGTTGAGTACGTCGTAGGCCATGACTGTTCGGCCGTGGATGATGGCGGAGACTTCGGGTTGTGGCTGGCTGGTGAGGGCGGCGATGCGTTGTTGGCTGTAGCCGAGTTTTGTAGTAGCCGGTCGATGGTGGTGATGTCGCGGGCGGCTAGTGCTTGCCGCATCGGGGGGTCTTCCCAGACTTGGGGGTCGATCCTGCGGCGGTAGGAGTCGATGGCGTTCACGTGCGACCGCCGCGGCCTGGGAACGGGGGTGGGGGGTGGGTGGGCGAGCCTGGTGGGTGACCAGGCGGCGGCCAGGATCAGAGCGGCGGCCATGGCGGGGGCGTCGGGAAGCCGGCGGTGGGGTGGGAGCAGCCACCGGTCCTGGCCGGCGCTGCCGCGGTCGGAGGGTGGTGCGGGTATCCAGCAGCCGGCACCCAGGCGGGTTATCCCGAGCCCGGCCGGCACTCGTAGGGGGCGTTTGGCGATGTCTGGGGTGGCGAAGAAGTGCCACTGCCCGGTTGGGGTGATGGCTACCGGGGCGGGTGGTGCGACGCCGGTGTCCATCAGTTCTAGGGTGCGGGAGCCGACGTGGGCTGGGGCGGTCCAGACGTCGAAGGTGTGCCCGCAGCACAGCATGATGTTCGGCAGGGCCCATGCTGGCGGTCCCACCAGAACGTTGCGGCTTGGTGGGTGGTGATGTGTTGGTCGGCCCAGTCGGGGCTCAGCGGGTGCGCCGCCGGCCAGCGGCAGTCCGCCTGCCCGCAGAAGCACTCCGGCGGTGATCCACCACCCAGCAACGCCCAGACCCGGCCTGCTCGGGGTGGGTTGGCGGGCATCGCACCAGACACACGATCGGCCACCCGGCATCCACGTACGACAACGCCGCCCGCAACATCGCCCGCCGGCTCACGAGCTCGCTCCCGGCAGGGTCAGCTGATGGTCGTGACTGGGCCCCACGGCAGTCCCTGATACCCGCGGGATACCCCACGTGATGCACGCCAGCACCTGGTCGCTGATCATGCGCCGGGCTGAGTGACTTTGCGGGTGAGGCCAGATGCTTCGGGTGGACAGTCCCTGGCGGGGCTGACGTGGCGGCCGGGTTGCTCGTGCCGACCGTAGCCGCCATGCCGGCCCGTTCACCTGCCCCCGACAGACCCGTTGCGTGCCGAAGCGAGGAGGTAGTGGTGGTGGTCCGACGCGGCAGCCAGTTCCTGGCAGCACCGCTGTTGCGTCGGGCTGGCCAGTACGTGGGCGCGTCCATTGGTCCTCCTGACGGTCAAGTTATCTGGAGATCAGCCCATCGTGCTTGGGTGCCTGTGGGTAGATGTGATGGGCGTCAAGAACGTCAACTTGCCTGGCGCCGTATGTGATCGGCCGGCTTCCTGGTAAGACAGAAATGGCAGGACCACACGGACGACCATTAAGCCGAGCTTGGAAGCGTATGAACCGAGATCAGGTCAATGAGGTGCTTGCTTCGCTCGGACTCGCCCCTGATGCTGCCCGCCGATTTCGAGATGGATCTGCCGTGGTCCCGATCGGGCTGCCTCGGTGTGATCGAGGATTGGGTTGCATCGGGGCTGCTGGACCGGCGGATGTTCCTCGCCGTGTCGGGTACGGCGTTGACCGCGATCGCCGCCAGCTATCCCTCGACCCAGTCAGGGGAACTGGCCCTTGCGCTCGACCGCGGGGGCGGCGGCAATCCGCTGGTGGAGCAGATCGAGCAGAGCATCCCGCTGCTGCAACGACTCGACGATGCCCACGGCAGAGGTGCCCACCTGCCGTATGTCGGCGCGCAGTTCCGGGCGGTGTCTTTACTGCTGCACCAGGGTGGGCACCGTGCACCGATCGAGCGCCGGCTGTTCGCTGCGTTAGCGGAGCTTGGCCAATTGGCCGGTTGGATGGGGTTTGACGCCGGCCAGCACGGGCTGGCCCAGCGGTACTACTTCACCGCCCTGCGCGCTGCTGACCAGGCGGGGTACCGCGCGATGGCCGCGCACATCCTGGCCGACCTGTCCTTCCAGGCCGCCTCCCGCGAACAACCCGGCGATGCCGTCGAGTTGGGCGAGGCAGCCTGTGCCACGGCGCAGCGCACGTCTACCGGAGTGCGGGCCTCCGTGCTCACCCGGCTCGGCTACGCCTATGCCGTGGCCGGGCAGCTCGGCGACGCGAACAACGCCTACCACGCCGCCGTGCAGTCGCTTGCCGACGGCACCGGTCAAGATCCGCCGTGGATGTACTACCTCACCCCCAACCACCTGGACACCCAACGCGGTTACGCGCTGGCGCACGCCGGCGTCCGCGCGATCGCGGCTGGCGACCGGGCCACCGCCAAGCCGCTGCTTCGAGAGGGCGAGCGGCTACTGCGCACCGGCGCCCACAGCAGCCCACTCGATGATCCCGCCCAGCGACGGGCGTTGTTCGAAGGCGGGTGGCTGGCTGTCACCGCCGCTCACCGAGGTGACCTGGATTACACCTGCAATGTGGGCCGTACAGCGGTGGCTCGTACGGTGAGCGTTCACTCCGCTCGCAGCGCGCAGGTGCTCGCACTGCTGGCCGTACGGCTGCGCCGGTCGGGCCGCAACGAGACCGTCCGCGATTTTCTGCCGACCCTCCAGGCCGCGCTCACCCGGCAACCCGCGACCAGCGGATGAACTCTGCAGCAGCGGGCCCGGGCCGCGGGGTGCTTATCATCGGGGCCGGCGTCATCGGCCTGACCACGGCCGTCACCCTTGCCGAGGCCGGCCATCACGTCCGGGTCCTCACCGCCGAGCTACCCCAGGCCACCACCTCCGCGGTCGCCGGGGCGCTGTGGGGACCCTGGCTGGTCGAGCCCCGGTCTCGGGTGCTGCGCTGGGCGCAGCACAGCCTCGGCGTCCTGCGGGACCTCGCCGCCCAGCCGGGCACCGGCGTCCGCATCGCTCGCGGCTTCCAGGCCAGCAACCTCCGTCGCGAGCTACCCGACTGGGCTGGCCTGCTCACCGACCGCCGACCCTGCACCGCCGCCGAACTGCCCGCCGGGTACGCCTACGGCATCTGCTACGCCGCTCCGCTGGTGGACATGCCGGTTCACCTGACCTACCTGACGGCCAGGTTGTGTCAGGCCGGCGGCACCATTGAGCAACATCATCTCACCGGTCTTGAGGAAGCCACCCGGCTGTCTGCCATCGTGGTCAACTGCGCCGGAACTGGTGCCCGGCAGCTCGCCGGCGACATCAGCCTGTATCCCGTGCGCGGCGAGTGCGTCGTGGTCACCAACCCCGGCCTCACCGACTTCGTCGAAATCGACACCGGCGACTCGACCGATCTCACCGCCATCTACCCCCACCCCACACACGTCGTCCTCGGCGGCACGGCCCAAGCACACCGATGGGACCGCAGGCCAGACCAGGCGACTGCCCACGCGATCCGCACCCGCTGCGCCACGCTCGAGCCCCGCCTGCACGATGTGGCCGTGCTGGACCAACGCGTGGGACTACGACCGACCCGGTCAACCATCCGCCTCGAACGCGACACCACAATCACCAGCGCCCAAGTCATCCACAACTACGGACACGGCGGCGCGGGCGTCAGCCTGGCCTGAAGCTGCGCTGCCGAAGTCGCCCAATTGATCGCCAACGGCCACAGCTCTTCGTGATCGGACAGCCCGGGCGGTGGACCTGCCGACGAGCAGCCCCTCAACAGTCGAGTCGGCGGTAGTACCGAAAATAACCGCGTAGATCGGTAAGTGGAGATGGCGGCCCGGGGTGGCGAGCAGGGCCGGTTGGTTCGGTCCTTCCTGGGTCGGACCTGCTCGCCGCCCGGCCTGGCTTCTGGACCGCCCAGTCCGAAGCCGGCCAGCTCGGGGCCTGCCAACCGGCTCGCGTGCGCGGTCGGTTCACCCGCAACTTCGTGATCCAGGGCACTGCCGCGGAGTGGCACTAGCTTTCCTGGCGGCACTGCGTCGGCGACTGGCCGGAGTGGCGGCGGAATTGGTGTTTTTCCAGCACGATGAGGTGGTGGTGCACTGTCCCGGGAGGCCACGGAGCAAGTGGTGGCCGCGGTCGGCGCGGCCGGCGAGGAGGGCCGCCGGCTGCTGTTCGGCGACACCGCGCGACATTCCAGCATCGGAATGCTCAGCCCGAGCCAGTTCGAAGCACTCCACCCCGAGCGACCGTCCACAGAGGATGATCGCTGACACCTAACCTGAGGTGTCCGTGCTACGGGGTCAAGCTCAGCTTTCCTCGCAGGTCGGCGCCATGGGTGGCCACCATGGGCTATCCCTTCTCGTGCGGCATCAGACGAGGTTTGCACGGGTAGCTCTTCGACGCCACACAGTCCTATCCCCGGTGTTCGTGCTCACAATCGACTCAGGTCGACACGCACGCGTTCCAGTGTGGCAAGATCACTGCATTATCTCGTCACGTGCTCGGATGTGTGTGTCTTGACTTGCGGGAGAGTGATATTCGGTAGCCCACTTCCGGCTCGGAGCGAACGAAGTCGGAAATGAACCACCTCCCCTCCCACATACCCGGCCGGTCGGGGACCTCTAAGGTGGCCGGTCACGTGGGCTAATACCATCGCCGGCCTGGTAGCTCGTGAGACCGCTTTACAGTACTCTACAGCGCTGCCAGGTTGTGCTCAGCCAAGACAGCACGGTCACAGGGGAAGGGGCCGAAGCATACCGCGCCCTGGCGCGCGGGTGTTGAGTACCGCGATCGCCAGGTAAGCGAGGTGCTCCAGCTCAGTCGAGAAGTCCTCGATAGCACCGGCACGAGTGGATGGGGCAGATCCATGATCGGGTACTCCATCGGTGGCAGATACGTCGATACGCCTCGACCCTCGCCCTGTGCCGCATCCCGCGCTATGCCGTTCCGGCATGGGACTATGCGGCAGCCGGCATGCGCCCTAGCGACAGCCTGCGCGTGGTCCGTTAGGCTCACCGCGTCACCACCATCCAAACGACCGGATCACATTGGGAGCAGGACGGCCCGTGCCTAACCGCCAGACTCGCTATTGCCACACCTGCGGCGGTCGGCTGGCGCGCGACAACTCGTCTAGCCACTGCGGTCCGTGCAGCAAGTACGCCGCCGCCACCATGATCGTGTCGCCCGAGGTGCCGCCTGAGTTCTGGGATGCAGACCCGCTGCGTGCCGCGTTGGCGTCCTGGCACATCGGCCGAGTCATCCGCGCCTACCGCTACCACCCCTGGCACGGCCCCCGGCCGCTGTCGCAGGAGCTGGTCGGTGGCTGGCTCGGCCTGACTCAGGCCCAGCTCAGCCGGGTCGAAGGCGGTTCGGCTGTCACTGACCTGAGCAAGCTGGTGCCCTGGGCCAGGACGCTGAAGATCCCCGGCCAACGGTTGTGGTTCAAGCTGCCGGATGAGCCGTCCGAGACTGAGACTGAGGACGCGCTCGCGGCAGCACAACCAAGCGAGGCCGGTGACCAGACACGGATGCCACAGCCAGTGCCCCGAGCGCCGAGCGGGATACTACTGCCAGTGGTGATCAGCGGCCGTCCAGTACTTGTGCCGCTGGATGCGGACACCATGGCGGCCAGCGGCCTCGGCATCCTCGACGAGCTGACGGTGACCGGCACACCTGGAGGTTTCGCCGGCACTACTGGCGAACCAGGGGCCGAGCATGTTTTCCGCGCGCCGGAATTCGCGAAGATTGACGACATGAACCGGCGAGAATTGCTACGTGTCATGAGCATGGCCGGCACCCTCCTAGCGATGGGCGCGGTCCAAGACGATGTCGATTGGGAACGGCTGGACTATTTCGCCAACCCGGCGCACAAGCTTGACGGCCAAGCCGTGGAAGAGTTCGCGGCACTGAACGCACACCTTTGGCGGGTTTTCGTCCTGTCCAGGACAAAGCACGTTGTGTTTCCGCTCGTGCGGGCTCAGCTCGACGTGCTGATTAACAGCCTTGAGCGGGCAGCTGGTCCGGCAATTTACCGACGTTTGTGCGAACTTGCGAGCAGCCTTTTTCAGCTCTCCGGAGAAATCTTTTTTGACGGAAATCAATATACTGATGCTGCCCACTGTTACACGCTAGCAGCCACGGCCAGCAGGGAAGCGAATACCCCTGATCTCTGGGCATGCGCGCTTACTCGTCACGCCTTCATCGAAGTATATGAACGACAGTTCGAGAAGTCGGCGGCTATGCTTGATCTGGCCGCTAGCCTCGCCCAACGAGGAGATGGCACCCTAGCCACAAGGTATTGGGTCGCGGTCGTGCAAGCCCAGACATTTGCTGGTCTTGGTGATGTGGACGCCTGCCAGCGGGCGCTTGACGTGGCCGAGCAGGTACATAACCTTCGGGGCGAGATCCAGAACGGGGGATGGCTCCGTTTCGATGGCTCTCGCCTCGCGGAAGAGCGCGGTACGTGCTATATCCAGCTCCAGCGTCCTGACCTTGCCGAGCCAGCCCTTGCGGACGCCGTGGGCCAGAATCTTTCTGTGCGGCGTCGCGGCAGCGTGCTTACTGATCTCGCGGTTCTCGGTGCGCAACGCCGTGATCTTGATCAGATGATCACGTATGCCAATGCCGCCGTTGAAATGGTCCTGCAAACCGGATCAGGCGTTATCGTCTGCAAGCTCAAGGGCCTGCAACTCCACCTGCCACCCTTCCTGAAGGATGTCCGTGTCCGCGATCTCAACAGGCGCATCGCAACCATGGCCGGAAACATGACCGCAAGATAACAACAACAAGGAGAACGCGGTGCAGGACGAAAGGGGACGAGTCTTTCGCGAGGCATGGATCGCTGGTGTCAAGAAATACTATCCCGGCGAACCGAAGCCGGGTTACATCACGCCGTGGGACGATACGGCCGACTGGGAACGTGATAGCGCGACTGCCGCCTATGACCAGGTACGCGCCTTTGTCGAAGTCACCGATGGCAAGGCAGCCAGGCTGAGCCGGACGCAGAAGGGCCGTTTCGTAGCGCTGTGCTGGATTGGCCAGATTTACAAGCACTTCCCGGACCCGAAACCATCATATGTCGCTGACTGGGACGACCTGCCACCATGGCAGCAAGAGACAGACGCGGACATCTTCGAGCGCATCGAGCGAGAACCCTGACAGCCACGAACCGTAAGCGCGGGCATAAGCCCCCGCTCACGGTCGCGCGCCCTGTCGGCGCGATGATCTTGGTCTGACGGGCATGCCAGCACACTACGCATCCGCCGGGACATTGATCGGCCGGCCCGGCACCGGCCCACCCCAACGCTCAACGAGCCCACCACCGCCTACCAGTCGCCGGACCCCGTACGCGCGGGGCCGTTCCCCTCTCCCCCGAACCTCAACCGCCGATCTTGACGAACCTGTCGTTATCCGGCCCGGAATACCGACAGCAACGTCAAGATCGGCGGGGAAGGGCTGGTCTGGTCTGTCCAGCGCGACGAGACCGGCCGGTGAACCTAGGGTATGAGGCGTGATCGAAGTCAGTCTGCGGACCTCGGCGAGCGCGGCCGACGTCTGGGCCGTGCTCGCCGATGGCTGGATGTACGCGGCCTGGGTAGTCGGTGCCGCCCGGATCAGGGCGGTGGACGCCGATTGGCCCGGCCTGCACAGCAAGATCCACCACTCCGCCGGGGCCTGGCCGGTGCTGGTGCACGACGAGAGCGAGGTGCTCTCCGTTGACCCGCCGAACGTGCTGGTGCTGCAGGCCCGCGGCTGGCCGGCCGGCGAAGCGCGGGTGGAGATCCGGCTGGCTGCGACCGGGGACGGCGGCTGCTCGCTGCGGCTGCGGGAGGATGTCACGCACGGTGTCGGGGTGCTGGTGCCCAAGTCGCTGCGTAAGGTCGCCATGGCCCCGCGCAACGTAGAGTCGCTGCGCCGGCTCGCCTACCTCGCCGAGGGCCGCTCCCGGTAGAGCCTGGCCAGCAGCCGCCCGGTGACCTGGCGCCGGACCACGCCCAGCCGACCGTGCTCGGCCAGCGCGGCGCGTGCCGCCAGCGCGCCGCAGGCGCCGTGTACCGCGCCGCCGGGATGCGCCGCGGCGCTGGCCAAATACAGCCCCTCGACCACCGTCTCGCATCTGCCCAGCCCTGGCGTAGGCCGGAACACCAACTGCTGGAAGAGCTGCGCGGTACCGCCGTTGACCGCACCATGCATCAGGTTCTGGTCGGCGTCCTGCAGGTCGCTCGGGCGCTGCAGGCTTCGCCCGGTGACCAGCGCGCCAAAGCCCGGCGCGTGTGCTTCCATGACCTCCTCGGCGCGCTCGGCCAGCGTCTCCGCCGACCCATCGTCGGACATCCCGCGGGGCAGGTGGGTGTACGCCCAGGCACTCTCCGTACCGGCCGGCGAGCGGCTGGCATCAGTGGTGGTCATCTGCCCGACCAGCAGGAATGGCTGGCGCGGCAGCACGCCGGTGGCCAGGTCAGCGGTCCAGCGTACGATCCCGGCGTCGTCCTGGCCGAGGTGTACGGTGCCGGCACTGCGGGCTGCCTCCGCCCGCCACGGGATCGGCCCGGACAGCGCCCAGTTCAGCTTCACCGTCGGGACGTCCCACTCGAAGTGGGTCAGGTCTGCGTGCAGCTTGGCTGGTACGGCCTCCGGCGGCAGCAGGCTGCCGTACAGAAAGGGTGCGGCCACATCGGCGAGCACCGCCCGCCGAACCCGGAGCTTCTCGCCGCCGGCCGTCCGTACCCCGACCGCCCGGCCGCCGCGCACCAGCACCCGCTCCACCGGTGTCGCGGTGTGTACCTCCGCGCCGGCGGCCTCGGCCCGGGCCCGCAGCGCCTCGGCCAGCCGGCTGGCGCCGCCGACCGGGACCGGGAAGCCGACCTCCTGGCCGAGCATGGCCAGCAGCCAGCCGAACACCCCGCTGCCCGGCGCGTCGCCTGGCACGTCAGCGTGCATCGCGTTGCCGGCCAGCAGCAGCCGGGCCGGTTCGCCACGAAATAGCTCCCGCCCCATCCGGCGGACCGGCAGGGCCAGGAACCGGGCCAGCCGCAGCGCGTCGCCAGTGCCCAGCCGGCGCAGCAGCGCCAGCGGCCCGCGTACCGGCGGGAACGGGCTGAACAAGCTGGCCAGCATCGGCTCGCGGACCCGTTGCCAGTCCTCGCACAGCCGCAGCCAGGCCGCTCCGTCGCCGGGGTCGTGGGCGTCCAGCGCAGCCGCGGTATCCGCCGGCTTGCGGTGCAGCACCGCGGCCTGCTTGCTGTCCGGGGACAGCGGGTGCGCCAGTACGTCCGGCGCGTGCGTCCAGCGCAGCCCGTACCGCTCCAGCTCTAGCGACTGCAGCACCGGCGAGACGGCGGCCAGTGGGTAGAACGAGCTGAACAAGTCGCTGATGTAGCCGGGGAACAGCTCGGCCGAGCGGACCGCCCCGCCGACGGTGTCCGCGGCCTCCAGCAAGCACACGTCCCACCCGGCGTCAGCCAGTATCGCGGCGGCCACCAAACCGTGGTGTCCACCGCCGACCACGACAGCATCCACGGTACGGGTCATCTGGCCACTATTGCCGAACCCGCCGCGGCCGGCCACCGGGGCCAGGGATCGGGGACCGGCCATCGGGCCAGCCGCTGGAGCCAGCCGGTGGAGCCCAGCAATGGCAGCATGGGCAGGGTGAGCAGCACGCAGCGCGCGGCCGGCCGGGTGGTGCTAATTGGACGGACCGCACCGACCGCCGCCGAGGTGGTCGCGGTGGCCCGCCAGGACGTCCCGGTCCGGCTGTCCGGTGGCGCGCTGGACGCGATGGCGACCAGCCGCCGGCAGGTCGAGGAGCTGGCAACGGCCAATAACCCGACCTACGGGGTGTCCACCGGGTTCGGCGCGATGGCCACCCAGCACATCCCGGCCGACCGCCGGGAGGCGCTGCAGCGCAGCCTGATCCGCTCGCACGCGGCCGGCAACGGCCCGGAGGTGGAGCGCGAGGTGGTCCGGGCGTTGATGCTGCTGCGGCTGCGTACGCTGGCCTCCGGCCGGACCGGGGTACGGCCGGCGACCGGGCTGGCCCTGGCCGCGCTGCTGAATGCCAGCCTGACGCCGGTGCTGCCGGAGTACGGCAGCCTGGGCTGCTCCGGCGACCTGGCCCCGCTCGCGCAGGTGGCTCTGACCTTAATGGGAGAAGGTGAGGTCCGGGACTCGGCCGGCGTGCTGCAGCCGGCCAGTACGGCGCTGGCCGCGGCCGGGATCGAGCCGGTCCAGTTGGCGGTCAAGGAGGGGCTGGCGCTGATCAACGGCACCGACGGCATGCTCGCTATGCTGCTGCTGGCCGCCGCCGACCTGCGCTGGCTGGTACGGGCCGCGGACCTGGCTGCCGCGATGAGCGTGGAGGCGCTGCTGGGCACCGACCGGGTCTTTGCCGCCGACCTGCAAGCGCTGCGGCCGCACCCGGGCCAGGCCGCTTCGGCGGCCAACTTGCGCGCCCTGCTGGCCGGCTCGGCGATCGTGGCCTCCCACCGCGGCCCGCACTGCCACCGGGTGCAGGATGCCTACTCCCTGCGCTGCGCCCCGCAGGTGGCCGGCGCGGTGCGGGACACGCTGGCGCACGCCGAGGTGGTCGCCGGGCGCGAGTTGGCCGCCAGCATCGATAACCCGGTGGTGTTGCCGGGCGGCCGGCTGGAGTCTTGCGGCAACTTCCACGGCGCGCCGGTGGGGTACGTACTGGACTTCCTGGCCATCGCGGTGGCCGACCTGGCCAGCATGGCCGAGCGGCGGACCGACCGGATGCTGGACATCGCCCGCTCGCACGGCCTGCCGCCGTTCCTGGCTGCCGAGCCGGGCGTGGACTCCGGCCACATGATCGCGCAGTACACCCAGGCGGCGATCGTCAGCGAGCTGAAACGGCTGGCGGTACCGGCCAGTGTGGACTCCATCCCGTCCAGCGCGATGCAAGAGGACCACGTCTCGATGGGTTGGTCGGCGGGCCGCAAGCTGCGCCGTGCGATTGATGGGCTGACCCGGGTGCTGGCGGTGGAGATCCTCACCGCGGCCCGAGCGCTGGACCTGCGCGCGCCGCTGGCCCCGGCGCCGGCCACGGCGGCCACGGTCACCGCGCTGCGCGGTGCCGTTGCCGGTCCCGGCCCGGACCGCTACCTCGCACCTGAGATCGAGGCCGCCGTGATGCTGCTTGCCGATGGCACGCTGCTGGCCGCGGCTGAGTCGGTCACCGGCCCACTGTCCTAACGCGACTGTCTGGAAAGGAGGAACGATGACCAGCGGACCGCGTACCGTCCGGGCTCCCCGAGGCAGCCAGCGTTCGGCCCGGGGCTGGCCGCAGGAAGCCGCGCTGCGGATGCTGATGAACAACCTCGATCCGGCGGTGGCCGAGCACCCCGACAAGCTGGTGGTCTACGGCGGTACCGGCAAAGCGGCCCGCGACTGGGCCAGCTTCGACGCGATCTGCCGTACCCTGCGCGGGCTGGCCGATGACGAGACGCTGCTGGTGCAGTCCGGTAAGCCGGTTGGGGTGCTGCGTACGCACGAGTGGGCGCCGCGGGTGCTGATCGCCAACGCCAACCTGGTCCCGGACTGGGCCACCTGGGCGGAGTTCCGCCGGCTGGAGTCGCTCGGGCTGACCATGTACGGCCAGATGACCGCTGGCTCGTGGATCTACATCGGCACCCAGGGCATCCTGCAGGGCACGTACGAAACCTTCGCTGCAGTCGCCGCCAAGCGCTTTGCCGGCACGCTGGCCGGCACGATCACGCTGACCGCCGGGCTGGGTGGGATGGGTGGCGCGCAACCGCTCGCGGTGACCATGAACGGCGGGGTGGCGATGTGCGTGGAGTGTGACCCGTCCCGGATCGCCCGCCGGATCGAGCACGGCTACCTGGATGTGCAGGCCGACTCGCTGGACGCCGCCCTGCAGGTGGCGATCGACGCCCGGGACGCCAACAAGCCGCTGTCGATCGGCGTCCTCGACAACGCCGCCAGCGCCGTACCGCGGCTGCTGGCCAACGACGCACCGGTCGACATCGTTACCGACCAGACCTCGGCGCACGACCCGCTGGCCTACCTGCCGATTGGCGTGCCGTTCGAGGACTGGTCCGACTACGCGGCCCGCAAGCCGGTGGAGTTCACCGACCGGGCGCAGGCGTCGATGGCCCGGCACGTCGAGGCGATGGTCGGCTTCGCCGACCGCGGCGCCGAGGTGTTCGACTACGGCAACTCGCTGCGCGCTGGAGCGAAGGAGGCGGGCTACCGCCGGGCGTTCGACTTCCCCGGCTTCGTACCGGCCTACATCCGGCCGCTGTTCTGCGCGGGCAAGGGCCCGTTCCGGTGGGTGGCGACATCTGGTGACCCAGCCGACATCGCGGTCACCGACCGGGCCGTGCTGGAGCTGTTCGGCGGCAACGAACCGCTGGCCCGCTGGATCCGGCTGGCCGGCGAGCGGGTGCACTTCCAGGGGCTGCCGGCCCGGATCTGCTGGCTCGGCTACGGCGAGCGGCAGCGGGCCGGGCTGCGGTTCAACGAGCTGGTCCGCAGCGGGGAGATCAGTGCACCCATCGTGATCGGCCGCGACCACCTGGACTGCGGTTCGGTGGCCTCGCCGTACCGGGAGACCGAGGCGATGGCCGACGGTTCCGATGCGATCGCGGACTGGCCGCTGCTGAACGCGCTGGTCAACACAGCCTCTGGGGCGTCCTGGGTGTCCATCCATCACGGTGGCGGCGTTGGCATCGGCCGGTCGCTGCACGCCGGCCAGGTCTGCGTGGCCGACGGCACCGAGCTGGCCGCGGCCAAGCTGGACCGGGTGCTGACCAACGACCCGGCGACCGGCGTCCTGCGGCATGTCGACGCTGGCTACGAGGCCGCCGCCGAGATGGCCGACCGGACCGGGCTCCGGGTCCCCAGCCGAGAGAGTGCCGGCGAAAGATGACCGCCTACTGGTGCCAGCACGCTTGGGTGGACGGCCGGGTCGCCGACGACGTACTGATCTCGGTGTCCGGCGACCGGATCGCGGCGGTCCAGTGTGGAGTGTCCCAAAGTGGAGTGTCCCAGTGGGGACGGTCCCCGCTGGCGGGTGCCATCCCACTGGTCGGTCTGACCCTGCCGGGGCTGGCCAACGCGCACTCGCACGCCTTCCACCGGGCGCTGCGCGGGCGTACCCACGGCGAGCGCGGCACCTTCTGGACCTGGCGGGAGCAAATGTACGCGGTGGCCGAGCGGCTCGACCCGGACTCCTACTTCGCGCTGGCCCGCGCAGTGTACGCCGAGATGGCGTTGGCCGGGATCACCTGCGTGGGGGAGTTCCACTACCTGCACCACGGGCCGGACGGTGTCCCGTACGCCAACCCGAACACGATGGGGGAGGCGCTGCTGGCCGCTGCCGGCGAGGCCGGGATCCGGATCACCTTGCTGGACACGTGTTACCTCACCGGCGGGATCGGCCAGCTCCTGGAGGGCCCGCAGCTCCGGTTCGGTGACCGAAACGTCGACGCCTGGGCAACCCGGGTCACCGCGCTGGGCGAGCCCGAGCACGCCCGGATCGGCGCGGCAATCCATTCCGTCCGGGCGGTCCCGCCGAGCGAGATCGAGGTGGTGGCGGATTGGGCGCATGGCCCCGGCGTACCGCTGCACATGCACTTGTCCGAGCAGCCGGCGGAGAACGAGTACTGCCTGGCCGCCTACGGCCGCACCCCGGCCCTGCTGCTGGCCGAGCGCGGTGCGCTGCTGCCGATCAGCACCGTGGTGCACGCCACCCACCTCACCGCCGAGGACATCGGTGAGATCCGGTTCGGCGGCACCCGGGTCTGCTTGTGCCCGAGCACCGAGCGGGACTTGGCCGACGGCATCGGTCCAGCGCCGGAGCTGGCCGCCGCCGGGGTGCGGATCGTCTTGGGCAGCGACAGCAACGCGGTGATCGATCCGTTCGAGGAGGCCCGGGCGGTCGAGTTGGCGGCCCGGCTGCGGTCCGGTCGGCGCGGGCATTTCGACGGTACGGCACTGCTGCGGGCCGCCACCGTGGACGGCTATGCCAGCCTGGGTTGGCGGGATGCCGGGACGCTTGCCCCACGGGCGCTCGCCGACCTGGTGACGGTGGGCCTGGACAGCCCGCGGACGGCGGGCGTCGACCCGGCACAGGTGGTCTTCGCGGCCACCGCCGCCGACGTGCGGCAGGTTGTCGTGGGTGGCCGGCAAGTGGTCCGGGACGGGACGCACCTTGGCCTCGGCGATGTTGGCCGGGCGTTGGCCATGGCGATCGCTGCGGTGTCGGGTTGACTGCCCAGCCGTACCGATGAGCACCTTGCTGGACGGGATTGCCGAGCTGGTCAGCAACGAGCCGGGGCTGGGCGAGGGGCCGCTCGGCCTGGTCCGGGATGCGGCGCTGGTGATCGAGGGCGACCGGGTGGTGTACGCCGGCCCGCGCCGGGGCGTGCCGGCTGCCGACCGCCGGGTTGAGCTGGCTGGCCAAGCCGTGCTGCCCGGCTTCGTGGACTCGCACGCGCATTTGGTCTTCGCCGGCGACCGGGTCGCGGAGTACGCCGCCCGGATGGCCGGCCAACCGTACGCCGCTGGCGGGATCCGGACCACCGTGGCGGCCACCCGGGCCGCATCGGATGAGCTGCTGTGGGCCGGGGTGGCCCGGCTGGTCACTGAGGCGCTGCGCCAAGGCACTACCACCATCGAGTGCAAGTCGGGCTACGGGCTGACCGTGGCCGACGAGGCCCGGTCGCTGCGGATCGCCCGCGAGTTCACCCCGGAGACCACCTTCCTCGGCGCGCATGTGGTCCCGCCGGAGGCCGACCCGCAGTCCTATTTGGACAGTGTGTGCGGACCGATGCTGGCTGCCTGCGCGCCGTACGCGCGCTGGGTGGACGTGTTCTGCGAGCGGGGTGCCTTTGACGCGGCGGCCAGCCGGGCGGTGCTGGCCGCCGGTATTCGGGCCGGGTTACTGCCGCGGGTGCACGCCAACCAGCTCGGTCCCGGCCCGGGGGTCCAGCTCGCGGTCGCCGCCGGCGCGGCCTCCGCTGACCACTGCACCTACTTGACCCCCTCCGATGTGGACGCGCTGGCCAGCTCGGACACCGTCGCTACGCTGCTGCCGGCCGTGGAGTTCTGCACCCGCTCGCCCTACCCAGACGCCCGCCGGCTGCTGGCCGCAGGCGCGACGGTCGCGCTGGCCACCGACTGCAACCCGGGCTCGAGCTACACCACCAGCATGCCGCTGTGCATTGCGCTGGCGGTCCGGGAGCTGCGGCTGACGCCGGCCGAGGCGGTGTGGGCGGCGACCGCAGGCGGGGCCCGGGCGCTGCGCCGTGACGACGTGGGCCGGTTGGGGCCGGGCGCCCGAGCCGACCTGGTGGTGCTGGCCGCGCCGTCGCACACTTACCTGGCCTACCGGCCGGGCGTACCGCAAATCGCCGCGGTCTGGCAGGGTGGCCAGCCGGTCTGAAGGTGGCCACCCATGCCACGCCCCGCTTGCGGGAAAGACCGTCCGGCGGGCCTACCAGTTAGTCAACGGTAGGCCCTCGGTGTATCCGGCGGCCCCCTGCACGCCCACCACGGCCCGGTCGTAGAACTCCGCCAGGGTCCGGGCGCCAGCGTAGGCCGCTGCGCTGCGTACCCCCGCGACGATCGCGTCGAGCAAATCCTCCACCCCGGGCCGATCCGGGTCCAGGTGCATCCGGGAGGCTGACACGCCCTCCTCGAACAGCGCCTTACGGGCCCGGTCGAATGGCGTCTCGGCAGTGGTCCGTAACTGCACCGCCCGGGCCGAGGCCATCCCAAAGCTCTCCTTGTACAGCCGCCCGTCACTGTCTCGGTGTACGTCACCGGGCGACTCGTACGTCCCAGCGAACCACGAGCCGATCATCACGTTCGCCGCGCCCGCCGCGAGCGCTAGCGCCACGTCCCGCGGATGCCGGATGCCGCCGTCGGCCCAGACGTGCCGGCCGAGCGCGCGGGCCTGGGCGGCGCAGTCGGCCACCGCGGAGAACTGCGGCCGGCCCACCCCGGTCATCATCCGGGTGGTACACATCGCGCCCGGCCCGACGCCGACCTTGATAATGTCCGCGCCGGCTTGGACCAGGTCCCGGACCCCGGCCGCGGTCACCACGTTGCCGGCGACCACCGGCACCTGGGGGTCCAGGCCGCGGACCGCCCCCAACGCGGTCAGCATCTTGTCCTGGTGGCCGTGTGCGGTGTCGATCACCAGTACGTCGACACCGGCCTCCAGCAGTGCGCTCGCCTTACCCTTCACATCGCCGTTGATGCCGATCGCGGCGGCGATCCCCAGCCGCCCGGCGGCGTCGGTGGCCGGTTCGTACAGCGTTGCGCGCAGCGCCGCGGTCCGGGTCAGGATGCCGATCAGCCGGCGGTGGCCGTCGACCACTGGCGCCAGCCGGTGCCGGCCGCCGTGCAGCCGGTCGAAGGCCTCCCGCGGGCTCACTCCCTCGGGCAGGGTGAGCAGCTCGCGGGTCATCACTTGGTGCACCTGGGTGAACCGGTCGACGGTCGCGCAGTCGGCCTCGGTGACCACGCCGACCGGTCGGCTGTCCTCGACCACGATTACCGCGCCGTGCGCCCGCTTGGGCAGCAGCGCCAGCGCATCCCCGACCGTCTGGGTAGGCGACAGCGTGATTGCGGTGTCGTAGACCAAATGGCGCCGCTTGACCCAGCCCACCACCTCGGCCACCACGTCGACCGGGATGTCCTGCGGGATCACCGCGAGCCCGCCACGGCGGGCGACCGTCTCGGCCATCCGCCGGCCGGCGACCGCAGTCATGTTGGCCACCACCACCGGGATGGTGGTTCCGCTGCCGTCCCCGGTTGACAAGTCGACATCGAGCCGGGAACCCACCGCGGACCGGCTGGGGACCAAGAACACATCGCTGTAGGTCAGGTCGTAGTTGGGTGGCGAGCCGGCGAGGTAGCGCACGGTCTCGACGGTACGCGGCCGGTCTGCGGAGTCGAGCGGGTCACGTTGGTTGGTGTCGCCGACTCGGGAACTGGCGTCGCTGACCCGGGACATAGGCCGGCCGCCCTGGGGGGCAGGGCGGCCGGCGCATCCGCTGCGCTGGTGGGGGGCCGCGCAGACGGTCGGTTACCCGGGGCCGCGGTGAGGGGAGGGTGTGCAATTGGCCCCGAAACAACCTAATAGTCATCTTGCCGCCTCCGGCGTTGCGAGCACCTGAAGCCTGACTTAACGGCTACTTAAGCCATGGTCGGCTGACCTGGCGGGCCTGCTACCACCAATACTCGATGATGTCGAGGGTGGGATGTTCACCCCAGCCGGCCAACAGTTCGGACTGGTGCCGGCCTGCCATGAACAGCAGCCGTAGTCTCGCCGGGCGAACCTGCTCTAGGCAATACCAGAAACCATCGGCAGGCTGCACGTCGAGCATCTCCACCCTTTTGGGCGCAAACCGTACGGTGGCTGTCCCGCCACTGGTCTGGAAGGTCTGCTGGAACGGGGTGACTTGCTTCGCTAGGTCGCCCGGCGCCGGGCTACTGGTCGGCCGGACTGGGCCGGGGGTGCGTTCGACCCTCGGCGTTGCCTGGCTAGGACGCGCGTCGGGCAGCCCGGTCTGCGGTGCGGCCGTCAGCATCGGGCTGGCCTGCGGGGCCGGGTTTGGCGTAAGGCTGACCGACTGCACCGGGGTCGCGGTAGTGTCACTGCGGCGCTGGGCTGGACCGGCACTGGGGATCAGGGACGGCGCGAGCGTGGCGGCGGTGGGCAGACGACCCACCTGTCGAGTGGGCGCCGAGGACAATACGGCAGGGGCCGATGGGCTGGTGCTGTGCAGCACGATGGCGCAGCCGAGCCAGGCTCCGACAACTGCCGCGGTAGTGGCTGCCAGCCAGGCACTGGCATAGCCGATACCCCGACGCATCCCGCCATCCTGCCACGCGTCAAGTAACTTCGTGTTATGTCTCGGGTGCTGGTGGTTGAGGACGACCACAACATTCGCGCGGCGTTGATTCACTCGCTGACCGAAGGTGGGCATGCGGTGCGGTCGGCGTCTACCGCGCTGGCTGCGCTGCGCGAAGTGGCTGGCAACCCACCGGACGCGGTGATTCTCGACCTCGGCCTGCCGGACCTGGACGGCGTTGACACCCTGAAGATGCTGCGCGGGTTGGCGGACGTACCGGTGATCGTGGCCACCGCGCGGAACGCCGAGCGGGAGATCGTCCGGCTGCTGAACGCTGGCGCCGACGACTACCTGGTCAAGCCGTTCTCACCCGAGCACCTGCGGGCTCGGCTGGCTGCGGTGCTGCGCCGGGGCCAGGCTAGCCGGCCGGCGCAGGTGATGACCGTCGGCGAGTTATCCGTCGATGTCGATCGTCGGGAGGCCACCCTGGCTGGGGTGCCGCTGGCGCTGACCCGCAAGGAGTTCGACCTGTTGACCTACCTGGCCCAGCGGACCGGCCGGGTGGTCACCCGCCGCGAACTGCTCACCGAGGTTTGGCAGCAACCCTACGGTGGCGACGACCAGACCATTGACGTACACCTGTCCTGGTTACGCCGCAAGCTCGGTGAGACCGCGGTCGAGGCCCGGTACCTGCACACCGTACGCGGCGTCGGGGTCAAGTTGGTGGAGCCGGAATGACCGGTACTGCGGTGACCGATGGTCCGTTAGCCGGTACGAAGGGGTTAACCGGTAAGGGGAGCGCCGGTCGGGTCACCGGGGCGCCGATGCGGCGTACCTTGGTGCTGGTCACCGCCGCGGTCACCTCGATGGTGGCGCTGGCGTTCGTGCTGCCGCTGGCTGTGACGGTCCGGCAGGTCGCTCGCGAGCGGGCGCTGCAGGATGCCGAGCGGCAGGCCACCGCGCTCGCCCCGGTGCTGGAGGTCGCCGCCTCGCTGGAGGTCACCACCTCCGACCGAACCCAGATCGAGCGAGCGGTGGCCGCGCTGCCGGCCGGCCGCAGCGGCCGGATGACCATCTGGCTGGACAACGGCACCACGCTCGGTCCGCAGCGCAACCCGCCGGTCGATCAGCGGCTGGTGGCCAGCCAGCACCGGCCCCTGGTGGTACCGGCCGTGGATGGAGTCCTGCTGCTGCAGCCCATCGCGTTGACCGGCAGCCGGCTTGTGTTGGTCGAGGTGAACGTCCTTGCGGCAGAGCTGACCCACGGCGTTGGGTCCGCCTGGACGGTGCTGGCGGTAATCGCGGTCGGACTGGTGCTGGTCTCGGTAGCGGTCGCTGATCGGCTGGCGGCCCGGACCGTACGGGCCGCCAAGGAGCTGGCCACAGCGGCCCGCCAGCTCGGTGCCGGCGACCTGGCGGAGCGGGTCAGCCCGGCTGGCCCGACCGAGCTGGTCGAGGTCGGCCAGGCGTTCAACGCGATGGCCGACCGGGTGGTCGCGCTGCTGGCCACCGAGCGGGAGCTGCTGGCCGACCTCTCGCACCGGCTGCGTACGCCGTTGACCGCACTGCGGCTGGATGCCGAGTCGATCGGGTTCAGCCCTGCCGCGCAGCGGGTCCGGCAGGCAGCCGGCCAGCTTGAGGGGGAGATCGACGGGATCATCCAGGCCGCCCGCTCGCCGGCCGATGCGGATGTCGAGCGTCGCTGCGACGCGATGGAGGTGATCCGGACCCGGATGCGGTTCTGGTCGGCGCTGGCCACTGACCAGCAACGGTCCTGCGAGGTCGTCGAGGTGGATGGCCCGCTGCCGGTGCCGCTGCCCCAGGCGAACCTGGTCGCGGTCATCGACGCACTGGTCGGCAACGTGTTCCGGTATACCCCGCCCGGCTGCGGGTTCAGGGTCGCGCTGCGGCCGGTGGAGGACGGGACCTGCCTGGTCGTCGAGGATGCCGGTCCGGGCATCCGTAACCCGGCGGCGGCGGTCCGCCGCGGCGCCAGCGGGGCCGGTTCGACCGGGCTCGGGCTGGATATCGCCCGCCGGGCCGCGGAGTCCACCGGGGGCGCGATCCGGATCAGCCGCGGCTCGCTGGGCGGAGCCCGGGTGTGGCTGCGGTTCGGGCCGGTCCCAGCGGAGCCTGGCGAGGCGGGCGGGTGCGGGTCACACCGCCGGCTGCTGCCGGCGATCCGACCTCGGTACCAGCGCTTGGCCCACCGCGCATCAGGGGAGAGCACCTGATCGAGACCAATTCGTGACCTGATCTTCGTATTTGGTTCCTGACCGCCGGTACTAGATGGCTAGTGTCCGGCCAACGGTTGGCCGGGGCGGCCCTCGGACCGCCCAGGACCATCGGAACGGAGCACTGTCATGCGGATTTTTCAGAGCAATGGGGGTCAGTTCGAGCCCGGCACGCGGACGCCCACTACCGACGGGCGCCCACCTCGCAGCAGGATGCCAGGCCAAGTACCGTTTACCAACGCGGTGCTGCAGCGGCACGGCGGGCGCACCCTGGACCCGACCCGCGCGGTGCTGCGGCCCGGTGCTGCGGCCCCCCGGTCGACCGCGTACCGGTCCGGCAGCTTGCTGCTGCCCGAAGACCTGCTGACCGACCTCACCGTGGTGGCAGCAATCAACGACGCGATGCAGACCGCATCGGTGCAGATCACCCCGCCGACGCCGCTGATTGAACTCGTGCCTCAGCTCCGGCCGTTCGAGCAGCACCTGCGGGACGTGCCGCGGGCGGTGCCGCTGCGGCTGCGGGACGACGCAGCACCCACCGTGGTCGATGCCTGGGCGGCGTTGCAGGCGCTGCGGGCTGCGGCATTCGCCAACCGGATCGACCCGCGGGTGGTAGCCCGGGCTGGACTGAACCATTTACTGGTGGGTTCGGCAATGAGCGGGATCGGGGGCAGCCCGGTTACTGAAGGTAGCCCGGTCACCGAGGGCAGCCCGGTCACCGAAGGCAGCGGCATCGGCTCCTACGGGCAGCCCGGCAGTGGCGGTCGGGCACCGGTGGACGTGGTGCTCGCCGCGCCGCCGCGCCGCCCGCTGGACCAGCTCAGCTCCGGCCGCCGGCCGGTGGTCGCAGTGCTGGACACCGGCCTGGGTGCCCATCCCTGGCTGGACGTGCCGGAGCCGGGTGGTGCCCTGCCCGCGGACGGCTTCGTCAGCGTGGATGAGGTGCTACAGGCGGTGATCGAGGCCGAGGAGCTGCGGCTGCAGGCGGCCGGCGGCACGGTACAAATCCTGGACACGGTCTGGGACAGCCCGATCGCGCACGACACGCTGACCGGCGACGTGGACACCCACGCCGGGCACGGCACGTTCATCGCCGGCATCATCCGGCAGGTCGCACCGGACGCGGAGGTACGGGCAATCCGGATCATGCACTCCGACGGCGTGGTGTACGAGGGTGATCTGATGCTGGCGCTGCGGATGCTGGCAGCCCGGCGGGAGCACGCCCTAACCAGCGCCCAGCCGGACCCGCGCGACCTGGTGGATGTGGTGTCGCTATCGCTGGGATACTTCGACGAGTCGCCTGATGACGAGGCGTTCACCACCGAACTGGCCCGGACGATCCAGCGCCTGACCGAGCAGGGCGTACTGGTGGCCTCCGCCGCCGGCAACTTCGCGACCGACCGGCCGTTCTTCCCGGCCGCGCTGGCCGCCCGACCGCTCGGCGACGGCCCGGCGGTGCTCAGCGTTGGCGCGCTGAACCCGAACGAGTCCAAGGCGCTGTTCAGCAACGACGGCACCTGGGTGACCTGGTGGGCCACCGGGGCCGCAATGATCAGCACCTACCCGGTCGATGTGCGGGGCAGTTTAGGGCCGGCCGTGACCGCTACCGCGCCGAACCTGCCAGCGCTGCCGCAGCGCCGGGACAGCATCGACCCGGACGACTTCAGCAGTGGCTTCGCCACCTGGAGCGGCACCTCGTTCGCTGCCCCGCTGCTGGCCGGGCAGGTGGCAGCCAGCCTGCTAGCCGGTGCCGAGACCAAACCTGAACTGACCCTCGCCGCTCTTGATCCGGCGGATACGATACGCCGTATCAACCAGGCCCTGGCCGCTATCCCGGGTGCCGTTCATGGCTAGGTGTCTTATGCCGACATCCGACACGTCGCTGCCCGAGGAATCGCTGCCGGAGGGCCCGCGGTCTGATGAGTCGTCGCTGCTAGCGGCCAACGACCGGTTGGCCGGCCTGCTGGATGAGGCCCGGGCTGGCCGGCGGGACAGCCTGGAGAGGATCGTCCGCGAGCTGTCCCCGCTGCTGTGGCAGGTGGCCCGGGCGCAGGGGCTGGACCGGGACGTCGCGCAGGACGTGGTGCAGACCACCTGGCTGTCGCTGTTGCGCCACCTAGACGGCATCCGTACCCCCGCCGCGCTAACCGGCTGGCTGGTCACCGTGACCAAGCGGGAGGCCTGGCGGGTGAGTCGAGCCAGCCGCAGCGAGCGACCGATGGACGAGGTGACCGCGGCTGCCGTACCAGATCGGGACCCAGCGCCGGACGACATGCTGCTGACTACCGACCGAGACCGGGCGCTGTGGACGGCGGTCCGAAAGCTCTCCACCCGCTGCCAGCGGTTGCTGCGGATCGTGGCGTTCATCCACCGCCCGAACTACGCCGCGGTTGCCGCCGCCCTAGACATGCCGCAAGGCAGCATTGGACCGACCCGGGGCCGGTGCCTGGCCAAGCTGCGGCAGTTGCTGAACTCCGACCCCACTTGGAGCCCCTGATGACACCGCTAGACGATGCTCGGCCGCCCCCCGGCGAGCACGAGCCGCTGGATGAGACCGACGCGGCGATCCTGGCCGACCTCCGCCGGCTGTACACCGCTGCTGATCCGATGCCGGTGAGCCTCGTCGACCGGGTGCAGTTCGCGCTTGCACTGGAGGATGTCGACGTCGAGGTCGCCCGGTTGGCCGAGCAGTACGAGTTACCGTTCGGCGCGCGTGGCGATGAGACCCGTACGGTCACCTTCGACAGTGACAGCCTGACTGTGATGGTAAGTATCACCGAGGACAGCGAGGGCACCCTGCGGCTAGATGGCTGGCTCGCCCCACCCGGCCCGCACCGGATCGAGGTACGCACCGAGCATGGCCAGCGGGTGGCCGAGGCCGATGCCGAGGGCCGGTTCGCAGTCGACGGCGTACCGCATGGGATGGCGCAGCTCGTCGTCCAGCCGCTGCCCGGTGCCGGAAACATGAAGGCGGTGGTGACCCCCTCCGTCGTACTGTGAGGGCATGATCCGGGATGGCGATACCGGACCGGTCTTACCGCTGCGACATGCGCGGGCGGGTGAGCTGCATACCCGTGGCGTGCAGGCGACCGCGGCCGGCCGGCCAGCCACCGGTGTCCGGCTGCTGCAGAGCGGGCTCGGCCTGCTCGGCTGGCCGGCCGGATCGGTCCCGGCTGCCGGCTGCGGGCTGACCGCCCGGTTGTTGCTCAGCCTGGCGCACGCCGAGGCGGAGATCGGCCGGATCGAGCGCGGCCTCGGCCTGCTGCTGGAGGCCGAGGCGCTGATCGTGCCGGCTGACCGCGGGGTGCTGCTGCAACAACGCGGACTGATGCTGCTGCGCACCGGCCGGACCGCCGAGGTGCTGCCACTGCTGGATGCTGCGGTGCCGTTACTGGAGGGAGCCGAGCACGCCCCGGTGCTAGCCCGTACCTTGCTCAATCGGGCCGTGCTGCAGCTCGGTGCCGGCCGGGTCCGGCCCGCCCGGGAGGACCTGCGGCGATGCGGCGTGATCGCCGCCCGGTGTGGGCTGCACTTGCTCGGCGCGAAGGCGGTGCACAACCTTGGCTCCTGCGCGCTGGTGGCCGGCGATCTGCCGGCCGCGCTGGTCGCCTTCGACAGGGCGGCTGAGGCATACCGCGAGCACGGTCCGGGGTTACTTCCGATCCTAGCGGTGGACCGAGCCCGGGCGCTGCTTGCCGCTGGGCTGGCCAGCGAGGCCGGCCGCGGCTTGGACGAGGCCCTGGAGCTGTTCCGCCGGCAGCGGCTGTCCCAGGACTACGCCGAGGCGGAGCTAACCCGGGCGCACGCGGCGTTGCTGGCCGGCGACCTGCCGGGTGCGCGCCGGTGGGCCGGGCGAGCCGAGCGCCGGTTCCAGCGTCGTGGCAACGAGGCCTGTGCGGCGCTGGCCGAGCTGACCCGGCTGCGGGCCGGGGCGCCGGTCCGGCGGGCAGAACCGCGGGTACAGGCCGCCACCGAGCTGGCCGCCCGGCTAGCCAAGCTCGAACTGCCGGCGGACGCCGAGATGGCCGAGTGGCTGGCCATCCGGGCATTGGTGGCGGGCGGCCACCTGGTCGAGGCGGCGCAGCGGCAGACCGCGTTGCGGCCGTGGCCGGGCGCCCCGATGGAGCTGCGGCTGACCCGGCGGCTGGTCCGGGCCGAGCTGGCCAGCGCATCGGGCCGGCCCGCCCAGTTCTACCGCGAGTTGCGCGCCGGGCTGGCCACGCTGGCCGAGCACCGTGGCCGACTGGGCAGCCTGGACCTGCAGGCCGGTACCGCCGCGCTGGGCGTAGAGCTGGCTCAGGCCGGGCTGGGCGCAGCGCTGGACGACGGTTCGCCTCGGCTGGTCTTTGGCTGGTCGGAACGGGCCCGGGCACAGGCTTTCCGGCTCCGACCGGTCCGGCCGCCGGTCGACCCGACGATCGCCGAGGCGGTCGCTGAGCTGCGTCAGCTTCGGCTGCGGATCCGGGAGGCCGAGCTGGCTGGCCACCGGGACCCCACGGCGCAGCGCCGCTGTGGTGAGCTGGAACGGCTGGTCCGGCAGCGTACCTGGCAGCTTCGCGGCAACGGTGAAGCCAGCACGGTGGCCAGCCTCGGCGCGGTCTGCGCCGCGCTGGCCGAGGGCAGCCAGGTGCTGGTCAGCTTTGCTTCCCGGCGGGACCGGCTGGTCGCCTTGGTGGTCCGGAACCATTCGGTACGGCTGATCCGGTTGGGTCGGTATGCCGCGTTGGCCGAGCCGATCCGCCGGCTGCTCTCCGACCTGGACGCGCTGGCCGGCCGGCGGCTGCCGGACCGGTTGACCGAGGTGATCGAGCAGTCGGCGCGTAGCCAGCTCGCCGTCTTGGCCGAGCAGCTCGTGGCACCGCTGGCCCGCGAACTCGGCGATGCTGAGTGCGTGCTGGTGCCTACCCGGGCGCTGTCCACCCTGCCGTGGGGGATGCTGCCCGGGTTGGTGGGCCGGCCGGTGACTGTGGCACCTTCGGCGACCGCCTGGCTGGCCGCCCGTGTGGCTGCTTCCGCTGGGCTGGCTGCGGGTCTCGACGGAGCGCCGTTGCTGGTTGCGGGACCGGGACTGACCCACGCCGAGGCCGAGGTCGCTGGGATTGGCCGGGTCTGGCCGGCCGGCCGGCAGCTCACCGGCGCGGCGGCTACTGTGGCGGCCACTTTGGGTGGGTTGGACGGCGCCCGGGTCGCGCACGTGGCCGCGCACGGTTACCACGACCGGGAGAACGTGTTGTTCTCCCGGCTGGAACTCATTGACGGGCCGCTGATGGCCTACGACGTCCAGGAGCTGGCGGCGGCGCCGCGGTTGGCTGTGCTGTCTTCTTGTGATGTGGGTCGGGCGGTGGTCCGGGCCGGTGATGAGATCCTCGGCTTCACCGCTGCTCTGCTGTACGCCGGTACCCCGACTGTGGTCGCCGGGGTGACCCGGGTCGCCGACGATGCCGCGGTACGGGTGATGACCGCCTTCCATCGGACGCTTGCTGCCGGCGCCGGCCCGGCCCGTGCGCTGGCCGCCGCGACCGCCGACGAGCCGTACGTGTCCTTCGTCTGCTTCGGCGCCGGCTGACTCAATCCGTGGCCGTTTCATAGCTCCTCTTGCCTGGCACACTGCCTTGCTCCCATGGCATCCACACATGGTGGGTCTCGCCTTTCTCCGCCCGCGTCCATGCGTGCTCAACCAGGTCTCGGTTGGTGGTGATGTGCTCGGATTGGTCGTTGCTGCGGATCGACCCAGGATGGTGGGGTGAATTCGGGGATTCCGGTGGGAGTGATGGTGATGGTCCACCCGCCGTGGTGAATGAGGGTGTGGTGGTACCCGCACAGCAGCACCGAGTTGTTCAACGCGGTGTCGCCACCGGCCGACCACGAAACGACATGGTGGCCATCGCACCATTGCGGGGGCCGATCGCAGGATGGAAACGCGCAGCCTTTATCCCGCAGCACCAGTGCCCGGCGCAGCGATCCGGTGATGGTGCGCTGCGCCTTGCCGACGTCCAGCGGCTGACTTTCCCCACCCAACACCGCTGGCAGGATCCGGGCGTCGCAGGCCAGCCGACGCACCGCCTCCGGCGACAGCACCTCTCCGGAGTCCAGCAGCCCGCTGCCGACCTGCTTAGTGAGGGTGTCGTAGTCCACGGTGACCACCAGCGTCGGCCGCTGGCCCCCATTCTCCGGGAGCTGCCCGCCCAGCAGGCTGCGGCGGGCCAGCTCGACCAGCGCATCGGCCATCCGGTGGGCGTGGGGACGGGTATCAGGGCCATCGGGTCCGGTGGGGCGGGGTGCGGCCAGCGGGTCCAATGCAGTACGCACGATCTCCGCACCCTCGGTGTCTAGCCATCCATCCAGGCGGACCCGGCCGTCGCCGACCGGGAGCAGCCGTAGCTCAGCGGCCTCGGCGGCAGCACGTTCCTCGCGCTCCAACCGTTTGCGGAGTAGCTCGTCGGCGCCATCGGGGTCGAGCACCTCGTGCAGGCGCCGGCCTAGCCGGGTAATGACCTGCGGGTCGAAGCGCGCGCACTCGCCCAGCAAGTGCGCCTCGGCCTTGGGCTTGAGCCCCGCGGCCTCGGCCGGCAGCGCGTCGAGGGCCTTGCTGATCGCGGCAGCGTGCTCCACGCTGATCCACCCATCGGCCAGCGCCTGGCCGGTGGCAGCCAGCTTCCCGTCGAGTGTGGCGGCCAAGGTGACCAGGCGCTTGGCCGCACCGGCGCTGACCCGCAGCAGGTCCCGCAGCAATGCCGCGGTGTTCGTCGTACCGAAGAACCCAGCCAGATCGCGGATGTCGGCTTGCCGGACCAGTGGCAGCACCAGCGTGCCGCCCAGCCGCCCGATGAGTGCGTACGCCCGGACCAATGCGTCTTCCACCTCGCGGTCGGACAGCCCGTACAACGGCAGCTCAGCACCCGCATCCAGGGTGCCTTCAAGGTCGGCCAACGCCAACAACACCGGATGTACAAACTCCTGCTCTGCCGTCTCGGACATACCCACACGCTACGAGCGACCACTGACATTTCGGGGCTCCGGACACCAGAAGCCAATAGAAGGAAAGAAAATCTTGACGGGCACCAGGCCGACCGATGACATTCGCTGCACGCTGGCCCGACGCGCCCGACGACAGCTCCGGTATCCGGGCTTGGCCCGGGAGCGGCCGGGTTCGCGGTCGGCGACCGTACACAGAATATGCGGTGGTGTCTGCGGACTTTGGCTACCGGCCGGTCGGCTACTCCGACGCTGAGCTGGTGCCGCTGCCGCCTGCCGAGATCATCGGGTATCGGGTGCTGCGCGCTCTTCAATGGTTGGTGTGGCAGCGGACGACTGGTGGTACAGGTGGAGAGACCCGATCTGTCAGCGTTTGGCGTAGCGGTGGGAGGCTCCTTGATCGGGGTAGGTCTGGTCGTTTCCCGCCGAGACGCTAGCGGCACGCGGCATCATGCTGTGAGTCGGCGTTGGTCGACCTCAGTCGGTGAACCTGATACAGGAGGGACATGGTCGAAACGCCTCGGATGACGCTGTCGGGCATCGTGCTCGACGCCCCAGACGCCCAAGCGCTAGCGTCCTTCTACCGCCGGCTCCTTGGGTGGGCGGTTGGGCAGGACGAGTCCGACTGGATCACGTTCAGCCCACCGGGTGGTGGGCCAGGGCTGTCGTTCCAAACTGAGGCGTCGTACGCCCAGCCGACCTGGCCCGCTGGTCCTGGCGATCAGCAAATGCAGGTACACCTGGATATCGAGGTCAACGACTTGGACGCCGCCGGTGCCCACGCCGTGGCCGCTGGCGCTGTCCTGGCAGCGCACCAGCCGCAGGACACAGTGCGTGTCTATGTAGACCCCGCGGGGCACCCGTTCTGCTTGTTCCTGCGGGAGTAACCCCGACGTACCCGAGGTTTGGCGGATCCACCAGCATCCAACGGCGTCAAGTGCAAGGCGTGACCGACGGCCAGCGCCAGCGCGCCAGCAGCCCGACGCGCCACGGGCTCTGCTGCTGAGCCTGTGGATGAGTCGATCTTCCTGTCCGCTGCGTGATCGTGGAAGAGGGGTACGCCGTACCGCGGCAAGGTCCCGGCTCGTCGAAGCCCAGACCCCGGTTCAGCCATCTTGCGCAACTGGTCACCTGTGGTTGCTTGGTGGGGGCAACAGGTGCCCACTTGCTGGGTTGGCCGGCCCGTCTGGGTGCAACTGGTCACCTGTGGTTGTTTGGTGGGGGCAACAGGTGCCCACTTGCTGGGTTGGCCGGCCCGTCTGGGTGCAACTGGTCACCTGTGGTTGTTTGGTGGGGGCAACAGGTGCCCACTTGCTGGGTTGGCCGGCCCGTCTGGGTGCAACAGAGCCGGGCTGATGCCTCGGTCGTAACGTGCTCGTATCGCCAGTTGGGGTTTAGCGGATCCGCTGTCATGACGGAAACTGACGCCGTGGTCCACAGCCGCACGGTTGGGCCCGCTGGCGGGGCAGGATAGTTGGTACGGTCCGAGCGCGGGCGGAGGAGGCGGCGGCGTGACCGGTGCGGGCAACGACGACGGCCCGGTCACCGAGGTGGTGCCCGAGACCATGCAGTGCTGGGCAGTGACCCGGCCGGGCCCCATCGGCGGTGGGCCGCTGCGTGCGGTCAGGCGGCGGACGCCCGAGCCTGGACCGGGCGAGCTGCTGGTCGCGGTACGCGCCTGTGGCGTGTGCCGTACCGACCTGCATGTCGCCGAGGGTGACCTGCCAGCGCACCGGCCGGCGGTCGTGCCCGGGCACGAGGTAGTCGGTGCGGCGGTTCGGCTTGGCCCGGGGACCCAAGGGTTCGCGGTCGGCGACCGGGTCGGCATCGCTTGGCTACGCTCCACCTGCGGGATCTGCCCGTACTGCCAGCGGGGCGCGGAGAACCTCTGCCCAAACTCCAGCTTCACCGGTTGGGACGCCGACGGCGGGTACGCCGAGTACGCGGTCGTGCCGGCCGGGTACGCCTACCGGTTGCCGGCCGGCTACTCCGACGCCGAGCTGGCGCCGCTGCTGTGCGCCGGAATCATCGGCTACCGGGCGCTGAAGCTGGCCGAGCTGCCGCCCGGCGGCCGGCTTGGCGTCTACGGCTTCGGCGCGAGCGCGCACCTGGCGACCCAGGTGGCGCTCGCCCAGGGCGCCCGGGTGCACGTCCTGACCCGGTCGGCGGCGGCCCGGCGACTGGCCCTGGAGCTGGGCGTGGCCTCGGTGGGGGAGGCGTACGCCGCGCCGCCGGAGCCGCTGGACGCGGCCATCCTGTTCGCCCCGGTCGGCGACCTGGTGCCGCCCGCGCTGGCCACCTTGGACCGCGGCGGCACGCTGGCAGTGGCCGGTATCCACCTGTCCGACGTCCCGGTACTGACCTACCAGCGGCACTTGTTCTACGAACGTACGCTACGCAGCGTGACCGCCAACACGCGCGCCGACGGTCGTGACTTCCTGGCCTTCGCCGCCGCCCACCCACTGGCGGTGACCACCACGCCGTACTCGCTCAGCGCCGCTGACCGGGCCTTGGCTGACTTGGCCGCCGACCGGGTCACCGGCGCGGCGGTGCTGCTGGCCGGCTGACCGGCGCCGACCCGACCCAGCGCCCGGCAGCCAGTACGCCGAGCAGCTCCAGCGCCGGATCGAGCAGGACCGCATCCGCCCGCCCACCGGGCCGCAGCGCCCCACGATCGGCCAGCCCGAGCGCGGCGGCCGGCGTACTGGCCGCCATCCGGGCCGCCGCGCTCAGCGGGGCACCCGCCGCCAGCACCGCCTGCCGGAACGCCTGGTGCATGCTCAGCGTCGAGCCGGCCAGCGCCCCGGTACTGGCCAACCGAGCCATCCCATCGCGGACGATCACCGTTTGCCCACCCAACGTATGCAGTCCGGCCGGCATCCCGGCCGCCGCCGTCGCGTCGGTCACCAGCGCGACCCGGTCCGGCCCGGCGGCCGCCAGCACGGCGCGTACCGTCGCCGGGTGCAGGTGTACGCCATCGTTGATCACCTCGATGGTCACCCGCGGGTCGGTCAGCGCCGCGGTCACCGGACCAGGCTCGCGATGATGCACCGGCCGCATCCCGTTGCCCAGGTGGGTGGCCACCCGCGCCCCCGCCTCGATCGTCGCCCGGGTCTGCTCGTAGGTGGCATCGGTGTGCCCGACCGCGGCCACCGCACCGGCCTGGACGACCGCGCGGACCGCGGCCAACCCATCGGGCAGCTCCGGGGCGAGGGTGACCATCCGGACCGTGCCGCGCCCGGCGGCCAGCACGCCGGCCAGCTCGGCAGCGGCCGGCGGGCGGAGCAGCCCGGGTGGGTGCGCGCCGCAGCGGGCCGCCGCGAGCCACGGCCCCTCCAGGTGGATCCCGGCCAGTACGCCGTCGTCAACCAGGTCGGTCAGCACCGCGACCTGCCGGCGCAGCGTGGGCAGCGGGGCGGTGAGCAGGCTAGCCACCGCGGTGGTGGTGCCGTGCTGGCGGTGGAAGGCCGCCGCCCGGGCGGCCTCCTCGGCGTCCTCGGTCGGGTAGCCGGCTCCGCCCCCGCCGTGGCAGTGAATGTCGATGAAGCCGGGCAGCAGCACTGCGTCTGGCCAGTCGTGGTCGGGCGGTCCGAGCGGCCGGCCGGCGGCGACCGTACCGATCCGATCGTTGGCGGTGGCTAGCCAGCCCGGTGCCAGCACCGCGTCCGGCGTGACGACCCGGCCGGCCGCGATGATCACCGGTCCGCCAAGCCTGGACCGGAGCGTACGGCGTTGATCAGCATTGTTACGTTCTACCCGTATCCACCAGCGAGGGGGAGCGCCATGGCCACGGTCTCGTTTCGGGGTGCCAGCCGGTACTACCCGGGCACCGGCAGCCCGGCGGTCAACCGGCTCGACCTGGAGGTCAACGACGGCGAGTTCCTGGTGTTGGTCGGCCCGTCCGGCTGCGGGAAGTCCACTACGCTGCGGATGCTGGCCGGGCTGGAGGGCGTGGATGAGGGCGAGGTGTGGATCGGCGACCGCAACGTCACCGAGGTGGCGCCCAAGGACCGCGACATCGCGATGGTGTTCCAGAACTATGCGCTGTACCCGCACATGAGCGTGGCCGACAACATCGGCTTCCACCTGAAGATCAAACGGGTCCCCAAGGCCGAGCGGGTCGAGCGGATCCGGGAGGCGGCCAAGCTGCTGGACCTCGAGCCGTACCTGGACCGCAAGCCGGCCCGGCTGTCCGGCGGCCAGCGGCAGCGGGTGGCGATGGGCCGGGCCATTGTCCGCCGGCCGCAGGTGTTCTGCATGGACGAGCCACTGTCCAATTTGGACGCTAAGCTGCGGGTGCAGACGCGTACCCAGATCGCCTCGTTGCAGCGCCGGCTGTCGGTGACCACCATTTACGTCACCCATGACCAGGTCGAGGCGATGACGATGGGTGACCGGGTGGCGGTCCTCAACGACGGGCTGTTGCAACAGTGCGACACCCCGGTCGGGCTGTTCGGCCGGCCGGCGAACCTATTCGTGGCCGGTTTCATTGGCTCCCCGGCGATGAACTTGCTGCCGGCGGCGGTCACGGCGGCGGGTACGGCGGTCGGCGAGCAGGTCATCCCGCTCACCCGCGAGCAGCGAGCCGCGCTGAGCGGCAACGCAGTGGTGATCGGGATCCGGCCGGAGGGCTGGGAGCTAGTGCCGCCGGGTGAAGGCATCGCGGCCACCGTGGAGGTGGTCGAGGAGCTGGGCAGCGACCAGTATCTGTACTGCTCGGCGGAGGTCTCGGTGCTGCTGCCCGAGGAGAGTGCTCCCGAGGAGAGTGTTGACGCGCCGGCCGCGCCACACACGATCACCGTCCGGGTGCCAGGGATGTCGCCGTGGCGGCGCGGCCAGCGGGTCGGGCTGGGGCCGCAGCCGGGCGCGGTGCACTTGTTTGACGCCGACACCGGCGCCCGGCTGCCTGACTGAGTCGAGGGTTACGTCTCAGACTCGATGGCTTTTGTCGGTGTGCCGTGGCCAGCCGGGATGTGGCCCATCCGGCCGCGCCGGAAGTCCTCGAACGCCTGCAGCACCTCGGTCCGGGTGTTCATCACGAACGGACCGCCCCAGGCAACCGGCTCGCGGATCGGTTGGCCGCCGAGGATGAGTACGTCCAGGCTGGGCGAGTGGCTGTCTTGCGTACCGGCGGCCTGCACGGTGATGACGTCACCGGCCCCGAGCAGGGCGAGCTGACCAGTGCGTACTGGCTGCCGCCGCGGGCCGGCGGTACCCTCGCCGGCCAGTACGTACACCAGCGCGTTGTAGTCCGGCTGCCAGGGCAGGTCCAGCCGGGCGGTCGGCGCCAGGGTGGCATGTAGCAGGCTCATTGGGGTGTACGTCGAGCCCGGGCCGCGGCGCCCGGCGACCTCACCGGCGATCAACCGGACCAGCGCCCCGCCGTCGGCCGAGGCGAGCAGGCCGACTTGGCCGCCCTGCAGGTCCTGGTACTTCGACGGCGACCACTTGGCTGCCCGGGGGAGGTTCACCCAGAGCTGGACACCATGGAACAACCCGCCGCTGGCGACCAGCGACGCTGGAGGTCGCTCGATGTGCAGGATGCCCCCGCCAGCCGTCATCCATTGGGTGTCGCCGTTAGTGATCATCCCGCCGCCGCCGTTGGAGTCCTGGTGTTCGAAGGCGCCGTCGATCATGTAGGTGACGGTCTCGAAGCCGCGGTGCGGGTGCCAGGGGGTGCCCTTCGGCTCGCCCGGGGCGTACTCCACCTCTCCCATCTGGTCCATGTGTACGAACGGGTCGAGCGCGGACAGGTCCACCCCGGCGAAGGCACGGCGTACCGGGAACCCCTCGCCCTCGAGGCTGGCCGGCGCGCTGGTCACGGTCAGCACCGGGCGCCTGGTGGCCTGCGGCCCGGTCGGTAGGATGCGGTCGAGCTTAGTGACGTCATGGACGGTGACGGCTGGCATGGGGCCTCCACAGCTCGGTTACCCTGCCTAAACGTAGTTGTGCCTTTAAACTATTTCTGGGATGGGTTGGCGTCGAGCCCGGGTCGGCGGCGAGATCGGGTAGGATTGCAGTGGGCGACACGAGGTCGCCCGTTTCCGTGAGCTGGTCTTGCCGGCCACGAGGTCGTGCAACACCGCTTCCGTCCGGGTTGGCTCTCCTTCCGGGTAGCTCCGCGCGCAGTGGATCGGCGCGGCCTGACCCTTCGACTGGACGGATCTTTCGTGCCACACCCCGCAACACCACGTACCCACCGTGCCTCGACCGAGGATGGCTCGCGCCGCCGCTCGCCGCGACGCGCCCAAACCCGTACCGCCCAAACCCGTACCGCCCAAACCCGTACCGCCCAAACCCGTACCGCCCAGGGCCGTACGGCCCAGAGCCGTACGGCCCAGAGTCCGCCGACCAGCCCGCTGGTTACCCGGGCCCCCCGGCCACCGGTCACCTCCTTTGCGGCGGCCGGGCTGCCGTCGGCGCTGCTGACCGCGCTGGCCCAGCGTGACATCGATACGCCGTTCCCGATCCAGAGCGCTACCCTGCCAGACGCGCTGGCCGGTGAGCACGTGCTCGGCCGGGCCCAGACCGGCTCCGGCAAGACGCTCGGCTTCGGGCTGCCGCTGCTGACCCGACTGGCTGCTGACCGGCGCGGGCGAGCCCAGCCAGGCCGCCCGCGTGGGCTCATCCTGACCCCGACCCGCGAGCTGGCCCAGCAGGTCGCCGACGCGCTCGCGCCGCTCGGCCAGTCGCTTGGGCTGCGGTTGGCCACCGTGTACGGTGGCGCGTCGATCAATCGTCAGATCGCTGCGCTGACTCGGGGGGTGGATGTCGTAGTGGCCACCCCGGGCCGGCTCACCGACCTGATCGAGTCTGGCCACTGCATGCTGGACGGAGTCGCGGTGACCGTACTGGACGAGGCCGACCAGATGTGCGACCTCGGCTTCCTGCCGGTGGTACGGGCACTGCTTGGGCAGGTGCCGGCCGGCGGCCAGCGGTTGCTGTTCAGCGCGACCCTGGACCGGGACATCGATGGGCTGGTCCGCGAGTTCCTGCCCGAGCCGGTGCTGGTGGCCGTCGACCCCGAGGTTCCGGCGGTGGACACCATGACCCACCTGGTCTTTGAGGCGGCCGACCGGGAGGCCAAGGCCGCGTTGCTGGCCGCGCTAACCTGCGGCCACGGTCGCACCCTGGTGTTCGCCCGGACCCGGCACGGCGCGGATCGGGTCTCCCGCCAGCTCAGCCGGGCCGGCATCGCGGCTGCGACGCTGCATGGCGGGATGGCGCAGAGCGCGCGGACCCGTACGCTGCGGACGTTCACCGCGGGCGACCACCGGGTGCTGGTGGCGACCGACGTAGCCGCCCGCGGCATCCACGTGGATGGCATTGACCTGGTCGTGCACGCTGACCCGCCGACCGAGGCTAAGTCGTACCTGCACCGCTCCGGCCGGACCGCGCGGGCCGGTGCCGCGGGTACGGTGGTGACCGTCTCGCTGCCGGAGGAGCGGCGGACCGTACACGGCTTGCTGCGTGCTGCCGGTCTGGACGTCGGCCCGGTGCCGATGACCGCGGCGGATCCCCGAGTGGCCGAGCTGGTCGGCCCCCCGGCGCCCCCCGTACCCGCCGCACCGCCGCCACACCCCGCGCCGCGCTCTGCGCGCCCGCAGCGGGGCGCCCGTAGAGCCAGTCGCCCGGGTGTAGGCGGCCGCGGTCGCTCCAACTCCTGGTAGGACGGGTTGCCAGCTCGAGAATTCAGCTTTTCGAGCGCTCAGGTGTAGTCGCCGAGCGCCTGGATCTTCCGGTCGTCCGGCAGGTACAGCGTTACGGCAGGCTGGAGGGCATTGCTGCTGGAGGCCGGCTCACTCGGATCAGGTACCGGGCAACCCCGCCCCACGGAATCATCTACATCGAACAGGATGGCCCTTTCTCGGCCGCGTGGTGATCACGTCGGCTGATCTTGGTCCATCCATGGCTCACGGTTGGCATGACACGCTCTCGCCAGCCGATCCCCGCTAACGACTTCCGTCCAACAGATTGTTAGCCCAAGATCATCATAACGCGCCCGCGAACACCTCTAAAAGGCTATGGCATCACGATCACAAGGCAGGGCAAACCGGGTGACGTTGGCCGTGAGGCGTTGTCCCGTGGCCCTGGTTGCTGCCAGACTGCCGTGCGTGAGTAGCCCGGCGGAGATCCAGCACACCGTCCGTCGGCTTGACGAGGATGTGACAGTCATCGTCGACAGCCTGGCTCGGGTCGAGGCCACCCAGGAAACCCATACGGCCGCACTCACTGAGCTGCGTTCTGACGTCACCGAGCTCCGTTCTGACGTCACCGAGCTGCGTTCTGACGTCACCGAGCTACGTTCCAACGTCACGGAACTACGTTCTGACGTCACCGAGCTGCGTTCGGGAATGAACGAGGTTCTCGCCCTGCTCCGGGGCGACCGTGCTCAGGAGTAGGAGTTCCCCCGGCGGCCCGCGGCGTAGACGAATGCGGGTTCCCCGTAGGACGGGTGATGCGGGGTGAGGGCATCGGCTGAGGGCCGCCATACCTGTGGCTGTGACGCTGCGGGCGGTGGCGCCCCGGACTGCGATCCGGGTGCTCTGGAGGCCGACGCGCGAGTCGGGCCGCTCGGAGTCGGGGTCCCTCACCGGAGTCGATGTGCCCGCTGTGCGGGCACGGCCAGCCGCGGGTGGTCGGCGACCAAGTGCCGGCCGAGATGGCGGTTCGGTGTACGCGCCGAAGTTGGGTCCGGTACGGGTGGTGTCGCCCGGCAGTGGCCGCCGCGTACGCTGTCTGCCCGCGGTGCGGTCGCCAACTCGGCCGGACCGCCCTCTGCCCGCGGCCGGCCCCGGTATCGCCTCGTCACGACACCTTCCAGCGACCGCTGACGCGAAGTCCTCTGCTCGTAGTCCCCCCGCCGATCTTGACGAAACTGTCGTTAATACGGTCGGTTTAGCGACAGTTTCGTCAAGATCGGCGAGGGAGGGCGGGGTGCGGCGACCGCGAGTACGGCCGGTGGTGTGGGAACCGCGGCCCGCGCCGCCGCGCGCCCGTCGGCGCTTCAGCGACCGACCGCTACCACCGCTGCGGCTGCTGGACGTTGCCGGTACCGGGCCAGAAGATGTCGCCGTTGACTCGGCCGATCGGATCCTCACCGGTGTCGAGGACGGCCGCATCCTCCGGCTGTCCGCCGACGGCAGCCAGATTGAGACACTGGCCTCGACCGGCGGCCGGCCGCTGGGTATCGAACTACTCGGCGACGGCCGGCTGCTGGTCTGTGACGCCTGTCGCGGGCTGCTCCGGCTCGATCCGGACAGCGGTCAGCTCGATGTCTTGCTAGGCGCGGTTGGCGGCGTGCCGATGCGCTTTTGCAACAACGCCGCAGTGGCCGCCGACGGCACGGTGTACGCCAGCGACACCTCGCGGCGGTTTGGCATCGAGCACTGGCGAGCTGACCTGCTCGAGCACTCCGGCACCGGTCGGCTGCTCCGGCTCGGTACCGACGGCGCCGTCGAGGTGCTGGTGGACGGGCTGCAGTTTGCCAACGGGGTGGCGTTGGCCGCTGATGAGTCTTTCGTCGCGGTGGTGGAGACCGGTGCGTACCGGCTGACCCGGTACTGGCTGACCGGACCCCGCGCTGGTCGTACCGATCTACTTATCGACAACCTGCCGGCGTTCCCGGACAACATCTCCACCGGTAGCGACGGGCTGATTTGGATCGCGATGGCCAGCCCGCGTGACCCAGCGCTGGACCGGCTGCTCCCGCGGCATCCGGTGTGGCGCACGCTGGTCTGGGCACTACCCGGCTGGGCACGGCTTCGGACGCAGCGGAGTGTCTGGGTGCTGGCCGTGGACGACTCCGGTGCCGTGGTGCACGACTTGCAGGGCGAGCACGAGTCCTTCGCCATGGTCACTGGCGTGCGCGAGGTCGGCGGCACACTCTACCTGGGCAGCCTGATTAGTACGGCGGTAGCCACGTTCAACCTGAGGTAGCCCAACCGGAGCCGTGCCTGTGTCCTGCCGCAATGGTTACAACGGCGGCGCCCGAGCTACCTGCACAGCGCTCTATGCTGCGTTGCTGCCGCCGATTACTTCTGACATGCACTGGCGGTCGCGGTCCATGATTACGCCGGGGAATATAGGCGTCCACACCGCAGATCGACCGTACGGCGAGAGGGTACGTCGTGGATCAACGAGTCTTCATCAACTACCGGGGCGAGGACAGTCGCAGCTACGCGGCCCTGCTGCACTTGGAGCTGTCGCGGCACCTCGGTGCCGGCCGGGTGTTCCTGGACAGTGAGTCGATCCCAGCGGGAGCCGACTACGTCAATGAGCTGTTGCGGCAGGTCCGGCAATCCACGACCCTCCTCGCCGTAATCGGGCCGCGGTGGCTGGCCGCGGCGGACTCGGCAAGCCGACGCCGCATCGACGATCCGGCCGACTGGATTCGGCGCGAGTTGGCCGAAGCGCTCGATTCCGGGGTGACGGTGATCCCTGTGCTGACCGATGAGGCTACGTTGCCCCAGAAGGCGGATCTTCCCGCCGACATCGCGGCATTGAGTCGATGCCAGTATCGGAGGCTTCGGCATCGTGACGCGAGTACAGACGTCGCTCGAATCGTCGCCGACCTAGCCACTGATGATCCCACCCTCGCCCGAGACAGCCGCCGCTTTGAACCGCGATCCCTCCCCGGCAGCCCTTACGCGCCGTGTCCGGTTGGTCCAGCGGGCCGTACCCGCCTGGCACACGTCCGCGCCTGGAGTTCACGACGACCGGCGGCCATCCTGGCGTTGGTTGCCTTGGTGGCCTCGGCCATGGTGGGCGTCACCTACCTAATCGATCGGACACTGATCGTCAATAGCTCGTCACCTTCCGCAGATCCTACCATGACGGATCCCACTGGCCATGCTGGTACCGTGCGCACATCTGTCGGCAAACCGGTGATTACCTTGGCGCCGGACCACGGCTCGCCGACAGATCCCTTCAGTGTCCACGGCACCAAGTGGGTGGACACCGCCTCGTGCGGTGGCCAGGTCAATATCTATGTCGACGACCGGATCCTTAGCCACCATCCCGGCCTCCCCCGCGCCGATGGCACGTTTGTCATAGACTTCTACCCCGACGACGCCAGTCCGAGCAACGGGACTCTCAGCGCCGGGCCGCACATGGTCACAGCCCGTTGCAGCAACTACGAGTCCCCTGCGGTGAGATACACCGTCGACTCCTGACCGGTCCGGCAGCCGGCCGACACTCCTTGCCGGCCAGTGCTTTGCTGTGGCGGCGACACACAGCGCCATGCCGACTAGGAGTCGTCCCGACCGGCTCGGCAGATACGACTACCTCAATGGCCCGGTCCGGACGGCCGGCAGCCGGGTTTCGTGCTGTTCAAGCCGATCAGAATTGATCACCCGGGCTACCGCCGCGAGTCGCCGGCCTTGACACCCGTGTTTCGGCTCCGAGGCAGACCGTCATCGGCCGGCCGAACGCGGACGGCGGTGCAGGGTGTATGGGACGCGGGTCGCCGTACGCGCAGGTGACGGCGCCGGGGGCGCGGCGAGTGAGTCAGTCGGCAGTGTCGGCCCAGCTTCCAGGATCTCGCCGGTCGGAGTGAGCCGTAGCACAGCGCACTCGTGAGCCCATCGCGTCGGGGCGGTCTCGGCGTCGGCCAGGTTCAGTCGCTTGGCGAGCATGGCCGGCACCACGTCATCCCACTCGGCACCGCCCGGCTCGACCCGCCGCACCGCGCCGGCCCAGGTGACGATCCGGCTGCGCTTATCGGCGCTCGGCACGGTGACCGCGCAGTCGGTCGCCTCGGCCAGGCCAGGCGCCGGCTGTTCGCCCGGCCCGGTCACGACGTACGCCGCACTGCCCGACTCGGCCTCGTGCCAGACGAACCAGACGGGCGTCGCCCGCGGCTGCCCTGGCACTGCGACCCACACCAGGCCGGCTTTCTTGGTCGCCTCGAATACCAGCGGTGACACCTCGGTCATGCTCGCAGCGTGCCACACACCGCCCTCCTCCCGCCGATCTTGACGAAATCGTCGTTTCGACGGCTCCTCAAACAACATCTTCGTCAAGATCGGCGAGGAGGATCGGGGGGTGGATGAAGCGATTGCGTTGCCACCGCCGCGCGACCTCGGCCTGCTGGTGGTTGCGATCGGGGCGGTGTCTACCTCGGGACCGGTCATCGCCGCGGCCGCTGCACCCGCGCTGGCCATTGCGTTCTGGCGCAACGCACTGGCTAGTGCGGTGGTGCTGCCGTGGGCCGTATGGCGCCGGCGACGCGAGCTGGCCATGCTGGATCGGCGGGGCTGGCGGCTGTCGGTACTGGCCGGCGTCCTGCTGGCCGGGCATTTCGCCACCTGGGTACCGTCAGTGACCCTGACCTCGGTGACCTCGGCGACTGCCCTGGTGGCCAGCCAACCGGTGTGGGCCGCGCTGATCGCCCAGGCTCAGGGCCGCCGGGTCGCTCGTGGGGTCTGGCTCGGCATCTTGGTCGCCGTGCTCGGTGTGGTGCTGCTTACCGGCGCGGACCTCTGGCTGTCCGGCCGGGCGCTGGCCGGCGACCTGCTGGCGACCGTCGGCGGCGTGCTGGCTGCAGCGTACGTCACCGCCGGCAGCGCGGTCCGGGCCCGCATTTCTACCACCACCTACACCGCGATCTGCTACGCATGCTGCGCGTTGTTGCTGGCGACAAGCTGCCTGCTTGGCGGCCAGCGGCTGGCTGGGTACCCCAGCGAGACCTGGCTGAAGTTGGCCGCGCTGACCGCCGGCCCCCAACTGCTCGGCCACTCGCTGGTCAACGTGGTGCTGCGCTCGACCAGTCCGACTGCGGTCAGCCTGGCCATCCTGTTCGAGGTGCCGGGGGCGGCGCTGATCGCCGCGCTGTGGCTGCACCAGTACCCGGCGGCCACCGCGCTGCCCGGTCTGTCGCTGTTGCTGGCCGGGGTGGCACTGGTGGTACGGGCCGGCGGCCGGGCGGTGCCGGCCGAATAGCAGCATCCACGGCCGATCCCGGACCCACGCTGGCACCGGCTAACCACTGTCACGCATTGTGACGGAGTACTCATGGTGGTTGCGTGTCTCGGCTGGCTACCGGCTGGTTAACCTGCCAGGCAGGGGGCGTGGCCAAGCAGGCAGCACGCCCGAAGGGAGTCCACCATGGCCGTACGCGAACTCCGCCCGCGCCGATCTTGCCTCGCCGTACCGGGCAGCAACCCCCGGTTCCTGGAGAAGGCCAAGAACCTGCCGGCCGACCAGGTGTTCTTGGACTTGGAGGACGCCTGCGCCCCGCTTGCCAAGCCAGCCGCCCGCAAGAACATCGTGGCCGCGCTGAACGAGGGCGGCTACGACGGCAAGATCCGGGCGGTCCGGGTCAACGACGTGACCACCGAGTGGACCTACCGCGACGTGATCGAGGTGGTCGAAGGCGCCGGGGTGAACCTCGACTGCATCATGCTGCCGAAGGTGCAGACCGCGACCCAGGTGGCCTGGCTAGACACCACGCTCACCCAGATCGAGAAGACGATGGGCTACCCGGTCGGTCGGATCGGCATCGAGGTACAGATCGAGAACGCCCGCGGTCTGATCGAGGTGGACGCCATCGCGGCCGCCTCGGCGCGGATCGAGACAATCATTTTCGGCCCGGCAGATTTCATCGCGTCCATTAACATGAAGACGCTGGTGGTCGGCGAGCAGCCGCCCGGGTACGACGTGGGCGACGCCTACCACTACATCCTGATGCGGATCCTGATGGCGGCCCGTGCCTACGGCCTGCAGGCCATTGACGGGCCGTATCTACAGATCCGGGATATTGCCGGCTATCGCCGGGTCGCCGCCCGGGCTGCCGCGCTCGGCTACGACGGCAAGTGGGTGCTGCATCCCGGCCAAATCGACGCAGCCAATGAGGTGTTCGCGCCCAGCCAGGACGACTACGATCACGCCGAACTGGTGCTGGACGCCTACGCGTACTACACCTCCGATGCGGGCGGCCGGAAGGGCTCCGCGATGCTCGGCGAGGAAATGATTGACGAGGCGTCGCGGAAGATGGCGCTGGTGGTCGCGGCCAAAGGCCGGGCGGCCGGCCTGGCCCGTACCCAGATCTTCTCGCCGCCTGAGGGCTAAGCCCGGCTACCTCGCCTTTCACCGGGCCGGACGCGCATCTACCGGATAACAACCGCGGTCGCCGAACGCTCCGGTGGCTGGTGGGCAGTGCGAGTTCGGAACAGCCGGGGTGTTCACCCAGACCAAGCGGTTGGACCAGGGGGAGCACATGGTGCGTGACGTCCTCGTCGCGTTCCTCGACCTCGACCCGTCCTCCTTCGATGCCGAGTTGGTCGAGGTGCTGCCCGAAGGGATGCGACGTGGTGGTGACCGTGGTCGGGATGAGGATCATCAGGGGGTTCCGCCCTGCCGCAGTGGAAACGGCGTACCTCGGACTCGGAGTTCGGAGGAGCACCGGAGCTACCTGACCGGTGCACGCGCGCTGTCCCACATCCAGCGGAGGGTCCCGGCGATCGTGTCGAACAGCTCATCCATGGTGTCCCGAACCGGGAGGTTCGGGGTGGAGAAGGTCATCGCCAACACCTTGTCGGTGCCCGGTACCGGTACGAAGTACTGCGACTCAGCAGTGGCAACCGTCTGCCCGTCACTGCCAGCGAAGCCGGAGTCGATGGTGCGCCGCAGCCGGACCGCCGCGCCGGCCGGGGTGGCCACCATATCCGGATTTGATCGTCCGCCGAGGTCGGGGTCCGCCGCGCCGGTCGGTTCGCCGTCGATCAGCGCCTGGCCGAGCGAGACCGGGTCGAGCACTGGTTCGCCGGCCGCGTTCCGTGGCGCGTCGCCGACCGCGACCACCAGCGAGGCGGAGATTGCCATGCCATCGACCACTTGGTCCATCAGCGCTGCGTAAATCGCGCCGTGCCCGGCTGCTTGCCGGGCGTAGCTTCGCAGCATGCCGGTCAGGGCGTCGCGTACGTGCTGGACCATCGGCGAGTCGTCCCCACCGAGTCGCTGCTCGACGAGTTCTGCGATGGTCGCGGTACGGGTCCGCGGATCGAGGTCGAGGGGGTACCAGTTTGCCGGCACCGAGATGGTAAATTCCGGCAGCCGCAGGCCGCCCGGGCTAACGGGTCTGGGGTCCACGGGTCTGGGGTCCACAGGTCTAGGGTCCACAGGTCTGGGGCACTCGGATCTGGGGTTGCCGGTCTCAGCCATGGGACCGCCGAAAGAATGACTGTGCGCGCACGCGCCCGACCTTAGTGTCCCGCGGCACTTCTCGCCGCAGAACACCCAATCCGTTGCTTGCCGGACGAAGGGCACGTCCGGTAGATGAGATCGGCGAAAACGCCTGGGTGTCGGTTGCCTGGCCCGATAGGGTGACTCGGAGACGTGGACTGGCGAGGGGCTGCGATGCTGGAGTTTGACCGGGTCAGCAAGCGGTACGGCGAGGTCGTCGCGCTGGAGTCGTTGTTGTTCACCGTTCGGCCGGGGCAGATGTTCGGTTTCGTCGGTGCCAACGGCGCGGGCAAGACTACGGCAATGCGGATCGCGATGGGTGTGCTGGCTGCGGACGCGGGCGAGGTGCGCTGGCGCGGCCAGCGGGTCACCTTTGACACCCGGCGGCGGTTCGGCTACATGCCTGAGGAGCGCGGGCTCTACCCAAAGATGCGGGTCCACGAGCAGTTGGTGTACTTCGGCCGGCTGCACGGGCTGGACCCAGCGGCGGCCGATCGTGCCGCGGCCCGTTGGACCGAACGGCTGGGCGTGGCCGAGCGGCGCAACGACGCGGTCGATAAGCTCTCCCTAGGTAACCAGCAACGAGTGCAGCTTGCCGCCGCGCTGGTGCACGACCCCGAGGTGCTGATCCTGGACGAGCCGTTCTCGGGACTGGATCCGGTCGGCGTGGACGCGCTGGCCGAGGCGTTGCAGGAGCAGTGCCGGCAGGGCGTACCGGTGATCTTTTCCAGCCATCAGCTCGACCTGGTGGAGCGGCTGTGTGACTCAGTCGGCATCATCAACGCTGGCCGGATGGTGGCCACCGGGACGGTCGCTGAGCTGCGTGCCCGGGAGGGCCGGCGGCAGCTTCGGGTGGTCGTACCGGATGCCGAGCCGGGCTGGGCGGCCCGGCTGGCTGGCGTCCAGGTGCGGGCCGAGCACGACGGCGAGGTCGTCCTGGAGCTCGCCGACGGCACCGATGATCAGCAGGTGCTCGCCGCAGCGCTGTGCACCGGCCGGATGGAGCATTTCAGTTGGCGGCAGCCGACCCTGACCGAGCTGTTCCGCGAGGCGGTTGCCGGCGGCGCCGAGCGGGTGAGCGCATGAACGACACCCTCGGGCACGTCCTGCTGGTCGCCCGCCGGGAGTTCGGCACCCGGATCCGGGAGCGTGGCTTCCAGGCCGGCCTGGTGATCACCCTACTGATCCTGGTTGGGGTCATCGTGCTGCCGAAGGTGTTCGGCGGCAACGACAACGACTTCACGGTCGGCTTGCAGGGCAGCGCGACCCGGCTGCAGCCGGTGCTGGCGCAGACCGCCAAGACCAGCGGTATCACCCTCCATCTGTCCACAGTAGACAGTGAGCAGGCCGGCCGGCAGCAGGTTTCCGACGGCACGCTGACCGCGGTGGTGGTCGGCGACCGCCAGGTGATCGTGAAGAAAACCCTGGACAACCGGCTGACGGTGCTCCTACAGGGCGCCTACCAGCAGGTACGCAGCACCGAACGGCTGGCCGCGGCCGGTATCAACCCGGTCCGGGTGCAGCAGGCGCTGGCCGTACCGGCGCTGCCGGTGCAGTCGCTGAACAGTGCGGACCAGGCCAGCGGGCGCAAGCAGGCGGTCGCGTTCTTCGCGGTGATCTTCCTGTACGGCCAGCTCTTCGGCTACGCGATGTGGGTCGCGCTCGGCGTGGTGGAGGAGAAGTCCAGCCGGGTGATCGAGCTGCTGCTGTCCACGCTGCGGCCGTGGCAGTTGCTGGCCGGCAAGGTGGCCGGGATCGGGCTGCTCGGGCTGATCCAGTTCGTGATCCTCGGGGTGGCCGGGCTGGGCGCCGCGCTGGCTACCAAGACGCTGTCAGTGCCGGGCGAGGCGATCGGTACGATTGGTCACGTTCTGGTATGGTTCCTGTTCGGCTATACATTTTATGCCTGCCTGGCCGCCGGCATCGCGGCCCGGGTGTCCCGACAGGAAGATCTGCAGAACGCGATCGGGCCGCTGCAGGTACTGCTGATCGGCAGTTTCTTTATCGCGATTTTCGCCGGTCAGCACCCGAACGAGCAGCTTGCCAGCGTGCTGTCTTTCGTGCCGCCGTTCTCCGCGATGGTGATGCCGCTGCGGGTGGCGGCCGGCGCTGCCAGTACCGGTCAGGTGCTGCTGGCCCTGCTGTTCATGTTGGTCGCGACGCTCGCGCTGGTCCGCTTCGCCGCGTGGGTGTACGCAGGTGCGGTGCTGCGGATCGGGGCCAAGGTACGGCTGGCCGACGCGCTGCGCTCCGGGCGGGAGCAGCAGGTGGCCGGCTGACGGCGTGGGCTAGCCGGATCACGCCGGTATGGGGTGGAGCCGGTTGACCCGGTCGGTGAGGTCTCGTACGGCGGGCAGCCGCCGGTAGGGCCGCAGCGCGTCGCAGGCCGTACGGACGACTCCGACGCAGCGGACGGACTCCACATCGTCGGTGAGCAGGTCGACCGCCGTGCCGGCCACCTGACAAGCGTGTTCCGGCTCGCCCTTGCCGGCCAGCGCTCTGGCCAGCTCCGCGTGCCGCAGTACGCTCTCTCGGCTGCGTGGGTCGGCCTGTCGCCGAATTGCGGCGGTGTAGTGCCGCTCGGCGCGGTCCCAGTCAGCCAGCCATAGATGGCAGCCCGCGGTGTCTGCGGCGAGTTGAGCGTCGTCCATCCAGTACGACCAGTCCGGCTCGCCCGACTCGGGAGGTGCGGTTCGCAGCGCCTCCCGGGCTCGGTCGATCGATACCCGGGTGCTCGTGGTGTCCTGGGTCTTAGCCTGCGCTACGGCCAGCCGGATGTTCAGGATTGCTGCGACCCGTGGGCTGGCCCCTTCGCAGCCGCGCAACGCTGCCTCGGCCAGCCGGATCGCCTCGCCGAGCCGACCTAGGTCCTTAGCCTGGCAGGACATGAAGCTCAGTACGTTCGCACCCAGCGCCCGGTCGCCGGCGGCATGCGCACCCCGCAACGCAGCAATCCAGTACCGCTGCGCTACCGCATGCTGGCCCGCGTCGAAGCTGAGCCAGCCGGCCAGCCGGAGCAGCTCTGCGGCAGCCGCGTGCAGTCGCAAGCCGGTCGTCGTGTCGTACCGGTAGTTGCGCAGCAGGTCCAGCACATGCTGGGTCTGGCCACGCACTAGATCCAGGACCGCGCTACCGGCCCCTTGGTCGTCCATCCGCCGTAGTCGTCCGGTGATCTCTTCCACGCCCGCCAGATGCTCGTCTCGAAGGCGCCGCCCAGCCCAGCCAAGCAGTTCCCCGGACTGGGTCGCGACCAGCCACTCCAACGCCGGCTGAGTCAGTGCTGACCCGCTCAGCAGGAGAAAGATTCGCCGATCCATGACACCACCTTCCATCACCTCAGCACCCACCGCTAGCGCGCCGGCAGCCGTCCAGGGTGCATCCAGGCCGGTGTCGGCCGGGACGTAGCGGAGGCTGCCCGCGCCGGTCCGCCAGCCCAGCTCCGCCATCTCGACCCGGCACCCGAGTTTGGCGCTGAGCAGCTCCACTGCCAACCCAGGCCACGGCTCACGGGGGTGAGCGCCCCGCAGCCACTTGTACGGCGCCTTCGGATCCATCCGGGCCACCAAGCCGAGTTCGGCTGCGGACTTGTTCAGCAGCCGCGCAAACCGCTCCGGCGAAAGCTGCGCCCGCTGCAACAACGTACGCAAAACAGCCGGCGGCTTCGTCGTACCCATGCTTTCGCTCCTACTCCCAGTCGGCCAGGTGATCCCCAACGGTAGTGCCAGCCGGACAGTACCCAACGCATCCCAAGCCGGAAGACACCAAACGCACCGGCCAGCGTCAGCGCGCGCTGCATCCCCGACGGCAGTCGCGAGGGTAGGGGCGGGTTACTGGAGCAGCGGGTGAAGGGTCCGTGCTGGCGATTCGAGTGGCGGCCGGTGGTAGCGGGAGATCCACCGCCAGAGCAGGTCCGTGCCGTTGACCCGGCAGGCATTGTCGGCGCGGGGCCAGGCGTGCGCGCACGGGAGCGTACTGACCGAGACCACCGCGGTCGGGCTGCCCGCGATGATCAGAGCGGCATACCGGGACACTGGCGGAAAATCGGTACCAGTCAGGCGGGAGTACCCACCGGCGTAGGGCACCGTGGTGTCGTAGCGACCGTGCAGGTGCCGGATCCGGACCTGCTGGAGCGGCGAGTCGCACGGGGCGACGGGCGCGCCAGCGGAGCCACCGGCGGCGGCGAACACATCCGGCCGGTCGCACTCGGCCCGGATCGCCATCATGTCGCCATTGGAGAAGCCGACCACATACACCCGGGTGGGGTCGATGCTTTCCCGGCGCTCGGCGTCCTGCACCACCGAGACCAGGTACGACACGTCGTCGACCCGCTCCCGCTGCGCGGCGCCACAGCAGCTACCGGCGTTCCATGACTCGTCCACGCCGATTCCGTAGACCACCGCGAACCCGTGCCGATCGGCGTAACTGGACCAGTCGCCGGCCTGCGCGATGCTCGGCCAGGTATGGAACAGCCCGGGCAGCACCACCACCAGCGGTACGGCGGCCGCCCCGATCCGGGTGTGCAGCACGTAACTGCGGCCGTTGGGCAGCCGGATGGTGGTGTCGGTCGGCGTGACCAACCGCAGTACAGGCCGGCTGGGGTGGACCGGGTCAATCCGGTGCGCGGGTGCCTCGGCCCTCGCCACGCCGAATGCACTGCCGCTCGGCGGCCCGTGGTGGGCGCCGCGGACCCCGGCGAACGTCACCGGCAGCGCGATGACCGCCAGCGCACCTACGATGATCAGCTTCAGCGAGCGGCGCACTCCCATTTCCTACCGTAGTGGTGTCGATCACGGATCTGAGGGTTAGCCAGCGGATCGGTGCTGCTCGGCCCCCATCCGCCACCGCAGCCGGTACCGGTCCAGGTTCGCCACTGTCCGATATGTGACGGAAGTAGACCCGGTGTGGTCCGGCTGCGGAGCCTTCGTTGCTGGCCGGATCCCGAACTCGGCCCACACGCACTTGCCGTCTCCGGCTCGCCGGGTGCCCCACCGGTCGGCGTACTGCGACACGATCAGCAACCCGCGACCGTGCGTGTCACCAGGGGAGGCGGTCCGCTGCTGAGGCCGGCGAGGGGAGCTGTCGTACACCTCCAGCCGTACGCTCTGGGGAAGCAGGACCAGCCGCAACCAAGCCGGGCCGTAGCCGTGCTGCCCGACGTTGGTGACCAGCTCGCTGCCGACCAGCACCACCTGCTCAATGAGTTCTGGCGGACAGCCTGCATCAGTCAGCGCCCCGGCTAGCAGCCTGCGCGCAGCCGATGCTGAACGCGTGCTGTCCGGGAGTGTTATTGCGATCACCTCGACCAGCGCCCCCTCGCGGTATAGGTCCCTTGCTGTCCTCGGATGCTTGTCCCTAGTGAAGACCTTCCCTTATGTGGCCGCTGTTGAACGTGGTAATCCCACCCGCATCTCGGCCAGCAGGCTGTCCACCACCGCGGTGAGGTCCCCGCTGTGCTGCTCAGCCACCCGCCGCTGCCGCTGGTAGCTGCCGCCGAGGTCGAGGATTTGCGGGATGCGCAGCAGCTCCTCGACGCAGCCGAGCCGCCGGGCGACCGGCGTCAGGTCCTCCACCAGATCCAGCAGCGCGCCGCGGACCGGCTGTAGCGCGCCGCCCCGGTCCACCAGCAGCCAGGCGTCCAAGCCGTACCGGGCCGCCCGCCACTTGTTCTCCCGGACCACCCAGGCCGAGGGTCTGGGCAGCGTGTAGCCTTGATCGAGCTGGTTGTCCAGCCGCTCCACCAGGCACTGGGTCAGCGCGGCGACCGCGCCGATCTCGGTCAGCGTTGGCAGCCCATCGCAGATCCGCAGCTCGACCGTGCCGTAGCGGGGGTGCGGCCGGATGTCCCACCACACCTCGCGGATCGACTCGATGGTCTGGGTGGAGATCAGCACCTCCATGTACTTTTCAAACTCCTCCCAGCCGGAGAGCTGGTACGGCAGCCCGGCGGTCGGCAGGGCCTCAAACACCTTGCTGCGGTAGGAGGCCAGCCCGGTGTCGGCGCCGATCCAGTACGGGCTGGAGGCGGACAGCGCGAGGAAGTGCCCGATGTAGGCCAGCAGCGCGTTCACGATCGGGATTGCTTTGTCCGGTGAGCGGATGCCCACGTGCACGTGTACGCCGAAGATCTGCAGTTGCCGGGCCACCAACTGGTTACGCTGCACCAGCAGCCGGTACCGCGGGTCGTCGGTGATTTGCTGGGTGGACCAGTCGGTGATCGGGTGGCTGCCGGAGCACATCACACCCAGGCCGTAGCGCACCGCCGCGGCCTGCACCTCGGCGACCGTGCAGGTCAGGTCCGCGCAGGCCTCGGCCACCGTGCTGCAGACGCCGGTGATCACCTCGACGCAGGACTGGAGCAGCTCATGCTTGGCTTTTGGGTGTTCGCCGGTGCCATTGCCGGAGATGTCCCGGAGCACCTGGCTGGCGCCGGCGGTCAGTTGCCGGGTGTCCAGGTCCACCAGCTCAAGCTCCCACTCGATGCCGAGGCTGGCCCGTTCGGAGGGGGTGAAGTCAATCCGCACCCTATCGACCGCCGATCTTGACGTAGTTGCTGGAATTCTGGCCTTCGAAGCGACATCTTCGTCAAGATCGGCGGTGGTCTCTCAGTGCAGGGCGTTGACCGTCTCGCGTAGCCGGGTCAGCCGCTTCTTCAGCTCCTCAAGTACCTCGGCCGGCGGCGGCTTTGTCGCCTGCAACGTGCCAGCATGCTGCTCGACGGCGGCCAGCCGCGCAGACAGTTCAGCGACCAGGGTCGTCCCCGCCTCACCGGCCTTGGAACCAAGCTGCCGGCGCAGCAGGCCAGCTTGCTCGCGGAGCTGCCGGTTCTTCAAATACAGATCGACGAACACCGAGACCTTGGCCCGCAGCACCCACGGGTCGAACGGTTTGGCGATGTAGTCGACCGCGCCAGCGGCGTACCCACGGAATGCCTGGTGCGGCTCGTTGTTCACCGCGGTCAGGAAGATGACCGGGATGTCCCGGGTCTTCTCCCGCCGCTTGATGTGCGCGGCGGTCTCGAAGCCGTCCATCCCAGGCATGCTGACGTCCAGCAAGATCACCGCGAACTCGTCGGTCAGCAGCGCCTTCAGTGCCTCGTCCCCGGAGCGGGCGCGGACTAGGCCGTAGTCCGAGGCCCCGAGGATAGCCTCCAACGCGACCAGGTTCTCCGCGCGGTCGTCGACGAGAAGGATCTTTGCCCGGTCCGTCACTAACAACCCCTCACCTGCGTCACACTAGCGGCTCAGCCAGATCCGCAGCACCCGAAGAAGGTGCTCGACCTCTACCGGCTTGGTGATGTAGTCCGAGGCGCCAGCGGCCAGGCTCTTCTCCCGGTCCCCACGCATGGCCTTGGCGGTCAGGGCGATGATCGGCAGGTCGGCGAACTCCGGCCGAGACCGGATCTCGGCGGTGGCCTCGTTGCCATCCATCCCTGGCATCATAATGTCCATTAACACCATATCCACGTCCAGGTCCTGCTCCAGTAGCGAGATCGCCGCCTGGCCGTTGTCGGCGTACCGGACCTTCACTCCGCGCTGCTCCAGTGCCGAGGTGAGCGCGAAGACATTCCGTACGTCGTCGTCGACGATCAGCACCCGGCGGCCGGTCAGCACCCCGTCGTCCTCATCGTCGGCCGCCGCGCGCGGTCCGACCGGGCGGTGCAGCACGAGGCTCAACCGATCGCAGAACTGCTGTTCGTCAGTGACCAGGGTGACCGGCAGTGTGCCGGCCGCGCGGCGCAGCGTGGCCTGTACCTGGCTGGCGAGCTGCTGACCGAGCAGCACCACCGGCGGCTGCGGGTGCCGCGGGTGCTCCCGGAGCCAGTCCAGGAGGGCCAGCGCCTCGCTAGCCTGGCCGTGGGCGGCCATCGCGATCGCATCCACATCGCCGTCGATGAGGGCCGCCACCGCCTCGGATAGCGCCGAGACCTGATGCGTCACCAGTTCTGGCCAGTCCGCAAAGCTGGCTACGGGCTGCTCGGCAAGCACCAGCAGCCGCCGGACTGGCCGGGCGGAGAACGCAGCCAGTCGGGCCACCGCCTCGGCCACCGCGAACATGCCGCTGCCGCCGTGCGGTGCACCGGCCACCACGTCGTACGCGCCGGCCAGCAACGCATCCCGCAGTGCCCTGGAATTGCCCTGCTTGACCACCGCCAGCACCGGCAAGTGCCGGGTATCCGGCGCGGTCTTCAGCCGTTCTAGCAGGGTGGTATCGCTGCGGCCGGTGGTATCTGTCGTGCCGACCACCACTGCGGCAGGCGCCAGTTGCCGGATCCGGCGCAACGCCGCGTCGCGGTCGAACTCAACGACCACCCGCAGTCCCTGGACCCGGCCAGCGTCGAGGGTGGTACGGGCCACCGACGGTTCGGTGCAGGCCACCACTAGTACTCGGTCCTGGCTAGTGATCACAGTGCGGTCGTCTTCGATCTGGGTGTCCTCGATCTGGACGCTGTCTATCCGGGAGCCCTCGATCCGGGTGCGGCCAACGCCCACCTCGCTGGCAAGTGTTCGGGAGCCATCCGCGGTCGGCTGGGGCTGGCTCACCTCGATCCCGGATGTACCGGCTCCCTCGGCGCCGAGGTCCGGTGCGACGATCACCAACGCGCCCTCTAGGTCGGGCCGCTCGACGGCCAGCTCAACCGGCAGGCCCGCGACATTGCCGGTCGGCAGCTCCGGCGGGGTTGCCGGTAGGTACAGGGTGAACGTGGAGCCGGTGCCTAGCCGGCTGCTGGCACTGATCTCCCCGCCCAGCAGTCGGGCGATTTCCCGGCTGATCGACAGTCCCAGCCCAGTGCCGCCGTAACGACGCGAGGTCGTCCCGTCGGCCTGCTGGAAGGCGTTGAAGATTACCTGCAGCTTGTCCTCCCGGATCCCGATCCCAGTGTCCACCACATGGAAGGCGAGGACGAGCCGAGACCAGCGCAACGACGGCCTGCGCAACACCGACCGGTCAGCCCGGGAGATCATCAAAGTGACCTGGCCGGACTCGGTAAACTTTACCGCGTTGGACAGCAGATTACGTAGGATTTGCTGTAGCCGCTGCTCATCGGTGTGCACGATGCTGGGTAGCTCGGGCTCGACTCGTACGACGAAGTCCAAGCCTTTATCGGCGGTCAACGGCCGGAAGGTCGCCTCTACGTAGTCCACCAGGCCGGACAGGGTGACCTCGGCCGGTTGAACGTCCATCTTGCCGGCCTCAACCTTAGACAAATCCAGAATGTCGTTGATCAACTGCAGCAGATCTGAGCCAGCGGAGTGGATGGTACGGGAGAACTCCACCTGCTCGGCGGTGAGGTTGCCGGAGGGGTTGTCGGCCAGCAGCCGGGCCAGAATGAGCAGGCTGTTCAGCGGGGTGCGCAGCTCGTGCGACATGTTGGCCAGGAACTCCGACTTGTACTGGCTAGACAGCGCGAGCTGCTCGGCTCGTTCCTCCAAGGTGCGCCGGGCTTGCTCGATCTCAACGTTCTTGACCTCGATGGCTCGGTTCTGCTCGGCCAGCAGCCGGGCCTTATCGGCCAGCTCGACGTTGGTCTCGCGCAGCTCCTCCTGCTGGCCTTGGAGCTGTTCGGAGCGCTCCTGCAGCTCTTGGGCCAGCCGCTGGGACTCGGTCAGCAGCTCCTCGGTCCGGGAGTTGGCGATGATCGTGTTGACGGTAACGCCGATGGTCTCGGTGAGCTGATCCAGGAACGCCAAGTGTACGTCGCTGAACTGACCGAAGGTGGCCAGCTCGATCACCGCCAGAAGCTGGTCCTCGAACAGCACCGGCAGCACCACGATGCTGCCCGGCGCGGCCGTACCGAGTCCGGATGTGATCTTGACGTAGTCGGCCGGCACGTTGGTGATGTGGATGGGTTTGCGCTCCAGGGCGGCCTGCCCGACCAGCGACTCGCCGATCGCAAACCGGTCTGGCCCGTCCTTGGCTGCGTACCCGTAGCTGGCGATCAGTCGGAGCTGGGTCAAGGTCCGCTCGCCCGACTCGGCCAGGAAGAACGCGCCGTGTTGGGCCGTCACCACCGGGGTCAGCTCGCTCATGATGAGTTGGGCTACCGCGAGCAGGTCCCGCTTGCCCTGCATCAGGCCGGAGACCCGGGCCAGGTTGCTCTTCAGCCAGTCCTGCTCCCGGTTGGTCCGGGTGGTCTCGTGCAGGTTATTGATCATCCGGTTGATATTGTCCTTGAGGTCGGCCACCTCGCCGGATGCGTCGACGGTGATTTGGCGGGTCAGGTCGCCGGTGGTCACCGCGGTGGCTACCTCGGCAATCGCCCGGACCTGGGTGGTCAGGTTGCCGGCCAGCTCGTTCACGCTCTCGGTCAGCCGTTTCCACGTGCCAGAGATGCCCTCCACCTCGGCCTGCCCACCGAGCTGGCCCTGGCTGCCGACCTCGCGGGCCACCCGGGTGACCTCGGCGGCGAAGGAGGAGAGCTGGTCGACCATGGTGTTGATGGTCGTCTTCAGCTCCAGGATCTCGCCGCGGGCGTCCACGTCGATCTTCTTGGACAGGTCGCCGCGGGCGACCGCGGTGGTGACCAGGGCAATGTTGCGGACCTGGCTGGTCAGGTTGCCGGCCATCGAGTTCACCGACTCGGTGAGGTCCTTCCAGGTACCGGCCACGTTGGGTACCCGGGCCTGGCCGCCCAACCGACCCTCGGTACCCACATCGCGGCCCACCCGGGTGACCTCGTCGGCGAACGCCCGTAGGGTGTCCACCATCGAGTTGATGGTGTCGGCCAGTTCGGCGATCTCGCCCTTCGCTTCGACCTCGATCTTGCGAGACAGGTCGCCGCGGGCTACCGCGGTGGTGACCTGAGCGATGGTACGGACCTGGCTGGTCAGGTTGCCGGCCATCGAGTTGACGTTATCGGTGAGGTCCTCCCAGATCCCAGACACGCCGCGGACCCTGGCCTGGCCGCCGAGCTTGCCCTCGGTGCCGACCTCGCGGGCCATCCGGGTGACCTCATCGGCGAAGGAGGAGAGCTGGTCGACCATGGTGTTGATGGTGTTCTTCAGCTCCTGGATCTCGCCGCGGGCATCCACGGTGATCTTCTGGGACAGGTCGCCGCGGGCGACCGCGGTGGCCACCTGCGCGATGTTGCGAACTTGTTCGGTGAGGTTGCGGGCCATCACGTTGACGCTCTCGGTGAGGTCCTTCCAGGTACCCGCTACCCCCGGCACCCCGGCCTGGCCGCCCAACCGGCCCTCGGTGCCGACCTCGCGGGCCACCCGGGTGACTTCATCGGCGAAGGAGGAGAGCTGGTCGACCATGGTGTTGATGGTGTTCTTCAGCT
>OBLV0100000051.1_pt1 | contig 61927 bp, 60 predicted proteins | sample 1520071 | NCBI WGS metagenome assembly OBLV01 (sample SAMEA3888446, study PRJEB22518) | metagenome | reverse complement strand
GGTGAGGCGCGCTTCGTCGTGGACGAAGAGTACGACGCCAAGCTGCTGTTCAGCGTCGCGCCGCGCGGCTATCTGCGCGCGGTGCGCGACCCGGTGCCGGCGTGACCGTCAGCCGGCCGCCGCGCGACAAGGACGTTCCGGCGCTGGCCGAGATTCGCAACGATCTGGCGACGCAGTACGCGCTGCTCGCCGCACCGCGGCCGAACACGCTCGCCGACGTGCGCGCCTGGCTGGATCGCCGCATGGGCGACGCGGCGACGCTGTTCGCGGTCGTCGCCGACGAGCGCGACGACGCGGTCGGCTTCACCCAGGTCGTCGACATCGACGAGACCGGGCGCCACGGCCTGTTCGGGATCGCGATCGACCGCCGGCGCCGGAATCAGGGACACGGTCGCGCCGCGCTCGACCACGTACTCAACTCCGCGCGCGCCGACGGGCGGCTCGACAAGCTGATGCTGCACGTCGCGGCCGACAACGGGCGAGCCCACCGGCTGTACCGCTCGGCCGGGTTCGTCGACGTCGGCGTGTACCGGCGCCACTACCGCGCGCCCGACGGTTGGCACGACGTCGCGGTGATGGAACGCTTCCTGTCCGAGACGCCGTGAAGACCGTCGTCATCCTGCAGCCGCAGTTCTTTCCGTGGCGCGGCGTGTTCGAGCAGATCCGGCTCGCCGACGAGTTCGTCCACTTCGACGACGTGCAGTTCCCGCAGGGCCGGCACTTCACGACCCGAGTGCAGATCAAGACCGCGCAGGGTCCGTTGTGGCTCACCGTCCCGGTCGTGCGAACGGCGGCGCGCGCCACGATCGCCGAGACCGAGATCGACTACGCCACGGCGTGGCGCGAGAAGCACCTGCGCACGTTTGCGATGAGCTACGCGCGCGCGCCGTTCGGCGCCGCGGCGCGCGCCATCATGGAAGACGTGTACGGGGAACGGCCGCGGACGATCGCCGAGCTCGACATCGCGGCGCTCGAACGCTGCGCCGCCGAGCTGCGGCTGACGGCCGCCTTCAGCCGGGCGTCGGCGACGCCGGTCACGGGTGCGAAGAGCGCGCGGCTGATCGCGCTGCTGCGCCCGCGCGATGCGACCTGCTACGTCACAGGCCACGGCGCGCTGCACTACCTTGACGAGCCCGCATTCGCTGGGGACGGCATCGAGGTTCGGGTGATGGCCTACGCGTGCACACCCTACCCGCAGTTGCACGGCGCGTTCGATCCGCACGTCTCGGTCCTCGACCTGATCGCGAACCTCGGGCCCGAAGCGCCCGCGGCGTTGTCGTCGCCGGCGATCCCGTGGGTCGAGGCGGTCGCGTCCAAAGCGATCGCGACCGCGGCGCTGGCGTCGTGATCGAGGCGCTGGTGTCGTGACCGCAGTCGCCGGCTCCGCGACCCTGCGCGACGACTTCGCCCGCGACGGCTTTGCCGTGCTGCGAGGCTGGCTCGACGTCGCGACCGAGATCGAGCCCCTGCAGCGCGAGCTGGGGCTGCTGATTGAGCACGCGGCCCGTGCCTGCGGTGCGCGCTATGATGTCCCCGACGATCCGGCCGAGTTCGACCGTGGCTATCTCGCATTGGTCGCGACGCATCCGGACGTGCAGCCGCTCGTGTACGACATGGCCAAGAACTTGGTCGCGTTCCAACGGCTGATCGCCGGCGAACGGCTGGCCGGGCTCTTTCGTTTGCTGCGCGACACCGAGCTGGCGGGTACCGCGCCCGGCTCCAACGGCGTGCGCATCGACCGGCCGAGCGACGAGCGGCATCTGGCGCCTTGGCATCAGGAGTTCCAGTATCAGTTTCGCAGCCTCGATGCGGTGACGTTCTGGATCCCGCTCGTCCCGGTGACCGTCGAGATGGGGCCGGTCGTGCTCGCGCGCGGCTCGCACAAGGCCGGCGTCGAGCCGCTGGTCGACACCTCCGGGCGCGGGACCAACGACATGGCGGTCGGCGAATACGGTGCGCTGCGGATCGCCGGCGAGGCGACGATCGGCGAGCGCTACGAGCTGACCGCGCCGGTTTCCGAGCCCGGCGACGTGTTCGCGTTCGACTTCCTCACCCTGCACGCGTCGAGCCCGAACGCCGGTGCGCGCGCGCGTTGGACGGCGCAGATCCGGTACTTCAACTTCTCCGACGAGTTCGGCGCGCGCATCCGCTGGATGGGCGGGCTCAAGCACGGCACGACCCTCGCCGCCGCCAACGCGCTGCTCGCCGAGGCCCGCGCGGCCGCGATCGATCGATGAGCGCCGTGCTCGCCGAGGTCGCAGTCGCGTGCCTGGTGTGCGGTGTCCCATGCGGTGAGCCCGCCTACCGTCACGACGGCGCAGCGTCGATCACGTCGACGGCGCGAACCGCATCGCGGCCGACCGTCGTCTACGTCTGCGAGCGGTGCGGTCACGTGCAGACGCCGCCGCTCGACGACACGGCGGACTACTACGCAACGGGCTACGGCGTGCACCTCGAGAGCGACGCCGCCGACGACCTCTACGCCGTGCGGCACGGCGTCCCGATCTACCGCGCGCAGCACCAGGCCAACGTTGCGCTGGCGAAGCTCGAGCTGGCGCCGGGGGCGTCGGTGCTCGACTACGGCTGCGGCAAGGCGATGATGCTACGGGCTCTCCTGACCGCGCGGTCTGACCTCGACGGCGCTGCGTTCGACGTCAGTGATGCGTACCGGGATGCTTGGAACGCGTTCGTCCCAGCGCGCAATCAAGCCGCCTTTGCGACGCCGCCTGGCTGGGACGGCCGGTTCGATGCCGTCCTGTCGTTCTTCGCGCTCGAGCACGCGACCGATCCGCGCGCGTTCTTGGCCGACGTCCGGCGCCTGCTGCGCCCCGGCGGCTCGCTGCACCTCACCGTGCCGAACGTCCGTCGCAACCCGGGCGATTTCATCGTCGTCGACCACGTCAATCACTTCATGCCCAGCTCGCTGCGTCGGTTGTTCGCATCCGCCGGCTTCACCAACGTGCGGATCGACGAAGAAGCGCACGATGCCGCGTACGTGGTGAACGCGCGCCGCAGCGCCGGCGACAACGACGCGAACGCGCCGGTGGCCGAGCGTAGCGTCAGCGCGTACGTCGACGAGGCGCGCCGTTGCGCCGCCTTCTGGTCAGCCGCGGGCGACGCCGTCCGGCGCTTCGAGCGCGACGAAGCGCGCGGCCGGACTGCGGCGATCTACGGCAGCGGCTTCTACGGCGTCTTCATCGCCAGCCGGCTGCAAAACAGGATGAACGTCGGCTACTTCCTGGACCGCAACCCCCACCAGCAGTCAAAGCGCATCTTCGGCCTCCGCGTGCTCCCGCCCGAAGCGCTCGGCGATCAGATCGACGTCGTCTATGTCGGTCTCAACCCCGCCCGAGCCCGCGAGATCGCCGCCGGCCTCGAGTCGTTGACGCGGCGCCCGCGCACGACATTTTTCCTCTAGCGGTTCACTTCGGAGTCGCGGCGTTGCGCGGTCGCCCGCCCTTGGCGCCGTTGCGACGTGCCGCCGCGGCTTTGGCCGGAGACGTCGTCGAACCGGCGTGACGGGCGAGCTCGGCCATCCAGCGTTTTCCGCCGAACACGCCGCTGAGGAGACCGACTACTAAGAAGTCCGCGTCTACGTCCCGCCATTCGAGCGCGGTCCCGCTTGCCGCGACCGCGCCCCGCCGCAGCTGCGCGGGCGTAGCCTCGGTAAGGCCCTGCATTAGGCGTCGTGGCACGGTGAGGGTCGCTCCGTTGTTCATCGCAATGACGATGGCATCCGCGGCGGGATCGTACCGCACGGACTCTGCGAGCGGCTCGGTGCGGAGCCGCTCCTCGCCGCGCTGATAGGCCGCTTCGATCTCGGCATCGTCGACCACGCATCGTGATTTCATGACATTCATGTCTTGCAGTAGCGCTCCCAGAGGACAGTCAGGTTATCGCGATTCGTGGCGACGGCAGCGAGAACTCGCGTTATTTCGGAGCGCGAGACGGCTCCGTAGATGTTCCTAACGACGGTGCCACCTGAGAACAGGACGACGACTTCTGCGGCGCGGCCCGTGCCAAGTCGGACGTGAACGTGAGGCGGTTCGTGGTCGCCGGGAAAGATGATGAGCCGGAAGCTCCCGGCGAGAATCGATGGCAAGGCGATAATAACCTATCCGTTGGGTTCTGTCGAGCGGGACCTCGGTTCGCTCGGTGCCCGAGCGCGCGGCATCGGATGACTCGCGGGGCCGGGGGTGCTATAATCCGGGGGTTGCCCCGGGCGCGCCCGCGGGTGAACTACTTCACCGGCCCGGAGGGCCGGGGCAGATGCCTCCACAACGGCGCCAGGAGGGCGGCGCGGAGCGCAGAGAGGTTCTTTTCATGGCGTCAGCCGTCACCATGCGCGCTCTTCTGGAGGCCGGTGTCCACTTCGGGCACCAGACGCGCCGCTGGAATCCGAAGATGAAGCCGTACATCTTCCAAGAGCGCAACGGCATCTACATCATCGACCTGTCCAAGACGCTGTCGATGCTCAACTCGGTCTACGACTCCGTCAAGCGGCTGTCGCGTGAGGGCCGGGTGATCCTGTTCGTCGGCACCAAGAAGCAGGCGCAGGACGTCGTCCGCGAAGAGGCCGACCGCGCCGGGACGTTCTTCGTCAACCAGCGCTGGCTGGGCGGTACGCTGACCAACTTCGCGACGATCCAGAAGCGGATCGCGCGCCTGCGCGAGCTCGAAGGGATGCGCCAGCAAGGCACCTTCGATCTGCTCCCCAAGAAAGAGGTCGCGCGGCTGACCGACGAGTTGGAAAAGCTCGAGAAGTTCCTGGGCGGGATCAAGGACATGCACCGCCTGCCGGACGCGATCTTCATCGTCGACCCGAAGAAGGAGCGCATCGCCGTCGCCGAGGCCCAGAAGCTCAATATCCCGATCATCGCCGTGATCGACACCAACTGCGATCCCGACGAGATCGACTACGCGATCCCCGGCAACGACGACGCGATCCGCTCGGTGCGCTTGATGGTCTCGACGATCGCCAATGCGATCATCGAGGGCAAGACCGAGACCGAGTCGGCCTACGACGCCGCCGACTACGAACAGCAGTACGCGGACATCGCCGAAGACGCCGAACCGGCCGCAGTCTGATCACCGCCTCATCACCACGCCACAGAAGAACGACGACGTGAACACCGTGTACAAACCCAGTGCGGACGACATCAAACGGCTCCGTGAAGAGACGGGCGCCGGAATATCCGACGTTCGCAACGCCCTGATCTGGGCCGAAGGCGACTACGACCGCGCCCGCGCGCGGCTCGCAGAGCTCGGCCAGGCCAAGGCCGAGAAAAAGTCGGAACGCGCCGCGAACGAAGGGCTCATCGGCTCCTATATCCACGCCGGCGGCAAGATCGGCGTGCTGGTCGAGGTCAACTGCGAGACGGACTTCGTCGCGCGGAACGAACGCTTCAAGGAGCTCGTCCGCGACGTCGCGATGCACGTCGCCGCGATGTCGCCGCAGTACCTCGACCGCGAGGCGGTGCCGGCCGACGTGCTGGCCGGGGTCAAGACCGAGCTCGAGAAGACCGTCCCGGCCGGTAAGCCCGCCGACGTGGTCGAGAAGATCCTGTCCGGCAAGCTCAACAAGTGGTACGAGGAGCACACGCTGCTCGAGCAGCCGTTCGTCAAGGACGACGCGCAGTCGGTCGGGGAGCTCGTCAACAGCGTCTCGGGCGTGCTCGGCGAGAAGATCCGCGTTCGACGCTACATGAAGTTCGCGCTCGGAGACGAGTGAACGTGGCGGCCGGCGACGACGGGTTCCTGGTCCGCAAGCCGGCCTACGAGCGGGTTCTGCTCAAGTTGTCCGGCGAGGCCTTCGCCGGGCGCGGCGGCACGGTCGACGTCGACACCACCAACGAGATGGCGCGCGAGATCGCGCAGCTCCACGTCGCCGCAATCAGCACCGCGGTGGTGGTCGGCGGCGGCAACATCTGGCGCGGCAAGGTTCACGAGGCCGCCGGGATGGAGCGCGCGACGGCGGACTACATGGGGATGCTGGCGACGGTCATCAACGCGCTGGCGCTGCAAGATTCGCTGGAGCGCATCGAGGTGCCGTCCCGCGTGCAGACGGCGATCGCGATGAACGCGATCGCCGAGCCGTACATCAGGCGCCGCGCGATCCGCCATCTGGAAAAAGGACGCGTCGTCATCTTCGCGGCCGGGACGGGCAACCCGTACTTCACGACCGACACGACCGCTGCGCTGCGCGCGGTCGAGGTCGGCGCGCAGGCGATCCTCAAGGCCACCAAGGTCGACGGCGTCTACAGCGCCGACCCGTTCAAGGATCCGTCCGCGACGCGCTTCACCCAGCTCGACTACCTGCGCGTCCTGGAGCTGGGGCTCGAGGTGATGGACTCGACCGCGCTGACCCTGTGCATGGACAACGGGCTGCCGATCATCGTGTTCGACATGAACGTGCCGGGCAACATCCGCCGGGTCGCCTACGGCGAGACGATCGGGACGACCGTCGGACGGAGTGCGGCGCGGGCGCACGGCGAAGAGGTCGGGCATGCTGGATGACGTCTACCGCGACACAGAGTCGCGCATGAACAAGGCGCTCGAGGCGACCCGCAGCGACTTCGCCTCGATCCGCACGGGCCGTGCCTCACCACAGCTGCTCGACCGCTTGCACGTCGAGGCGTACGGATCGTCGGTCCCCCTCAAGCAGGTTGCCAGCGTGAACTCGCCCGACGGGCGTTCGCTGACCGTCACCGCCTTCGACAAGAGCGTCGTGCAGGCGATTCGCAAGGCGATCGAGACCAGCGACCTCGGCCTCAACCCGAACATCGACGGCGCGACGATTCGCTTGTCGATCCCGCCGCTGACCGAAGAGCGCCGTAAAGACCTGGTCAAACTGGTCAAGAAGAAGTCGGAAGAGCACAAGGTCGCGATCCGCAACGTCCGCCACAAGGCGAATGACGACGTCAAAGCGTTGGCCAAGAACGGGACGATCACCGACGATCAGATCAAGCGCGGAACCGACCACGTGCAGAAGCTCACCGACAAGTTCATCAAGCAAATCGACGATTTGGTCCACGGTAAAGAAGCGGAAATAATGGAGGTGTGAGCTGCGCTCACACCTCCATTCTTTCCGTCGCCCTTCGGGCGAAGCCTGAGATAACGGTGACTGCTGACCGCGAACAGTGTGGCTCTTGCGCTTGTGGCGGGCGACCGGAATTATTGGGATGAGCCAAGAAGATGTGGTGATGATGCCTTGGGTCGCCGCCCGGCGGGTGCTTGGCGACCGGCCGCTCCGATTTCGGCTGCTGGCGCCGCCGTACGCTGCGCTCGGCGTCGGCACGCTGCGCGCGCTGCGCATCGAGCCGCTCGGCGGTGAGCACGACGGCGCCTGGGAGCTCGTCGCCGGCTACGACCGTTACGAGCGCGTCTGACGTGGCAGCGCTGCTGAAGCCGCCGCGCGGCATCACCCTCGACCCCGCCCGGCTGCCGCGTCACGTCGCGATCATCATGGACGGCAATCGCCGTTGGGCGCGCGCGCGCCGGCTGCCGGCGATCGAGGGGCATCGGCGCGGAATCGTCGCGCTGCGCGAGATCACGCGCGCGTGCAGCGACTGGGGCATCCCGATGCTGACCGTGTACGGCTTCTCGACCGAGAACTGGAAACGCGACAAGACCGAGATCTCGCTGCTGCTCGACCTGTGCGTCTACTTCGCCCAGAACGAGCTGGCCGAGCTGTGCCGCAACAACGTGCGCGTGCAGATCATCGGTCACTACGAGCAGCTCCCCGGTGCGTCGAAGGACGCGCTCGACCGGCTGGTCGCGAACACCGCGCGAAACACCGGGTTGATCCTCAACTTGGCAGTCAACTACAGCGCGCGCACGGAACTGCGCGACGCGGTCGCGCGCATGATGCACGACGTGCAAGCCGGCCGTCTCGCGCCCGACGCGATCGAAGAGGACACCCTCGCCGATTACCTGACCACCGCCGGGATGCCCGACCCCGATCTGCTGATCCGGCCTGGCGGCGAGTCGCGCGTCTCCAACTTTCTGCTCTACCAGCTCGCGCACACCGAGCTGGTCTTGCGCGACGCGTACTGGCCGGACTTCTCGCGCGACGCCTTCGCCGGGGCCATCGCCGAATACCAGCGCCGGCTGGCCGAGCCGTGACCAGCGCTGCTTCGTCCGCCGCCGCGAAGCAGGCCGCGGAATCGAAGCCGCGCCGCGCGGTGAGCGTGCGGCGCATCGTGATCGGCGTGCTGTTGGCGGTCGTCGGCCTCGGTGCCGTCGCGTGGCCGCCCGCCTTCGCCGTCCTGGTGCTGGCGGTCGCGACCGGCTGCCTGTACGAGTTCGCCGGGCTGTCGGCGCGCAAGGGGCCGCAGCTCGAGCTGCCGGTCGCGATGGCCGCGGTCTGGATCTACATCATCCTGACCTACTTCGGGGTCATCCACCGCTACGAGGGGATTCTACTGGCCGCGACGGTCGTCGTCGCGCTGGCGACCGCGACGTTCACGGCCGACTCCGGTTACTTTGCGCGCAGCGGCTACACGCTCTTCGGCGTGCTCTACATCGGCAAGCTGCTGACGTACTTCATCGCGATCCGCGCGCTCGACCACGGCGCGACGTGGATGGTGTGGGTGATCGTTTTGGTCGCCTTCACCGACATCTTCGCGATGCTGGTCGGCTCGGTGATCGGGCGGCGTCAGCTGACCCGGTTGTCGCCGAAGAAGACGGTCGAAGGCGCGCTCGGCGGATTCGCCGCCGCCCTGGTGGCCGGCGCGGCGATCGCGCTGATCCCGTGGGTTCACGTCGCGTGGTGGCAAGGACTGATCGTCGCGGCGATCACCTCGATCGCCGCGCAGGCCGGCGACCTGGTCGAGAGCGCGCTCAAGCGCGATGCTGACGTGAAGGACGCGGGCTCGCTGATCGCCGGTCACGGCGGCGTGCTCGACCGGTTCGATTCCTACCTGTTCGGTGGGATCGCGTTCTACTTCGCGCTCTACCTGATCGGCGTGATCTCCGAGTACCGGCTGGTGAACGCGTGAAACGCAAAGTCGCGATCCTGGGGAGCACCGGAAGCATCGGAACGCAGGCGCTCGACGTCATCGCGCGGCACGCCGACCGGTTCGAGGTCGTCGGCTTGGCGGCGGGACGCAACCTGGAGCTGCTCACGAAGCAGGTGCACACGTTCGCGCCTCGCACCGTCGCCGACGCGCGCGACGGCGCGCGCGGACTGCACGCGGTCGCGTGCGAGTCCGGTGCCGACGTCGTACTCGCCGCGACCGATGGATCGGTGGCCTTCGACGCGGTCTTCGCCGCCGTCGATGCCGGGATCGACGTCGCGGTCGCCAACAAGGAGCTGATCGTCGCCGCCGGCGAGCTGCTGGTCGAGCGCGCGGCGCGCAGCGGCGCGCGGCTGCTGCCGGTCGACAGCGAGCACTCCGCCCTGTTCCAGTGCTTGCAGGGCGCGCCACGCGAACGGGTCGCGGCGGTGATCGTCACTGCTTCGGGCGGCCCGTTCTGGGAGCGCTCGCGCGAGTCGATGGAGTCGGCGACGCTCGCCGACGCGCTGGCGCACCCGACCTGGCGGATGGGCGTGAAGAACACCATCGACTCGGCGACCCTGATGAACAAGGGACTCGAGGTGATCGAGGCGTCCAAGTGGTTCGGGCTGCCCGCCGAGCGGGTCCAGGTCGTCGTCCATCGGACCTCGGTCGCGCACGGGTTCGTCGTCTTCACCGACGGCAACGTGATCGGTCAGCTCGCGGCCCCCGACATGCGGCTGCCGATCGGCTACGCGCTGGCCTACCCCGACCGGCTGGACGACGGCCGCCCGCTCGACGACCCGATCGAGGCCTTGGGCGGCAAGCGCGGCGCCGAGCTCACCGCGCTGGCATTCGAGCGGCCGGACCCCGTCCGCTTCCCTTGCCTGGGTCTGGCGTACGAGGCGCTGGCGGCCGGCGGGACCGCCCCGGCGGTGCTCTCAGCGGCGAATGAGGTTGCCGTGGCAGCATTCACGGCAGGCGAGATCCGCTTCGGCGAGATCGCCGCCTGCATCGAAACCACGCTCGACCGGGTCGGTAGAGACAACGTGAGCCTGGAGGCCGTCCGGAACGCGGACCGCCTGGCTCGCATCGAGGCCCGCGCCTTCGCGTCCGGGCGAACCGCCGGGACCTCCGGGAGCACATGACCGCCGCACAAATCGTCGTCTTCCTCGTCCTGCTGTCCGTGCTGGTGGTGCTCCACGAGTACGGCCACTTCTTTGCCGCCCGCCGTAACGGCGTCCGGGTGACCGACTTCGCGGTCGGCTTCGGCCCGACGATCCTGCGCTGGACGTCGCCGCGCAGCGGGACGAACTACCGCCTCAACTTGCTGCCGATGGGCGGCTACTGTCAGATGAAGGGCGAGGACGGCAAGAGCGAGGCCGAGCAGCAGCGCGAGTTTCGCACCGGCGAGACGTTCGAGCACGACAACTTCCAGGCCAAGCGTCCCTGGCAGCGGCTTGCGATCATCGGTGCCGGACCGGTGTCGAACTTCATCACCGCGCTGGTCATCCTGTTCGTCTCCGCCGTCGCGTTCGGGGTCCCGAGCGACGCGCCGACGACCATGATCTATCAGCTGCTGCCCAACTATCCCGCGCAGCGCGCCGGGATGCTGCCCGGCGACCGGATCGTGTCGATCGACGGTAAGACGATCAGCGACGGCAACATCTTGGTCGACACGATCAACCGGTCGCTGGGGAAGCCGATTCGGGTCGTCTATGAGCGCAACGGCCGTGACCGCACCGTCACCGTGACGCCGATCGTCGGTCCGGACGGCAAGCAGGTCGGGCACCTCGGCTTCCAGCCGCTGCCTGCGATGCAGCGCGTCGGCGTCGGGACCGCCGCAGCGTACTCGTGGGACCAGTTCAGCACCGTCGTCACGCGGACGTTCGGTCTGCTCGGCTCGCTGGTACGTCATCCGTCCAGCGTCGCCGGCCAGATCACCGGGCCGATCGGAATGGCGCGCGCCACGGCCCAGGCCGAGCAGTTCGGGCCGCCGGTCTTTCTGTTCGTCGCCGCGATGATCTCGATCTCGCTCGGCATCATCAACCTGTTGCCGATCCCGGCGATGGACGGCGGTCGCGCCGTCTTCATCATCGTCGAGATGCTGCGCGGCCGGCCGGTCGATCCCGAGAAAGAAGCGCTCGTGCACGTCGGCGGGTTCGCCGTGCTGATCGTCTTGATGCTCGCCGTCTCCTATCACGACGTCGCCGCCGCGATCGCCGGCCGGTCCGTCTTTTGAACCCGGCGAAGTCCTAGGCTGTCTGGTACGATTGGAACGATGATCCGTCTGCGCCGCTCCACCAAAGCCGTTTTGCTCGAGAACAAGTCGAGCTGGTCGAAGGACGCCAAAAAGGTGTGGATCGGCGGCGACAATCCGGTCGTGGTTCAGTCGATGACGACCACCGACACGGCCGACGCCGACAAGACGCTCGAGCAAGTCTACGGCCTGGCGATGGCGGGCTGCGAGGTCGTCCGGGTGACCTGCCAGGACGCGCGCGATGCGGCGGGCTTGCCGGCGATCGTCGCGCGCTCGCCGGTGCCGATCGTCGCCGACGTGCACTTCGATCACAAGATGGCGCTGGCCGCGATCGAGGCCGGTGTCGCCAAGCTGCGGCTCAATCCCGGCAACATCACCGATCCGGTCAAGACGCGCGAGGTCGTGCGGCTGGCGGTCGAGCGCAAGACGCCGATCCGGATCGGGGTTAACATGGGCTCGCTGGCCCGCGACCTCGAGCAGACGCTCGGCCACACGCCCGAGGCGCTGGCCGCCTCCGCGTTGCGCCACGTCGACATTCTCGAAGAGCTCGGCCACACCGACATCATCATTTCGGTCAAGGCGCACGACGCGGTCACCACGATCTACGCCTACCGGCTGTTGGCCAAGCAGCTCGACGAGCGCGGCACGCCGTACCCGCTCCACCTGGGCGTCACCGAGGCCGGACTCCCGCTCGACGGGACGATCAAGTCGTCGATCGGCCTGGGCGTCCTGCTGTTCGAGGGGATCGGCGATACGCTGCGGGTCTCGCTGGCCGCCGACCCGGTCGAGGAGGTCCCGGTCGCCTGGGGCATCCTCAAGGCGCTCGGCCTGCGGGAGAAGGGCTTCGACATCACCGCCTGCCCGTCGTGCGGACGGGCCGAGATCGAGGTCGTCGAGCTGGCCCGGATGGTCGAGGCCATCGCCAAAGAGTACACGGCGCCGGTCAAAGTCGCCGTGATGGGCTGTGTCGTCAACGGCCCCGGCGAGTCCAAAATGGCAGATGTCGGCATTGCCGGCGGTAAGGGCAAGGGGGCCATCTACCGAAAGGGAGAGCTGGTGGGGACCTTCCCCGAGGCCGACTTGCTAGGCCGGCTGCGCCTCGAGATCGAGAAGGTCATCGCAGAGCAATACCCGGACTATCTGCACGAGATCAATCGTGAAACGACCGCTGTCTAAGCTCGTCCCCGACGGACGACTGATCGTAGCGACCGCCGTGACCGCCTTGGCCGCGTCGCTGGCGCTCGCTTTGTCGACCCCGCCGACGATCAGCGTCGACGGCCAGCGGCTCGCCTCGGACGTCGCCCCGGTCACGACCCCGGCCGGCGCGTACCTGCCGCTCCGCGTCGTATCCGACGCCTCGGGTGCGCGCACCAGCTACGACGCTCGCAGCGGTCAGGTCGTCGTTCGCCGCGGTTCCGACGTGCTCGCGATGAGGATCGGGACGACCGCCGCCAACATGAACGGCCATCGCGTCACGCTCGCGAGCGCGCCGTTCGCCGTGCGCGGGCGCGTGATGGTTTCGAGCGCGACGATCTCGCGCGCTTTCGGGTCGACGGTGCGCTACGACGCGCGCCACGGTCGCGTCATCGTTCGCACGCCTGGGGTGGTTGTCGCCGGTGCCGCTGACGACGAGCCGTAAACCGAACCAGCCGATAGCGCGCGTTCCGTTCGTCGTCTCGATGGGACTTCTCGCCGTCGCGGCGCTCTTGCTCGTCGCCCATTACGCGCGCTCTTCGGGCCATCCCTTCGCGCCCGATCTGGCGAAGCTGATGCCGCTCATGAGTTCGCTGATCGCCATCGCGGCGATCTTGAGCATTTCCGCTCAGTACCGCGACACGACGGCTCGTGTCGGGCTGCGAATAGGTTGGGGGCTGCTGGGCGCCTTCGTCCTGTTCGGCGTCGGCCTCTTGTTCATGCCGGCATCAGTCGAATCGAAGGAATTCGACTTCGTTGAGTCCGCGTTCGTCTTCGCGTGCGTCAGCGCCGTCGGACAGGTCGCCGTATTTGTCCTGCGCTGGCGCGCCGGCTTCGCACAACCGCGTTAAGCAGGCTGGCGCGCTGACGTCGCTTCCGACGGTGAACGTCGGCGGGCTGAGGCTGCTGCCAAAGTTGCGCCTCCCCTTATACCGAACGAATTAGGCGAAAGGGAGCGAGCATTCCTCTCGCAATGGGCGGGTAGGACGTTCCCAGCGTTCGGGAGTGAGGTTGGGCTTGAGCAAGATTTCGCGGCGCCGTTTTCTGCTGCGATCCGTCGTACCGGCGGTCGCCGCCGGGATCACGGTCGGCACGCCGAGGTTGAGCGCGGCGGCGCGGGCGGTGACCTCTGTGCTGGTCGTTCCGGCCAGCGGTCCCGGCGCCGTCGCCGTGACGCTGAGCGTAAACGGCACTAATCATCCGTTGCGAATCGAGCCGCGCGTAACGCTGCTCGACGCGTTGCGCGAGCGGCTTGCGCTGACCGGGACGAAGAAGGGCTGCGACCAGGGCCAGTGCGGCGCGTGCACGGTGCTCGTCGACGGGCGTCGGGTCAACGCGTGCCTGACGCTCGCGATCGCGACCGAGGGGAAGAAGATCACCACGGTCGAGGGCTTGGCGCGCGGCGGAACGCTGCATCCGGTGCAAGCCGCGTTCATCGAGCAGGACGCGTTCCAGTGCGGCTACTGTACGCCGGGACAGATCTGCTCGGCGGTCGGGTTGATCGCCGAGGGGCGCACCCGCTCGGCGGCCGAGATCCGCGAGTACATGAGCGGAAACATCTGCCGCTGCGGCGCCTACACCAACATCGTCGCGGCGATCGCGTCGGCCGCGGGTCACGCCTGATGCGCCCGTTCGCTTACGCCCGCGCCGGTACCGCTGATGATGCGGTCGCCGCCGCCGCGCAGAACCCCGGCGCCGCGTATCTCGCCGGCGGGACGAACCTCGTCGACCTCATCAAGATCGACGTGGCGCGACCGGGGATCGTGATCGACATCGGGCCGCTGCCGCTGGCCGCGATCGACACGCTGCCCGACGGCAGCGTGCGCATCGGGGCACTGGCCAAGATGAGCGACACGGCCGACAACGCCGCGGTCCGCGCCGGCGCGCCGGCGATCTCGATGGCGCTCAACCTGAGCGCCTCCGCGCAGTTGCGAAACATGGCGTCGATCGGCGGCAACGTGCTACAGCGCACCCGCTGCGTGTACTTTCGCGACGTGACGCAGCCGTGCAACAAGCGCCGGCCCGGCAGCGGCTGTGCGGCGATCGGCGGCGACGACCGCAAGATGGCGATTCTCGGCGCGAACGAGCGCTGCATCGCGGTCAACCCGTCCGACTTCTCGGTCGCGATGCTCCTCACTGATGCGACGATCCACTTGCGCGGTCCCAACGGTGAACGGACGACGCCGTTCCTCGGCTTCCACCGGCTGCCGGACGACCCGGCGCGCGACACCAACATCGGTCCCGGCGAGCTGATCACCGCCCTGAGCTTCATGCCGACCGCGCTGACCCGGAACTCGACGTATCTCAAAGTGCGCGACCGCGCGTCGTACGAGTTCGCGTTGGTTTCAGTCGCGGCCGCGCTCGACGTGAGCAACGGGTTGATCCGCGACGCGCGGGTGGCGCTGGGCGGCGTCGCACACGCGCCCTGGCGCGCGCGTGCCGCCGAGGCCGCGCTGGTCGGTAAGCAGGCGACGGTCGCGACCTACCTGGCCGCCGCCGACGCCGAGTTGCGCGACGCCAAGCGTCAGCGGCTCAACGGCTTCAAGATCGGCCTCGCGCGCAACGCAATGGGGCGGGCGCTGATGGCGGTCGGAGGCGTGGCATGATCGGCGCACCGGTCGAGCGGGTCGACGGCGTAGCGAAAGTCACCGGCGCGGCGCGCTACTCGTACGAAGAGCAGGTTCCCAACATCGCCTACGGCGTGATCGTGGACAGTACGATCACCGCCGGACGCGTCACCGCGATCGACGCGCGCGAAGCGCAGGCGCTGCCGGGCGTGCTGCTGGTGATGACCCACGAGAACGCGCCGCGCGTGAACGCCTCCGCCGGCGATCGCAAGCTGCAGCTGCTGCAGACGGACGCGGTGTTCTACGACCGCCAGCCGGTCGCGCTGGTCGTTGCCGACAGCTTCGAGACCGCGACCGACGCCGCGTCGCGCGTGGTCGTGAGCTACGACCGGGCGAAGCCGGCGACGACGATGAGCTCGCCGGGCGCGACCACGTACACGCCGCCGTCGGCGAACCAGAACTCGCCCGACACGACGCGCGGGGACTTCGCCGGCACGTTCGCCGGCGCGCCGGTGAAGCTCGACTACACCTATGTGACGCCGACCGAGTTCCACAACCCGATGGAACCGCACGCGACGCTGGCGTACTGGACCGGCGACCAGCTCACGGTGTTCGACGCCTCGCAGGGGGTGTTCTCGCGCCGCACCAGCATGGCAAAGATCCTGGGCGTCCCCGAGTCGAGCGTGCGCGTCGTGGCGAAGTTCATCGGCGGCGGGTTCGGGTCGAAGGGCGGGACCAATCCCCACCAGCTGCTGGCGGCAATGGCGGCGAAAGCGACGGGGAGGCCGGTCAAGATCGTGCTGACCCGGCCGCAGATGTTCGGCGGCTTCGGCAACCGTCCGCGGACCGAGCAGCGCGTACGAATCGGCGCCGGCCGCGACGGCAAGCTGATCGCGATGGCGCACGACGTGCGCTCGCAGGGCTCGCGCTACGACGACTTCATCGAGAATGCGGCCGTGATCAGCCGCATGCTGTACGCCGTACCGAACCAGATCACGACGCACCGCGGCGTGCGCTACGACGTCGTGACGCCGACCTACATGCGCGCGCCGGGCGAGTCGAGCGGCTCGTTCGCGCTCGAATCGGCGATGGATGAGCTGGCCTACGCGGTCAACGTCGACCCGCTGCAACTGCGGCTGCTCAACTACGCCGAGATCGACCTGTCCGAGAACAAGCCGTTCTCCTCGAAGTCGCTGCGCCAGTGCTACGCGCAGGCGGCGGAGCGCTTCGGGTGGTCGAACCGCAAGCCCGAACCGCGCTCGATGCGCACGCCCGAAGGACTGCTGGTCGGCTACGGGATGGCGACCTCGACCTACCCGTCGAACCGCTCGTCGGCGTCCGCGGCGGCGACGATGCACCCCGACGGCAGCGTGAGCGCGACCAGCGGCGGCGTCGACATCGGTACCGGCGCCTACACGGCGTTCACCCAGGTCGCGGCCGAGGCGGTCGGCGTACAGGTCGAGCGCGTCCACTTCGACCTCGGTGACACGACGATGCCCATGGCGCCGCAAGCCGGCGGCTCGCAGCTGACGGCCAGTGTCGCGAACGCGGTGCACGCCGCCGGCGTCGACCTGCGCGAGAAGCTCGCCGCGCTCGCGATCGGCGACGCGCGCTCGCCCCTGCACGGTAAGCTGCTCGGCGAGCTCGGTTTCGGCGACGGCCGGGTGTTCGTCAGCACGCAGCCGGCCGTCGGTGAGGCCTTTGCCGCGATCGTGCGGCGGAGCGGTCAGCCGTCGGTCACCGGTCGCGCCGACGTGCAGCACGACCGCCGGCAGAAGAGTCCGTACTCGTCGCACGCGTTCGGCACGCACTTTGCGGAAGTGCACGTCGATCCGGATTTCGGCACGGTGCGCTTGGCGCGGATGGTCAGTGCCTTCGCGGCCGGCCGGATCGTCAACGCGCGCACGGCGCGCAGCCAGTTCCTGGGCGGAGCGGTGTGGGGCGTCTCGATGGCGCTGCACGAGGAGGCGCGGCCGGACGAGCGGTCCGGGCGCTACATGAACGCGAACCTGGAGAACTATCTCGTGCCGGTCAACGCCGACATTCCCGCGATCGACATCATCCTCGTCGACGAGCAGGACGAGTACGTCAACCCGCTCGGAATCAAAGGGATCGGCGAGATCGGCAACGTCGGCAGCGCCGCAGCCGTGGCGAACGCCGTCTACCACGCGACCGGCAAGCGCGTCCGCGAGCTCCCGATCACCCCGGAGAAATTGCTGACGTAGCTGATCGGTCTATAGGCTTCTGTTGGACCGCGTCCCGGACGGACTCAGGATGCGCTCAAAATCCCGTCGCGCAAGGTGGGGACGACGTTGGTGGTATCGACCGCAGCGCAGCGCGCGATGTCGGCGGCGTAACCTTTGCGCGCGAGGTGTTGCGCGTGGTCCGCGCTGGCAATCGCATCGGCGAGCCTGTTCGCTACGGCGCGGTAGAGCAGTGCCGCGGCACGAGCGCCGTCGCGCAACTCGACGTCCGGAAGCGATGCAAGCACTGCGTCGACCAATGCGCCGGCGCCGATCGCGTCTTCGAGAGCGAACCCGCCGCTCTCGCCGGCGCAGACGACGAGCAGGTCGCCGTCCTCGCTCGTCAGCGCTGCGGCGGCGGCCGAGCGGTTGAGCAACGCCGCCGTCCGGACCGACGCTGCGGCGGCGACGGCGCTGAGCGCCCGCGTGCCGTTGGTCGTCGCCATGATCAGCGTCCTACCCGCGACGGCGTCGGGCGTGAACGATGCCGGCGAGTTGTCGAGATCGAACCCTTCGATCAGCTCCGAATCGCGCTCGCCGCACAGCAGCACGCGGTCACGTCCGATGCGCTGGGCCATCGCCATCGCATCGGCGGCATCGGCGACCGGGATGACGCCGGTCGCGCCGCTCTGCAGCGCCGTCGCGATCGTGCTCGTCGCGCGCAGCACGTCGACGACCGCAACGTGCGCGTCGCGCACCGCTTCGACCGGCCACGGCGGCCCGAGAATCACCTCGATCGATCGACTCACGCGCGGTGGTCCGTCACGGTGATCAGGGCTTCGAGGGGTTCGCCGGCTAGGAAGTGGCGGAGGTTGCGGTCGAGCAGGGCGAGGATGCGGCGGGCGGGCGTGTCGCCGCCGTAGCCGGCGACGTGCGGTGTGATGATGACGTTGGGCATCGTCCAGAGGGGATCGCCGGCGGGTAGCGGTTCGGGGTCGGTGACGTCGAGGGCGGCGCCGCCGAGCCGGCCGGCGGTGAGAGCCTCGCGCAACGCCGCCGTGTCGACGATTGCGCCACGCGCGATGTTCACAACCGTGGCGTGGGGGCGCAGTGCGGCCAACGCGGCGGAGTCGATCATTGCTCGCGTTCCGCTGTCGAGCGGGACGGCGACGATCACCGCGTCGGCGCGGCCGAACACCTCGTGCATTCGATCGATGGTGACGCTCTCGTCGGCGAGCGGATCGGGCCGGCCGGTGCGGGTCACGGCGACGACGCGCGCGCCGAAGGCGCGCAAACGAACGGCGATCTCCTTGCCGATGTTGCCGAACCCGAGCACGGCGACGGTCGCGTCGTTGAGCGTGCCGATCCGGCCGGCGACGGACTGATCCCACCTCGACGCTGCGGCGTTGCCGTGCATCTCGGGCATCCGACGAACGAGTGCTGCGAGCATCGTGACCGCATGTTCTGCGACCGTCGGAGCGTAGGAGTCGCCTGCGTTGGTGACCGTGAGCCCGGCCGGCACGCCGTGCGCGACGAGCGGATCGTAGCCCATCGTCAGGACTTGCAGCCAGCGCAGCCGCGGCAGGTTGCGCGCGAGCACCTCGACGAGTGCCGCATCGTAGAACGCCGGCCACAGCCAGAGCGCGTCCGCGTCAGCGAGCTCGGCGTGGAGTGAACCGGCGTCGGGGACGGCCACCGCTTCGACGCCCTGCCGCGCCGCGGCGGCGACGAGCTGCTCGCTGATGACCGGGGAGCGAACGACGATGCGCATGCCCCCCGGTGCATCGAACCACTCTCCGCATCCTGCGGCGGGGCCTACCTGCGCGCGAGCTGGGTAACAGCCCAACGGGTGCGTTTTCGGGGAGGTTTGCGATGCCGCGCAATGGCCACGTTTTCACCGCCAAAGAACACCGTCAGGTCGAGCACATCAAAGAGAGCGAGGAGCGGCGCGGGATGTCGCCGGCCGAGGCTGAGGGCGTCGGGTACGCGACGGTCGTCAAGCGCAGCGGCGGCAAACATCAGTTCACCGCCAAGGAGAAGCGGCAAGCCGCGCACATCGCCGAGAGCGAAGAGGCGCGCGGCGTCCCGGCCGACGAGGCGAAGAACATCGGCTACGCGACCGTGGTCAAGCACAAGCGGTAACCGGCGGGGAGGTCGCGCGGGGCCTGCGAACGGGGCCGGAATGTCCTTTGCCTCGCGGCTGTTCGCCACCAGCTCCGTCGACAAGCTGCGCGAAGTCTCCAAGAGCAAACGGCTGCGGCGTGCGCTGACGGCCAAGGACCTCGTCGCGATCGGCCTCGGCACGATGATCGGCGGCGGCATCTTCACCACCATCGGGACCGGCGTCAAGGGCGCCGGTCCCGCCGTCATCGTGGCCTACCTCTTGGCCGGCCTGACCTCGTTCTTCGCCGCGCTGTGCTACGCCGAGCTCGGCGCCATGGTCCCGGTCGCAGGCAGCGCGTACACCTACAGCTACGCGACGCTGGGCAAGCTGTTCGCCTGGATCATCGGGTTCGCACTGATCTTCGAGTACGGGATCAGCGCCGCACCGGTCGCCCAGCAGTTCTCGGCAGCGATCCAAGACGTGCTGCGCAGCGCCGGGCTGGCCGTGCCGCAATGGGCGCAAACGTCGAGCCTCGCGATCCACGGGCCGTGGTGGAACCCGGCGTCGTACGATTTGCTGCACTCGCAGTACGACGTCGTCGGTGCGCTGTTCGTGCTGCTGCTTTCGGCGCTGCTGTCGATCGGGATCCGCGAGTCGGCGACGACCAACAACATTTTCGTCGTGCTGAAGATCTCGGCGCTGATCGTGTTCGTCGGCGCCGGGCTGCTGCTGTTCCATCCGGCGAACCTGCACGACTTCAACCCGCACGGCTGGGGCGCGCTGGTGCCGTTCGGCGGAGCGGTCGAGTCCGACCAGCCGTACGGGATCATCTCGATCTCGGCGTTCGTGTTCTTCAGCTACATCGGCTTCGACACGGCGACAACCACCGCCGAGGAGTGCAAGAACCCGCAGGTCGACGTGCCGCTCGGCGTGATCGGCGCGCTCGGGATCGGGACGATCATCTACTGCGCGACGGCGATCGTCCTGGTTGCCGACGTGCCGTGGCAGCAAGTCTCGCTCAAGAACCCGCTCGTCGCGGCGCTCGCGCCGCTGCACCAGCCGGTGCTGAGCTGGATCATCACGCTGGGCGTGCTGGCGGGCACGACCAGCGTCGCGCTGTCGTCGCTGCTGGGCCAGTCGCGCATCTTCTACGTGATGGCGCGCGACAAGATGCTCCCGCCCGCCGTCGCGACGATCCACCCACGCTTCAAGACGCCGGTGCGCACGACGATGATGACCGGAGTCGCGGTCGCGATCCTGACCCTGATCGTCCCGCTCACCGAGCTGCTGAACTTGGTGAACATCGGCACGCTGCTGGCGTTCACCGTCGTCTGCGCCGGCGTGCTCTACTTGCGTCGCCGGAGGCCGGAGTTGCCGCGCAGCTTCAAGGTGCCGTTCGTCCCGCTCTTCCCGCTGCTCGGAATCGTGTGCTCGCTGTTCCTGGCCGTCTTCGGGTTGTCGCGCGAGACCTGGCTGTGGTTCACCGCCGCGCTGATCGTCGGGCTGATCTTTTTCTTCTCGTACGGCTTCCGGGCGTCGAACCCCGACGAGATCGAGTACGTGGAGGAGCCTGCCGCCCTGGAGACGGCCTGACGCGGCGATGCAGCGACCCGGATACCGCCGGCTGAGCAAGAGCGTCGTCTACGAGAACGCCTGGCTGCGCTTCGAGGCGCACGAGATCGTCCACCCCAACGGCACGCCGGGCGTCCATGGGGTCGTCGCGACGCCGCCGGCCAGCGCCGTCGTGCTGCTCGACGGCAGCGACGTGCTGCTCGCGCGCCAAGCGCGCTTCGCGATCGACCGCATCGTGCTCGAGGTGGTCAAAGGCGGACGTCACGCCGGCGAGGACGCTCTCGGTTGCGCGCAGCGCGAGTCGCGGGAAGAGGCCGGCGTCGAGGCGGCCTGCTGGCGCTCGTTGGGTGTGACCTACGAGATCCCGTCGGTGGTCCAGGAACCGGTCGCGCTGTTCTTGGGCGAACGACTGCGTACCGCGCCGCTGCCGCCCGAGGGCGTCGAGCGCATCGACGTCGTGCGCCTCCCGTTCGACGACGCGCTCGAAGCGTGCGCCGACGGCCGCATCGCCGACGCGGTCACTGCGATCGCGCTGCTGCGCACGCGGCATCTTTTGGAGTCGCGCACGTGAAGAAGAAGGCGAGCGATCCCGGCCGCGCGCTGAAGGAGCGCGCGCTGTCGTACCCGGGCGCGTGGGAGGATCACCCCTGGGGCGACACCTGCGTCAAGGTGAACAAGAAGATCTTCGCGTTTTTCGGCGAGTCCGGGTTCACCCTCAAGCTGGCCGAAGCGCACGAGGCCGCGATGTCGGTCCCCGGCGCGACGCCGACGGCGTATGGGATGGGCAAGCACGGCTGGGTGTCGATCCCGCTCGATTCCGAGCTGCCGCCGCTGCCGATCCTTTACGACTGGCTCGACGAGAGCTATCGACTCGTCGCTCCCAAGAAGCTCGCCAAACGGCTCGACGAGCGCACGTAAAGCTTAGAGCTCCATCGGGCCGTGCAGCTTCTGTATGCTGACGCCGTTGCCGATCCAGAGATTACCGTCGGGTCCATCGACGATGATGCCGTTCGTGACGATGTTTGGGACGGCGAACTCGCTGATCGCGCCGGAGACGCCGATCCTATCGATAACATTGCCCGCTTCCAGCGTGAAGTAGAGGTTACCGTCACGGGCCGCAACGATCGCCTCGGGTTTGCTGCTGGGCCTCGGTAACGGAAACTCGGTGACCGTCCCAGTCGGCGTAATTCGGCCGATCGCGTTACCGTCGTAGTCGGTGAACCAGATGTTCCCGTCGGGGCCCGGCGTGATCCCGTCGGGACCGCTGTTCGGCGCCACCGGGAACATGGTGATCGCTCCGTTCGGCGTGCTGCGACCGACGGCTCCGGCGGCTCCGAACCACAGGTTGCCGTCCGGGCCGCTGGTGATCCCAACGAACGGGTATCGGCCAGAGAACGAATAGCCGCTCGGCAACGGAAACTCCGTGATCGCACCTGCCGTCGTGATGCGACAGAGGTATCCTTGAGACGCCGTGAACCACAGGTTGCCGTCGGGGCCCGCTGTGATCGCCATCGCGAAGCCGGCCGGCGGCGGTATCGGAAAGATCGTGAAGGTTCCGTTCATCGTCACGCGATCGACCGCGGGGCCTGTCGTGCTCGTTAGCCAGAGGTTACCGTCCGGTCCCGCCGCCAGCGAGAAGCCCTTCTGACCGGACGGCGCGGCGAGCTCGATGATCGATCCGTCGGTCGTGATGCGCCCGACTTTGGCCGGACTGCCGGCATCCTCCCAAAAATAGATCGCACCCTGCGGTCCGAGCACGTACGAGCTGACGTTGCTGCCGGCGCTGGTGTTCGAAACGTCGGGCGGCCAGTATGTCGTGAGCGTTGCGATCCCGGTCCGGTCCGGCCCGGCCATGCGATTCTCGATCGCAGCGGTGACGGCGCTGGATCCGTCGGAGATGACGATCGAGCACACTCCGACCAAAGCCGGGTGCGTACCACCAACGACCGTCGCGAGCGACCCAGACATCGAGACGGTGGCGACGCCGTTACAGTTGCCGCTGAGTCTGGCGGCGTAGCGCACGGAAGTCGGCGCGTCGGCTTCGCTCGCACCCAAGTATTCGTTGACCCCGGGAACGGGGAGAACGAGCAGCGGCGCGGCCAGCGTTGCTGACCCCGACCAGTAGAGTTGGAACGTCGTGACATACAGCGGCGAGACGCGAACGGACTCGGACGCGAATCCTGTCGCTGTCATCGTCGTCAGCGTCGTGTACGAAGAGGAGCCGAACCCGTCGTAGCGCAAGGCCACCGTCTGACCGGCACGGCTGACGGTCACCTTTGCGCCGGCGGCGACCCCGTCGAGGAGCAGCGTCGCATGCCCGGTATCGCCGGTCTCGGTCAGTGCGACGGCGATGGGATGCGGATACGTCGTTCCGGGTGCGGAGGTCGCGGGATCACCGAAGTCTTGCGGCCGCACCGCGAAGGTGAACGTGTGCACCGATCCGTCGGCGGGCAGCGATGCGTAACCCTGCGGGGACGCGCTCGCGGTCGCTTCCACGACCCGCGTGGACGCGCTCGTCCCGGCCGGCATCACGTCAGCAGCCGCTCCGGGGAACGAACCTGCTTTCGATCCGCAAGCGGCCAGCGCCGCACCGACGGCGAGTGCGATTCCTAGTGAGAGAGCTCTCGGTTGCGACATGGAGCGGCACCCCCGGCCAAGACGGGCGCGGCAAGGCGCCGGCCCGTCACCACTCCTAGCATCGGCCGTTGCGCTCGCCCGATCCAGCGCGCTCGGACGCCGGCACCTACTGAGCTGACGCCCTCAAAGGGGAAGGCCGCTCGAAAAACACGGAGCGATGATGAACTGACTCAAGTCGTCCACGAACTCGGTTTGCGCGTACCGGGGAGCCAATTGCGAGGCCTGTTCCCGAGCCGCACGGTAGGCTGCGCGCACGACATCCGAAGACGAGCTCGACAAAGAAAAAACGTAAGGCACTCCCGGCGGGCTGAGCATCGCCTCACTGCCGTTGAGGCGATAGGGAACGAGAGCCAGACTGCCGTCGCGGCTGGAAAGGATCCAGCCGACGACGAGCCAGCCTTTCGATAGGATGACGACTTGGTTCACGATCGTACCGGGGCCAATTGGGGAACCTGGTCGAGGCGCCCCAATCTGGAACGTGTTGAACGGTGTGCAGTTGTCACCGGGCACCGCCGTCCCACCCAATGCGGCTTCCGCAGTCCCAGCGTTAGCGAGCACGAGCAGGGTGATCGTCACGACGCTCACCCTTGCCCAGACCGGGACGAGGCGATCGGTCATTTACATCACTCCTTTGACGCGGGCATTTCCGGCGGGGCGGTCTTGGCGTTCCAGAGATGCTCAGGCTGGTCGAGGGCGTGGTTGATCCAGCGCGACCAGACGAATAGCGCGTCCGATAGCCGGTTCACGTAGCGCAGTACCTCCGGCGTGATCGGCTCGGTGTCACGCAGGCTGAAGAGCAGGCGCTCCGCGCGCCGGCACACTGTGCGCGCCTGATGCAGAAACGCGCCGGGGTACGAGCCGCCCGGCAAGATGAAGTTCGCCAGCGGTTCGAGGTCGCGCTGCGCGCGGTCGATCGCGCGTTCGAGCGCGACCGCGTCGGATGCGCCGATCAGCGGCATCCCTTCCCAGCGGTCGTCGGGGAGCGTGGCGAGATCGCTGCCGAGGTTGAACAGCGCGTCCTGCGTCCAGGCGAGCCACCCGTCGAGCTCGCGCGCGACCTCGTGCGCTCGCCGGATGTCTTGCACCGGACGCGTGCGCAGCACGTCGGTGAGTGCGGTGCGCGCGAGTCCGATCACCGACGACAGCTCGTCGACCGTCCCGTACGCCTCGATGCGCAGCGCGTTCTTGCGGACCCGCTGACCCCCGACGAGTCCGGTCGTTCCGTCGTCACCGGTGCGAGTGTAGATACGCGTCAGCTTCGGCACCGGCAGTTCGCTTCGAACGCCGAGCGTGGCTCCCTTCGCTGCACCCAGGACGCCAGGTGATAATCATCCAATCTTAGGCCGGTCGTACCGGAAGGGGAGGTAACCGATGCGCATCGATGGGGCTGCTGGCTTGTCCCGCTTAGGGCGTGGCGCCATCATCATTTTGGCGTTGTGGGCCGCCTTTCTGAACTTATCGGACGTAGCTCGCCTTGTTGTACCGCTCGATACCCTCGGCTTTGCAGTAGACAACGACGGACGAGTGACCGATGTCTTCGACTCCCCGGCAACGGGGACAATTCGTATGGGAGATCGGATCGACTTATCTCGCAACTGCCGTTCGGGTCTCATGTCACCGGCGTGCGCTGACGTGCTCGCTGTCGTCGGTGGGATGGCCGGTACCGAATACGTGGCTCCCTGGCGTGGCGCTGTCGATCTGACCGTTGTCTCCGGCGACGTTCCTGCCGAGAATACGGGCCACAGACTCGCAAAAACCAATGTCGAGCTGAACCCCCAGCCCGCACCGCTCAAGCCGATCGTGTGGTCAGCGCTGCTGCTCGATGAGATTCTGGCCTTCGTCTTCATCGCGATCGCCATCGCCATGGTTTGGCAGTTGCCGAACCCCGGTGACGTGGGGATTCTTTGCCTATGCCATATGGTTTAACCCGGGCCAGAACTATGTTGCCTATGTCGTCCTTCAATTAGCACCGCCGGCGATGCTGGTCGAAGAGATTTTGCAGGCGGCCGCGCAGTCAATCGGTTACGCTGGGTTCCTATGGTTTATCCTTCGCTTCCCGCAGAACAAACGTCAACCGCAGTGGCAAGTCGCCGAGCGTTCGACTCCGCTGGTCGCGCTAGCATTCTTCGTGATTCAAGCTTCGGTGTATCTCAACGCATTTGGTGTTCACACTCAGGGCATGGTGACTCTTTGGATCGCCTTGGGCTTTGTGTTCTATGCGTTCATTCTCTTCGTTCTCATCAACCGGATCCGTTCGCAGACCGAACTTGACCGACCGCGACTCCAATGGGTCTTCTGCGGATGCGCGATCGGAATGCCACCCATCCTCTTGGGCCAGGCGATCGCGATCGTTGCGCCATCGAGCCTAGAAGGCGTGGTCTATCTCCTCAATGCGCTGAGCGCGGTTCTTCCACTGACTATGTACTATGCCGTGCGGCGGTATCGAGTGATGGATGTAACCTTCGTGGTTACACGACGTATCACGCTCCTGCTCACCTGGTTTATCTTCGGCGTCTTGTTCGCTCTCCTCGCCGAAGCTCTCATCTTGCGGGTCCGCGCGTTCGGCGTCGTGTGGGGAGCGGAGATAGTTGCGGTCGTCCTCGCATCGATCTTCTTCGAATCGGTCCACGAAGGGATGAATCGTGTTGCCGATCGGGTCTTGTTTCCGACGTTCCACCGTGCTGCGCGAGCGTTTCGAACCGCTGCCGCGAAATTCGCTAGCGAGGCGAACTTCGATGAGATCAGCCGAGTGATCACCGAGACCCCATTCAAAGAACTCCGCTTGGCCTCTGCCGCAGTCTTCATTGCAGACAGCTCACATGGTTTCGTGCGTCGGGCCCAATCAGGCTGGAGTGTTCATTGCACGAGTTTGCTCGAACCGAACGATTCCGTGGTTCGGCAAGCACTCGATAAGTGTAGAATTCGGATAGATGAAGGCGCGCAGCAGTCTTTCCCGGGCGGAAAAGGCGTGCCCGTGGCGGGGATCGCACTCTTGGATAATGGTATCCCGGCCGGCGTAGCGTACTATTCGGGTCACGACGATGGCTCGCTGATCAGCACGGACGAGTACGATATCCTCTCGGAACTCGTCGAAGCAGCGGCAGAGGCCTACGGGCGAGCGCGACGGCGCGCTTTGCAAAGCGAGATTACGGAGCTTCGCAAGCGGCTCGGCGAAGCGCCGGGTGTGTAAAGAACAGGACGCGCCTCGGGGTCCGCGAACCCGGCGGGTTTGGCCATGGAACGCACGCTCGCACGGATTCCGCCCAAAGCCGCCGATCTGTCGGAATGGTATCAAGCCGTCTGCTATCAGGCGCAGCTCGTCTCGCAGGCGCCCGTGCGCGGCTGCCTCGTGCTGCGTCCGTACGGGATGGGACTGTGGGAGCGGCTCGTCGCGGAGCTCGACGCGCGGTTCAAAGAGACGGGTCATGAGAACGCCTACTTCCCGTTGCTGATTCCGGAGTCGCTGCTGACGCGCGAGGCCGAGCACGTCGAAGGGTTCGCGCCTGAAGTCGCTTGGGTCACCGAGGGCGGCACGGAGAAGCTCGCCGAACGGCTTGCGATCCGGCCGACGTCCGAGGTGATCATCGGCGTCATGTACGCCGAGTGGATCCAGTCGTACCGCGACCTGCCGGTGCTGATCAACCAGTGGGCCAACGTGATGCGCTGGGAGAAGCGCACGCGCCCGTTCCTGCGCACCGCCGAGTTCTTGTGGCAGGAGGGTCACACCGCGCACGCGAGCGAGGCCGAGGCCGCCGAAGAAGTCGCGCGGATGCTCGAGGTCTACCGTGAGGTCGCCGAAGACGTCTGCGCGGTTCCGGTCTACAAAGGCGAGAAGTCGTCGAGCGAGCGTTTTGCCGGCGCGAACCATACGTTCTCGATCGAGGCGCTGATGCCGGACGGGCGCGCGCTGCAGTCGGGGACGTCGCACGAGCTGGGTCAGAACTTCGCCCGCGCGTACGATATCACGTTCGCCGCCGAGGACCAGACGCAGCAGTACTGCTGGACGACGTCGTGGGGAATGTCGTGGCGCATGCTGGGCGGCCTGATCATGACGCACGGCGACGACCGCGGCCTGCGCATCCCGCCGAAGGTGGCGCCGGTGGAGGTCGCGATCGTGCCGATCCCGCGCGGCGACACGACCCGCCTCGACGAGGAGGCGCGCAACCTCTACCAGGCGTGCAGAGCCGCAGGTCTGCGGGTGCGGCTCGACGACCGGCCCGGCCAGTCGCCGGGCTACAAGTTCAACGAGTGGGACATGCGCGGTGTCCCGATCCGGCTCGAGCTCGGCAACCGCGACATCGAGGCCGGCGTGGTGACGGTCGTGCGGCGCGACAAAGCGGTCAAAGAAGAAGGGCAGAAGCAGCAGGTCCCGCTCGGCGAGGTCGTCGCGTTCATTCCGACGCTGCTCGAGCAGATCCAGCACAACCTCTTCGCCCAGGCGAAGACGTTCTTGCAGGACCACACGATCGCAACGCTCGACCGCGACGACTTCTTTCGTTTGCTGACCGATCGCGCCGGAATGATCGACGTTCCGTGGTGTGGCCGGCCGGAGTGCGAAGCCGAGGTCAAGGAGCGCACCAGCGCGACGACGCGCAACCTGCGGCCGCACGCGCGCGCCGAGCGCTGCGTCCCGTGCGGCGAGCCGGCTCGCTTTCAAGCCTACTTCGCGCAGGCGTACTGAGGGAGTGCGCGCCGCCGCCGTGGTGCTGGCCGGCGCCGTGGTCGTCGCAACGACTGCAGCGGCGCGCGCCGGCGACCCGCGCGTGACGCTGCGCAGCGCCGGCGGCGACCTCGATACCGCGCACCGGATCGCGGCGAAGCTGCTCGCCCGTCCGCTGCCGGCACAGCTGCTGCGGGTTCGCTGCGAGCGGTCGGCCGGACACGTCGACTGCGGCCTCGTCGTCGCGGGCACGAAGTTCCACCGCCGGCTCGACCTGGCTGCCTGGGACGCCGAGATCGCCGGACTGATCGCCGGCGCCTACGCGGCGGCGCCCGGGGTCGACGAGGTCGACTGCTGGGCCACCGTCCCGCTCGACGCGGGCCGCGGGGCGATCGTGAGCGGTGACTTCGCCCAGCCGACGTCGGCGACGGTCTTCTCGATCACCGTCCCGCGCGCCGAGCGCGCTGCCGCCCCCAGCCGGCTGGCGGCCGGTCGTGGCGTCTTTTGGGACCCGGCCTTCCGGGCCGCGCTGTCGAAGGGGACGCGCGGATGATCCGGACTTCCGCGCTGCCCAACGGTCTGCTGGTGCTGACCGAATCGATGAGTCACGTGCGCTCGGCGACGGTCGGCGTGTGGTGCGACGTCGGCTCGGCGTGCGAGCCGGCCGCTCGGCGCGGCATCTCGCACCTGCTCGAGCACATGGTCTTCAAAGGAACGCCGCGGCGCACGTCGCGCCGGATCGCCGAGGAGATGGACTCGGTCGGCGGCGAGCTCAACGCGATGACCGACAAGGAGTCGACCTGCTTCTACGCCCACGTCGTCGACCGGCATCTGCCGCGCGCCGTCGACGTGCTGGCCGACATCGTCCAGAACGCGGTGTGCGCGGCCGACGACGTCGCCCGCGAGCAGCAGGTCGTGCTCGAAGAGATCAAGATGTACGACGACTCGCCGGGCGAGGTCGTCCACGACCGCTTCACCCGGACGCTGTGGCACGGCGCGAGCCTAGGTGACCCGACGATCGGCTTCGCGCACACCGTCGGCGCCGTCTCGCGCGACGACTTGCTGCGCTGGCGCGCCACGCGCTACGCGCCGTCGACCGTCATCGTGACCGCGGCCGGCAACCTCGAACACGACCGCGTCGTCGAGCTCGCCGGCGAAGCGTTCGCGACCTTCACCGGCGACGCCGTGCCGCCGATCCCGGAGCACCCGCGGTTCACGCCCGACATCGACGTGACGGTCGACGATACGGAGCAGGCGTACGTGCTGCTCGGGATGCCGGGACTCGGGATGCGCGACGAGCGGCGCTACGCGCTCTCCGTGCTCGACACCCTGCTGGGCGGCGGCATGTCGAGCCGCCTGTTCCAGAGCGTGCGCGAGGAACGCGCGCTGGCGTACGAGATCTCGGCGTTTCAGCAGGGTTATCGCAACGCGGGCTTGTTCGGCGTCAGCGCCGGCTGCTCGCCTGACCGCGTGCAAGAGTGCGTCGACGTCATCAGCGACGAGATCGACCGCCTGCTTCAGGACGGCGCCGGCGCCGACGAGGTCGAGCGCACCCGCGAGCACCTCAAGGGCAACCTGACGCTCGCGCTCGAGAGCACGTTCAACCGTATGTCGCGCCTGGCGCGCAATCAGCTCGTCCACGGGCGGCAGATCGCGACCGAAGAGGTCGAGGCCGCGTTCGATGCCGTCGACGTTGCGGCGGTCGACGCGCTGGCGCGCGAGCTGCTCGGCTCGGCGCAGCGCGGCCTGTGCGTGCTGGGGCCGGCCGCGGTGCGCGGCGTCCGGCTGCCGGGAGCCGCCGCCGCGTGAGCGACGTCTTGGTCACGAACCTCATCGTGGCCGCCAGCTTGAACTTCGTCACCCAGGGTGTCCAGATCGCGGCCTACGGCGCGCGCGTCGCCGGCGTCACCACCGGGCGCATCGCGACCGCCATCTCGCTGTTCTCGCTGGTCGTCACGGCGAGCCGGCTGGCGAACCTCGTCGTCGTGCCGGCGCTGGGCGGCTTGGCCGACGTTCCGGCCAACGTCGCGGTGGCCGCGCACCAGCACAGCGTCTCGCCGCACGCGCTCCACATCCTCGACATCCAGCTCCGGATCGTCGTGGCGGCAGGTTCGATCGGGATCCTGGTCGGCGGCTTCTGCATGCCGGCCTTCATCCTGCTGTTCGTCCGCGGCGTGCGCGCGTTCGAGCGGTTGGGTTCGATCCCGGTCGCGATGACGCGCCTGCTCGACCCGAAGGTCCAGGTCGATCTGCTGCGCGAGGTGCGGATCCCGTCGCTGGCCCGCATCAGGCGCTTGCCGTTCCGCAACCTCCCGCGCGCGTTCATCGTGCTCAACACGCTGATCATGGGGGTCTACGCGATCGGCGTGATCGCCTCGTATTATGCGAGCGACCTCAACCTCAGCGCGCGCGGCACCGCGATCGGGCTGTCGGGGCTGGTGAACGGCTTCGGCACGATCGCATTCTCGCTGTTCGTCGATCCCGCGTCGGCCTACATCGTCGACCAGACGGTCCGCGGCGAGCGCACGGTCGACGACGTCAACGCGATGGTAGTCGCGCTGGTGATCACGGCATTCATCGGCACGCTGCTCGGCCAGTTGATCCTCGTCCCCGCGGCCGAGTACATCACGGTGGCGACCCACCTCTTCGTAAGGCACTGACATGCGACGACTCGTTCGAACCCTCACGCTGCTGGCAGCCTGCGCGGCGCTGCCGCTCGGGACCGCCGGTTGCGCATCGACGATCGCGCAGTGGATCGTCCAGGAGCGCAATCACCAGGGCGACGTCGCTCTGGCGCACCGCAACTTCCCCGACGCGTCGGTCGCCTACCAGCTCGCGCTCAAGATCGACGCGACCAACGTCCACGCCCGCGACGGCCTCACCCTCGTGCAGGTGCGCCTAGCCGAAGCGTTCTTCGCCGTCTCGAAGTTCGACGCCGCGATCGACGCGCTTGCGGTCGCCGCGCGTTACTCGCCCGAGGACGACCGCGTGCAGAGCCTGCGCAGCGAGATCGAGCAAGCCGAGATCAAGCGCGACATCGTCGTCTCGAACTTCCCCAACTACAAGCTCACCGGCGCCTCGATCCAACGCGGCTACAACCAACTCAAGACCCAGAACGCGGCGATCTCACTTTCGCTCGAACGCTTCGACTACACCTACGACACAGCCGACCTGACCGCCGCGATCCGCCAGAGCTACGCGCTCAACGACGAGATCATGCGGCTCACCGGCCGCCTTCAGCAGTACCGCCAACTGGTCGAATCCGGCGTCCCCGAGCAAGCCGGCGAAAACCTCGCCCCACCCGCCAGCCTCCTCCCGCTGCCTTAGGTCGTCGGCCGCGCGATTAAACGATCGCGGAGGCGATGCTTTCGCGGGGCGGGACGGTGAGGCCGTCGGTCCGATCGCCGAGGTAGCGGCGGGCTTCGGTCGCTGAGAGGATCGTGATCTCGCGGAAGCCGTGACCGGTTAGCAGCGCTTCGAGTTCGGTGACGCTCACGGCGGTGCGGAGCGGTTCGCCGACGGCGGCGACCCGTTCGGCGAGGCCGACACCGGCGTGTTGGCTGAAGGTGAAGGCGATCTCACTGCCGGCCGGCAGTGATGCTACGGTCGCGAAAACTGCCTCGATCGCCTCGCGGGTGAGGTAGACCATGACGCCGAGCCAGGAGAAGAACGCCGGTGCGCCGAGGTCGAATCCCGCATCGCGCAAGCCGTCCCGCAGCGGCGTCAGCTCGAAATCGATCGCGGCGTAGACGACGTTCGGCGGCTCGGCGATCCCGGCGGCGCGCAGCCGCCGGCGCTTCTCGGCCTGCGTCGGCGGCGCATCGATCTCGAACAGCCGGACGCCGTTCATCCACGCCGGCTGGCGATACGCGAAGGTGTCGAAACCGGCGCCGAGCACGACGGCTTGCCGGACGCCGCGCACGACCGCCTGTCGCAGCCGATCCTCGGCGAACGCGCTGCGCACCAGCACGTGGCCGCGCAGCGCGTTCGCCTGCGCCGCACCCATCAGGCCGGCAAAGTCGCGGTCGAGCCGGGCACGCGCGACGTCGCCGAATAGGCGCATCGAGATGGGGTCGTCGATGACCAGCGGCGGACTGTCGAGCAGCGGGTGCAGCGCGCGGAGCACGCCGACGCCGAGCGCGGTCATGCTGACGCCCTCGGCGACGCGCCGTTCCACTACTTTCGGCCCTGTGAAGCGACCCGGCGTTCCACGACCTCGTCGCTAGTGCGCGGCGGAGACGAGGCGCATGGTGTCGCTGACGCGGATGCCTTCGTGCTCGAGCAGCCAGCGCTTGCGGTGCAGGCCGCCCCCGTACTTGATCAGCGACGTGTTCGCGCCGACCAGGCGGTGGCACGGGACGACGACGGCGATCGGATTGCTGCCGTTCGCTGCGCCCACCGCGCGCGTCGCTGCGGGAGACCCGAGCCGGCGCGCCAGATCGCCGTAGGTGTGCGTCGTCCCGGCCGGTATCGTCCGCAGCGCGGTCCAGACCGCGCGCTGGAACGGCGTGCCGCCGGTCTCGACCTCGATCGCGTCGATCGCCGCCCGATCGCCGGCGAAGTACGCCCGCAGCCGCGACGCGATCCCGGACCGGTCGCGCCGCTCGCGAAACGTGACGTTGCCGAGGCGCGCGCGAACGCCGCGCAGCGCCGCCTCGTCGTCGTCACCGAAGTCGAGCGCGCACAGCCGCGCGCCGTCGGCGACCAGCAGCAGCGACCCGATCGGCGTTTCAACGCGATCGACGAGCAACTCTCTCACCGCATCACCCTCGCATCGCTTCGAGCGCCGTCGAAGCCATCCGCAACGGCGACGGTGCAGCGGTGAAGTCGAACATGTGACGCGCGACCGCGTGCGCGCGGCGGTGGGTGACGAACCACGGCGGCTTCGGCAACAGCGTCCGCTCGACGCCGAACGACCGCGGGAAAGGCGCGAACGGTGCCCGGACGACCGTCTTTTGCGGGCGGTCGAACTGCAGCGTGTTGTGGACGCAGCCGATCCCGCTTCCGACTGCCGCGAGCGTGTTGCCGGGGTACGCGCCCCAGCTCGCGGTCGGCAGCAGGAACGCGACCCCGGGCCAGGTGTTGATGGTGACCGAACCGTAGCGCAGCGCCTCGACCGCTTCGTCGAAGACCGGCCCGAGCTCGGCGATCGTGCGCGGGTGGATCAGAATCGCGGCGCCGAGCGTGCCGGCCAGCACGTCGTTGCAGAACGCGACGGCGTTGCGCAGAAACGTCGCTGCGTCGTTGCCGGGTAGTGCGGTCTGACCGAGCACCGGGCCGAACGCCTCGCTGCGGAACAGCGGCTCGGTACGGTTGTCGTGATCGAGGCCGGGAACGAACGTGCGCGGGTCGCGGCCCGTCGGCGCGCCGATCGTCTCGACGTGCGCGTGGTGGATGCTGATCTGCCGCTGGCGTTCGAGCGAGCCTGGGTAGTACGACGGTCGCCCGGGCGCGCAGGCCAACGCCTCGCGCAGCTTGTCCAAGAATCGCGGGCCTTGGTCCCAGGCCGACGGCGTGACGACGATCTGGGCCGCGATGCAGTTGGCGCCGGCGTTGTGCAGCTTCATCGTCGCGACGTGCGCGGCTTGGAACGCCAGGTCGGCATCGCTCCAGGGACCGGGGACGACGATCACCGGCGTGACGTTGCCGAGCTCGCTGGTGATCGGCTTGTCGAGCAGCGGGCGCGCCTGCGCCTTGCGCTCCGAAGCATCGGGGCCGGTTCCGAACACGATCGCGTCGTGCGTCCGCTCGCCGCCGGTGAGGTGGATTGCGTCGATCGCGTCGTGCGCGCACAGGTAGGCGCCGGTCGACGGGCCGCCGCCGGCGATGCGCAGGAACCCGCCTTCGATCAGCGACGCGAACACGCGCGCGAAGACGGGGCCGAGGTACGCGTTGACCGGGTTGAGCTTGAGCATCACGACGCTGCCGTGCGTGTACATCACCGTCAGCACGTCGAGCGGCGGGATGCTCGCGATGTTTCCGGCGCCGAGCACGAGGGTGACGCCGTCGCGGTGGGCGCCGTCGCGCAGGCCGGTCGCGACGTGCTCGGGGAGCGTCGCCGCGGTGATCCCCGGCTCCATCCAGACCTCGGCTCGCACGCCGCTGAGCAGGATCCGGTCGGAGCCTTCGACCGGAAAGACGTCGACGACGACCTGCTCGCGGCCCTGCGCGTCGGTCCGCGTGCGCACGGCGCCCGGGAACGCCGGCGTTCCGGCGCGCGCGACCTCGCCCAGCGTAGCGTTCAACCGGTCGAGCGCGGTCAGCAGAGCGTACGGACCGGAGAACCACTCCTCGCCGGCCAGCGGCGTCCCGGCGATCCCTTTGGCGCGCGCGGCGAGCGCGACCCACTCGCGTGCGACTTCGACCGTGCGCGCGCGCATCGCGGCCAAGTGGCGCGCCTTGCCGGCGAAGCCGAGCCGCGCCCACGCGCCTGCATGGTCGCGCAGCGTCGCGAGGTCGCGGTCGAGCGCGCCGTGCGAAACCTCGTCGCTCTCGACGACCGCTACCGGCACGGGTCCGGGGCCGTTCTCCATTGCTGTCTCCAATCGGCGAACGCCCCCGCCATCTCACGGCGGCGGAAGCTGCGCCAACGGTCTTCGGCTCCCGACAGCAGCTTGGCCGGATCGGTTTCGTAGACCGGCCACTTCGCGGCCGGGTCGAGGACCGGGAAGCGCGACAGCCAGCAGTAGAGCTCGAGGTTCGTCTGTTTGAGGCGCGCGTTCTCGACGGCGATGAAGTAGCGCGCGCCCTTGCGGATCGCGCTCTGCTCGTCGAACGGCGTCCACAGACGCGGATCTTCTTCCCAGCCCTTGCGGCCGATCGTGTACAGGATCGACGGATCGTAGTGGCCCATCACGACCAGCGCTCCGGGCGTCAGCGTCGCGTCGAGCGCCTTGGCGCGCACGTAGTTGTCGCGGCTCCAGCTATAGTACGGCGCGATCTCGCGGTAGCCGACCGCCGCCGCCGCGAGCCACACCAGCGCCCCGATCCCGGCCAGCGTCAGCGCGCGCTCGCGCACCGTGCCCCAGCGCTCGACCGCGAACGCGCACAGCCGCCCGATCGCGAGCGCGGCGAGCGGCAGCAGCACGTAGAGGTAGTAGTCGACGCGCTCGACGGTGACGACGACGTACGCGTACGCGATGCCGCCGGCCAGCCAGCCCCACAGCAGGGCGTCGCTGCGCGAGCGCAGCGGAACGGCGAACCCGAGCGCGGCGAGCACGATCCCGACCGGCCCGACCATCGTCGTCGCCAGCAGCTTGAGCGCGTGTCCGAACGCGAGCGCCTTGGCGCCGAACGCCGCCGGCGAGGTGAGGGCCGCTTCGAGCGACGGAATGACGTGCAGCTTGGTGATCCCACTGGCCCAGTGCCACTCGGCGTGCGCCGAGACGAAGGCGTCGTAGAGCACCAGTGGGATGAACGCCACCGCGCCCAGCGCCCACAGCTGCGGCGTGCGCAGCGCGCGCCGGGGGCCTAGCGCGGCTACCGCGGCGGCCGCGACCGGCACGGCGATGACGACCGCGACCGGCTTGGCGAGAAACGCGATCGCCAGCAGCGCCGCCGCCTGCCACCATCCGCGCCACGCGTCGCGGCCGGTCTTCGCCTCGCGAACGATCGCGCACGTGATCGTCTCGGTGCGCACGAACGTGACGCGGTCCTCGGCCAGCTCGACGACGAAGCGCGCGCACGCGAACGCCGCGGCGGTCGCGAAGAACACCATCGCGGTGTCGGGCATGAAGGTGTGGCTGTAGTACCACGCGCCCGGCAACACCGCGAATGCCGCCGCGGCGGCGGCGCCCGCGACCGCGCTGCAGAACAGCCAGCGCCCGAACGCCGCCACCAGCGGAACGGTCGCGACGCCGAACGCCAGCGAGATCAGCCGGCCGAACACCTCGTGCACGCCGAACAGCTTGTACAGCGTCGCAGCCAGGAACGGCACGATCTGGAGCTCGAGCTCGACGTAGTTCGGCGGCGGCCCGTCGTAGTCGGTCTGCGGGAACAGAATGTCGTACTGCAGCTGCGCGAAGTTGCGCGCGATCGCGGCGGTGTCGCCCTGACGCCAGCCAGGATGGTCGAAGATCGGGTCGTGGATGCCTTTGAGGCGCAGCAGCGCGCCGATGACGGTGAACGCGAGCGCCGCCGGCCAGAACCACCGCGCCGCGCTCACGCGGCCGACCGGAACGTCCAGTACTTGTTGACGAAGAAGTTGACCACGATCCCCGAGATCGTGGCGACGAACCAGGTCTTGTGGCCGTGACCGAGCCACGGCGCGACGATCGCCGAGACGATCAGGCCGACGATCAGCGCCAGTACCGACACGCTCAAGAACTGCAGCGCTTCCCGGCCGGCGTGGCCGGTCGACCGGAACGTCCAGACCCGGTTGAGGAAATAATTCGACACGCCGCCCGCCAAGAACGCGACCGAGTAGATGACGTAGTACGGACCGGCTGCGGCGTGATCGGGGACCACCCGCTGCAGCAGCGTGAAGATCACCAGGTTGACGATGAAGCCCGACGCCCCGACGATGCCGAACTTGACGAACTGGCGCACCCCGCGCCGCCGCCGCATGCGGTCGATGAAGCCGGTGAACGGAATGCTCACGCGACCCAGTACCAGGCGGCGAACAGCACGGTGAACAGCCCTAGCAGCGGCAGCGAGAACGCGACGTACGCGTTGTTGAACGTCGGCCGCGCACCCCACAGACCGAACAAGGCGAACATCGGGAACAGCACCAGCGCGAAGCGCGGCATGCTCATCAAGCTCGAGGTCGACATCGGCACCAGGATCGAGAGCGCCATGTACACGACGTACGACAGCCGCAGGCGGCGGAAGCCGGCCACCAGCACGCCGATCATCAGCGCGGTGAAGGCCAGCTCGAGCACCTCGTTGGCGACGGTCGGCTGCGTATGGGCGTCGAGCATCTTCTGGAACGTGGTGGCAATCGAAGTCCACGGCGGCGCGAGCTCGCGGCCCCAGTGCGACTGGACGTGCGAGAAGCGCAGCGGGTCGCCGGTGATCACCCACAGGTAGCCCATGTACGCGGCCAGGCCGAGCGGAACGAGCGTGATGCCGGCCAGCGGCTTGACGAGATCGTCGACCCAGTAGCGGAAGAACTCGCGCCCGCCTTCGCGCGCGGCGACGACCCATTCGATGAACAGCGGCGCCGCCAGCAGCACGCCCTCGACGCGCGTCGCCGCCGCGAAGAAGCCGAACACGCCCGCGAGCAGCCAGCGGCGCTCGCGCATGTAATAGAACGAGGCGACGGTCAGGAACAGGAACAGTGCCTCGGCGTAGACGGCCGAGAAGAAGATCGCGGTCGGGAAGATCGAGACGTAGAACGTCGCGCGCTGCGCGACGTGGCGGTTGTACTCGTGCTCGATCAGCTTGTAGAGGTACAGCAGCCCCAGAAAGCTGGCCGCGTTCGAGACGATCAGGCCGGCGATGAGGTGCGAGCCGGTCGCGGTGCCGACGATCCGGATCAGCAGCGGATAGAACGGAAAGAACGCGGGCTCCGTCCCCGAGTAGCCGAAGTCCGCGATCCCGATGTAGTGCTCCGCGTCCCAGCGTCCCCACACCGCCAGCAGCGGGTTGGTGGAGGCCGCGTAGTGGACGCCCGGGCGCTGGCCGATCACCATCGAGGCCAGCTCGGCGATCGCGATCAGCGGCAGGCGCGTCATCAGGAACGTCAGCGCGACGTCGCGCACGGTGCGGTTGAAGCGCGCCGCGACGACCAGCTTGACCAGCACGAACGCGCCGATCGCGACCGCGGTCGCGCGGCCGGTGCCGTGCTCGGTCGGCGCGAGCAGCGTCCCCCACAGGATCACCAGCAGGCCCCACGAGAGCGCGTCGTACTGCAGCGCGGTCACCTCGTCGACCCGGGCGCGCCGCGCGAAGTAGCGCGAGTAGGCGATCCAGCCGGCATAGACCCCGACGATCCCGATGACCAGGCACGCGAGCCAGCTGACGTCGAGGACCAGCGCGCGGTGCGGGCTGCGCAGCGCCAGGGCGTACCAGAGGAAGAACCCGACCGTGACGCCGGCGGCGCCCACCGAGACGGCGGCCGGATATCCCGCCGCCGCGACGAGCGAGGCGGACCTCGATCGGGCTAACCCACGGGCGACGGCGTGATCCACGGTCCGCCTCGTTCCCCGCGCACGCCTCCGGTCGCCTGCATGGATCGCCGCGCCCCGCCGGTAAGAGGCGAAGGTGCGCTCGGAACCGTCTCCGCCGTCGAACGTGTCCAGGGACCGGAACGACACGTTGCCGAGGAGCACCAGCATTCCGAACAGATACGACGTGATCGTCGTCGGCGCAGGGAGCGGCGGATACGCCGCCGCTCGTACCGCTCGCGACTTGGGCGCGAGCGTCGCTTTGGTGGACGAGGGGCCGCTCGGCGGGCTGTGCATCCTGCGCGGGTGCATGCCGTCCAAGACGCTGCTGGCGACCGGCGACATGATGCACGAGATCCGGGCCGCCGGCGAGTTGGCGATCCACGTCGGGGAGCCGAAGGCCGACTTCCGCGCGCTGGCCGAGCGCAAGCGGCGCCTCGTGCGCGGGTGGGCGGACTACCGCATCGCGGGAATCGAGACGTTTCCGCTTTTCAGCGGAAAGGCGCGCTTCGAGTCGCCGACCACGCTGCGCGTCGGCGACGAGGTCCTCTACGCGCCGCGGTTCGTCATCGCGACCGGGAGCGGGATCGCGCCGGCCGCGCTACCTGGGCTCGCCGAGGCCGGCTTCATCGACAGCGACGCGGCGCTCGACCTCGAGCAACCGCCGGAGTCGCTGGTCGTGCTCGGCGGCGGCTACGTCGGCAGCGAGCTGGGTCAGTTCTTTCACCGCGCGGGCGTCCCGACCACGATGGTCTGCCGTTCGGCGCACCTGCTGTCCGGTGAGGACCACGACGTCGGCGACGGGTTGACCGAGTACCTGCGCGAGGAGGGGATGCGGATCGAGAACCGCGCGCAGTTCGAACGCGTCAGCGTCCGCGACGACGGCCTCAAGGTCATCCACTTCAAGCAAGACGGAGTCGATCGCGAAGTCGCCGCGCACGAGATCTTCTACGCGCTCGGCCGGCTGCCGAACGTCGGCGGCCTCGACCTCGACCAGGCCGGAGTCGAGCATCACGACATCACCGGGATCGCGGTCGACGACACGCTGCGCACGTCGAACCCCGACATCTTCGCGGTCGGCGACGTCACCGGCCAGTATCTGCTTGTGCACGTCGCGATCCAGCAGGGCGAGATCGCCGGCCGCAACGCTGCGACCGGCGCGCGCGAGCGCGCCGACTACCGGCTCACCAAGACGCACACCGTGTTCACCGATCCGCAGGTCGCGGTCGTCGGCGAGACCGAGCGCGAACTCAAGGCCGCCGGCACGGCCTACCTGCGCGCCGACTACGCGTTCAACGAGCACGGCAAAGCGGTCGCGCTGGGGCGCACCAAGGGCTTCGTGAAGATGATGGCGTCACCGGGCGACGGGCGGATCCTGGGCGCGGCGATCCTCGGGCCCGACGCGTCGGATCTGATCGAGCCACTGATCGTGGCGATGGCCTACGGTGCGACGGTGCAGGACTACGCGCGTATCCCGCACCTGCACCCGACGCTGGTCGAGATCCTCACCTACCCGGCCGAGGAGCTCGCCGAGCGGCTGCGCGCCGTCCCGCCGCTCGCCGTCGCGAAATGACGTGAACGCGGCACTGGTTCAGTTCAAGCCCCGCAAAGGCGACGTCGAGGCGAACCTGGCCGCGATGCAGGCGGTGTTCGCGCAGCTCGCCGGCGACGCGTCAGATTCCGGCGACGCGCCGGAGTTGGTCGTGTTCCCCGAGGCGGCGACGACCGGCTACTTTCTCGAAGGCGGCGTCTACGAGCTCGCGCTCGACGCGCACGAGATGGCGCGCCGGCTCGACGACGCGTGGCGGGCTGCCGTGCCGGACCGCGCGTGCGACGTCGTGACCGGATTCTACGAGAATGCCGACGGCACGTTCCACAACAGCGCGATCTACCTGCGCTGCGGCGAGCCGGGCGGTCCGCGGATCGTGCACGTTCACCGCAAGATGTTCTTGCCGACCTACGGCGTGTTCGACGAAGAGCGGTTCCTCACGCGCGGCCGGCGCCTGTCGGTGTTCGACACGGCGTTCGGCAAGACGGCGATCCTGATCTGTGAGGACGCTTGGCACGCGCTCACCGCGACGGTCGCGGCGCTCAAGGGCGCGCGCCTCCTGATCGTCCCGAGCGCGTCGCCGGGGCGCGGTCTGTGCGGTGACGACGAGCTCGAGAGCAACACGCGCTGGAAAGCCATCCTCGCCTCGGCTGCGGCCGAGCACGGCGTCTACGTCGTGTACGCGGGTTTGACCGGCTTCGAGGGCGGCAAGGGGATGTCGGGCGCCACCTGCGCCTTCTCGCCGCGGGGTGACTTATTGGCGTCGGGCCCGCCGCTCGACCCGTGCATCGTGCGCGTGCGGCTCGATCCGGTCGAGGTCGACCTGGCGCGCGCGACGATCCCGCTGCTCGGCGACCTTTCCGCGGTGCTGCCGGACCTGTGGCTCGATCCGGAGATTCCCGTCACCCGGCGGCTCGAGGAGGTCGCCGAATGACCGTGCTGCCGGTGGTCGACGCGCCGCTCGACGAGCCGTCGCTGCGCATCAACCCGGCGCTGACCGCGCGCTGGCTCGAAGCGTTCCTGCGCGACGAGCTGGTCGAGCGGCGCGGGATCGGCCGCGCGATCCTCGGCCTATCGGGCGGGATCGACAGCGCGCTGGTCGCGTACCTGTGCGCGCGCGCGCTCGGCCCGCAGAACGTGTACGCGATCCGGATGCCGTACAGGAGCTCGAGCCCGAGCTCGCTGTCGGACGCGCAGCGGATCGTCGACGCGTTGGGGATCCACGGCGAGACGATCGAGATCAGCGACGCCGTCGACGGCTACCTCCGCCACGCGCCGGACGCCGACGCGCGGCGCAAGGGCAACGTGATGGCGCGGATGCGGATGCTGGTGCTGTTCGACCAGTCGGCGCGCCGCAACGCGCTCCCGGTCGGAACCGGGAACAAGACCGAACGGCTGATGGGCTACTTCACCTGGCACGCCGACGACACGCCGCCGGTCAACCCGATCGGCGACTTGTTCAAAACGCAGGTCTGGGCGCTGGCGCGCCATCTCGGCGTCCCCACCGAAGTCGTCGACAAGCCGCCGTCGGCCGACCTCGAGGCGAACCAGACCGACGAAGGTGACCTCGGGATCACCTATGCCAACGCCGATCGCATCCTCAACTTGATCCTGCTCGGCTATCGCGACGACGCGATCGTCGCGCGCGGTCACGCTGCCGACGAGGTGCGACTGGTGCGCAAGCGGGTCGACGGCACGCACTGGAAGCGCCACCTGCCGACGACGGCGCTGGTCTCTTCGACCGCGATCAACGAGTTCTACCTGCGCCCGGTCGACTACTGATGTCCGCGCCGACGCCGAACGCTCCGCCGCCGGACGCCGACCCGCTGCCGCCGCACGGCTTCTATCTGGTCAGCCTGAACCTGGTCGGTCGGCGCTGCGTGGTGATCGGCGCGCTCGACGACCGCGAAGCGAACGAGAAGGCCGACGCGCTGCGGGCGGTCGACGCCGACGTGGTGCGGATCGCCGACCCGAGCGCGTTGCGCGACGAGGACGTATCCAACGCGTTCTTCGTGATCTCGACACCGCAGGACGACGCGCTCTCCGCGCGACTCCGTGCACTGGCCGACCGCCATCGCTTCTTGCTGTGCACGATCGACCAGCCGCGCTTCGGCTTCGTCGCGATGCAGGCGATCGTCTCGGCCGGACCGGTGCGGATCGGGATCTCGACCGGCGGCGTCGCTCCCCGCGTCGGCAAACTGCTCAAAGAAGGCCTGCAGCGCGCGCTCGACGCGAAGTTCGCCCGTTTCGTGGCGCGGCTCGCCGAGCAGAAGCGCGCCAACCGCACCGCGCTCGCGACCGATCCGCAAGCACGCCGCGACGCCGCGATTGCATCGGCCGACGGTTTCGCGGTTGACGTCGGCATCACGTATCCCGACTGGTTCGAAACGGAGCGATGAGCAGCTGATGGCGTCGGCGGAGATCGTCACGATCGGGACCGAGATTCTGCTCGGGCACCTGGTCGACACGAACAGCGCGCACATCGCGCGCGAGCTGGCCGATCACGGCGTCGACATGTACGCGAAGCACTCGGTCGGCGACAACGCGCAGCGGTTGGCGGCGATGCTCGAAGCCGTGCTCGAACGTGCCGACGGCGCGATCTGCACGGGCGGCCTCGGGCCGACGGTCGACGACCTCACCAAGGACGCGGTCGCGCGCGCGGTCCGGTCGCGGCTGGTACTGCACGAACCGTCACTGCGCGCGATCGAAGAGCGCTTTCGCCAGTTCGGCCGGCCGATGGCGGAGAACAACGTGCGCCAGGCGTACCTGCCCGAGGGCTGCACCGTGTTCGACAACCCGCACGGAACGGCACCCGGCTTCGTCGCGGTGCGCGACGACGGCAAGTTCGTCGCCTGCATGCCCGGCGTGCCGCGCGAGATGAAGCCGATGCTGGCCGAGAAGCTGATCCCCTGGCTGGTCGCGCGCTTCGACCTGCGCGAAGCGATCTACACGCGCACGCTGCACGTCGTCGGGATCGGCGAGTCCGACCTCGACCGGCGCGTCGAAGATCTGTTCCGCACGCTCGAGAACCCGAAGATCGCGATGCTCGCGCACGGCGGGCGCGTCGACGTCAAGGTGATGGCGAAGGCCGGCAGCCGTGCGGCCGCCGAGGCGCTGATCGAACCGGTCGCGCGCGAGCTGCGGCAGCGGATCGGTCCGGCCTGGTACGGCGACGACGAGACGACGCTGGCCGGTGCGATCGTGCAAGCGCTCGCCGCGCGCGGCTTGACCATCGGGACCGCCGAGTCGTGTACCGGCGGCGCGATCGCCGACGAGATCGTCGCGGTCCCAGGGGCGTCGCAGGTGTTCCGCGGCACCATCGTCGCCTATGCGAACGACGTGAAGACGGCGCTGCTGAACGTGCCCGAGCGAACGTTGTCGGCGGCCGGTGCGGTGAGCGAGGAGACGGCGGTCGCGATGGTGCGCGGCGCGCGCGAACGGCTCGGCGTCGACGCGGCGATCGCGACGACCGGGATTGCAGGCCCGGGCGGTGGAACCGAAGAGAAACCGGTGGGATTGGTGTGGTTTGCCCTGACGTTAGGAGACGGTGAGATTGAGACGCGCCGCCTGACGTTCCCGGGGTCCCGAACCGATATCCGAGAACGTGCAACGGTGGCGGCGCTCAGCCTGATCTGGCGACGTCTCGAACGTGATGTTCAGGCTGCAACCGGAACTACCCGATAGGAAAGCGATGCGCAAGAACTACCGCCTGTTCGCCACTCCCTTGTTCTTCTCGGCGGCGCTGGCACTCGCGGCCTGCGGCGGAGGGGGCGGGGGCGGAGGCGGTTCGCTGCCACCGCCCGGGGCGACGCCGACGCCCACGCCGGCACCGGTCACCAGCGCGTCGGGGACCTTGAGCACGTCGACCACCGCGCCGACGACGCTGTCGCTCGGTCCGATCGGCAGCGGTTACAGTTCGACGACCACCGCAGCGGCGGCGAGCCCGGCGACGCAGCTCGCCGACGTTTTCACGCAGTCGGCCCCGGGTGGTCTACCGACCGTACAGAGCATGCGCCGTCGCCCGCAGACCATCGGCGGCGCGCAGATCGCCACGATTACGTTCTGGCAGCTGACCTCGAACACGACCGTCACCTTCCCGACCGCGCCGTCGTTCACGCTGACCTTCCCGTCCGCGTCGCTCGTGCCGCCCGCGTCGGAGTCCTACATCGCGTACTACGATCCGACGCACGCGAGCAACGGCTGGACCTTCCTCGAAGGTCCGGCGACGGCCACCACTTCGACCACGCTGACCTGGACGGCGCCGGCGAACAGTCCGTTTACGTTCACGGCCGGGGCGACGTACACGTTCGTAGCGTTCACGAGCACCACGGCCTTGCCGACGCCGACGCCGACTGCGACACCCACTTCGGCGCCGACCTCGCCGCCCAACAGCACGTCGACCGTAAGCTTCACGGCTTCGGTGAACAATCCGGTTAGCGTGACGTTCGGCACGCTGACCGGCGGCACGACCGCGACCGTGCAGGTTCCGACCGCGTCGGGCAACGGAACGGGCTCGGCGACGCTGAGCTTGTCGCCGCCCGGCGGCGTGCCCGCGGAACCGAACGCGCTGGCGTATCTGACGATCAGCGTCAACCAGAGCTTGAGCTTCACCCAGTCGCCGGCAGTCTCGCTGACGACGCCGACCAAGGGTGCGCCGTACGTGTACGTCGCCGGGTACAGTCCGCAGCTGACGAGCTGGGTGCTCGTCGCCGGGCCGGGCACGCTGGTCGGCGGCAAGTACGTCGTCAACCCGATCGACGAGAACTATCAAGTCAATCCGGGGAGCGCGACGACGTTCGCGATCTTCTCGTCGACGACGCTGCAGAACGTGAACCCGCCCAGCTCACCGAGCGGTGACTCGTGCAGCTCGCTGTCGTCGCGCCGCAGCGGTCCGGGCTACCGGCTCGCGCCGCGAGCGACGTCGTCGGTTGTTCCCAACCGCCTGTACGTGTCGTACCGCGGCGGCGCGTCGGCCGACAGCCTCGCGCGTGCGGTCGGAGCGATTCGATCGGTCAACCTGACCGCGACCAAAGGGCTGTCGCACACGATCGTGACGCTCGCACCCGGGACGAACCGCGACCATGCGGCGGCGACGCTGCGCGCGCAGAGCGGCGTCGCGAGCGTCTCGGTGCTGCACACCCGTTCGCTGCTCGCCGATGGCGAAGCCAACGACCCGCTGCTCGACAACGTCGACCAATGGTACCTGTACCGCACCAACGTCGACTCGGGCGCGTGGAACCTCACCCACGGCGTCACCGGCGTCACGGTCGCGGTGATCGACACCGGGATCGACCTCACCAACGCGGACTTCGCATCGACGAAGCTGCAGTTCTCGGAGTCGATCGTCGGCGGGATGGTCACGACCTCGGCACAAGACACGCAAGGCCACGGCTCCAACACCGCCGGCTTAGCGGCGGCCGCGACCAACAACGACTACGGCTATGCGGGCGTCGGCTGGAACGTCGGCCTGCTCGACTACAAGATCTTCCCCGACTCGGACGCCTTCAGCGACTGCCAAGGCGCCGACACCGGTGACGAAGCGCAGGCGGTCGACGACGCCGTCAACCGCAACGTCTCGGTGATCAGCCTGAGCCTCGGCTCGCCGAACTCGTCGGGTGCCGACCCGGCCGAGGAGGACGCGATCGAGAACGCGATCGCGCACAACGTCACCGTCGTTGCGGCCAACGGCAACGAGTTCGACAACAGCGGCGACGGGACGCTGCCCGACTACCCGGCGGCGTATCCGGGCGTGATCGCGGTCGGTGCGTCGGCCGTGTTCGACTCGACGCCGAACGACTACGCCGCCATTACGAGCGAGACGGTCGCATCGTACTCGAACTCGAGTCCGACCCTGCTCGCGCCGGGCGGCGACGCGTCGAGCGACGAGGATCAAGACATCCTCCACTGGATCGAGGGGTACTCGACCACGACGGCGGGCTATCCGCCCGACCGCTGCACCGAGGACAACGGCGTCTGTGCCGTGCTGTTCAACGGCACATCGCAGGCGACACCTCAGGTCGCCGGGACCGTCGGGCTGATGGAGTCGTATCACGGCGGAGCGCGCTCGCTCACGCCGGCTCAAGTCAAGACGATCCTGACCGCCAACACCGACGTGTTGCCGAATCTGTCGACGACGCGCCAAGGCGCCGGCCGGCTCGACGCCGCCAAAGCCGTCGCCGCATCCCATCCGTAGAGGTGCTCTGATCCGATGAAGTTGCGCTGGATTCTCGTCCCGCTCGTCGCCTGCTCCGTGCTCGCCGTAGCGGCGTGCGGTGGCGGCGGCAGCTCCGGGCCGGCGCCGCAGCCGGTCGTGACGCCGTCCCCGACACCCAATCCGTCCAATTGTTCGACGTCGAGCTCCGCGCGCAGCGCCGCCGGACTCGGCCGGCTCGCACCGCGCACCAGCGGTGGTATCTCGAACCGGCTATTCGTGACCTACCGCGCGTCGGCGCCTGCGACGGCCGTGCAGTCGCTCGAGCGCGGCGCGAACGTCGTGCGCGCGGTGAGCATCGCCGGCAAGGCCGGGTCACTCTACCGGATCGTGACGCTTCCGGCCGGGGCGAACGCGAACGCGGTCGCGGCGTCGCTGCGCAGCAACCCGAACGTCGTCTCCGCCGTGCCGACGCATCAGCGGACCGTGACTGCCGATTCGGTCGCAAACGATCCGTATCTCGACAACGTCGACCAATGGTACCTCTACAAGACGAACGTGGATCCCGGCGCGTGGTCACACACGCACGGACGGTCCGGCGTCTCGGTCGCGGTGATCGACACCGGCGTCGACGAGACCAACACCGACTTCGTCTTCGACGTCAAAGAGAGCATCGTCGGCGGGATCAAGACGACCGGGGCCGGCTCGGTTCAGGACACCAACGGTCACGGCACGAATACCTCGGGCCTCGCGACTGCACAGACCAACAACGGCTACGGGTTCGCCGGCGTCGGGTACTCGACGCACCTGCAGGCGTACAAGATCTTCCCGGACGCGACGGCGACCAGCGATTGCCAGACCGCCGACACCGGCGATGAGGCGGAAGCGATCGATGACGCCGTCGCCAACGGCGCGTCGGTGATCAGCCTGAGTCTGGGCTCCCCGCAGAGCGACGGCAGCGACCCGGCCGAGGAGACCGCGGTCGAGAATGCGATCTCCCACAACGTCACCGTCGTTGCCGCGGCCGGCAACGAGTACCCGGCCTCGAATGGCGACCAGGTCGACTATCCGGCCGCGTACCCGGGCGTGATCGCGGCCGGCGCCTCGGCACTGGTCGACGTGGTCCCGAATTCGTACTCGGCGATTCAGACCGAGACCGTCGCATCGTATTCGAACTCCGGCGCGACGCTAGTCGCGCCGGGCGGCGATGCGAGCAGCGACAACGACTCGGACATCCTGCACTGGATCGAGGGCTACTCGACCACGACGGCAGCCTATCCGCCCGACAGGTGCAGCGACACCGGCGGCGTCTGTCGCGTGCTGTTCAACGGAACCTCACAAGCGACGCCTCAGGTCGCCGCGACGGTCGCGCTGATGGAGGCCTACCACGGCGGTGCGCGCTCGCTGACGCCGGCCCAGGTCAAGCAGATCCTGACCTCGACGACCGACGCGATTCCGAACGCGTCGGCGGCGCGGCAAGGCGCCGGCCGGCTCGACGTCGCCAACGCGGTCGCCGCCGCGCACCCGTAATCGTGCGCTGACGCTACGGCCGCCTAGCGGCGGCCGTAGCCGATCGCGTCGAGGCTGCGCTGGGTGACGAGGCCGTCGGCGAACGTCGGCACGCCCGGCGTTCCCAAGTCGATCATCTCGGCGAACGCGTCGAGCAGCGGCATGAAGAACGGCAAGTTCGGGTGGACGTTGGCGTGCTTCGCGTGCGGTGACGCGGCGATCTCGAGCTCGTCCTGCTCATCGTCGGCGATCGCGTAGACGCGCAGGTCGCCGAGGAAGCCGCCGTTGGCGACCGCGCTGCGCGTCTCCCCGTGGACCGCAACCGTCGTCGACTCGACGACGGTCGTCGAGTCGGTGCTGACGCGCGCGACCAGACCATCGCCGTAGTCGCAGTAGGCGAACGCGCCGTCGGCGACGGTGCTTTCGAACTCGCCCTGCGCGTCGGTGCGGCGCGGGTTGGCGGTCCGCAGCAGACCGTGCGTCGCGCGCGGGGCGCGCCCGGCCAAGTGATTCGCCAGATCGAAGAAGTGCGGCATGACCGCGTTGGCGACGCCGCCGCCCTTGTCGGCCGAGAACCACCAGCCTCGCGCGCGGCCGGTCGCCGCGGCGCGCAGCTCGCGGCTGAGCCGCGCGACCTCGATCTCGCGCAGCGCGCCGACGTGGCCGTTGTCGATCAGCTCCCGCAGCGCGCGCACCGCCGGGACGTAGCGAAACTCGAACGACATCGCGCAGGCCGTGCCGGCGCGCTCGGCGGCGGTCTGCATCTCTTCGGCCTGCGCGAGATCGAGCGCGAACGGCTTCTCGCACAGCACGTGCTTGCCGGCGGCCAGCGCCGCCATGACCGACGGGTGGTGGTCGAACGGCGGCGAGGCGACCGAGACGACGTCCAGCTCGACGCCGGCCAGCATCTCGCCGGCGGAACGGAACGCGTGGGGAATCTTGCGCTCGCGCGCCACTCGGTCCGCGTTCGTCGGCGAGGCGATCGCGACGACCTCGAAGCGCGGGTGCAGCGCGTACGCCGGCGCGTGCACCGTGCCGCCGAACCCCGACCCGACGATACCGACCCGCAACATGCTCATCAGGAACCCTCCATTTCGCGAATCGTTTGCTCGAGCAGCGCGAGCGCGCGGTCGAGCTGCGCGTCCTCGATCGTCAGCGGCGGCGCGATCGTGACCGACGTTCCGGTCGGGCCGGACTGCAGCAGGACGAGCCCGCGTGCGAGCGCGCGCACGACGATCCGGTTCGCCAGCGCACCGTCCGCGAGCTCGAGCGCCCACAGGAAGCCGAGCCCGCGCACTTCGCGCACGCCGGCGCGTGCCCCCAACAGGCGCAGCCGGGCGCCGAGCGCACCGGCGCGCGCGCGAACGGAACCGACGACGTCGAGGCGTGTCATCTCGTCGAGGTTCGCCAGCGCCGCCGCGCAGGCCAGCGGATTGCCCAAGAACGTCGACGTGTGCAGCGCTTCGCCCGCGCTGACCGGCCAGGCGTCCATCACGCGCGGCGTTCCGATCGTCGCGGCCAGCGGGACGCCGCCGGCGAGCGCCTTGCCGACGCACAGCAGGTCGGGGACGACGCCGTCGTGCTGGCAGGCGAACGTCGCGCCGGTGCGGCCGAAGCCGGTGTAGATCTCGTCGACGATCAGGATCAGTCCACGCTCGTCGCACAGCGCGCGCAACCCGCGCAGAAAGCCGGCCGGCGGGACGATCACGCCGCCGCGGCCCTGGATCGGCTCGACGACGATCGCGCCGATCTGCGGATCGCGCACGAGCGCGGCGCGCGCCGCCGACTGCGCGGTCTCGGCGTCGTCACTCGCGCCCGGGTACGGCAGCAGCGTCGCGTGCGACGAAACGAGCGCGGCGAACGGGTCGCGAAACTTCTCGATCCCGCCGACCTCGAGCGCGCCCAGCGACAGGCCGTGATACGCGCCGCGGTAAGCGATCGCGTGCGGCTTGCCCGTCGCGAGCAGCGCGGTCTCGAGTGCGAACTCGATCGCTTCGGCGCCCGACGTCGCCAAATACGTCTTGCTCAGCTCGCCCGGCGCGAGCGCGGCGAGCCGGGCCAGCAGCCGCGTGCGCACTTCGGTCGGATGAACGTCGCCCATCCCGTGGATCAGACGTCCCGTCTGCTCGGCGATCGCGGCGGCGACGCGCGGGTTGGTGTGGCCGGTCGCAGCGACCCCGAACGCGGACGTCAGGTCGAGGTACCGGTTGCCGTCGACGTCGGTGACCAGCGCGCCGGCGGCGCGTTCCCAGAAGACCGGGTAGTCGGCGCCGAGGTAGGTCACGCCCGGCGCTTCGTAGCGCGCCAGCTCGGCGGCGAGCGCGCGCGAGCGCGGTCCCGGGATCGCGGTGACGATCGCTTCGAGCTCGCTCATGCGCCGTCGATCCAGCGCACGAAGTCGGCGATCCGCGGCGACCCGCCATGGTGGCTCGCCGCCGGTGGGGACTGCAGTTCCCCGAACGCCGCGACGCGAACCGCGCCGATCCGCGCCGCCAGCGCGATCGCAGCGGCGTCCACTTCGGCGACGCCCAGCGCCTGCACCGGCAACCGATGGCGTTCCGCGTACGCGGCCAGCGCGTCGTCGTCGCCGCCGTAGACGGGGAGCACGCGCGGCAGCAGCGGCGGAACCTCATCGAGCGGCGGGTCGAGCACCAACGCCGCATCGGCGGCCCGCAACAGCGCGCCGCTGCCGTTCGCAGCGCGGAACGCGGCCGCGTTGCGATACGCCGCGGCGCGCGCGACGACGGCCGGCTCGCGTTGGCCGCCGGGAAACTCGAGCGCGATCCGCTCGCACGCGACGCGCAGCTGCGCGGCGACGCGCGCGAGCTCGGGACCATGCGCGTCGACGAACAGCGCGTGCAGCGACAAACAGCCTTCGCCGTCGTAGAGCAGCGCATCGCGGACGATCGCGTCGGCGCGCGCGTCGTCGAGCGCCGCGGCCTGCGCGCCGGTCAGCCGGCCGACGCTCGTGCGCCGTCCGAACGCCACGAACCGCGTCTCGGAGCCGCAGCGCGCGCGGATCGCGCGCAGCGCGTCGTCGCCGCCGAACGCGACGACGACGTCCGCGCGCGCGAACAGCTCGTCTTCGCGCGGATCGGCGCCGCCGCTCCACGAGTCCGCGCGCGTGGAGCGCGCGAACGCCGGATGCTCCTCGGCCAGCGTCGCGAAGAATGCGGCGACCAGCGCGTCGCTGCGGTCTTTGACGGTGACGTCGCATTTGGCGCACAGCGCGAAGACGGCCGGGATCAGCGCGACGCCGATCGTCGACTCGCTCGAGACCACCGCGACGCGTTCCGCGCCGCGCGCCCATGCCGGCGGCAGCCCCGCTCGCTCGACCGGACCGTCGAGCGCGGTCAGCGTGCCGAGCTCGCCCGCGATCGCGCGTTCGATTGCGTCGGCCCGGAGGGCGCCGAACAGCCGGTCGAGCGCAAACTCGACGACCGGCGTGCTGTAGCCGAGCCGGCGCTCGATCTCGGCCGTGACGCGAACGCGAACCGGAAAGTCGGCGTCGGTCCAGCGCAGCGCGGCGTCGGCGACGTGCGCCACGATGCGCTGCGCCGGCAGCGCGCGCAACGCATCAGCCACGGCGCGCGAGCAGCGCCTCGGCGTCCAGCGAGCAGCCGCGCAGTTCCGCACCCTGCTCGCGGCCCAGCAGCACGAGAGCTCGTTCCGACGACATCGAAGGGCCGAGGTCGACGAACGCGCCGAGGTCTTCGGTCTCGACCGCGATCGCCGAGCCGCGATTGGCGAGGTCGACGTGCCGGATCGCGCCGACGACGCCGGCCGGAAGCGGCCGCCCCTCGCCGTCCACGACGATCGGGCGCAGCCACGGCGGCGCCAGCTTACGCCGCGGTTCGATCTGCGCGCGGCCGGCCGGATCGTCGTAGTACTGCGAGGACAGCTCGGTCATGCCGTACTCGGCCACGATCGCCGACACCGGGACGCCGAGCCGCTGCGACGCGTCGCGGTACAGCTCGGCGCGCGCGACGACGCGCGTGCGGCCCTTGAACCCGCCGGTCTCCATGATGCGCGAACCGTCCGGCAGCACGAGCGCCAGGCTGCGTTCGGCCAGCGCGTCGAGCAGCGCCACGAGCGCGAACGCGGTCGTCGCGACGCACACCGCGGCGCGGTCGGCTCGAGCGCGCGCGACCGCCGCGACGAACCCGTCGACGTCGAGCGCGTCGCCGTGCAGAAACCAGCCGTCGCCACCGTCGCCGCGCTCGCGCGCGACGGTGCCGAGCATGAACCCGAGCGAGCTGTGCGGCCGCTCGCGCGGATCGGGGACGAGGTTGAGGTAGCGCAGTCGCGCGCCGTCGCCGAGCACCATGCGGTCGAACGAGGCCAGCAGCGCGGCCTCGTAGAGCCGGGTCGTGTCGAGCTCGTGGCGACCGCTGCGACCGCGCGACGTGCCGCTGGTCTCGAACCACGCGACGGTGCGCGCGGGCGGGAACGTCGCCAGCCGCGCTTCCTTGAACGCGGCCGCCGGGACGGCGGGGATGTCTTCGATCCGGTCCGGCAGCCGGGCGAGGTCGACGCCGCGGGCGCGAGCGAACGCCGCGTACGGCGCGTTCGCGCTCAGCTGATGCGCGAGCAGGTCGCGCGCCAGCGCGTCGAACGACGCATCGTCGAGCGCATAAGCGGCGATCGCCTCGAGGATGCGGGCGTCCAGCGCGGCGGCGCCGGCCACGTCGGGAACCTGGTCAGTGCGACGGCGGAGGAAGACCGCGGCCGCCGCCTACGTCGTTGAAGCGTTCCTTCTTGCGGTGCGACGCGGTGAACGGCGTGCCTTTGTCGCCGGGCGTGCTGCCGGTGAGCAGACCGACCATGTCCGAGAAGTTCTCGGCGTAGCCCGCCAGCGTCCAGGTCGTCTTCTTGACGTCGGTCGCGGTGAGCTTGAACAGCCGGCCGTCGAACGTCCCGGTGAACGGAACCTTCTCGTTGTTGTTGCGGACCCAGGTGCCGCTGAGGTCGTCGCCGTGCTGGGTGACGAGCAAGTGCGAGTAGACCGTCTTGTAGCCGTTGGTCAGCGGTTGCAGCTGCACTTCCCAGACCCCGTCCATGGTCGAGAACTGCGGCGGCTCGGGCGTGTCGCTGGGGCTCGGCTGCGGCGACGCGGCCGGCCGGCGGCCGCGCCTGCCCGGTGCCGGGCTGGCACTCGGCCCAGGGGTGCCGACCGTCAGCGGCGGAGCGGTCGCCGGGCTGGGGGTCCCGATGAGCGTCCCAGGCGTTGCCGCGTTGCCGTTGGCCGGGGGGACCGGCGGCGGCGTGACCTGCATCGAGGGTCCGGTCTGCGCGACGGCGGTACCGCCGACGGCGGCCACCGCGATCGCCGCGAGCGCGAGCTGACGAAACTTCAAACGGACCTCTCCTGGGCGGGTGCGGAACGGCTCTGTGTTCGGAAACGGCCGCCGCGATCATCCCGGGCGGCGGCTTTACCGAAACCTGACCCGTCACTGCTCCGAAATGTCGGAACTCGTTCCTCCGCGGGCAGGCGCCGGCACCCGCGACCGCGATGTAACGGTCGGCGCACCAGCCCCGGTTCCGGCCGAGGTCACTTTTTGGGTGTTTGCTGATCTCCACGAGGTACCGGCGTTTGAAGATACGACACGTCGCGGCGCTCGCTATCACCGCGCTCGCAGCGTCAGGCTGCGGCGGCGGGGGTAGCGGCAGCGGCCCATACATCAATACCGGCTCTCCGGCCCCGACCCAAGCGACGCAGAGCGCGTCGGTCGGAACGGCCGGCGGCTCGGTCACCGTCACGCTCGGTTCGCAATCGGTCACGGTGACGGTTCCCAGCGGCGCGCTCAGCGGCTCTGGGACGCTCAGCATCACGCTGTTCGCGCCGTCGGCCGCCCCCACCGCGCTGTCGAAGCTGCGCAAGACGAAGACCATCGCGAGCGACGCGACGCTGCTCGACGAGTTCACCGTCACGCTGACCGGCGCGAACTTGATCAAGCCGCTGGCGGCCTCGTTCACGATCGCTGCGCCCGCGTCGGGCGACATCTTCCGGCTCGCCGGCAACGACACCAAGTTCGACGACGTCGACACCGTGACGTGGGCAAACGGAACCGCCACGACCGATCAGAACGTCGCCTACCCACGGATGTCGCTGGCCGCCGGCACGACCTACGCGCTCTATATGGAGCCACAGGCCGAAGCGACCGGCGCGCCGATTCCGGCGATCACGGTGACCTCGAATACGACGAATCCGATCGCGATGCTGTCGACGGCGACGTTCACCGGCCACGAGACCGATCCGAACAACGGCTTCCCGTACCTCGATCCGAATTTCACGTACGCGCTCTCCAACGCGTCGCTCGGGACGATCGCCGCGTCGACCGGCGTGCTGACGACCGGGCCCGTCGACGGCGCCGGTAACGTCACCGCAACGGATACGACCGCCGGACGCGGCAATCCGAAGGGCTCGGACGCGATCACCGTCAGCTCCGAGCGCCCCGGCAACGCCGGTGACGCGTTCACCTACAGCGGCACGCTGAGCACGACGACGCAGCTGACCAACTCCAACATCACGACCCAGCCGCAGACCAGCAACGCGACGGTCGCGCTCAACGCGACCGTCCCGAGCTTCACGCCCGCAACGGGCGGCGGCAGCAACGAGGTGGACTCGACCGAGGTCGACACCTACGCGCTCCAGACGGTCACCACCAAGACGGTGAGCAACTATCAGTACGCGACGACAGGACCGACCGCGACGCTCTCGATCACCAAGAGCGCCGCGACCGACTCCGACGGTGCGTCGTCGACCAACACGTACGGAACCGGCAACGGTCTGCTCGACGTGCTGCCGGAGACGGCCGGCGCGTTCGGTCCGAACAATGCCGCGCTGACGAACGTCACGGCTGACCCGGCCGGTTACGGCGGTCAGCGCGTCACCACCGCCGGCGGCTCGTACTCGGAGCAAGACAACGATCCGCTCGGCGACGTTCAGACGATCACGGTCGGTCCGGACTTCTCGGCGGTGTACGACGCCAGACAGTACAGCGGCTACGCGTTCATCATCGGCGCGCCGACCGGAAACCCGGCGACCATCACCCTTACCATCTACCGCGGTTCGACCGTCGCCGGCACGCTGACCGTGCCGTCGTGGATCCCGTCGACGCTCACCACGCCGTCGATGGAGACCGACGTCGACGCCGCCTCGGTGACGTATCCGGCGGCCTGCAACGTGCCGGCCAAGTACGGCACCAGCGGCAACCGGATCGTCCAGACGATCGACCGCGCCGACCCGGCCTACGGCAACCTCGAGCACGAGACGACGACGACGTACACCGCGCCGTCGGTCGGTCCGGTCTGCGTTCAGCTGAGCGACAACGTCGGCACGTTCTACGACTACACCTTGCAGAACGGCTACGTCGTGTACGTCAGCGGAAACGCGCAGCCGGTCCAAGTCACCACGATGAGCGAAACGCTGACGCTGCAGTCGGCGACGACCGAGAGCGGGAGCACGACCTCGTCGCTCAAGCGCGGCACGTCGTCGGTGCGTGGCAGCGTGTTCACGCCGTCGGCGCTGGCGCCGGTCGCGTTCGCCCGCGCGCGCTTCGAGCAGCACGTCAGGCAGCAGCTCGCCGCGCAGCGCAAGGTTACGTTCAACAAGAGCTTCCTGAGCCAGGGGGTCAAGTCGCTGTGAAAACGGTACGCATCCTCGCCGCGGTCGGCGCCGCGGCACTCCTCTCCGCGTGCGGTGGCGGCGGCGGCAGCAGCGCTCGGCCCGTCCCGCTGGCGCCGTCCAATCCAACCACCGGCGGCACGTCGTCGACGCAGTCGACGACGTTCAAGTACACGCAAGGCGGGCTCAAGGGCGCGAGCGTGACCGGACCGGCCCAGCTCGGCTCGGTCAAGGTCGACGTCCAGATGCAGCTCAAGAACCCGACCGGGCTGCAGCAGTACGCCAAGAACGTCTCCGATCCGACCAGCGGCCTCTACCGGCGCTTCCTCACTCCCGACCAGATCGCGACGCAGTTCGGCGCGAACACGACCGACTGGAACGCGGCGATCGCGTACTTCACCAGCCAAGGCCTCTCGGTCACGGGTTGGAAGCAGCAGACGGCGCTGCGCGTCGTCGGGCCGCAAGCGGCGATGGAGAAGGCCTTCGGCACGAAGTTCGTCTGGTACAAGGGACCGACGGGCAACATCCTCGGACCGTCGGGGACGCCGCACTTCTCGACGCCGCTGGCCGTGCACTCGGTCAGCCAGATCGTCTACAACCCCGCTTGGACGAAGCGCAACGAGATGGCGGTCCCGCCGCACGGCGTTCCGCCGCCGTTCGACTTCGGCATCCCGTCACAACAGATCGCCGACGCGTTCGATTACGCCGGCGCGTACGCGTCCGGTTTCACCGGGACGGGGATCACCATCGGGGTCGTCGGCACGGGTCCGATCTCGAAAGACGACTATGCGGCGTACAAGCAATACCTTAACTCAGGCTGGCTCGACGCCGGCGGTACGTTCCACGCGACCACCAACACGATCACGCAGGTGAACGTGCAGCCGGCTGCCGGCGTCAACGGCGGAACGCCGGCGACGCCGCCGCCGGTGACGGGTCCGTGCAGCGGCTCGCTCCCGTCCTGCAACCCCGAGGACGAGGAAGCGCAGATCGATAGCCAGCAAACCGCGTCGCTTGCACCGACGTCGAATGTCCTGTTCTACCTCGGCTACGTTCCGGCCGAGACCTTCGGCACCGGGACCAACTACGGCCCGATGGAGGGCATCGGGGAGGTCAACGACGAGGTTCAACAGGCGATCAACGACGACAACGCCGACGTGCTGTCGATCAGCTACGGCATCGCCGAGGAGTACAGCGACTACACGCAGGCCGACGGCGTGACGTACGATCCCAACGGGCTCGAGCCGACGCAGTTCGCGATGCTCGCGACCGAAGGCGTCGCGGTCTTCGTGTCGTCGGGCGACGCGGGTGCCGAAGGCTGCTCGCGGCCGTACTACGGCGTCGCACCGGGCGTTGCCGGACCCGACCAGCCGTGCGTGAGCGCGCCGGCGGTCGACCAGAACGTCACCAGCGTCGGCGGGATCACCGCCCCGATCGATGAGGCCGGCAAGCAGATCGGCCCGTACACGACGTGGGGGGTCCAGACCAGCCACGGCTTCGGCGCGACCGGCGGCGGGCTGTCGGTCACGGTTCCGATCCCGTCCTGGCAGACGGGCCCCGGCGTCACGGGCAGCAAGCGCAACCAGCCCGATATGTCGCTCGACGCCGATCCCGACACCGGGGTCGCGGTCGCGGTCAACATCGACTTCGGCGGCGGCTTCGGCGGCGCCGGGGGAACCAGCGTCGCGGCGCCTGAGGCGGCGGCGATGTGGGCGCTGGTGCTCGATGCGTGCCGGCAGACGGCGGCGTGTACCGCCAAGGGATCTGGTCCACACCCGTACCGGCTCGGGAACGCCGCGCCGTACATGTACCAGATCTACAACAGCGCGGCGCTCTATCCGGCGACCTTCCTCGACGTGGTCGACGGCAACAACGGCGTCACGCCGTGCGCGATCAACCCGGGCCAGGTCGGACCGTGCCCCAACCCGTCGCCGACGCCGGGGCCGGGCTTCAACGCCGGCAAGGGCTACGACCTGACGACCGGGATCGGAGTCCCCTTCGCCCGCCACCTGATCCACTCGGTGGTCGGCGTATAGGACCGAGCGAGCGCTCCGTTTGACAGCGGCAACAGGAGCCGGCAGACTGCGGTCGCCGGCTCCTCTTGCGCCCGGTGCTAAAATATGGAGGCTGTGAAGACCAAGGGTCACCCCAAATGGTATCCGGACGCGCAGGTCAGCTGTGCGTGCGGCGCCACGTTTACCACCGGATCGACGTCGCCGACCATCCAAGTCGAAGTCTGTTCCACCTGCCATCCGCTCTGGACCGGGCAGCAGAAGTTCCTCGACACCGCGGGGCGCGTCGAGAAGTTCAACCAGCGCGCTGCGATGGCGGACAAGAAGAAGGCCGAAGCCGCCGCGCGCAAGTCGCGCAAAGCCGCCGACCAGGCTGCGGAGGCCGGTCCCGCCGCGGTTTAGCGCGGCCGTCATCGTTCACCGAAGCGCGCCGTACGCCGGCGCGCTTCTTGCTTCCCTGATGCTGCATATCGACCGACTCGAGACGCTCTCGAACCGCTTCGACGAGATCGACGCCGCGCTCGCTGATCCGAGCGGCGGCTTCGATCAAGCGCGCTTCACCGCGCTGATGCGCGAGCGCGCCGCGATCGAGCCGACCGTCGCGTCCTACCGCCGCTACCGCGACGTCGTGCGCGCGACGGCCGACAACGACGCGCTGCGGGCCGACAAGAGCGAACCCGAGCTGGCCGCGCTGGCCGACGAAGAGGCGGTCGGGCTGCGCGCGCAGTTGGCCGCGCTCGAAGCCGAGCTGCAGGAGCTGATGCTGCCGCGCGATCCCGACGACGACAAGGACATCTTCGTCGAGATTCGGGCCGGCGCAGGCGGCGACGAAGCGGGGATCTTCGCCGGCGACCTGCTGCGCATGTACACGCGCTTCGCCGAGTCGCGCAAGATGCGCGTCGAGCTGCTCGGCGAGAGCGAGAACGAGGCCGGCGGCTACAAGGAAGTCGTCGTTGCCGTCAAGGGCGGCGAGCCGTACCGCTGGTTCAAGTACGAGTCCGGCGTGCATCGCGTGCAGCGCGTCCCCGCGACCGAGGCCGCCGGGCGCATCCACACCTCGACCGCGACCGTCGCGGTGCTCCCCGAAGTGGCGGACGACGGCGAGATCGAGATTCGCTCGACCGATCTCGAGATCGACACCTTCAAGTCGTCGGGTGCGGGCGGTCAGCACGTCAACAAGACCGAGTCCGCGATCCGGATCACCCACAAGCCGACCGGGATCGTCGTCGCCTGCAGCGAGGAGCGCTCGCAGCTGCAGAACCGCGCCCGCGCGATGGACATGCTGCGCGCCCAGCTCGCCGCAAACCAGCGCCGCGAGCGCGACGAAGCCGAAGGCGCGCTGCGCCGCAGCCAAGTCGGCACCGGCGACCGCAGCGAGAAGATCCGCACCTACAACTATCCGCAAGACCGGATCACCGACCACCGGATCAACCAGAACTTCCAGAACATCCGCGTCATCCTCGACGGCGACATGGAAAAGCTGATCGTCGAGCTCCAAAAGGACGAGAAAGCGCGCCTCCTCGCCGGCGAGACCTCGGCAGCGTAAGTGAGGATGCGGCGCTGACGATCGGCGAGGCGCTGCGCGACGCGGCGGTGCGGCTGGAGCCGATCGGCGGCACGGGGCGGCTCGACGCGGTGTTCCTGCTCGCGCACGCCGGCGGCGTCAGGCGCGAGGAGATGATCGCGCATCGCGAGCGCGAGCTGACACCGGAAGCCGCCGAACGTTTCGCCGCGCTGGTGACGCGCCGCGAGCGCGGCGAGCCGCTCGCGTACGTCACCGGCGAGGCCGGATTCTACGGGCGCATGTTCGCGGTCGACGCGCGCGTGCTCGTGCCCCGGCCCGAGACCGAGCTGGCGATCGAGTGGGCGGTGCGGCATCTGCGCGCGATCGGTCGCGAGGCGGGCGGCGCGGCAGACGTGGGCACCGGCAGCGGCGCGATCGCGGTGACGCTGGCCGGCGAGCTGCCGGCGCTCAACGTCTACGCGAGCGAAGCGTCGCAGGACGCGCTGGCGGTCGCGCGCGGGAACGCGGCGCGCAACGACGTGTTCCAGCACGTCACCTTCCTGCACGGCGATCTCGCGGTGCCGCTGCTGCCGTACGCGCCGTTCGACTGCGTCGTCGCGAACCTACCGTACGTCCCGAGCGGCGAGTGCGCGGCCGCGCCCGATCCGGTCGCGTTCGAACCGCTTGCGGCGCGGGACGGCGGTGTTGACGGTCTCGCGCTGTATCGTCGACTGCTTCCCGCCCTCGAGCGGCTGGTCGCGCCGCGCGGGATCGCGATCCTCGAAGCCGCGCCGGCGAACGCGCGCCGGCTCGAAGCGCTGGTCCGGGACGCGCTCCCGACCGCCGGCGTCGAGACGGTCCGCGACTACGCCGACCTCGATCGCTTCGTCGTCGCCGTCATCCCGCCGGACTAGGCCGCCGGCGCGCGGCGCTTACGAGGCTTTGGCTTCGGTCAGGTGCTGAGGGTCGAGCATCCCGGCGCCGAGCCGCCGCATGACCAGCTGTTCTTCCTGGTCGTCGACGAAGTCGTGCTGCGGCCGCCCGAGGTAGTAGCCTTGCACCGCGCAGTCGACCGGCGACGAGCGCGTCGCGCCCCGGATCAGCTCGAGCATCGCCTGATCCTCGATCCCTTCGGCGATGATCTGCGCGTGCATCTCGTGCGCGATCGCGATGATCCCGGCCAGCACGCCGCGGCCGCCGGCGCCGGCCAGCGCGCGGACGATGACGTCGCGATCGATCTTGACGAAGTCGACGTGGAGCTTGCTGAGCATCTCGAGCCCGGAGTTGCCCGAACCCGCGTCGTCGAGCGCGAGCATGAAGCCGAGCGAGCGCAGTCGCGCCGCTTCGCGCACGACGACGTCGAGCCGCGCGATCGAGCGTTCGGTGATCTCGAGGACGACGCGCTCGGGCGTCAAGCCGGCGGCCTCGACGGCGTGCACCAGCGTGCTGCCGGGGAGCTCCCCGTGATCGAGCGTCTGCGGTGAGACGTTGAGGAACAGCAGCGCGTCGGACGGGAGCGCCGAGGCGCGCGCCAGGATGGCGTTGCGGCAGACGCGGTCGAGGTCGTGCGCTTTGCCGATCCGCTCGGCGATGTCGAACGCGTCTTGCGGGTTGATCGGATCGGAACCGCCCGGTCGCGACAGCGCTTCGTAGCCGATCACGGTGCGGTGATCGATGCTCCAGATCGGCTGGAAGGCGACGCCGATCGTGCCGTCGGCGATCAAACGGCGCACCTCTTCGACGCGCGCCGGCAAGAAGACCGGATGCTCGTCGCGGATCTCCTCGAACGTCACGACGGTGTTGCGGCCGCGGCGCTTGGCCTCGTACAGCGCGGCGTCGGCCTGCTCGCGCACGACCAGCAGGTCGGGCTCGTCGGCCGACGTGGTCGAAATGCCGATGCTCACGGTGGTGCCGTTCATGCGCGCTTCGACGACGCGGCGGACCTCTTCCATGCGCACCTTCGCGACGTCGGAGCTCATGCCGGCGAACGCCAGCGCGAACTCGTCGCCGCCCAGCCGGTACGGGACCGAAGTGAGGTCGGCGGCGCGCAGGACCTGCGCCAGCGACGACAGCAGCCGGTCGCCGTGCACGTGACCGTTGCGGTCGTTGAGCACCTTGAGCTCGTCGACGTCGATGAGCGCGATCGTCACCACGGTGCCGCTCGCGGCGGCCTCGGCGATGCTGCGGCTGAGGTCTTCCTGGTAGGCGCGGTGGTTCCCGAGCCCGGTGAGGTAGTCGGTCAGCGATGCCTTCTTGAACCGGTTGAGCTCGGCGTTCATCGCGTCGTTCACGATCTTGCGGTAGTGGCGCAGGATCAGCATGACGATCACCAGCAGGACGATCGCGACCACCGAGACGCCGATGGTGAAGCCGAGGATCGTGTCCTCGACTTCCTGCAGCACGCCGAGCGCACCGTCAGCACGCTCGATCGAGGCGGTGGTCAGCGTGCCGACCTGCGACCGCAGCGACACGTACGACGGCGCGGCCTCACGGGCGTCGATCGACGCGGCCCGGTGCGCGTCTTGTGCGTCGAGGGCGGCGAACAGCCGCTCGGCGGCGGCCGAGTGACGCGCGGCGGCTTCGAGCGCGCCGGTCGTCTGTGCGGTCGGCGCGGCGCGATGCAGATCATCGGTCAGCTGGCGCTCGGCGCCGGTATGGGCGATGCGGACCGCCGCGCTCGGCGCGAGCTGGTACTGCCGCTCGAGCGACTCCTCGGTCGCCACCTGGAAGCGGGCATCGGAAAACAGCCGGCTCTCGCGAATTGCGACCGACGCGACGAGTGCCGTTTCCTTGGCCATGAAGCCGGCCACGATCGCGAACGCGACCGTCGCGATCAAGATGCTGACGAGGCCGACGTAGGCGATCTGGCTGATCCGGTGCGTGCGTTCCAGGGTGCTCCTCCCACGAGCACTATCGGCGATACCGGTAACGGTCGAGGGTCGCCGAGCCCCCGCCACGCGTTAAGAGTCGGAAAGGCTTGCCTACCCGCTCCCCGGCGTCGCCGAGCGCCGGCCCCGGCGGGTCCGGCCGTCCGTCCCGGAGAAGCGAAGCATCCCCTCATATGGCCAAGTTCATCTTCTTTACCGGCGGGGTCGTCAGTTCGCTTGGAAAGGGGATAACGGCCGCATCGCTCGGCCGGCTGCTCAAGAGCCGCGGGGTGTCGGTCTCGATCCAAAAGCTGGATCCGTACATCAACGTCGATGCCGGGACGATGAACCCGTACCAGCACGGTGAGGTCTTCGTCACCGAGGACGGCGCCGAGACCGACCTCGACCTCGGCCACTACGAGCGCTTCATCG
>OBLV0100000050.1_pt1 | contig 62924 bp, 54 predicted proteins | sample 1520071 | NCBI WGS metagenome assembly OBLV01 (sample SAMEA3888446, study PRJEB22518) | metagenome | reverse complement strand
GACCTGGGGCGGTTGGAGGAGGCTGAGGCTGAACACCGCGCGGTCTTCGGCATCCACGCCCGGATTCTCGGCGCCGAGCACCCCAACACCCTCACCAGCCGCAACAACCTCGCGCTCGTGCTCGCCGACCTGGGGCGGTTGGAGGAGGCTGAGGCTGAACACCGCGCGGTCTTCGGCATCCGCGCCCGGATTCTCGGCGCCGAGCACCCCAACACCCTCACCAGCCGCAACAACCTCGCGCTCGTGCTCGCCCGCCTGGGGCGGTTGGAGGAGGCTGAGGCTGAACACCGCGCGGTCTTCGGCATCCGTGCCCGGATTCTCGGCGCCGAGCACCCCGACACCCTCACCAGCCGCAACAACCTCGCGGGCGTGCTCGCCCGTCTGGGGCTGTTGGAGGATTGATCTAATGCGGTGAGAAGTTTCCCTTCTCGGGTCGAGAGCGGCCTTCGGCCGCCGCCGCTCGCCGGGCCGGTCCGGTCCTCGCTGCGCTGCGGGCGGCCGGCCCGGCGGCGGCACAACGAAAGGCCCGGCAACCCGAGGAGCAAAGTCCCTAGGTCGCCGGGCCACCTGCCCGGCCGAGTCGTCGCGGTCGGGTCCGGGCCGGCCCTCTCCGCCACCGATTCTGACCACGGTCGTCCGGTGTCGGTCAAGGCCGCTGCGCGTCCCTACGGGATCGCACTGCGTGCGAGCCTTGACCGACATCGGCCACCCGCAGAACCGGCAGCTATGAGGGCAGTCCCTCGGAATGATCATCCGGCGAGCTAGTTGACAGTGGAGTGATCAACGCGAGGTACACATGCTCGGCCGTGGTCGCCTGACTGCATGCGGCAGCCAGCAGTGCGTAGGCCAACTCCTCTCCGCCGTGCTCTTCGGACAACCACCACGCTGCAGCGTCCACCACTGCCAGCCGTTGCAACGCCGACAGTTGACTCTCCCGCTCACCCAGTGCCGCTACCGCCGCCAACCGGTGAGTACTGGGCACCGACCGCGCGCCACGCGATGTCCGTAGCACCTGCTCGGTATCGCCCAAGGCCACCGCCGCTGCCGCCAGCATCCTCGACAGCTCCAGCTCGTCCGGGCCCGGCCGGCCGTCCCGGCTGAACAGCCGCGAGACCACCGACCACTCCTCCAGCACGTGCGCCAGCGTCCGAGCACGCCACGGCACAAGCCGCAACACCAGCGTTGCCAACGGGTCGCCTGCATCGAGCTGCAACGTCCCGCCATCCAGCTCGATTGAGTCTCCCTCGCTGAGCAGCAGCCGCAACCGATTCGGCTCGGACTGCGTAGGGTCTGCCATGGGTCTCCACCCTCTTCCGCAGGGTTGGGGATCAAGGCCGGGGGCGAGTGCTGCAACACCCGTCCTCGGCCGCCTACACGCAGGATGCGTGGGCAGCACCATCCCACCCGTCTCAGGGACCGGCCAGAAGGTCCGCAAGCTAGTCCGCGCTGTCATGTGTCCAACCGGTCCCGCGAACCCGGGCGACGCTCCTAACACCGACAGCAACAGTGACAGCAACGGTGATTGACATGGGTGGACCAGGCTGCACGCGTGCTCTAGCACGCATGCCGGAACCGCGCGACAGCGTGTCGCTAGCCGACCTCCGCAGCCATCTTCTAAGCACTTGGTCGCAGGTTCGAGTCCTGCCGGGCGCACTCCGCCCCTCAGCCCGTTCTTCCGAACAGGCAGGTGCAGCGTGTAACGCAGCGCTCCAGAGCAGCGGACGAAGCGCGCGGCGGCCAGCAGGACCGTCAGGTCCACGACATCTGCTGGGCGTACGTGCCCAACCACTACTCCATGGGCCTCCACCGCCAGTTCGCCGCTGGTTACCAGCACATCCAGGGCCAGCTTCTCGCCGCTGGATAAGAACAGCGCCCGGTTGAACGCCGAGTGCGGCGCGGACGGGGTTACCAGCATGCCCTCGGCGGCCGGTGAGACGATCGGCCCGCCGGCGGAGAAGTTGTAGGCGGTCGAGCCGGTCGGAGTCGCCACGATCACCGCGTCGGCGGCGTACCGCACGAACAGGTTGCCCTCCACCCGCAGCCCGACCGCAGCGGTGGAGTCGCGGCAGGGGATGCGGACCAGCGCGATGTCGTTGAAACGCGGCGTTTGGGTGCTGCCAAAGCAGGCCAGCACCCCGAAGCGGGGCTCGACGCTGAACCGGTGCTCGGCGATCGCCGACAGCGCCTCGACGAGTTCTGGCGGGTCGATCTCGGCCGGGAACTCGAGCCGGCCGAGGTTCACCCCGGACACCGGCACGGTGCTGTGGCGGACCAGCCGCATGGCCCGCAGCATCGTGCCGTCGCTGCCCAGGCTGACAACCAGGTCGGTGCGCTCGGCCAGGTACTGCGGCGCGACCGCCACCGCCGGGCCGTCGATGCGGGCTAGGTCGTTGGCGAGCCCGAATACCTGCCCCCGGCGCGCCTTCGCCCATGCTCCGATCAGCGCCATCGAGCTCGTGTAGTCCCGCTGCGGATGCTGCACCAAACCACCGCGCTGATCATGCCCATCGCCGGCTCCTCAACCTCGCCCCCCACCCACAAGCCTGCCGCGCAGCCGCGCGTAAGAGGCAGGTGTGCGCGTTCGCCAGCCGAGCGCCGCCGGTCGACCGCGGCGGGTTCGTGACCGAGCATCGGTCCCCGGCGAGGGTAGCGCCGTGTTCACCGATGGCTGCTCGTAGCGCAGGCAGAGGCGGATGTGGCGTGACGGATGCCCGCCGGCAGGGGTTACCGAGGTGGCGGCAATGACTGGTCGGATCGGGGTCGTGCTGACCGTCACCGATCCGGACTCCAGCGGTCTGGAGCGGTCCGCGGTTCGTCGTCCGCTGTCGGTGGGTAGGTCTATGGTGGACACAGGAACCCAGCGTACGGAAGACCATGACCACGCTTGTGAACCGGCCGAACACCGCACTCCTCGTCGTCGATGTGCAGAACGGCGTCGTCGCAGGGGCTCACGGGCGCGACGCGGTCATCGCGAATGTCGGCAGCCTTGTCGAGAAGGCGCGGCGGGAACGGGTCCCCGTTGTCTGGGTCCAGCACTCTCACGAGCAACTCGCCAGGGGCAGTGGCGACTGGCAGATCGTCCCCGAGCTGACCCCGGGCGATGCCGAACCGCTTATCGAGAAGAATTACGGCGACTCCTTCGAGGACACCACCCTGGAGACCGTGCTGTCGGGTCTCGGAGTCGGGCGGCTCGTCATCGCCGGAGCACAGACCGATGCCTGCATCCGCTCGACGCTTCACGGTGCATTCATCAGGGGATACGACGCGATCCTCGTCAGCGACGCCCACACGACGGAGGACCAGACGGCATGGGGGGCGCCGCCGCCGAACCAGGTCATCGCGCATACGAACCTGTACTGGACTTACCAGACGGCGCCGGGGCGGACAGCCGGGACGGTCGAGACCAAAAACGTCGACTTCGGCGGCACGTTCTGACCAGAACAGGACCAGTAACCCTACGCCCCGCCATACAGTGCCAACATACTCAACTCGGCATGGTCGCGCGGTCAGCGGCATGAGCGGATCGCCATGAGTGCGCGGTGAGTCGGGTAGCGCCGGTGGTGTATCAGCTCGGCGGTTCCGGTCGTCGCTTGACTCCGGCCGCCCGGCAGATGGATCATCCTGGCGGTACGTGCGGCGCACGACTCCGACGAAACGGCATGGAACGTATTCCTGGCCGAAAACGGTACACGCTGGAATGGTGAGGAGGAGTCCTGGGGACGGTTCAAGGCATGGTTCGTCCACCACGCCGGGGAGCAGACCTGACCGCCCCCGCCGACGGCTTTATCAGCTATGTCGAGAGCCAGCCGGATAAGATAGTGGCGTTCGCCCAGTACGGCGTGCACCTCGGTGCCGCCCCCAATACTGCGGCAGCCCGTACCGGCGCCGGCACGACGCCGGCCACGGACGTCAGCACCTTCCCGACCATCCAGGAGGGTGACTCCGGTGAATGGATGGAATACCTGGACACCATGTCGGGTCGCCCCGGGGAGTCTCACCCCGGGGCGACCCGACCATGTTAGAGAGCAAGGGTTTCTGATGGGACCGAAATTCGACGAGTAGTTGAAGAACCGGCTGCTCGCCTTCCAGCACACGTACGGCCTGACCGGCGCAGGGGTCGCCGACGCCGACACCTGGCACATGCTGGTGCACGGCGTCCCGGCCGGCATCGGCGCCCACGGCGCCGGGCGCCCAGGAGGCCTGCCGGTCACCAGCGGCTCGGGGGTAGAGAGTTCCACCGGCCATGCAGACGCTGTCCGGGTTCGCGACCGGCTCGGCCGAGCTGACCCCGGAGCACCAGACGGCGCTGGCGAGCTTCGCGCAACAGCGGAGCCGTACCGGCAGCCCAACCGAGCCCAGCTCAAACCGGCAGCCGGAACTTGACACAGATATGAAGAAGTCTGTGACCAAGATCGTTAAGCCGACTGACCCATTGGTCCCAGCAGCCAGTTCCCCGGTGCGTTCTCATCGTCACTGAGATAAAACTCGGTGATAGCGGCTCGGAACTCTTCCTGGCTAATTTTTCCATTGCCGCTGCGGTCGAGCCGCCGGAACGCATCGCTGGAATGCGCTGGGTCTATACCGAGGCCGTCGTACATCCGTACATACTCATCAAAATCGAGTGAGCCGTCCCCGGTAGTATCGACTATACGCATAAATGCGTCAGCAATCCTTATTACTACGTCTTCAAAATTTTCCGGGGCGGTGACACTGAACTTCATGATGCTAATGAACTCTTCCCGCCCGATTCGTCCGTCGGCGTCAGTGTCGCCTGAATCAAGCAGCAGACTCCACCATTTCTCGAACGCCTCCTGGAGCGCTTGCGAATTCTCTGGGTTATCGCCACCCGGTAGCCTGGTAAATAAGCCGGCCATCTGCTGAAAATCGTCGCGAGTGAGATAGCGGTCCTGATTCTGATCGAACCAGTCGAAGAGAATATTGAACTTCCGAGCCTTCGCGCTGGCCGTCATGTCTACCCCCTTCGTGGATTACGGTATAAGGTAGCTGTTCGGCTACCCTGTGTAAAGGTTTGCGCAAGTCGTCCGTGCAGGGGTGGGGCCGGTTAAGGGGTATCTTGACCGTTTTCTGGTCTTTTCCGCATGTGGTGGGCGCGCCAAAATTAGGCGTCGGGAAGGTTCGTGCGCCCGACTATCCAGGGTGTACTGGCCTGGAGGGACGCAGAGATGTTCTCGCGGGGATCTCCCGTCGAAGCCGAGCGCCGCCAGCGTCCTGGATAGGGCCGTTGCCGCTCAGCCGTACATCAGCGAGCCCGGGGTGGTGAGGGACTGACCGGTTTCCAGCCAGGTCTTCAGGCCAGAGAGGATCATTGGCCAGCCGCCGTAAAGCTGGTCGCTCGCGTCCTCGCGCAGCTTGTCATGGGTGACGGTCAGGCGGCAGGAGTCGCCGATGGGCTCGATCTGCCAGGTGACTCGTGAGGTGCCCTCGCTTGTGACCTCCTCGCTCCACAGCGCACGCATGCTGTGGACCAGCCGGTGCGGGGGGTCGACTTCGAGGATCTCTCCGTCACCGAGCAGGCCGTCGGCGTTGGGGTGACTCACCTCCACCCGCGAGCCGGGCGTCCAGTCCGAGCTGACCCGGGCACCGAAGTTGTACTTGCTCCTGATCTCGGTGTCGGTGATCGCCTCCCAGAGGCGTTCGGGGGTGGTGCGGATGTAGATCTCGAAGACCTTCTCCATGGGACGCTCCAGTCTGTTCTTGAGACCGCTGAGCGCAGCCGCCCAAGGCTGGGCGTACTTGCTGACCCACCGGTCGTGGACGAGCCGGATGGGGACGGGGTTGAGGAAGTGAATCTTCTCGCGGCCTCGTCGCTTGGTGATCACCAGACCCGCCTCCTCAAGCTGCTTCAGGTGCTTCATCACGCCGAAGCGGGTCATCGGGAAACGCTCCTGAAGGGCGCTGAGTGTCTGCCCGTCCTGGCGGAAGAGTTCGTCGAGCAGGCTCCGCCGGGTGGGGTCGGCGAGTGCCTTGAACACTTCGTCCATGCTCCAATAATAAGTGACCTTTTTGTCACATGTCAACGAGTCATGGATCGCCGATGTGCGGAGACGTGAGATTCAACTCCCCAGAGCCTCCTGGGCCGCCCGCGCGCCGCAGTCGGGTCGCGATAGCGTTGCGCGGATGACGAGCGCTGAACTCCTCACCGACGCCTTCGGCAGGATCCGGGCTGTGGTGCACCAAGTCGTCGACGGCCTCACGCCGGAGCAGCTCACCTTCCGGGTCGACGGCACGGCGAACTCGATCGCGTGGTTGGTGTGGCACCTCACCCGCATCCAAGACGACCACGTTGCCGACGCCGCCGGCACGTCGCAGATCTGGACCTCGGCCGGTTGGGCGCAGCGGTTCGGCCTGCCGTTCGACGCAGCACAGACCGGGTACGGCCACAGCATCGAGGATGTGGCGGTACTTCAGGTCGAGTCAGAGGAGCTGCTGACCGGGTACCACGACGCCGTGTACGAACAGACCCTCGAGTACCTCAGCACGCTTACCGACAACGACCTCACCAGGGTTGTCGATCGGTCGTGGGATCCGCCGATAACCCTTGGTGTAAGGCTGGTCAGCGTCATCGCTGATGACCTACAGCATGCCGGGCAGGCAGCCTTCATCCAGGGCCTCATCGAGCAGCGCTGAGCTGCAGCGCGCGGCTCAGCGTATCCAGTCAGGCGAGGCACGTCGGCGAAGCCCACCCGGCGTAGGAGTGGTGCGCCCAGTCGGCGGCGAGGCTCAGCGTCTGGCGGAAGGTACTCCAGCTCAGACAAGGCAGGTGATGCTCGATATAGCGTTCGGGGATCGTCACCTGGTAGCCCGCGAGCCAGACGTAAGGGACTCTTATCCCGTCCATGGCTCGCAGCCACCGCGGGAAGTGCGCAGCAGCGGCGAGGACCTCAGCGTGTGCGGAGTTTGTGCCACGAACGCTGCTGGGTCGTACTTGGCGGCCCCGCCGCCAGTGCGCGCCTAGGTCGAGGGTCACCCGGCGGACGCCGGGGCGGTGCACGATACCGTCGAGCAGGCGCACCGGCTTGGGGCAGCTTTTCCACTCGTCCCAGTACCAGTCCCAGGACCAAGCGTTGGGGAACTCCTCCGCGGCCAGCGTCCACAGTTCGTGGCAGGTCCGTCGGACACCGCTGAGCTGACCGTTGTCGGCCAGATAGACGGCGATGACGTCCACGACGAGCGGCTTGCTGTCATCACCCGGGGTGATGTCCACCGACTCGATATCGCTGGCGCTGAAACCCCACCCGCGCTCCTCGTTCCACCGCCGGACGTTGGCAAGCTGCTGGTCGAGAGAGATGAACATGTGCCGTGGCGGTCTCGTCTCCGCTGGCTGCGGCTCCCCCTTGCGGGCCAGCACTAGGCCATCATCCATGAAGGGGCGAGTACCCGGTCACACCGTACCGAAAACCGGCGGCGCTCGGGGACACCGCCGAGCGGCCTGCGCAGAACGGGCAGACGATCGAAGCTGCTGTTGAAAGTCTGGCGCCGTACGGACATTGCGGGTGCCGAACCGGTGCTGCGGCGTCTCGCCACCCTCGTGCCAGGCGGTGGAGGCGTACGGCACCCGGCTGCCCGACCGTGGGACCAACCGGAGTGCGCACAGCTTCCTGGACGGCGCGAAGGTGTCGGCCGGCCACCAGGAGCGAGGCATGATACTTTCTGGTGAACTAGTTCTCGTAGACTGTTTTGGGAGATGATTCCGGTATGACTGCGGGAACCGAACCCGCGCTGGCGCATCTGCTCAGCCAGGTGGAGAGCCGGGTCACCCGGCGCCTGATCAACCTGCTTCGAGCGAACGACTGCGCGTTGGAGGAGTGGCGCGTGCTTGGCCTGCTCGCCGACGGCGTGGGGCGGCCGATGAGCGAGATCGCGGACTGGGTGATCATCCCTGCACCGACGCTGACCAAGGTCATCGACCGGATGGTTGCGGCGAACCTGGTCTGCCGCCGCAGCGACCCGACCGACCGGCGGAAGGTGGTGGTCTTGGTCGCGCGCCGCGGCGTGGAGAAGTACCAGGCGGTCGGGACAGCCGTCGAGGCGGAGCAGGAGGAACTCGCGCAGCTCCTCGGCAGCGAGCACGTGGCGGGGCTGACCCAGGCTTTGTTCCGGCTTGCCGAGGCACTGCGCTAAACTGCTCCGCCGATCTTGACGTTGTTGGTCTCGGAGAGATAATTTCCCGACCCTGCCGTTCATCCCATGACCTGTGGTCCGCCGCTACGTAAAAGTGCATAGTACCCCGCAGGCACCCTCTTCCTCGGTACCGGTAACCGGCGATCCGCCGGGGGCTCAGTACAGAGGAGGAACAAATGTTTTCGAGGTCCAACCCGCTACCCGGGTTCGCCGCTGCCATGACACGTCGGTGGCGGGTGTGGCTATGCGCACTGGCCGCGCTCGGCGCCGCAGCGCTCATTACCGCAGTACGCCACCGCCGCCACCCACGCGTCGGCCCCTGCACCGGCTGCCAGTGTGGTGGCGGTTGGCGACCCGGTCCGGCCCGCGTTGCGTGAGGTCGTCAACCCGAACAGTGGCCTGGTCTGGGATCCGTTCTTCGGGATGCTTCACCCCGGTGCCCCGATTGTCACCTTCTTCGACATAGGTGACACTCGCCCGCACTTTATTTTCTCTAGGGTGGGGTGAGGGGCCAGCGACCGGTGCCTGGATGGTGCGGCAAGCACGCAGTCCGGGCACTTCCTGATGACCAGCAGGGCACAGCCCGCGTCGATGATGCGGTCCTCGTAGCTGCACTGCCGTCCGCGCCGCAGCGGGTGTGACCGCGGCGCGGGTCGGCGTGGCTGGTGGGTGCCCGGATGACGCTGGTGGGCTAGGCGCCGCTGTGCCGTGGTCCCGCTGGGGGCGGCCTCGGGGTTGCGCCGCCCCACCCACGTCCCATCACCGTCCCCGCAACAGGTCACCTGTTGCTCCCACGAAGCAACCACAGGTGACCAGTTGTCCCGGATGGCCGGGTCCGGCCCGGCAAGTGGGCACCTGTTGCCCCTACCAAGCAACCACAGGTGACCAGTTGCGCTCGACGGCGGCATCGGGTCTAGGCTCCTCGACGAGCCGGGGACCTGGCCGAGATGCGGCGTACCCCGGGCGTACCACACTCCACGATCACACCGCGAACGGGGAGATCAACTCACCCACGGATTCGGCAGTAGAGCCCTCCTGCATGGCGGGTCTTCCCCAGTTTGATCCGGCGGTTGTCACCGCGCAGAGCCCTTCTCCCCCGTCGGGCCTAACGTCGCCCTGCGTACAATGGTCATGAGTTAAGCGTTCCTGTGGGATGATCTTGGGGTGGCTACCAGCAAAGCGGTGGGTCCGGTCCGGCTGACCGATGAGGTGTCCATTGGTTTACTGGCAACGGTGTTCCCGGATGAGCGGGTCCTCGCGGCGATCGAGGAGGCCGGGGTCAAGGAGCAACGTAACAGGGCGCTGCCCGCTCGGCTGATGGTGTACTTCGCGCTCGCGTTGTGGCTGGACTTCGGCAAGGGATACGTGCGAGTCCTGACCGGCCTGCTCAGCGGCCTGCGGTGGGCGCGCGGCGGCTGGGGCGGATACACCGTGCCCACCGACGGCGCGATCTCTCTGGCCCGTGGACGGCTGGGCGACAAGCCACTCAAGTCGCTGTTTGACCACACTGCGCGCCCGGTGGGCACGCCCGCGATGGACGGGGTGTTCTGGCGTCACCGGCGCTTGGTCGCGGTCGACGGCACCGTGTTCGACCTGCCCCGTGGCAAGAAAAACGAGGCCGAGTACGCGATCCCCTCCGGCGGGAAGCTGCCCCAAGCCCGCGTGGTCGCGCTGGCCGAATGCGGCACCCTGGCCCTGATCGGCGCCGAACTGGACTCCATCACCGTCGGCGAGCGCGCCCTGTTCGAACGGCTCCTGCCCAGGATCGGGCCGGACACGCTGCTGATGGCCGATCGCGGTTTCCCCTCCTACGACCTGTACATGAAAACCCTGACCACCGGGGCGGACGTGCTGTGGCGGGTGTCGGCGTCCTTCGCCCTGCCCGTCATCGGGCGTGTCACCGACGGCACCTACCTCTCCGAACTGCGCGGCACACGCAAGGAACAGCGGGTCACCGTGCGCGTCATCGAGTACTCCATCCTCGACGACGAAGGAACCAGCGAAGTCTTCGCGTTGATCACCAACCTGCTCGACCCCGACGAGGCGCCCGCCCTGGAACTGGCCCGCAACTACAGCCAACGCTGGCACATCGAACTGCTGTTCCGACTGGTCAAGGTCGACCTGCGGACCCCCGGCGGGATCCTGAGATCCCGCAGTCCCCAAGGAGCACGTCAGGAACTGTGGGCGTTGCTGTGCCTCTACCAAGCACTGCGAACACTGATCACCCGGGCCGCCCTGATCACAGGATGCGACGCCACCCGGATCAGCTTCCCGCCCGCGCTCGACGCAGTCATCGACTCCGTCGGCCGGGCTTTTTCCCCCTCCTGACCTGGCCATCGCCCTGGCCTTCTTCCTCGCCGACATCCCCCGCTGGGTCATCCGCCACCGTCCCGACCGCAAGGCCCCGATCAAGACTGTTCGCCCTAGCCTGCGCTATACCACCCGCAGCGCCAAAGACCCCGGAACCCGCCTGGTCACCCGCACCATCCAACTCCACCTGCTGGAACCCCGGATCGCTTAACTCATGGCCATTGGCCCTGCGTACGTTTCTGTCCGGCTGCGGCGAGAGTCCTGGTCTGCCGGTACGCCGCGCCCAAGACACTTACCCGACAAGTGGCTTAATTTGATGTTTTCAACTGATTAACGAACAATGAGGCACCCGGTGCCTACCGGTGCGGATCGTAACGCACTGAGCTGGCCGGACGGATTGTGTACGGCCTCATTTGAAAACCGAACTGGCACCTCGATCTCCGGGTCGGAAGGAGAAGCAATGAGATTCACCGGACGCCTCTTCGCTGAACTGTCCAATAACGTTGGCCCTCGGCTACTCGCGCCGCTCGGCTCGATGTTGGTCACCCTCAAACGCCGGGAGTGGTGCGCCGTGCGGTTCGTCGAGGGTGACTGGGTTCATCGGTACCGAACCGGTACGGTCGGGTGACCCTTTCTCGGGGCGCATCAGCAGGCTTGCAGGACCAACTTACCCAGGACGTGTTCCTACACGGGTATCGGCCCAAGGCAGGTGACACGGTCTTCGACCTCGGCGCCGGCGTGGGCGATGAGGTGCGGCTGCTGTCCCGGTTGGGCGGGCCGTCCGGACGGATGACCAGCGTGGAACCACATCCCCGGATATTCCGTTGCCTACAGCGCGCCATCGAGTTGAACCACCTAGACAACGTAACCGCCTTCCAGTGCGCGCTGACCGGAGTAACTGGCACCGTCCGCATCGAGGATGGCGGCGAAACCCATATCTCCAACCGGTTTACCTTCGATGAGTCTGGTGGTATCCCGGTCCCGGGAAAAACCCCTCGCCAGCATCGCCGATCGGGTTGGCGTCTCCCACATGACCTACTCAAGATGAACATCGAGGGTGCTGAACTGACCGTACTCGAAGCCGCGCGCGATATCCTGCCCTTCGTACGCAACGTGGTAGTGTCCTGCCACGACTTCAAGGCCGATCATGGCGGTGCTGATTGGCAGCGCACCTACGCACCAGTTCGCGCGCTGCTCAACGATGCCGGCTACGCTATCCGCACAGGCCAGCCGATCCACGCCTTTGGATCCCTACTACCTCTACGCATCTCGCTGAATTACGCGACCCGAGACACGACCGGGAGCTACGGAACAGACCCGGTGGGGTGCCGCCTTCGTTCCCACCGGCCAAGTCCTGGGCCAGCCCAGCCCATCTCATGCGGTTACTGCACCAGTCTGAGAGGCGATGAGCTGGACGTAGGTACTGTTGCGGGCGACCAGCTCGTCGTGCGTGCCGACCTCAGCCACCCGCCCCTTCTCCAGCACCACGATGCGGTCGGCGGCGCGGATGGTGGACAGCCGGTGGGCCACAATCAAGGTAGTGCGGCCGGCCCGAGCCCGGGCCATCGCGGCGGCGACCTCGCGTTCGCTCTCCACATCCAGGTTGGAGACCGCCTCGTCCATGACCAGGATCGGGGAGTCCTTGAGTAGCGCCCTGGCGATCGCGATGCGCTGGCGTTGGCCACCGGACAGCCGGCCGCCGAGTTCACCGGTGACGGTGTCGTAGCCGTCCCGGCAGTCCGATGATGAACTCCTCGGCCAAGGCGGCCCGGGCGGCGACCTCGACCTCGGCCTCGGATGCGTCCGGCCGGCCGAGCCGGATATTCTCCCGCAGCGGAATGTTGAACAAGTACACGTCCTGCGGGATGACGGTGAGTAGGGTACGCAGCTCGTGCTGCGGGTACTCGCGCAGGTCGTGGCCGCCGATGCTGATGGCGCCGTCGGTGACGTCCCACAGCCGCAGCAGCAGGTGGGAGCAGGTGGACTTGCCGGCGCCGGAATGGCCGACCAGCGCCACCGTCTCGCCAGCGGCGACCTCGAAGCTGACGCCGGTGACCGCCTCGGGCAGCTCCGGCCGATAGCGGAAGTGCACGCCCTCGAACCGGATCCGCGGTTCCATCGGGCCCGGGGGTGCCGCGCTGACCAGGTCGGTGACCGCCGCCGGCTCGGCCAGGATGGCGCCGATCCGGGTGGCGGCCGCCGCCACCTGGTTAAGGTCGCGGGCGACGTCGGTGACCGAGATAACGGGGGCGAACGTGGTCGCGGCCAGCACTACGGCCACCGGGAATAGCGACGGAGCGAGCCGCCCTCCGGACACCAGTGCCCCGGCGGTGGTCAGTACGGCGAGCAGGCCCGCCACGGCGAGCGCGTCGGTGGCGGCGTGCTCGATCCCGGACCGCCGCCCGTGCGCAATCTTCGCCCGGCACAGCAGCCGCCCGCGCGCCGCGAGCAGGTCGAGTTGGCGGGGGCCGGCACCGAAGGTGACCAGCTCGCGCAGGCCCTGTGCGGTGTCGACGACCTCGGCGCTCACCTCGCCGAGCCGTTCCCGCAGCTCGACACCATGCGCCTCGGCCTGGCGCCGTAGCCAGACTGGGACGGTGGCCAGTGCGAGCAGCGCCGGGGCCAGCGCCAACGCCAACGCCCAGTGGAAGGTAAGCAGTGCCACCAGCACCACCAGCGGCACGGTCGCGGCCACCACCAGCGGGCTGAGGGTGTGCGCGAAGAAAAGCTCGAGCTGTTCTACGTCGGAGATCGCTGCGGCGCCGAGGTCGCCGGAGCGACGCTGGAGCAGGTACGCCGGCGCCAGCCGCTCGAACGCCTGGTACAGCCGGCCGCGCACGTCAGCGAGCACGTTGAAGGCGGCTAGGTGGGCGAGCAGGCTGTCCAGCCACGGCGTCACCGCCAGCGGCGCCACCAACAGCCCAAGGACCACCAGCCCGCCGCGCAGCTCGGCGGCACTGGTGCCGGTGACCGCGCGGCCGACCAGCCAGGCGCCCACCCCCGCGGAGGCGAGGGTGAAGGCTTGGTGTGCGATGCCGCTGGCCACCGCGAATCCCAACAGCCGGCGGTGCGGGCCGAGCAGGGCCAGCAGCGGGCGCAGCCGGGCCGTCAGCGACCGGCCGGGCGGGGCTGTCACGACGCACCTGCCTGGGCGGCGACCAGCCGGGCGTACGCGCCGTCTCCGGCGAGCAGCGCCGCGTGGTCGCCCACCTCTACCACCCGGCCGGCGTCCAGCACAACGATCCGGTCGGCGTGCCGCACGGTGGACAGCCGGTGCGCGATGACCAGCGTGGTACGGCCGCTGCTGAGCACGTCCAGCGCCTGCTGAATGCTCGCCTCGTGGGCCGCGTCCACGCTGGACGTGGCCTCGTCCAGCACTAGGATCGGGGCGTCCTTGAGCAGCGCCCGGGCGATCGCGATGCGTTGCCGCTCGCCCCCGGACAGCTTCAGGCCCCGCTCGCCGACCACGGTGTCGTAGCCCTGCGGCAGGGCGGTGATGAACCCGTGCGCCTGCGCCGCCCTAGCCGCGGCCTCGATCTCGGCCGGGCTGGCGCTGGCGCGGCCTAGCTCCAGGTTGCGGCGTACCGAGCCGTGGAACAGGTACGTGTCCTGCGCCACCACCGCTACCTGGGCGCGTAGCTCGTCGGTCGGCAGCTCCCGGATGTCCCGGCCGGCGAGCAGGATCCGCCCGCCGGCTGGCTCAAAGAAGCGCAGCAGCAACGAGACCAGGCTGGTCTTGCCCGCCCCGGATCGGCCCACCACGGCCACCCGTTCACCGGGCGCGATGTGCAGGGTGACGCCGTCCAGGGCGGCCTGCTGCCGACCACGGTAGGCGAAAGACAGCTTCTCGAACGCCAGCGCCGGCGGGCGCGGGACCGGCACCGGTGGCCCCGCGGTAGCCGGCTCGCTGACCTCAGGGACGGTGTCCAGCAGCTCGAAGATGGCCTTGAGCGCCGGCCGGGCCGAGTACGCCGCGTGGTAGGCGCTCTGCAGGTCGTGCAGCGGCCGGAAGCACTCCCTGGCCAGCAGCAGGATGATCAGCAGCTCGGTAGTGGACAGCCGGCCGTCGGCCCGGTGCACGGCGCCGACCCCGACGGCCACCGCGGTGCCCACCCCGACTACCAGGCTGACCACTCCGACGTAGCTGACCACGATGGCGGTCAGCCGGATCGAGTCCCGGCAGAAGTCCCTGGCCTGGCGGGTCAGCTTCTCGCCGTGCCGGCGGGTGGCGTTGAACGCCTTGAGCGTCGCCATACCCTGCAGCGCGTCCAGGTTGTCGGCGTACAGCCCGCGGTAGCCGGCGAACCACAGCTCCATCCGGTTGTCCATCAGCCGCCTGGACAGCGCAGGCAGCCCCGGCACGACCAGGCAGCAGATCAGGATGATCATCCCCACCACCGGATCGAGGACGATCACGTACGCGGTGACCGCCGTCGCGCCCAACACCGCGGTCGCCAACTGCGGCAGATACCGCCCGACGTACGGGTCGAGCGTCTCGACGCCGTCGACCATGGTGGACTGGATGGTGCCGGTGCGGGTGTGCCCAGCCCAGCCCGGCCCGAGCTGGAGCAGCTTGCCGGCCAGCCGGGCCCGCACCGCATCCTTGACCACGCCAGACGCGGCCAGCGCCGCGACCTCCCGGCGGGCCAGCACCACGGCCCGGACGGCGACCAGCGCGGCGATGCCCAGCAGCAGCGGCACCGCGGCGCGGACGCCGTGCCCGCCGAAGATCTGGCCCAGCACCCTGGCCACCAAGATCCCCTGGCCGACATAGGTGCCCGTGGCGACCAGGCCCAGCCCGACCAGCCCAGCCAACCGCGGCCGTACCACCGGCGCCAGCCGGACCAACCGCGTGCTCATTAGCATGGTGTGACCTCCCTTGGGGTGCCGCTGCTCAGCGCACCGCGAGCAGCACCCGGTCGTCGTGGATCTGCCAGATAGTGCCGACCTCGGTGAAGGCGGCGGCGTGCAGCGCGGCCAGTTGGGTGGACAGCGAGACCATCCGGCCGCCGCGGCGCGGGCCGTAGCGGGCCTCGGCGCGGCCGCGGCGGTCGTCGCGGTCCTCGATGTGGGCCCGCAGCTCGGGCACCCGCAGCACATCGGCCCACCACCGGTCCCAGTCCGGGATGCCGGCGACCCGGAACGCCGCGTCGGCGCGGCGCGATTCGGCGTTGTCGGCCAGCCGCCTGCAGGTGGGCTGGTTCGGGTCGTACGGCATGCTGTCGCCGTTGAGGAACAGGCCGCCGGGGCGCAGCAGCCGGCCGAGCTGGTAGCACAGCGGGTAGAGCTGGCCGGGCTCCAGCCAGTGCAGGGCGGTGGTCGAGACCACCGCGTCGACCCGGTCAGCGCCGATGGCATCCGGCCAGCCCGGTTCGCGCAAGTCGGCGTCGACCCAGCGCAGCCGATCCCCGAACGCCGCCTGGGCGTGCCGGCCGATGGTTAGCAGCACCGGGTCGGTGTCCACGCCGATGCATCTGGCGTGCTGATAGCGCGCCAGGATGCGCTGCGACAGCGAACCGGGTCCGCAGCCGATATCTAGCACGGTGAACTCCCCGGGAGGCAACGTGCCGAGCGCGTCGCACATGATCGCGAACCGCGCCTCCCGGTGCTCCATATACCCGGTCTGCTGGACGTCCCAGGAGGTCAGCAGCTCGGCGTACAGCGCGGCTGTCGATTCGGAGACAGTCACCGACCAGCTCCCTTCCGTGCGGCAAGGTCGAGGGGGTGCAGAGAGAAGTACGTGCGGGCGCCGGCCAGCGCCCGGCTGGCGGGATGCGCCGGCTCCTGGTCCGGGTGGGACGGCAACTGTTCGACCACCCGCGCGGCGTCCATGACCAGGACCCGGTCGACCAGCCGCTCGACCACCCCGAGGTCGTGCGAGATGAGCACCAGCGCCAGCCCGTCCGCGCGCAGCGCCGCCAGTACCTCGGCCACCTCCAGCCGCCGTACCGCGTCCAGCGAGCTGACCGGCTCGTCCAGGACGAGCAGTTCGAGGCTGCCGGCCAGGCTGCAGGCGATCACCGCCCGTTGCCGCTCGCCGCCGGAAAGCTGCCATGGCCGGCGGGCCGCATGCTCGGCGGACAGGCCGACCCGGGCCAGCAACGCCTGGATGCGGGCGGGTATGTCGCTGGGGGGCACCCGGGACAGCCGCAGCGCCTCGGCAAGCGCCGCGCCGATGGGCTGCCGGCGGTCCAGTGCGGTGGCCGGATCCTGGAACACAAGCTGCACTAGACCGAAGTTGCTGTAACTGTGTGTTACCTCGGCCGGTTGACCTGCGAGTTTGTGTGGTTTGGGTCCGAAAGATGTAGCCAGAATATTCGGCGTGTCATGCGACCATGAGATAGCCTGATCCCGTATATTTCTGGGCATGGGTAGGAGCACCGGCGCGGTACATGTAGCCAGGATCCGCAGCAGTCATGTGGACCGGTCCGGGCAGCGGCGGGAGTATGAGTCGGTGTACCTACGGCGTACCTACCGCGAGGGCGGCAAGGTGCGGCACCAGACGCTGGGCAACCTCTCACCGCTGCCGGGTGAGGTCATCGAGCTGGTGGAGGCCTCGTTGAAGGGGCAGCGGTTCGTGCCCGCCGGCCAGGCCGCGGTGGTGGAACGCTCGCTGCCGCACGGGCACGTGGCCGCGGTGTGGGCGCAGGCCAGGGCCTTGGGCCTGCCCGGGCTGCTGGGTCCGGCGGGTCGGGACCGTGACCTGGCCCTGGCGTTGGTCATCTCCCGCGTGCTGGCGCCGGGCTCGAAGCTGGCCACGCTGGCCGGCTGGGCCGATTCCACCCTGGGCGTCGACCTCGGCGTGGCCGGGGCGTCGCCTGATGAGGTGTACGCGGCGATGGACTGGCTGCTGAGGCGGCAGGACGCGATCGAATCAGCGCTGGCTGTGCGGCACCTGGCCGTAGCGGCCAACCCGAGCCGGATGGCGTTGTTCGACCTGTCCAGCTCGTGGGTGACCGGCCGCTGCTGCGAGCTGGCCGCCCACGGGTACTCCCGCGACGGCAAGAAGAGCCTGCCGCAGATCGAGTACGGGCTGCTGACCGACCCGCAGGGCCGGCCGGTGGCGGTGCGGGTCTTCGCCGGCAACACCGCCGACCCGGCCGCCTTCATCGAAGCTGTGGAGGTGGTGCGAGAGAAATTCGGGTTGCGCGAGCTGGTCATGGTCGGCGACCGCGGGATGATCACATCCGCGCGGATCGAGGCGCTAAGACAGCTCGGCGGCGCCGGCTGGCTGACCGCGCTACGCGCCCCAGCGATCGCCAAGCTCACCGCCGACCAAGGACCCCTACAACTGTCCATCTTCGACCAGGCCAACCTGGCCGAGATCACCCACCCCGACTACCCCGGCGAACGACTGATCGCCTGCCGCAACCCGCTGCTCGCCGACCAGCGCTCCCGCAAACGCGGCGAGCTGCTGGATGCTACCGAGGCGGCGTTGGCGCCCCTCCTCACCGCGGTGGCCGCCGGCCGGCTGGCCGGCTCAGACACGATCGGGATCAAGGTCGGCAAACTCATCGACAAGTTCAAGATGGCCAAACACCTGCAGGTGGCCATCACCGACACCAGCCTGAGCATCACCCGCCGCCAGCACACCATCGACGCCGAAGCCGCCCTGGATGGCATCTACGTGCTACGCACCCCCCTCCCCGCCCAGACCCTCGATACCGCCGGCGTCGTGGTTGCCTACAAGAACCTCGCCCATGTCGAACGCGACTTCCGCACGATCAAGACCGACGATCTGGACCTGCGCCCCATCCACCACCGCCTCGACGACCGCGTCCGCGCGCACGTCTTGATCTGCGCCCTGGCCGCCTACCTGACCTGGCACCTACGCCGCACCCTCGCCCCACTGACCTACACCGACGAACACCCACCCACCCGCCAAAACCCCGTCGCCCCCGCCACCCGCTCACCAGCCGCCGCCCGCAAAGCCTCCCGCCACCACGATGACCACAACCAACCCCTGCACAGCTTCCGCGGCCTACTTGCGCACCTAGCCACCCTCACCCGCAACGACCTGCGCTACCACACCACCACACCCCCCATCCCGACCCTGACCATCCCCACCCCCACCCAACACCGCACCTTCGACCTCCTCAACACCCCCATCCCACTGACCCTGCAGTAGCCAAAACACACCCCGCCCGAAACGACGAACCCCCTGCTCAACAGGGGGTTCGTCCGTCCCAGCCCACGTAACTTCGGACTAGACCATCCCGGGGCCGCACCGGACGGCCGCGTAGCAGCACCGAGCCAGTAGCGTACGGCTGCAGCCCGACCAGCGCCCTGGCCAGGCTGGACTTGCCGCAGCCGGAGTTGCCGACCACCCCGACCGCCTCACCGGCGCCGAGGTCGAGGTCCACCCCGCCGACCCCGACCACCGCCGGGCAACGGCCGCGCCGCGGGTACGTCACCCGCAGCGACCGGACCTCCAGCAGCGGTCGGGGCGGCTCCGCTGCGGGCCGGCGCACCGGCATGTCGCCGTCGGCAGCCGGGGTGCCCGCCGCAGCCAGCAGCCGCCGGGGAGTGGGGTGGGCGGGGCTGGCCAACAGCTTGGCGAGCCCGGCCTGTTCGACCACCCGGGCTTGGTCGAAGACCGCGACCTGGGAGGCTAGCCGGGCGGCCACACCCAGCTCGTGGGTGACGATGATCATGGCCATCCCCAGCCGCTGCTGTAGCTGCTGGAGCAGCTCAACTAGGCCGACCGCCGCAGTGGCATCCAGCGCGCTGGTGGGCTCATCGGCGATGAGCAGATCCGGCTGGCCGGCCAGCGCTGCGGCAATGAGCACCCGCTGCCGCATCCCACCGGACAGCTCACCAGGGCGCTGCCGGGCCACCCGCTCCGGCTCGTCCAGGCCGACCAAGCCCAGCAGCTCGGCGGCCCGTTCCCGCGCGCCTTGCCGGCCGAGGTCGCCGTGCCGCCGGGCCACCGCGGCGATCTGGGCGCCTACCCGGCGCAGCGGGTTCAGCGCGGTGCCGAGGTCCTGCGGCACGTAGGCGATCCGGCGGCCACGAACCGTACGCAGCGCCCGCTCGTCCAGCCCGACCAGCTCCCGCCCATCGAAGCGGACCGACCCGGACACCGTGGCGGCTATCGTCGGCGGGAACAGCCGCAGTACCCCGAGCATCGCCATCGTCTTGCCCGAGCCGCTGGGCCCCACCACGGCCAGCGTCTCGCCGCGGGCCACCGCGAGGTCCACCCCGTCCACCACCCGGACCGGTCCGATCGCTGTGCCGAGTTCCACGCTGAGACCGCGGACCTCCAGCAGGGCCTCAGCCGCCGGCTGGCCGGCCCGGTCCAGCCGCGCATCCGGCTGGCCGCGCGGGACCGCCGCGGGCGGGCGGTCCAGGGCGCCGTGGCTGAACCACCGGCCGGCCCGCTCGGCCAGCACGGTGCAGGATGCGGCGACCGCCGTCACGGCCACCGCGGGCGCCAGGAACAGCCAGGGCGCGGAGAGCAGGTAGGGCTGGGAGTCGACCAGCATCGAGCCCCACTCCGGGGTGGGGGGCTGGGCGCCGAGGCCGAGGAAGCTCAGCGTGGCCACGCTCAGGATTACCTCGGCGGTGTGCAGCCCGGCCAGAACGGCGACCGGCCCGGACAGCGCCGGCAGCACGTGCCGGAACAGGATCCGGCCCGATCCGGCCCCGAGCAGCCGCAGCGCCTGGTTGCTCGGGTCGTCTCGCCGGACCCGGGTCTCGGTGGCGATTACCCGTACGTACGGCGGCCATGCCGTCGCGGCCAGCGCGACGGCCACGTCCAGCGAGCTGCCGCCGAACAGGCTGGCCAGCACCAGGCCGAGCAGCAGGGTGGGAACCCCGGTGGTGACGTCTACCAGCCGCAGCACCGCTCGGTCGACCACGCCGCCCGGCCAGCCGGCGGCAACGCCGAGCACCGCTCCCACCAGCAGCGATGCCCCCAGCACGCACACCACCGCGAGCACCGAGCCGCGCGCTCCGGCGACCAGCCGGCTCAGCTCGTCCCGGCCGAGCTGGTCAGTGCCCAGCAGGTGGCCAGTGGACGGGGGATGCCGAGCCGCGCCGAGGTCCATCGCGGTGGGGTCGGCTGGAGCGAGCCACCACCCGGCTAGGCCAGCGATGGCGAACCCGGCGACCACCGCGACCGGTAGCCACCGCACGAGGCTACCGAGCCACTCGATGGCCGGCCGGCGGCTCACCTGGCGACCCGGGCACGCGGATCGATAGCGGCAGCTAGCGCCAGGCTCGCGCTGCGGACCAGCACCGCCAGCGCGGCCACCACCAGCACGCTGGCCTGCAGGGGGTACCAGTCCCGGAACCGCAGCGCGGCGATGAGGTACGACCCGAGGCCGGGCCATCCGAACAGCTCCTCCACCACCAGCGTCCCGGTCACCACCGCGGCCAGCAGGTTGCCACCCACGACCAACGAGGTGACCGCGGCGTTCGGCAGCGCGCAGCGCAGCAGGCAGGCGGCGGTGGAGCAGCCCTGGGCCCGCGCGGTCAGGTAGTACGGCTCGGTCATGACCTCGCGCAGCCGGTTGGACAGCACCCGGCCCAGGGTGGCACCCGGGGCAAGGCCGAGCACCACCGCGGGCAGCACCAGCGTCCGCCAGGAGCCTGTGCCCTGGGTCGGGAACCAGCCGAGCCGCAGCGCAAACGCGGCGACCAAGGCGAAGGCCAACGCGAACGCCGGCACCGAGATGGCCACCAGGCTCGCGCCGCGTACCACCCCGCCCAGCACCGCCCACCGGCCGGCCGCCTCGGCCAACCCGATCGCGAGCCCTACGACGACCGTGACGAGCGAGCCTGCGGCAGCGAGCACCAGGGTGGCCGGCAGCCGGGTCCGGACCTCCCCGCTGACCGCTCGACCGGTCCGCACCGAGAGGCCGAGGTCTCCGTGCGCGGCCCGGCCCAGCGTGCTGAGGTACCGCTGGGCGGCGGACCGGTCGAGCCCCAGCCGGTGCCGCTCGGCCGCGACGGCCTCCGGTGAGACGCTGCCGCCGCGGGCCTGCACCACCGCGGTGGCCACGTCGCCGCGGGCTAGCCCGAGCAGGCCGAAGCTGACCGCAGAGATGGCCACCAGCATCACGGCGGCCTGTCCGAGCTGCGAGGCCACCGCCCGCACGCCGAGCCGCACCGGACGGCCGCCTCAGCCCGCGACGCCGACCGTGCGCAGCGGCAGGTCGTACTCGGTCACTCCGAGGTGGAAGCCGCGGACGGTGTTCCGGACGGCCCACATTCTGGGCAGCTCCAGCAGCGAGGCGATGGCCCAGTTGTCGTTCAACTCGGCCCACACCCGGTTGTACGCCGCGGCCCGGTCCGCCTCGGTGGTGGTGGCCAGCGCAGCGTCGATCAGCCGGTCGATCGCCGGCGTACTGAACAGGTTCGCCGTCTCCCGGGTCCGGAAGTCGGCGTTCAACAGCGCGAATGGGTCGTACGGTGACCCGTAGGTCTCGTAGAACCGCAGGTCGTAGTCTCGCTTGGCCGCCTTGTCGCTGTACGCGGTGGAGTCGAGTTGCTCGATCCGTACGTCGATGCCGACCTTCTTCAGGTCCGCCTGGACCGCCTCGCTCAACGTCTTGGCCTGTGGCAGCAGGTTCGGGTCGAGGATCAGCCGGAACGACAGCCGGGTGTCCCCCTTGGCCGCCGGTGCGCTGCCGCTATACCCGGCCTGCCGAAGCAGCGCGATGGCCGCGTCGGCGCTGTGCTCGATCGGGTGGGAGCCAGCCGGCGGCGCGTACGGGATGCTCGGCGGGAAGAGCTGGGTGGCCGGCTTGGCCAGCCCGTTGAACAGCGTCGAGGCGTACCCGTCCCGGTCCACGGCCAAGTTGATGGCCTGCCGGACCGCCTTGTCCCGTAGTCCCGGATTGCCGGTGGTGGTGTTGAAGGCGAGGAACAGGTTGGTCGAGGAGGGCTGGCTCAGCACCTGGATGTCGGAGCGGGAGCGCAACTCGACCGCCTCCTCGGGGGCCAGCGGGGCGAGGTAGTCGCCACCGATCATGTCGACCTCGCCGGCCTTGAGCGCGGCGAGCCGCTGCTGCGAGTCGGGGATCACCTTAAAGACGATCTTGTCGAGGTTGGGCCGGCCGGCCCAGTAGCGGTCGTTGCGGACTAAGACCAGCTCGGTCTCCGAGGAGGACGCCAGCTTGTACGGTCCGGTCCCGACGGGTTTGACGAAGCTGCCGTCTGCGGCGAAGGTGGCCGGGCCCTGGAAGCGAACCGGGCGTACCGCCGTGAGTTCCTGCAGTGCCGGGTAGTACGCGCGGCGCAGGTGCAGCACCAGGGTGTGGTCATCCGGGGTGTCCACCGATGTGGTGTCGGTGGTGATGCCGAGGAACTGGTGCCGCTCATTGCCCAGCCAGCGACCCAGATCCTGCTTGGCCACGGCCGCGTCGAACGGCGTCCCGTCGGAGAAGGTTACCCCGCGGCGCAGGTGGAAGGTCATCGTACGGCCGTCGGCGGAGACCTCCCAGGACTCCGCCAGCCCAGGCTTCAGCTTCCCGTCGGGACCATAGCGCACCAGCGGCTCGAAGATCTGGTCGAGCACGTCGAAGGAGTGGTTCTTGTACTCCAGGATGTTCAGGTCCGGTTCGGACTGCCCGATCGCGATGCGTAACGTGCCGCCGGCCGGGACTTGCCCGTCGGAGCTGCCGGCGTTTTTCGCGCCCGAGCTGCAGGAGGTGAGCAGCGCTAGCACGATGATGGCCGCGAGACGCGGGAGAGCCGAGCCACGCGCGGTGAGCTGGCGGATCCTGCGACGACGTACCCCGGTCATAACATCCCCCTGCGCCTCGTCTTATCGCAGTATTCTCGTAACTGCGATAGATCGGCAACAGGGTACCCGTCCTCGGCCGGCTGCAGCCGGTACGTCGAGGACCATCGATTGGTGCGGGATGTACGCGGTCGGCCGGCGGTCGGTTCGTCCTCGCGCACGCCAGCCCGGACGACGACCGGCCGCCGAGATGAGCATGCTGTACGTCGCAACCGATGCAGGGGAGCAGGTCGTCGGGCGAGGCCCCATGGCCGGAGGTGACCTTGTCGCAGACTGTCGCCGTCCGTAAGCTCCACGACCTAGTGTGGTTATCGCAAGTATTTGGCAACAATGATGGTAGTTCTAGACGCGAGCACCCTGGCTCAGCATGGAGCACGCACGAGACGAGAGCGCCACGTGAGCACCCTGAAGTCAGGCCCGGCCATCCGGACCGCGCCGCTCGACGGGTCCGGATACCGTCGCCGCCGTCGCCGGATGATCTGGCTGCTCGCGCTGCTCGGCGTCGGCGCACTCGGCACCATCCTGCTGGCGGTGGGCCTCGGCCCGGTGCCGATCTCCTCGGCGACGGTGTGGCGGGTGATCAGCAACCACACGGTCGGCTGGCCGCACGACACTGGCGCGGACACAAGCGAGGACAGCATCGTCTGGCTGGTGCGCTCCCCCCGGGTTGTGCTGGGGGCGATCGTCGGCGCGGGGCTGGCGGTCGCCGGAGTCGCGCTGCAAGCTCTGGTCCGCAACGTGCTGGCCGATCCATTCCTGCTGGGGGTCTCCTCCGGTGCGTCGACCGGCGCGGTCGCCACCATCCTGTTCGGTGTCGGCGCGGGGATCGGCACCGGTGCCTTAGCCGGCAGCGCCTTCGCCGGCGCGCTGGCCGCGACCGGGCTGGTGCTGGTCATCGCGCGGGTCGGCGGTCGGGTGACCTCGACCCGGCTGCTGCTGGCAGGGGTGACGGTGGGTTACGCGTTGTCCGCCGCGACCAGCTTCCTGATCTTCGCGTCCGGGGCTCGGGACGGAGCCCAGGCGGTGCTGTTCTGGTTACTCGGATCGCTCGCGCTTGCCCAGTGGTCGGCTGTACCGGCCCCCGCGCTCGTCGTGGTAGCCACCCTCGCGGTCCTCATCGCGTGGGGTCGGCGCCTGGATGCCCTGGCGATCGGCGACGAGACCGCATTGGCGCTGGACACTCACCCCGGCCGGTTCCGTATCCAGCTCTTCATCGTGGTGTCCATCTGTGTGGGAGCCGTGGTCGCCGTGTCCGGAACCGTAGCGTTTGTCGGGCTCGTCGTTCCGCATTTCGCCCGTCGGCTCGTCGGAGCCGGACATCGCCGGGTACTGCCCGTTTCGGCACTCATCGGCGCCATTTTCCTGGTCTGGGCGGATGTATTCGCGCGGGTCGCCTTCCAGCCCGGCGAGATCCCCATCGGCGTGGTCACCGCCATTGTCGGAACTCCGTTCCTGTTCGTACTCGTACGCCGTTTTCACTTAGCTCTGACCTGATATCGCAAGGGGGGATCAGAATGAAGCGTTCTGTCTTATTCGCCGCCGCCGGCCTGCTCGTCCTCACCGGCTGCGGCGGGAACGCCAGCACGTCCTCGGCGGGTACGGCGCCACGCTCCAGCAGCGCTGTGCAGTTCCCGTTCACCTTCGACAACTGCGGCACGAAGGTCACGGTCAAGAGCCGCCCGGAGCGGGTGCTGACCATCGGCACTCCGGCGGTCGACGCACTGTATGCGGCTGGCGCCAGCGACCGGGTGGTGGCCCGGGCCGGCGAGTACGACGTGCCGGCCACTGGGCCGGCCGGCGCCGCGGTCGAATCCAGACCGGTGATCGACGACATGCAGCCGACCCTCGAATCGATCATCGGCTCCAAGGCCGACATTGTGATCGGCTACGGCCTGGGCAAGACCACCGCTGACGACTTAGCCCAAGTCGGCATCGCGCACTACATCCTCGCCGGGTACTGCGGCTCGACCGAGAGCGGCACCGGCACCGGCGACGGTGCCCAGGTCCAGGATCTGTACGCGGACCAGCAGTTCCTCGGCAGCCTGTTCGGCACCCAGCAGCGGGCGAACCAGTCGGCGGCCAACCTGAGGAAGCGCGTCGACGCCGTGCAGGCCGCGCACCCAGCCGGCAGCCGCAGCACCGCGGCGGCCGTCTACTTCCTGGGCGACAAGGTGTACACCTACGGCGAGAAGGCCATGGTGAGCGACGAGATGCGGGTCCTCGGCCTGACCAACGTGCTAGCCAAGGTCGACCAGAGCATTGAGCTGAACCGGGAGGCGCTGATCGCGGCGAACCCCGACGTGATCATTGTCATCTACGGCTACCAGGCCGGTGACACGTTTGAGAAAGCCAGGCAACACCTGCTCAGCCTGCCCGGCGTCGGCGGCATGACCGCGGTGAAGAACAACGCGCTGGTGGGCGTGACTGGCCCCGAGGCGGAGGCCAGCCCCATCGCTGTCGACGGCATTGAGCTAATGGCCGGCGAACTGAGGGCGGTGAAGGCGGGGTGATCGAGGCCGCCGACATCGATGTGGGCTATGACGGCACGCTCGTCCTGCACGGAGTCGAGCTGACCGCAGGCCCCGGTCGGGTCGTCGGGCTGATCGGCCCGAACGGCAGCGGCAAGACCACCCTGCTACGCATCCTGTACCGCAGCCTGCGGCCGCGCGCCGGACTGGTGCGGCTAGACGGCGGGCCGCTGGAACGCCTGGCCACCCGCGAGGTCGCCCGCATGCTTGCCGTGGTGGCACAGGAGCCGCCCAACGAGCTGCCGTTCACGGTCGCCGAGATGGTGCTGCTCGGACGATCTCCGCACCGCACCGTATTCCAGGGTTACGACGCTCGTGACCACGACCTCGCGGCCACCGCGCTCGCTCGGGTCGGTGCCGGTCAACTCGCCGAGCGGACGTACGCGACGCTGTCGGGAGGCGAGAAGCAGCGGGTCCTCATCGCGCGTGCGCTCACTCAGCAGGCCACCCACCTGCTGCTCGATGAGCCCACGAACCACCTTGATGTGCGCTACCAGCACGAGGTGCTGGAACTGGTGCGGTCGGTCGGGGTGACCACGGTGGTGGTCCTGCACGACCTCAATCTTGCCGCGCGCTACTGCGACGACCTCGTGCTCCTGGACCGAGGCAGGGTCACCTGCGTCGGCCCGCCGCGAAAGGTGCTCACGCCGGAGGTCCTGCAACCGGTGTACGGCGTCACCGTCCGCTGCCTGGAGGACGGCGACACCGTACAACTGCTGTTCCGATCGGCGAACGCACCCGCGTCGCCCACCCAGCCCGGCTGACTCGCGAGCCGTGCAGCCGCGGCCTGCCGACCGACGCCTGCGGGAGACCAGGGAGGATCGGGTTGAGTCGAATCAGATTTGCTGTTGCAAAATATTGGCAAGAAGATCGGCCATCGCTCACACTTGCGGGTGGACGACCAGTAGGACGGAGGCCCCAGTGCACGCCGACTCGAACCGCCCAGCCGTCGCGCAGCGACGCCATCCACTGGTCCGCTGACGGGCATGGTGGGCTTAGCCGGCCGGCGGGACGGAAGCGGCCGGTCCGCCTTGCCGCGGTGCGCGTTTCCGCCGACCACCGCTGACCACCCTGACGACCTGGACCACTCTCGCCGCCGGCGACGCGCGGCCGTCTGGGTGGGCAGTCTGGCGGCGGCGCTGCTTGTCACGTTGCCGTTGGGGGTCAGCATGGGCGCGGCCGCGATCCCGCCGGCCACCGTGATCCGAATCCTCGGCCACCACTTGGTCGGCTTACCGCAGACAGGGACCTGGGCGAACGCCGAAGACGCCATCGGGTGGGAGATCCGGGTTCCCAGGGTGCTGCTCGGCGTGATAGTCGGCGCCGGCTTGGCGGTCAGCGGCATGGCGCTGCAGGCCATGGCGCGCAACGTGCTCGCCGACCCGTACCTGCTCGGCGTGACCTCGGGCGCCTCCACCGGCGCGGCGGCGGCACTCCTCTTTGGCGTCGGTACCGGATTTGGGGCCAGCACCCTGTCGGTAAGCGCGTTCGCCGGGGCGTTAGCCGGCGCTGCCGCGGTCTTCGTGATCGCCCGTACCGGCGGGCGGATCACTTCGATCCGGCTGATGCTTGCCGGGGTTGCGGTGGGCTACATCCTCTACGCGGCGACGAGCTTCCTGGTGTTCGCGTCGAGCTCCGCCGAGGGCGCCCGGTCGGTGCTGTTCTGGCTGCTCGGCTCGCTCACCCTGGCCAGTTGGCCGCTGCTGGCCGCGGCGGCGCCCGCCGTGGTCCTTGCACTCGCGGTGTTAATGATGTGGGGCCGGCGCTTTGATGCCCTGGCCATCGGTGACGACACCGCGCTCACGCTAGGTGTCCCTCCGTCGCGGTTCCGTGCGCAGGCGCTCCTGGTCGTGGCGCTGTGTGTAGGAGCGATGGTAGCCGTCTCAGGCAGCATCGGCTTTATCGGCCTGGTCGTGCCGCACCTCGCCCGCCGCTGTGTCGGCGGATCACACCGCCTCGCTCTCCCGGTGGCCGCCCTAATCGGTGCGGGCCTCCTGGTCTGGGCCGACGTACTGGCCCGGGTCGTCCTCCAGCCCCAGGAGCTGCCGATCGGGATCGTCACCGCCGCCCTCGGCGCACCGTTCCTGCTCGTTCTCATCCGCCGCTTCCACTCGGCGAGCACCTAGCCGGCAAAGCCAACCTGTCCACCCAGCGCGAAGAAGGTGACCACCATGTATCGCAGACTGGCCCTCCGTTGCCAGCGTGCTCTGCCTGGTCTCCTGTGGTGGTACGGGCACTAACGGTGGCGCCACGACGGTCAGCGGCTTCCCGCTGACCGTCGAGAACTGCAACCACCAGGTCACTATCGACAAGCCCCCGCAGCGGGCGTTACTCATCACCCGGTACAGCGCGCCACTGGTCGCGGCGGTCGGCGCTTTAGGCCAGGTCGCCGGTAAGGTCGGGTTATTCCCGGCCGACCTGTACACCCCGGCGACAAAGGCGGCGCTGGACAGGATCCCGACCGTCAGCGGCGAGGAGAAGTCGTCCGGCGATGTGATCATCTCGCTGGAGTCCGTACTTGGGGCGCGCTCCGCCGGCTGCTCGCCTGAGCACGGGACGGTCCATGGGCAACCGTCGGACCAGCGGTCAGTTTGAGCTGCGGACCAGGCCGGCCCGGCCCGCGCCCAGGCTGGTGACCACCCGATCGGTGTCTGCCTGCGCGGCGGCGTACCGGCGTCGGGTGGCTGCGGGCAGCTTCGGGTTAGCAAGCACCGCCGGCAGGTCGAGCACCCGGATCGGCGGGCCGAACTCGACGTACGTCGGCACGTACTCAGCCTGCGTCACCCGCCATCGGCCGGCCGCGTCCTGGCTGAACCGGAACCGAGCGATCACCCCCTCCCGGGTCGCCGCGGTCGGCTGATCGTGCCGCGCGATGAGATTCCCCATCCCGTAGACGACCCACTTGCCGTTGATCCGCTCGAATGGCTGGGTCACGTGCGCGTGGCACCCGACGATCAGGTCGACCGCCGGGTCGGCCAGCAGGCGATGGGCCAGCGCGAGCTGCATCGTGGTCGGTGGGTGCTGGTACTCGGTGCCCCAGTGCAGGCTGACGATCACCACCTGGGCGCCGGCTGCCCGGGCCCGCCGGGCCGCGTTGAGGATGGCGCCAGCGTTGATCTGGTTGGCCAGCCACGGCGTTCCGCTCGGCACAGACAGCCCATTAAAGCCGTAGGTGTAGGAGAGCTGAGCGACCTTGACGGTGCCGCTGCCGTCGCGCACGTCAAGGATGTCCGGGGTAGCCGCCTCGGCGGCGGACCGGGCCGATCCAGTGTGCCGGACACCGGCCGCGTCGAGGTCGTCAAGGGTGCGGCGGACGCCTGCCGTACCCTGGTCCAGCGTGTGGTTGGACGCCGTAGAGCAGGTGTCATAGCCGGTCGCCTTGATCGCAACGGCCACCTGCGGCGGCACGCTGAACGATGGGTAGTACGAAAACGGCCCACCGGCCGGGGCCAACGGCGTCTCCAAATGGCAGATGGCCAGGTCAGCGGCAGCGACCACCGGCTTGACACCGGCGAGCATCGGGCGAAAGTCGTACGACCCCGCGCCGGTGAGGCGGGCATCGGCCGCTGCCTGCGTGGCGAGGTCTGCGTGGATGAGTATGTCGCCACTGGCCACCACGGTAAACGAGGGCGCAGCCGTGGCGCTTTGGCCGGGCCGCGGGGTGGCGGCGCTCGGCGGGTTCGACGTCGGGGCCAGTTGCGGCCGCTGACCCGAGCACGCCAGCACGGTCCCCACCGCGCAGACCAGCAGTACACCCCGCAAGCGTCCAGTTGACATCGGCCCCCCTTTCCGCGTCTCCCTTTCCGTGTCTCCTGTCCGTGACCGCCCACCCTACCGAGCACTGTCGCACCGGGCCGGCGCCGTGCGCACCCCCGCCAGTCCCGCCGATCTTGACGCTATCGTCGTGACCAGAGCGGAAATACCGACAACTTCGTCAAGATCGGCGCGATGCTTACACTCACCGAACGGCTGCCGGCCAGTATCGATCCCGATGCCCTGTACGACGCGTTCGCCGGCTGGGCTGAATCCCAGGGCTTGGCGCTGTACCCCGCCCAAGCCGAGGCGTTGATCGAGATCGTCTCGGGATCGAACGTAATCTTGTCCACGCCGACCGGGTCGGGCAAGAGCCTGGTGGCCACCGGTGCGCACTTCACCGCGTTCGCGCAGCGGCAGCGGAGCTTCTACACCGCACCGATCAAGGCGTTGGTGTCGGAGAAGTTCTTCGCGCTGTGTGACACCTTCGGCGCTGCGGCGGTCGGGATGCTGACCGGGGACGCCAGCGTCAACGACACCGCGCCGATCATTTGCTGTACGGCCGAGGTGCTGGCCAACATCGCGCTGCGCGACGGCGCGGCGGCCGACGTCGGCCAGGTCGTAATGGATGAGTTCCACTTCTACGCCGACCCGGATCGCGGCTGGGCCTGGCAGGTACCGCTGCTGGAGCTGCCACACGCGCAGTTCCTCCTGATGTCGGCCACGCTGGGCGACGTCAGCCGGTTCGAGGCCGACCTCACCCGGCGTACCGGCCGGCCGACCGCCGTGGTCCGCTCGGCACAGCGCCCGGTGCCGTTGCACTTTGCGTACCAGACCACGCCGCTGCACGAGACGCTGGAGGAGCTGCTGAGCACCAGCCAAGCCCCGGTGTACGTCGTGCACTTCACCCAGGTTGCTGCCCTGGAGCGCGCCCAGGCGCTGATGAGCGTCAACGTCTGCACCCGAGCGGAGAAGGCCGCCATCGCCGAGCTGATCGGCAACTTCCGGTTCAGCGCCGGGTTTGGCCGGACGCTGTCCCGGCTGGTGCGGCATGGCATCGGCGTCCACCATGCGGGCATGCTGCCCCGCTACCGGCGGCTGGTCGAGCAGCTCACCCAGGCCGGGCTACTGAAGGTGATCTGCGGCACCGACACCCTCGGGGTCGGCATCAACGTACCGATCCGTACCGTCGTGCTGACCGCGCTGTCCAAGTACGACGGGCAGAAGACCCGGCTGCTGGCGGCCCGGGAGTTCCACCAGATCGCCGGCCGGGCCGGGCGGGCCGGCTACGACACCGCCGGCACCGTGGTGGTGCAGGCGCCCGAGCACGTTATCGACAACGAGCGGGCGCTGGCCAAGGCCGGCGAAGACCCGAAGAAGCGCCGCAAGGTGGTTCGCCGGCGTCCACCGGAGGGGTTCGTTTCGTGGGGCGTACCGACCTTCGAACGGTTGGTCGCCGCCGATCCCGAGCCGCTAACCTCCAGCTTCGCGGTCAGCCACGCCATGGTGCTGAACCTGATCGCGCGGCCCGGGGATGCCTTCGAGCACGCCCGCAAGCTGCTCACCGACAACCACGAGGACCGACCCGCCCAGCGCCGGCACATCCGCCGCGCGATCGCCATCTACCGGGCGCTGCTGGCCGCCGGCGTGGTCGAGCGGCTGCCGGTGCCCGACGAGCAGGGCCGCCGGGTGCGGCTGACCGTCGACCTGCAGCTTGACTTCGCCCTCAACCAGCCGCTGTCCCCGTTCGCGTTGGCCGCCATCGAGCTGCTGGACCGCGACTCCCCCAGCTACTCGCTGGACGTGCTGTCGGTCCTGGAGGCGACGCTGGACAACCCGCGGCAGGTGCTGTCCGCGCAGGCGCATCGGGCCCGGGGCGAGGCAGTTGCGGCAATGAAGGCCGAGGGGGTGGAGTACGAGAAGCGGATGGAGCTGCTGGAAGCCGTCAGCCATCCCCAACCACTGGCCGACCTGCTCCAGGCCGGCTACCAGATGTACCGGCGCGGCCATCCCTGGGTCGACGACTACGAACTCGCGCCCAAGGCGGTGGCCCGCGACCTGTACGAGCGGGCGATGACCTTCACCGAGTACGTCGGCTACTACGGGCTGGCCCGCTCCGAAGGGCTGCTGCTGCGGTACCTGGCCGATGCGTACAAGGCACTGCGGCAGACCGTGCCCGAGGACGCCAAGACCGAGGAGCTGACCGACCTGACGGAGTGGCTGGGCGAGCTGGTCCGCCAAGTCGACTCCAGCCTGCTGGCGGAGTGGGAACGGTTGCGCAACCCTGACGAGGCGCCCACACCGGCCCCGATCGACGACCGGCCACCGGCCGTCACCGGCAACACCCGGGCGTTTCGGGTGCTGGTCCGCAACGCGCTGTTCCGCCGGGTCGAGCTGGCGGCCCGGGGCCGGTACGCCGAGCTCGGCGAGCTGGACGCGGACGCCGGCTGGGATGCCGAGGCATGGGCAACGGCACTGGAGCCGTACTTTCAGCAGCACGCCGAGATTCAGACCGGTCCGGACGCCCGCGGCCCGGCCCTGCTGATCATCGAGGTACATCCGGGGCACTGGACTACCCGGCAGATCTTCGACGACCCGGCCGGCGACCACGACTGGGGCATCAGCGCCGAGATAGACCTCGCCGCCTCCGATGAGGCCGGCACTGCGGCCGTCCGGATCACCGCGGTGGACCAGCTTTAGCTGCCTTCGGTGAAGCACCGTAATCGCCGTGATGCGCGGGCGCGCACGCTCCCGGCAGCTCTGCTAGCCTCACCGCTTAAAACCTCAACGTGATCGCTTTAACCTCAACCCGGGGGTTCGGTGGAGTTTCTGATCCGACCGCGCCAGGGCCAGGAGCTGCTGGCAGTGGACAAAGCTACGGCGGCTGCCGTCCTGGTGCCGGGAGGGTTTGCCTGCCAGGAGGTGTTCGGCACCGAGGACTTCCGCTACCGAGTGGACGGCTCCGACGTGGCCTTGCGCATGGCTATTGAGGGCTGGCACATCGTCATAGAGGGCCCGATGACGCTACAGACTGCAGAGGACATTGTGGCCGAGGTCGCGCTGCAGATCGCCGAGGAAACCCGAACCCCGACTGAGTGGCTCCAGCTAACCTGAACTTCACTGGCCTGGCCCCTGCACCACGCCTCCAGTTCAGGCTGGTGAGGCGCCTCCAGGGCTGCGGGTAACCCGGCGGCCTCCAGCGGGGCCGGTGACCGCTGGCAGAAGCTCGGGAGGGCTCGACGTTGCGGGAGATCGGGACCGCTGAGGCCGGCCAGGTCCGTCCAGCCGACACGGTGCACCGGCGAGCCGTCCTGATGGTGATGTGCGTCGGCTTGTTTCTGGTGCAGTTGGACGTGACGGCCGTGAATGTGGCACTGCCGCGGATCTCTGACGATCTGGCGGCGGGGGTGAGCAGTCTGCAGTGGGTGGTCGACGCGTACGCGCTGGTATTAGCCAGCCTGCTGCTGGTCAGTGGATCGGTCGGCGACCGGCTCGGGCACCGACGGGTGGTGCTAGCCGGACTGACGATCTTCGCGGTTGGGTCGGCTAGCTGCGCGGCCGCCCCAGGCGCGTGGCTGCTCGCGGTCGCCCGTGCGGTGCAGGGGTTAGGCGCGGCACTGCTCCTGCCGGGCACCCTGGCGGTGATCACGCGCGCGTATCCGGAGCGGGCCGAGCAGGCCCGGGCAGTCGCCGTGTGGGCCGCAGTCGGCGGGCTGGCGTTGCCGGCGGGCCCGTTGCTGGGTGGTGTGTTGGTCGCGGGACCGGGCTGGCGGTGGGTGTTTGCGATTAACGTGCCCATCGCGCTGGTCGCGGGAGCGGTGACCATACGCGTGGTGCGGGAGAGTACTCACCGAACGGCACGGCGGCTGGACCTTCCCGGAGCGGCGCTGGCGGTGCTCCTGCTGGCAGCCACCGTCTTCACGATCATTGAAGCGCCGCACACCACCCACGCCACCGTGCTCGGCGCCGGGGGAGCCGCGGTCGCATTGCTGGTCGCCTTCCTGGTGACGGAGGCCTGCCGCGCCGACCCCATGCTCCCTCTGGGCTTGTTCCGCAACCGGGAGTTCCTCGCCGTGAACGGGGCCGCTGCGTTGATGAACCTGACGACCCTTGGGCTGCTGTTCGTGCTCACGCTGTACCTGCAGCAAGTACAGGGACGCTCCGCGGTGGCCGCCGGGGCTGCCTTAGTGCCGATGTTCGCCCTGGTGACTGGTCTTGCGCCGCTGGCCGGCCGGCTCACCGCCCGACTCGGCCCCCGGGCTCCGGCCGTGAGTGGGCTACTCATCGCAGCGGTCGGCATGGCGTTGATCCCGCGCCTGACGCACGCCGACAGCTACCTGGCGCTGCTGCCCGCCCTGATCCTGCTCGGTACCGGACTCGGCCTGATGACCACCCCTCTCGTGGCCGCCGCGATGCGCGCGGTTCCCCTCGAGTCCGCTGGGCTGGCCAGCGGCATCAACAACACTGCCCGGCAGGCGGGTGGTGCCATCGGCATCGCGGTATTCGGCTCGGTGGCCGGCAGCCCCGCCGCCACCTATCAATTCCTCACTGGCCTGCACCACGACGGCCTGATCGGCGTCTTCGGCTACGGGGTGGCTGCCCTCGCGCTCGTCCGTACCCTCCGGCACCGCTCCCCGCGCCACCCTTGACCGTCGCCCTCGCAGTGGGGTTCAGTCTGGGCCGGCGAGCAGGGCAGCGTACAGGGTCAGGCCCGGTCCGAACGCGAGCAGCACGACGTGCCGGGCCTGCCGGGCACGCAGCCGGTCCAGTACCAGTAGCACCGTGGGTGAGGAGCAGTTGCCGGCCTCCCGCAGCACGGTCCGGGAGTCGGCCAGCGCCGCCGGGTCGAGGGCGAGCTGGTCACCGACCACGTCCAAGATTCGTGGGCCGCCGGGGTGCACTGCCCAGCCGTCCACGTCAGCGGGTTTCAGCCGGTGCCGACCGAGCAGCTCGCTCACCACGCCGGACACGTGCCGGGCCAGCACTGCCGGCACCCGCGGTGACAGCCCCATCCGGAAGCCCAGGTCGGTAACGTCCCAGCTCATGTACCCGGCGGTGTCCGGATCGGTACGGGCGGTCACATCCCGCACGGCGTACCCGGCCCACGCGGGCTCGACTACCACGGCCGCGGCGGCATCGCCGAACAGCGCGTGGGTCACCACCTGGTCGAGTTCGGCGGCCGGCGGCTGGACGTGCAGGCTGGTCAGCTCCAAGCACAGCAGCACCGCTGGCCGACGCCGGGACCGGACGTAGTCGGTCACCGCGCCGAGCCCGGGGATCGCCGCGTAGCAGCCCATGTGCCCGACCATCAGCCGCTGCACGTCGGCCGGCAGGCCGAGGTCCCGGCCGAGCAGCACGTCCAGACCCGGCGAGGCATAGCCGGTGCAGGAGGCGACCGCGAGCAGCCCGATCTCGGCCGGCGCGCGGCCGGCGTCGGCCAGCGCACCGAGCACGGCGGCCGCACCCAGCGGCAGCGCCTCGGTGAGGTAGCGCCGCATCCGGGCCGCCGTGCTCCAGCCGGAGACGTCCTCCACCCGCGGGTCCACCACGCCGTGCCGGGTCTGGACTCCGGCGCCGGCGTACACCCGGGCCGCGGTCGGCAGGTCGGCGTAGTGGCCGGCGAAGAACCCGTCCCACAGCCCCTGCTGGTCCAGCCGGCCGGGGAACGCGGCAGCCAGCCCGGTCAGGCCGGCCGGTGCGCTCACCACCGGGGTACCTCGGAGTTGCCGTCGGGGTGCACCTGGTCAGGGTCGAGCCCGAGCGTGGCGGCGCCGAGCCAGTCCGCACACACGTCGCTGGTGGCCGGTTGCAGCGAGCCGCAGCGGGCGTCCCGGAAGATCCGCTCTAGCGGGTGGCCGCGGCGGCTGGCCGAGGTACCGGCGGCCTCCAGCATCGAGGAGGCCACGGTCATCGCGGTCTCCCCGGCCAGCAGCTTGGCCCGCCATACCCACCGATTGGTCTCCGGCGTACCTGGTGCCTCATCCACCCGGCGGGCCGCCTCCAGCACCGCAAGCTGGCTGGCGGCCACTGCGGCGTCGGCCCGGCCGATCCGGGCCCGTACCGCCGGCAGCCGGTGCAAGCCACGCTCAGTCAGGTGGCTGACCGCTGCCTGCACCGCCGAGCGGGCCACCCCGACGTACACCGCGGCATAGGAAGCGACCAACCACTGCGGCATGAGCTGGGCCAGTGGCAGGGCCAGCCCCTCGATCCCACCGAGCAGCGCGTCGGTCGGCACCACGACGTCCAGCAGCAGGTCGTGGCTGGCGGTGGCGCGCATCCCCAGGCTGTCCCAGGCCGGGCGTACCGTGAGGCCGGGACCGGCTGGCACCAGGAACTGCGAGATCCGCCCGTCACCGGCTCGGGCGGCCACCAGGTACCCCGCGGCATGCCCGGCGCCGGAGACGAAGCTCTTCTCGCCGGTGATCCGCCACCCGCCCTCGACCGGCGCGTACCGGGTCGTCAGCGCCGACAGCCGGCTGCCCACGCCGCGCTCGCTCATCGCCACCGCGTACCAGGCCCCGGCCAGCGCGGCGGACAGGATCCGGTCTCGGGCGGCGAAGAAGCTGTCCGGCGCGCCCAGCGCCCGAGCCAGCTCCTCCGGGGTGCTGGCCAGCGCGCCGGTGACCGAGGCGTGCATGTTTACGATCAATGCGGTCGAGCCGTGGGCTGCGCCAAGCTCGACCGCCACCTTGGCGTAGTCGGCGAAGCCGGCACCCGGACCACCCAGCCGGGCCGGCACCATCAGCCCGACCAGGCCGGCCCGGCGCAGATCGGCCAGGTCATCGGCCGGAAAGCTGCCGTCCCGGTCGTGCCCGGCAGCCCGGCCAGCCAGCGCCGGGGCCAGCCGGTGTACCGCGGCGAGCGCGGCGGCGGCATCGGGCAGGACGGTCACCGCGGTGTCGTTCACTCGCCGACCTTCTTGTACGCCTTGTCCCCGTAGGCTTTATCCCCATACGCCTGGAACAGCACTGCGGTGGACCAAGTCGGGACCATCCGTACCTCCGGCTCACGACGGACCAACCATCGCAGCGTGCCCGGCAGCGACGGCCGTAGTCCGCGCAGCCTCAGCGGTACGCCGTGCCGGGCCGCCTCGGCTTGCAGCAGCTCGCGGTCAATGAACATCGCCGGGTCGTGGATGCCCGGCGGCGGACCGCCCGGCACCCGCTCGGCCACGGTGACCACCACGAACCGGGCCAGCCAGGTAGCCGCGATGGTGTCGATCACCAACCGGCCGCCCGGCCGCAGCACCCGGCAGGCCTCTGCCACAGCAGTGGCTGGGTCGGCCACGTGCTCCAGGATCTCCCCCGCGCTGACCGCGTCGGCGACCCGGTCGGCCAGCGGCAGCCGTAGTACGTCGGCCCGGACCGCGGTCACGCCGTGCCCGCGGGCGACCTGCACCGCGGTCGGCGACAAGTCGATGCCGACGTGCCGGTAGCCAAGCCGCCGGGCGTGCGGGGCGAGCAGCCCGCCACCGCAGCCGAGGTCCACTAGCACCGCGCCGAGCCGGCCGGCCGGCGGGATCAGCCGGGCCCGCGCGGCAGCGATCCAACGCAGCATGGCCAGCGCACCGTACGGCTGCCACCACGCCGGGGCCAGCGTGTCGTACTGCCGGATGTCGTTGCGGGGCAGCAACCTGGGGCGCACGACCCCGACGGTACCCGGCTCAGCCGACCGGCACCGGCTTCAGCCAGTCGGTGCGTTCGAGGTCAATGGCCCGGCGGAGCAGGTCGATGGCCCCACCGGCGACCACCGGCCGGCAGCCGCCCCGCCAGTACCACAAGTGCGCCAGCACCGGTACGTACCGCAGCCTCGGCCCAGCGAGGACCGGGCAGTCCAGCACGCCGGGTCCGAACAGGGGCGTCAGCGGCCCACCGACCGGGTCGCCGAACAGCCCCGCGTGGGCCGGCGTCCAAATGTTGGTCCAGCGAGTGCAGGCGAACACCGCCCCGTGGTGAAGGACCTGGGTGGGTGGGCTGCCAGCCGGGCTGCGGCTGCGGTAACCCAGCCCGTTGGGCTGTGGCGGATTACGTGGGATGTCCCAGTGGGTCTGCCGCTGGACCAACTCGTCCGGGGTCGATGCGAGCAAGATCTCCGCGTGGGCCAGCGGGCTGCCGACGCTGACCAGGTCGCTGATCAACCATGGGTTGCCCAGCCGGCGCTGCTCTAGCCACAACTCGCGCTGCGCGTCGCGGTATGCCTTGACGAGGGTGGCGGTCGGCGTGGCTGTCGTGGCCAGCATCATGCCCAGCTTCTCAACCCTGGCGAGAGCGGCTTGGCTGGGCGTGTCCAGTGTGCCGTGCATGGCGTGCTCGGCCCACAAGTACTTGATGAGGTCCAACGCGATGATGCTGCCCAGGCTATGCCCGACCAGCACGATCCGGTCGTACTCGCCGGAGTTCTGGATCTTCCGGAGCAGCTCCAGGCCGCCGGACTTAATCGCCCGCCGCACCTCGACGTTGTCCGGCGCGTCATCCAGGTAGCGGGCCACATCGCCGAAGTTGTCGACGGCGAACTTGACGACCCGCGCGCCGACGACCAACACCCCGACCACCGTCCAACCCGCTGCTGCGCCGCCGCGCTCGGCGAGCTTCTTCAGCCCGTCGATGCCCCCCAGCTCGGCGAACGCGCCGAGTCGGCGCACCAGGTAGACCGCCAGCAGCACGACGGTCAGCACCAGTAACCAGCCCATCAGGTAATAGGCGATCAGGTTGCCTGGCACCCGCCATGGCAGCCGCCGTAGCAATATCTTGCCCAGCGGTCGTAGGTGGCGTAGCTTGCTGCCGGACATCTTCTTCGCCCAGTAGTACTCGAAGATGCGGGTCGCCGGCCGGTCTTCACTGCTCGGCATCTCATACCAGTACAAACCAGACTGATCAATGAGGTTTATTTTTTTTCGGTACGGCAATCGGCTGCGCTGCCCCGGCAGTGCCACTGCGGCGCGAATGAACGCCCGTAAGGTTTCCTGTGGACGTTGCTCCCCCATGCCATGGATTACTACGACGGCCTGACGCAGTACCATGCGGCCCCCCTTGTAGCTCAGGCCAGCATTATTCCGTCATATTATCCCGCCGATCTTGACAAACTTGTCGGAGTCGTTGGTCACATAACGACATCTACGTCAAGATCGGCGGGAGAGGGCGGGGGCGGATGGTGCGGGGAGGACAGCGTGTAGTCGGTACGGGCGAGTCGCCGAGTCCGCAGCCAGTAGCGCCAGGAGAAGCCCGGCCACAGGGTGCGGTTGACTCCGGCCGCGTCCAGATACCAGCTCCGGCAGCCGGTATTCCACACCGCGTCGGTCAATTTGCCCTGAATCTGTCGATTGTACTTGCGTTGGACCGCGGGCCGGACCTCGACCGCGCCGGTTGCCCCACGCAGGAGGCGCTGGACCGCCTGCACCACGTACCGCGCCTGCGCCTCGATCATGAAGATCATCGAGTTATGTCCGAGCCCGGAGTTCGGACCGAGCAGGAAGAACAGGTTCGGGAAACCGGCCACCGCCATCCCGAGGTAGGCCTCCATGCCGCCCCGCCAAGCCTCCCGCAGGCTCACCCCGCCACGGCCATGAAGCTGCACCCCGTCGAATGCGTCGGTGACATGGAATCCGGTGCCGTAGATGATCACGTCGGCCGGCCGGTGCGTACCGTCCGCGGCCAGTACCCCGTCCGGCCGGATCGCCGCGATGCCGTCGGTGACCAGCTCCACGTTGTCCCGCAGCAGCGTCGGGTAGTACTCCTCGGACAGCAGCACCCGCTTGCACCCCAGCGCGTAGGAGGGGGTCAGCCGGCGGCGCAGCTCCGGGTCGGGTACTTGCTCGGCTAGGTGCCGCAGCGGGATCCGCTGGGCCGCCCGGAGGATCCGCGGTTCGATCACGAAACCCACCGCCCGGCTCTCAAGCTGCCAGTACAGCGCGCCACGGTGCAGCCGCTGCGCCAGCGGAAACCACCGGTACAGCCGCTTCTCCCAGCTCGGGATCGCCCGGTCCGGCTTGGGCAGGATCCACGGCGGGGTGCGTTGGTACACATCAAGCTGGCCCACCACCGGCGCGATCCGCGGGACGAACTGGATCGCGCTGGCCCCCGTGCCGACCACCGCGACCCGCTTGCCGGTCAGGTCCACCTCATGATCCCACCGCGCAGAGTGGAACGATGAGCCGGTGAAGCTGGCCGCGCCGGGCAGGTCCGGCAGCGACGGAAGGTGCAGCGGCCCGGTGGCCAACACCACGGCCCGGCAGGTGATCGACGGCGCGCCGTCGATGAGCACCTGCCAAGTGCCGGTGGCCTCGTCGTAGTCCGCCCCGCTCACCGGCGCGTTGCACCGCAGGTGCGGCCGCACGCCGTACTTATCCGCGCAGTGCCGCAGGTAAGCCCAGATCTCCGGCTGGGGGGAGAACATCCGGCTCCAGTCCGGGTTCGGCTCGAAGGAGTACGAGTAAAGGTAGGACTGGATGTCGCAGCCGCAGCCCGGGTAGTCGTTGTCCCGCCAGGTGCCGCCCAGGTCAGCGGCCTTCTCCAGCAGTACGAAGTCCTCAATGCCGGCCCGGCGCAGCGCGATCGCCAGGCCGATCCCGGAGAAGCCAGCTCCAACAATGACCACCGAGGTGTCAACCTGCACGGCACCCTCCCTGCTCCACCGCTGCCCCGACCCAGGCTACTTGCCGGGCCGGAGCCGGCCAGGCTCAGCCTGGAGCCGACCAGCGGCTGAGCTCGCGGCGGGCCAGCGCGGCCAGGTGTACCTCGTCTGGGCCGTCGGCCAGCCGCAGGGCGCGGGCCTGCGCCCACAGTGCAGTCAGTGGGAGGTCCTGGCTGACCCCCGCGCTGCCGTGCACCTGGATCGCCTTGTCCAGCACCCACTCCGCCAGCCGGGGCGCAACGATCTTGATGGCCTGGATCTCGGTGTGCGCATTGCGGTTGCCGCCGGTGTCCATCAGCCAGGCGGTCTTTAGCACCAGCAGCCGGGCCTGCTCGATGCGGACCCGGGCCTCGGCGACCCACTCCCGGACCACACCCTGGCGGGCCAGCGGCTGACCGAACGCGACCCGCTGGTTGGCCCGCTGGCAGGCCAGCTCCAGCCCACGCTCGGCCATCCCGACCAGCCGCATGCAGTGGTGGACCCGACCTGGCCCGAGCCTGGCCTGAGCAATCTCAAAACCGGCGCCTTCGGTGCCGATCAGGTTGGCCGCGGGCACCCGTACGTTGCTGAACCGCACCTCGGCGTGCCCACCGTGCGTGCCGTCGAGGTAGCCGAAGACCGTCAGGCCGCGGACCACCTCAACGCCCGGGGTATCCCGCGGCACCAGCACCATGCTCTGCTGCCGGTACCGCTCGGCGGCGGGGTCGGTCTTGCCCAGCACGATGAGGACCTCGCACCGGGGGGACAGCGCACCGGTCACCCACCATTTGCGTCCGTTGATCACGTAGCCGTCGCTGTCCCGCTCGCTCCGGGTGCTGATGTTGGTCGCGTCGGAGGAGGCTACGTCGGGCTCGGTCATGCAGAAGGCTGAGCGGATCTCGCCGGCCAGCAACGGCACCAGCCAGCGCTTCTGCTGCTCCTCGGTCCGAACATCGCCAGCACCTCCATGTTGCCGGTGTCCGGTGCGGCGCAGTTGGTTGCCTCGGGGGCGAGCTGCGGGCTGCGGCCGAGGGTCTCGGCCAGCGGGGCGTACTGCAGGTTGGTCAGTCCGACGCCGTGCTCAGCACCGGGCAGGAACAGGTTCCACAGCCCCTGGCGGCGGGCCTGTGCCGTGAGTTCCTCGATCACCGGCGGCCGGTCCCACGGGTTGGCTGAGCCGGCCCAGTTGGCGGCCTGCTCGGCGAACAGCGGCTCGGCCGGGTAAACGTAGTCGGCCATGAAGGTCAGCAGCCGTTGTCGCAATTTCTCGGTGGTGGCGTCGGCAGCAAAATCCATCAGCCCCCGGCAGGCTACGGCATGCCAGCATGACGCGAGGAAGCAGCCGGCCCGCCAGCGAGCGTACCGACCGGACGATAATGATCCGGACGAGTGGCTAACTTCCGGCGGTCATATTGCGTATCGCAACGCGTAATGCAGGTAGACCACGCCGTTGTGGTACACCTTGGCGCTGATCAGCAATGAGTTGAACTCCTTGCGGCTGCCGCCGAACAACCGGAATCCCCGCGCCGAACCCGACCGGATGCAGCTTGAGGACCGGTCCTGCAGATCGTCGGCCCGGGTTCACCACGGACGCTAGCTAAGTGTCCCGCTCGGCGGCCAGCAGCGGCGCGATCCGGTTTCGCCAGACCGCGGCGACCTTGCCGGCCAGTGCGGCGAGGTCGCCGTCGTTATCGATCACCACGTCGGCGACCGCTCGGCGCTGCGCGTCGCTAGCCTGCGCGGCAATCCGGGCTCGGGCTGCGGCCTCGGTCATCCCGCGGCGCTCGATCAGCCGCCGGATCCGGGTCGACTCGGCCGCCTCGACCACCACGACCAGGTCGTAGGCCGGTGCCAGGCCGTTCTCCACCAGCAGCGGCACGTCGTGAACCATCACGGTGCCGGGTCCGACGGCCGCGGCCAGCTCGGTGGTACGCACCTCAACCAGCGGATGCACGATGGCGTTGAGCCGGTCGCGCGCATTGGAGTCGGCGAAGACCAGCTCGGCCAGCCGCGGCCGGTCCAGCGCGCCGTCCGCGCCAAGGACCTGCGGGCCGAACTCAACGACAATCCGGGCCAGCCCGGGCGTACCCGGCGCGACCACCTCCCGGGCGATCCGGTCGGCGTCGATGACCAGCGCGCCACGCTTGGCAAGCAACCTTCCCACCGCGCTCTTGCCCGCGCCGATCCCGCCGGTGAGGCCGATCCTGACCACGCCGCCACCCTATGGGACGCCACCCTCGTGGCCGGATCTCAGGCAGATCCGCGTCGGCGGGTCGTCAATACGATGCGGTGGTGGTGCGGTACTGTGCCGACACTCGCAGTGATATGGATCATGTCTGACGGCCGGCGCGGCGTGCGCCTGGATCGACAATCATGCCCACTAAGCTTGCGGGCACCACGTACCGATCCTCAAAAGGTGCTTAAGACATGGGCAGACACGTCCCCGGGCCAACCATCGGGCGACACCGCTACGGCAGCCCCGGCCTGGTGTACTGCGCCGAGCTGGAGCCGATCCGAGGACGGCTGTCGTTGCACCGACCGAGCCTGCTGTCGCTGTTCCGCGACCAGAGCCGGCACACGATGGCAACGCTGGTCCGGACCGGCGTCCGCCCCCGGCCGGCCTTCGTACTCATCGCGTCGATGTAGCCCCCCATCCTTCCCCGCCGATCTTGACGAAGATGTCGGAATTTCCGGCCCGATAGCGACAGCTACGTCAAGATCGGCGGGAGAGGAGGGATCAGTGGGAGAGGACGGCGGTGCCGAGCTTGACCAGGATGGTCTTGGCCGCGTCGCCGGTGGCGACCTCCTTGGTGACGCTGATCGCTACCGTCTCAGCGTCCTTGGCGAAGACCAGCAATGCGCTGCCTGCCGACACCAGTACGGTCGCCTTGGTGCCACCCAGGCTCACCTCGGACGGGCTGGCACCGGCGCTGCGTTGCTGGTCGATGGTGTACTGCACCCGGTCGCTCGCCGACCCCACATCGGAGTACGCGGAGATGCCAACCTCGACCGGGATGTACACGGTGTGGCCGACCTTGTGGATGCCGTACCGGCAAGTGATCCGACCAGTACGGTGGATCTTCGGCTCGCTCTGCCCCTTGATGTACGCCGACTGGCCAGCAATGACGTGACCGGTGGCCTTGTCTAGGTCATCGAGGGTCAGCACATCCGTGCAACTGGTCGGCAACGCGACCGCGCCCGCTGACGGGCTGGCGCTCGCACTGGGGCTGACCGAGCCGCCGGACGACCCGCCGTCCCCACCATGGTTTTTCTGCCCACACCCGGTCAACACTCCGATGACCGCCAACGCCGCAACCGCTGCACCGCGCCTCATGACCGACACCGTAGTCGGCTCGGCCGAACGGCGGGATAGCCTCGCCGTTTCGGCCGATCAACAAACCTGGCGCCGGGCTAGCTGCGACCCCCGCCGGCCAACTTCTCACGCAGCGCGGCCAATGCCTCGTCGGAAGCGAGCGTGCCGCCGGCATCGGTGCTTTCGGAGGAGTACGAGCCACCGCTGGCTGGCTGGGGCTCCCCGACTGCGTCGGCATCGGCCTTGCGAGCATCGGCGATTTGCTTTTGGTGCTGCTCATAGCGCGACTGGGCCTCGGCGTACTGCCGCTCCCACTCCTCCCGCTGCTTGTCGTAGCCCGGCATCCAGTCGCCGGTCTCCGGGTCAAAGCCGTCAGGGTAGATGTAGTTGCCGGACTCGTCGTACTGGGCTTCCATGCCGTACGCAGAGGGGTCGAACTCCTCCGCGGCGCCCTCGTTAGCCTGCTTCAGCGACAGGCTGATTCGGCGCCGCTCCAGGTCGATGTCGATGACCTTGACCATCACCTCGTTGCCGACCTGCACAACCTGCTCGGGGATCTCCACGTGCCGCTCGGCGAGTTCGGAGATGTGCACCAGACCCTCAATGCCTTCATCCACCCGGACGAACGCGCCGAACGGCACCAGCTTGGTGACCTTGCCGGGCACGATTTGACCAATTTGGTGGGTACGGGCAAACTGCCGCCACGGGTCTTCCTGGGTGGCCTTCAACGACAGCGAGACACGCTCCCGGTCCAGGTCGACGTCGAGCACCTCGACGGTGACCTCCTGGCCGACTTCAACCACCTCGCTGGGGTGGTCAATGTGCTTCCAGGACAGCTCCGAGACGTGCACCAAGCCGTCCACCCCGCCGAGGTCCACGAATGCACCGAAGTTGACGATGCTGGAGACCACACCGGAGCGGACCTGGCCCTTCTGCAGCTTGTTCAGGAACTCCGTACGCACCTCGGACTGGGTTTGCTCCAGCCAGGCCCGACGGGACAGCACCACGTTGTTGCGGTTCTTGTCCAGCTCGATGATCTTGGCTTCGAGCTCCCGGCTGACGTACGGCTGCAGGTCACGGACCCGGCGCATCTCCACCAGCGATGCGGGTAGGAAGCCGCGCAACCCGATGTCCAAGATTAGGCCGCCCTTGACGACCTCGATCACGGTGCCGGTGACGACGCCGTCATCTTCCTTGATCTTCTCGATGGTGCCCCAGGCCCGCTCATACTGGGCGCGCTTCTTGGACAGGATGAGTCTGCCTTCCTTATCCTCCTTTTGGAGGACAAGGGCCTCAATCTCGTCGCCCACCGTGACGACTTCGGCTGGATCGACATCGTGCTTGATGGACAGCTCGCGCGAGGGGATCACGCCCTCGGTCTTGTAGCCGATGTCCAGTAGCACTTCGTCGCGGTCGACCTTGACGACGGTGCCTTCGACGATGTCACCATCGTTGAAGTACTTGATAGTTGAATCGATGGCGGCGAGGAAGTCCTCGCTGGAGCCGATGTCGTTGACGGCGACCTGCTTGGTGGTGGCGGGTCGCGTCTCGGTGGTGGTGGACGTCATGTGAGCGATTGCTCCGGCTGGGGTTAGGTCGTCGGTCAGGCACGCAACGGACCTATCGTCAGAACGACTTGGACATCCCCACGGTCGAAGGTGCCTGCCGACGTGCGTGACGAGCGCGGCCTGCTCCCTACCGAGGCAGCGCAGACCCGCGGCGCACCCGTGAGGATACGAAGTCGACAGGAGCGTGGTCAATCCGACAGGAGTGTCGTGGTCGAATCATCTTCGCCGGAGTCCTGCCCGGGAGCCCAGATCGTTGGCGCCTTGGTCGCTGGAGCAAGATCATCGAGCCCCTAGCCACGATGGGATCCGGTAACCGGGGTCCAGGCCGGTGTGGGTGCCGAACGCCGCCCGTACCGCCGTGGCAGATGGTCGGCTGCCGGTGCTGACCCACTCCGTCAGCACGGTGAGCAGGCCCAGCAGTTCGTCAGTGCTGAACCGGCAGTGGCCGGCGCCGTAGGGCGCCAGCGGGGTCGACCAGCTATCCGGTGGCACAGAGACGAGTTGCATGAGTTCGCTGCCGCGGCCTTGGCCGGTCACCTGCGCGCGGTAGGCCCCTTCATGCCCAATCGGCGCGACCGGGTCGTCGGCAGTGTGCAGGGTCACCAGCGGGTGACGCAGTGCCCCGGTCGGGCTCATTTGCTGCTCTGCGCTGACCCGCGCGGCCGGGTCGGCGTATACCCGGCTACCGGTCGCTAGCCGGCGCAGCGCGTCAGCGGTCACCCCGGGGGCCAGTGACTCCGCGACCTGCCGCACGTGGTCGTCCAGCCGGGTGGCGTAGTTGACCTTGCTGTTATCAGAGATCTCCCCACCGAACTGGGCATCCACCTGCCAGCGGGCATAATCGCTGAAGCCCAGCGCACTGCCGATCGCCTGCCCGGCGGCCAGCACCCGCGAGTCAGTGCTGCGGCCGTCGTAGTGCTCGGTGCGGCTCGGTGCGTCGACGAGCCCCCCGATCAGCAACAGCAGGGCGCGGTCGCGGGCCGATCCATGCAGCGCCCGGCGCAGCGCCGCAGCACCGATCTGGTCGGCCTGACCGGCTGCGGCATAGGACCGGTAGCCAGTGATCGGCATGCTCGGCGCGAGCAGTTCCCGTACGGCGTAAGCCACATCCAGCGCGCGGTCAAAGAACCGGACCGTACCGCCCAGCACACCGCAGGCCGATGCCGCACCGCTGACCCACTCCGGGTGCTGTTCGGCCAACAGCACCGCGGCCAGGCCGCCCATCGACTCGCCCCACGCGTAGACCCGGTACGGCCGGCCCACGTGCGCCAGGACGTAGCCGTAGACCGCCTCCATCGCGGTCACCGAGCGGTCCGGGCTCCAGCCGGCCCAGGCGTAGGTACCGCCGGCCACCCCGAACCCGCGCGCGAGCAACGCGTTGACCACCGTGGGGGTGGGAGCGGACTGGACCGGCGTCGGGTTGCCCACCCCGGCCCGCGGCCACACCCGGTAGAACCCCTGGGTGTACAGCACCAGCGAGCCGTTCCACCGAGCCGGCATCTGGATCAAGTACACGTCCTGGCCGATCCGGCCCTGGCACCACTCGTACACACAAGCGTGCGGCACAGGGGCGGACCGCGGCGCGAACGACGAACTCGCCGGCGGCAGGGCAGCGCTCGGCCCGCAGCCGGCGAGCAGCGCCACCACCAGCAGGATGCCGGTCCAGCTCCCGACCCGCTGCCGCACCCGCACCCCCTCACTTGTCGTCGCAACACCGGTCGGTACGGGACCGTCATGCCCCGTTGGTCGCTGGCTAGTGGCGGGCATCGTCCCAGGTACGTCCGACCCCGATCGAGACATCCAACGGTACTGAAAGCTGAAACGCGCCGCCCATCTCGGTCCGGACCAGCGCCTCCAGCGCGTCCTGCTCGCCCGGCGCGACCTCCAGCACCAGCTCGTCGTGCACCTGCAGCAGCAGCCGGGACCGCAAGCCGGCGGTCCGGATCGCCGCATCCAGCCGAAGCATCGCGATCTTGATAATGTCGGCGGCCGAGCCCTGGATGGGTGCGTTCAGCGCCATCCGCTCGGCCATCTCGCGGCGCTGCCGGTTCTCGCTGGTCAGATCCGGCAGGTACCGGCGCCGACCCTTGATCGTCTCGGTGTAGCCGTCCTGGCGGGCCTGCTCGACTACGCCGTGCAGGTAGTCGCGGACGGCCCCGAACTGGACGAAGTACTCTGCCATCAGCTCGCGCGCCTCATCCGGGGTGATCCGAAGCTGCTGGGCCAGCCCGAACGCGGACAGTCCGTAGGCCAGCCCGAAGTTCATCGCCTTGATCCGGCGCCGCAGCTCGGGGTCGACCGAATCCGGCGGGAGCTTGAAGACCCGGGCGGCGGTGGTGGCGTGGAAGTCAGCGCCCGAGCACAGCGCCTCGATCAGCCCGGCGTCCTGCGCCAAGTGGGCCATCAGCCGCATCTCGATCTGGCTGTAGTCGGCAGTCATCAGCGACTCGTAACCGGTCCCGACCAGGAATGCGGTACGGATCCGCCGGCCCTGCTCGGTGCGGATCGGGATGTTCTGCAGGTTGGGGTCGGTGGATGACAGCCGGCCGGTGGCCGCGATGGTCTGGTTGAAGGTGGTGTGGATGCGGCCGGCGTCATCGACCATCGGGATCAGGCCGTCGACCACGGTCTTCAGCCGGCTCCAGTCCCGATGCCGCAGCAGGTACTCCAGGACCGGGTTTCCGGTCTGCTCCAGCAACCCCTGTAGCGCCTCGGCGTCGGTGGTGTAGCCGGTCTTGATCCGTTTGGTCTTCGGCAGCCCCAGCTCCTCAAACAGCACGACCTGCAACTGCTTGGGCGAGCCGAGGTTGATCTCCCGGCCGATCACCGCGTACGCGTCCTGAGCGGCTTGCTTGACCTGGCCGCCGTACTCCGCCGAGAGCCCGGCCAGCTCATCGGCGTCGGCCGCGATGCCGACCGTCTCCATCCGGGCCAGTACGTGGACCAGCGGCAGCTCCAGCTCGGCCAGCAACCGGGTGCCGCCACGCCGCTCCAAGTCGTCATCCAGCGCCCTGGCCAGCTCGAGTACGGCCTGGGCCCGGACCGACTCGGTGGCGGCAATCGCTTGGTCGGCCTCGTCCGCACCACCGTCCAGGGTGAGTTGGCCGGAACCGTCGGCGTCGGCGCGCAACTCGCGCCGCAGATAGCGCAGCACCAAGTCGGCCAGGTCGAAGGAGCGCTGCCCAGGCAGCGCCAGGTAGGCCGCTAGCGCGGTGTCGCTGGTCACCCCGGCCAGCTCCCAGCCGCGGTCCCGCAGCGCGAGCAGCGGGCCTTTCATGTCGTGTAGCGCCTTGGGTACGGCCGGGTTGGCCAACCAGGCCGCCAGCGCCCGCTCGTCGCCCTCGGACAGCGCCACCGCGTCCACATACCCGCCCGCGCCGTCTCCGGCGGCCAGCGCCAGACCGGTGACCGTACCGTGCCCGCGGCCCCAGGAGCCGCGTACCGAGACCCCGACCCGGCGGCCGTCGGCGGTGTGCTCGGCCAGCCAGCCGGCGACCTCGTCCGGACCGAGCCGCCGGCCGTCCACCTCGAAGCCATGTTCGGCCTCCGGCGCGGCGGTCGCCAAGGTGGCGAACAGCCGCTCGCGCAACACCCGGAACTGCAGGTTGTCGAACAGGACGTGCACCTCGTCGCGGTCCCAGCTCCCCCGGTGCAGGTCATGCGGGCCAACCGCGAGCGGCACCTCCCGGACCAGCTCGGTGAGTTGCCGGTTGCGCACCACCGCGGCCAAGTGCTCGCGCAGCGCGTCACCCGCTTTGCCTTTGACCTCCTCGACCCGTTCGACCAGCACCGGCAGCGAGCCGAACTCACGGATCCACTTCGCGGCGGTCTTCTCCCCCACCCCTGGGATGCTGGGCAGATTGTCGCTCGGGTCGCCGCGTAGCGCCGCGAAGTCCGGATACTGGCTCGGGGACAAGTCGTACTTGTTCTCAACTTCCGCCGGGGTGAACCGGGTCATCTGCGAGACCCCTCGCCGCGGGTAGAGCACGGTGACCCGGTCGGTGACAAGCTGCAGCGCGTCCCGGTCGCCAGTGCAGATCAGCACCTCTATCCCCTCGGCCTCGGCCCGGGTGGCCAAGGTGGCGATCACGTCGTCGGCCTCGTAGCCCTCGGCGGTGACCACCGGGATGGCCAGCGCCCGCAGCACCTCCTCGATCAGGCTGACCTGGCCCTTGAAGTCAGCCGGGGTCTGGCTCCGGGTTGCCTTGTATTCCGGGTAAGCCTCGGAGCGGAAGGTCGACCGGGACACGTCGAAAGCTACCCCGACGTGGCTGGGCTGCTCGTCGCGCAGCACGTTGATCAGCATTGAGGTAAAGCCGAACACCGCGTTGGTCGGCTGGCCGGTAGTGGTGGAGAAGTTCTCCACCGGCAGCGCATGGAACGCTCGGTAGGCCAGCGAGTGCCCGTCGAGCAGCAGCAACCGCGGGTTCAGCAACTTGGTCACGGGCCGAGTCTAGGGTCGGGTACCGACAAGAAACCCTGGAGGTACGGCGATGACCGAGCAGGACCCGGCGGCGCGGCGGTTGGATGGGCAGGTCGACCTGACGAAGCTACCCGAGCAGCTCTCAGACCGGCTGGGAATCCGGATCGTGGAGTGGACCCCGCAGCGGGTGGTCGGCACCATGCCGGTCGTCGGCAACCGCCAGCCGTACGGTCGGCTGCACGGCGGCGCCTCGTGCGTACTGGCCGAGACGCTCGGCTCGCTGGCCGGCGCACTGCATGCCGGAGCGGACCGGCTGACCTTCGGCGTGGAGCTGAACGCCACCCATCACCGGGCGGCCACCGACGGTCTGGTCACCGGGGTGTGCACCCCGATCCATCAGGGTCGGCTGGTGGGCAGCTACCAGATCGCGATCTCCGACGAACAGGGGCGGCCGGTCTGCACTGCCCGGCTGACCTGCGTGTTCCGGGACACCGCCGGCAGTTAGCGGCGGCCGGCGCAGGCGGTCAGCCGGTGGCGATGTCCTCACCAAGGTACGACGCCCGTACCCGATCATCGGCCAGCAGGATCGCCGCATCATCGGCCATCACGATCTTCCCGGTCTCCAGGACATAGCCACGGTGCGCAAGCTGCAGCGCCTGTGCCGCGTTCTGCTCGACCAGCAACACAGTCGTGCCCTGCTCGTTGATCTCCCGGATGATCCGGAAGATCTGCGCCGCGATCAGCGGCGCCAGCCCCATCGACGGCTCGTCCAGCAGTAGCAGCCGCGGCTCCCCCATCAGCGCCCGACCAATCGCCAGCATTTGCTGCTCGCCGCCGGACAGCGTGCCGGCACTCTGCCTGGCCCGTTCCCGTAGCACCGGGAACAGCTCGAAGATCCGTTCCAGCGCCTCCGGGCGTACCCGCTTGAACCGGAACGCACCCATCCGCAGGTTCTCCAGCACGCTCATTTGCGGGAACACCCGGCGGCCTTCGGGTACGTGACAAATGCCGAGCCTGATCACTTGGTGCGCCGGGAGGCCGTCGATCCGCTCACCGCGGTACCGGATCTGGCCGCGGATCGGGCGCAGCAGCCCGGACACGGTTTTCTGGGTGGTGGTCTTACCGGCCCCGTTCGCGCCGAGCAGCGCGACGATCTCGCCCTCGCGGACCCGGAAGGACACGCCCTTCAGCGCGGCGATCGCGCCATAGCGGACCTCAATGTCGTCGACTTCGAGCAGGTCGGTCACGGCTGGCCTCCCGGTCGGCTGGCCCCGGTGCCGAGATAGGCCTCGATCACGGCCGGGTCGCGCTGGATTTGCGCCGGGGTCCCGACCGCGATGAGCTGACCAAAGTTCAGCACGATCACCCGGGTGGCCACCGACATGACCAGCTTCATGTCGTGCTCGATCAGCAGCACGCTGATCGAGCGGTCCCGGTTGATCTGCCGGATCAAGTCGGCCAGCTCCCGTTTCTCCACGGGGTTGGTCCCGGCCGCCGGTTCATCAAGCAGCAGTACGCTCGGGCTGGTCCCCAGCGCGCGAGCAATCTCTAGCCGGCGCTGGGCGCCGTAGGGCAGCGAGCTGGCGACCGCGTTCGCGTCCTCGGTCAGCCCGACGAAGGCCAGCAGCTCCAGCCCGCGCCGGGTGCTGTCGCGCTCCGCCCGGCGGGCGTTCGGCAGGCCGAGCATGGCCGAAACCGGGCCGATCCGGACCCGGCTGTCGATGCCGACCTGGACGTTCTCCAGTACGGTCAACGCCGGGAACAACCGGATGTTTTGGAAGGTCCGGGCAATGCCGAGCCGGTTGATTTGGTGGGTCTTGCGGCCCAGCAGCGAGACCGGCTGGCGGTGCGGGCCGGCGCGGAACACGATCGAGCCGGACTGGGGCCGGTACACTCCGGTCAGGCAGTTGAACAGCGAGGTCTTACCGGCTCCATTTGGCCCAATGATGGCCAGGATCTCACCGCGGTTCATTTGCAAGGATACTGCTGCCAGACTGGTCACCCCGCCGAAACGCAACGTCACGGCAGAGACGTCGAACACCACGTCGTCCGGCTCAGCCAGGGTGCCGACACTCACTTGCTCGCCTCCTTGCCGCTGCGCTCGTACCCGGCTGGGCGTACCGCAGTCAACTGGCCCCGCCCATCGAGCCGGCTGCTGACACCGCGACCGTCTCCACCTCAGGGGTCGCCGGCCCGGCCAGCTCGGTCCGCCGCCTTCGGGCCGGGATGACGCCCGCTGGCCGGAAGATCATCATCAGCACCAGGATCGCCCCGAGGTAGATGTTGCGATCGGTAGCCGGTACGAAATCGCGCAGGAACTGCGGCAGCCAGGTCAGCACCGCCGCCCCCACCATCACACCGGCCAGCGAGCCCATCCCACCGAAGACCACGTATGCCAGTACCGAGATGGACAGGATCAGCACAAAGTTGTCCGGCGAGATGAATCCGATCTTGCTGGCGTAGATCACTCCGGCCAACCCGGAGGTAGAGGCGCCAATCGCGAAGGCCAGCAGCTTGAGCCGGACCGTGGCTACCCCGCTGGCCTGCGCGGCGACCTCATCCTCCCGGATCGCTGCCCAGGCCCGACCAATCCGGGAGCGCTCCAGCCGGTTGAACAGCACCACCACAATCACCACCACGACCAGCACCAGGTACCAGTACGGCAGCGAGTCCAGCGTCCATTGATAGTGCAGGCCGAACAGGTTGACCGAAAAATGCGGGATGAAGTTGGCCCCACGTGAGCCGTTGGTGATCGGGTCGGAGTTGTTCGCTACGATCCGGACGATCTCGCCGAACCCGAGGGTGACGATGGCCAGGTAGTCGCCACGCAACCGCAACGTCGGCGTACCGAGCACGACGCCAGCGATCAGGCAGGCTAGCACCGCCGCCGGGAAACACCAGAATGGGTTGAGTACGAATGGCGGCTGCACCGGCAGCCGGCCGGTGAAGTACGCGGTGGTATACGCCCCGATTGCGTAAAACGCGATGTAGCCCAGGTCGAGCAGGCCGGCCCAACCGACCACTACGTTCAACCCGACCGCGAGCAGAACGTAGATCCCGATCTGCTCGACAAGTACGCCCTGCCAGAACGTGGACAAGTACGGCGGGAACACCACGGCCACCACCAGCAGCACCAGCAACGCGCTCCACCGCACCGGGCGGTTGCCGGCCAGTTGCCGGCTGGCAGCGTGGACCGGCGCCAACCGCTGCCGCAGCACACCGCTGGACCGGCCGATGCCGGTGAACAGCAGCCACAGCCCCAGCCCGGCGCCGAGGAAGGCCAGCCCGCGCAGACCACCCCACGCTGCGGCGAAGCCCGAGCCGTACTGGCCGGGCGTACCGTCCTGGCCGGTCATCAGCGCTACGGTCAGCCCAGTGGCCAGGCACGCCACCAGCCGGCGCAAGTCGTCGTGGTGGTACCAGACCCGCCATCGGGCCGCCCACCGGTGCGGCACGCCGGTGCCCTCGAAGGCGGTCATGCCGCCCGCCCCAGCCGCTCGCCGAGCAGCCCGCTCGGCCGGAACACCAGCACCAGCACCAAGACCAGGAACGCAATGACATCGGTCCACTTGATGTCGAGGAACATCGCCATCCAGTTCTCCACCAGACCGAGCAGCAGGCCGCCGAGCATGGCACCGCGGATGTTGCCGATCCCGCCGAGTACAGCAGCCGCAAAAGCCTTCACGCCCGGCAGGAACCCCATGTCGAACGTTACGTTGGAAAACAGCCCGAACAGGAAGCCGGCCGCCCCGCCGAGCAAGCCACCGAGGATGAAGGTACGGGCGATGGTCCGATCGATGTCCACGCCCAGCAGCGCCGCGGTCGAGGCGTCTTGGGCAACCGCCCGGATGCCCTGGCCGAGCTTGGTGCGGCGTACGACCAGGTCCAACAGCAGCATCATCGCAACCGCCGAGAACACGATGATCACCTGGATCAGGCTCATCGTCACGGTGCCGAACTGGAAGATCGGCTGAGCCTTGTTGAAGAACGTCGGAAAGTACTCTGGCAGCCGGCCGAACTCCTTGCCGGCCAGATTCTGCAGGAAGAAGGAGGCGCCGATCGCGCTGATCAGGAAGGCCAGCCGGGGCGCCCCCCGGCGCCGCAACGGCCGGTAGGCGACCCGCTCTAGCAGCCACGCGGTGATCCCGCCAGCGATCCCGCCGAAGACCAGGCCGGCCAGCAGGTAGATCCAGGCGGCGCTGATCGGCAGCGTGGCCGGGTTGGTCCCGAGCAGCGCCTGAAGACCGATCAGGCCGCCGAAGGCACCCATCATGAACACCTCGCTGTGCGCGAAGTTGATCAACTGGAGCACCCCGTAGACCAGCGTGTAACCCAGCGCGATCAGCGCGTACAGCGATCCCCGGGTCAGCCCCAGGATCGTGAACTGGATAAATTGGTCAAACGTCATGCGTCCTCGGCTCCCGCCTGCTCGGCTGCCCTGCCTGCTCCGCTGCGGGCTACCTGCTCAGGGGTGGGGCACCGCGGACGCCGGTACCCCACCCCCTTTCAGACCGCGTGGGCGTCGCTACTTCAGCAACGCCTCGGTGGTGCCCTTCAGCACCCGTTTGCCGCCGTCGACGCCATAGATGAAGATTGTCGTACCGATCACCTCGCCGTTGGGCTGGAACCTGATCGTCTTGGTCAGGCCGGTGTAGGTGATCCCGTTGATGGCGGTGTTCACGTTGGTCCGGGTGATCGGGCCGGAGATCGTCTTCATTGCCGCGATGATCAAGTTCGTGGCGTCGTACGCCTCCGGGGAGTAAGTGCCCGGGTCGATGCCGAACTTCTGCTTGTACGCCGCGGCGAAGGCAGCCGCGTTCGGGTCGACCCGCGCGTCCGAGCACGGGCAACTGAACAGCCAGCCCTCACCGGCCTGGCCGGCGCCCTTGATGAACTGGTCGTCGTTGGAGCCGTCACCGGACATCGCCAAGCACTTGTAGCCGGCGTCGGACAGCGCCGTGGCGAACAGCGCGGCATCGGAGTAGTAACCGGCGTAATACATCGAGTCCACGTCCGCCCCGACGACCTTCGCCGCGATCGCGCTGTAGTCCTTGGTGGGTGCGATGCCTTCCCGGGTCACCTTGATGCCCTTGGCTGACAGCGTTTGCTGGATGACGTCGGCCAGGCCCTTGCCGTATTCGCTGGTGTCGTCGATCAGGTAGACCTTCTTGTTGGGCGTGTACTTGACCAGGAACTCAGCCGCCTGCTGACCCTGCGCGCTGTCCGGCGGGACGACCCGGTGGAAGGTCGTGAAGCCGTCGCTGGACAGCATCGGGTTGGTCGCCGATGGGCTGACGAAAGCCAACCCCGCCTGGGAGAAGATTGGCCCGGAGGCCTTGGTGGAGCCAGAGAAGGCCGGCCCGATCGCAGCCACCACGTTTTGGTTATCGACCAGCTTGCGGGTCGCCGGCGGCCCGCCGTCCGGGGTGCCCATATCGTCGGCATTGACGTACTTCAGCGTGAACGGCAGGTTACCCGTGGCATTAGCCTGCGCAACCGCAAGCTGCACGGCATTGTTCTCGTTGATCCCGAGTTGGGCGTTACTGCCGGATAGCGGGCCCTGGTAGGCGATGGTGTACGTCTTGCCGGTGTTGCCGCCGCCACCGCCTCCGCTCGGTGCGGATGTGGTGGCCCCTGCACTGCTACCGCCACCAGCCCCGGAGACCGCCTTGATGCTCGCGCCGGTCACGCAGCCGCCGGCTGCGTTGGTGGTGTTGCTCTTGGCACAGCCAGCAAGCGACAGTGCCCCGAAAACCGGGACCAAGATCGCCGTGGCCAGTGAACGGTGACGCACTGGTGTCCCTCCTGACAGGGGGATGACACGACCGGATCGCATCCCGGTCGTCATGAACCTTGTACTGAGCCGCGAACAGTAGCGCGCTACCGGTCGGTCGGAGCACGACTCGCCAAAGTCGTGACCCAACCGCGACGGCGGGACGGGGCTACGTCCGCGGGCCGATCTCACCGGCCGGTACGTCTGCGGCCAACACCTTCTCGGCAACGTCCCGCATCGTAGTACGCCGATCCATCGCAGCCCGCTGGATCCAGCGGAACGCCTGCGGCTCGCTCATCCGGTGCTCGGTCATCAGCACGCCCTTAGCCCGCTCGATGATCTTGCGCGCCTCCAGCCGCTCGGTGAGCCCGTTGACCTCGTGCTCCAGCGCGACGATCTCGGCGAACCGGGAGGCGGCCATCTCGATGGTCGGCAGCAGGTCCTTCTTCTGGAACGGTTTGATCAGGTACGCCATCGCGCCGGCGACCCGGGCCCGCTCCACCAGGTCGCGCTGGCTGAATGCAGTCAAGATCACCACTGGGGCGATCCGGCCGCCGGCGATCGTCTCGGCCGCCGTAATCCCGTCCATCTTGGGCATCTTAACGTCTAGAATCACCAAATCGGGACGAAGCTCCTCGGCCAGCCGGACGGCCTGCTCGCCGTCCGCTGCCTCGCCCGCTACGACGTAGCCCTCCTCCTCCAGCATTTCCTTCAGGTCCAAGCGGATCAGTGCCTCGTCCTCGGCGATGAGGACACGGCGAACGGGGGCGTCGGACACGGTCACTCCTGGCGAGCCGGTAGGGTGCGGGCGACGGGTCGTCTGGCCGGAAGCCTACCCGGCTAGGCCGGTCACGCCTCGTATTGCCCCCGTGGCCCAACTGGCAGAGGCAGCGGCCTCAAAAACCGCACGGTGTGGGTTCGAATCCCACCGGGGGCACCACCGCAGCTCTACTCGAACCCCCCGCCACGCGGTGATCGGTTCGGTAGTTCTGCGTGGTACAGGACGAGCGCCAGACCATCAGCAAGATCATCAGTATCAGGGTCGGCTCCCTCGGGGAGCCGACCCCTGTGTTGTGTCAGGGTTTTGGTGACCTGCACAGCCTGGCTCTCTGCTCGTGCCCACGTGTCCGCCCGCTCGGCCTCCAGCCAGCTCAGGTCGTCGGCCGTTACCGCGTGGTGGTCGGCTTCGGTCGCCTGAGTCCCTACCTACCAAGGGCCCGACCAGACATGTACCAAGAGTGGAAAAGCGGCTTATTGCCGAACTTGTGGGTGGGTTGATCACCCTGCTCCCTGCGTGATCGTGGCGGGAGTACGCCGTACCTCGGGTTCCTGGCCTCTTGAAGGTCCGGCCTGATCGTGAGGTCCGGCGGCGGGGAGTCCCGTCGTTTCGATTGCCGTGGTGTCGAGCCCACGGCAGCCCAGACCCCTGCACCCGTGCCGCAGTGAGATGTGACGGCGGCGCTGGTCGGCTTGGCCGGTGGGCAACGGGACGGGATGAAGCTTGTGAGCTGGGCGGCGGCCCACCCCGACAAGTGGGCACCTGTTGCCCCCACTAAGCAGCCACAGGTGACCACTTGCCCCACCCGACCAAGATCCAACCCAGCAAGTGGGCACCTGTTGCCCCTACCAAGCAGCCACAGGTGACCACTTGCCCCACCCGACCAAGATCCAACCCAGCAAGTGGGCACCTGTTGCCCCTACCAAGCAGCCACAGGTGACCACTTGCCCCACCCGACCAAGATCCAACCCAGCAAGTGGGCACCTGTTGCCCCTACCAAGCAGCCACAGGTGACCACTTGCCCCACCCGACCAAGATCCAACCCAGCAAGTGGGCATCTGTTGCCCCCACTAAGCAGCCACAGGTGACCACTTGCCCCACCCGGTTGGGTCGGGACTGGGCTTCGACAAGCCGAGACGCTTGGCCAGCTACGGCGTACCCACTCCGCGATCACGCAGCGGCTGAGACGATCAACCCACCCACAAGTTTCGGCAGTCTTGTCAAAACAAGATCAGAAACGGATGTGAAGATCACCAAAACCGGTCCGGAGAGGAACACACCCCCCCGTGAAAGGTCAGGGTCTGTACCGGCCACACCACCAGTTGCCTCCCAGTTGCCCGCACCCACCATGCGGATATCCGCCATAGCGTGGCTATGTGCTTGCCCGCATGAGCCAGCTCGCCGGTGACCTGGCGGATGAGTCTGCAGCTATCGATCTTGCCGACGCCGCAACGAACCTGGCAGGGCCGGACTCCAAGCTGACGGCTGCCGCTGCCATCTACGCCGCGTACGGGCACGGACTGCGCGGACAGAGCGCAGCCAGTCTGGGGGTGCTGGACGAGGCCCTCGACATGCTCGCTGACCAGCCCCCGGCGACGCTGTCACCGTGGGCGGTCTGGCTGGATGCCTCCTACGTGGGGGTCCAGCGCGCCCGGTGCTTGGCGGTCTTGGGAGACCACCGCGGCGGCGCGCGTACTTTCGGCCGGGAAATCCAGCATCTGCCGCCGTCGTTTCCGCCGCGACCGCGGAGTTTACCTAGCCCGACAGGCGGTCGCGTACGCCAACTCGGGTGAGACGGAGCAGGCCGCCGCGGTGGGGATGCGGGCGCTGGCCATCGCGGTCCAGACCGGGTCCGGGCGGACGGTCACCGAGATGGCGCGGCTAGGCGAGAAACTGGGCCAGTGCCACACGCCGGAGGTGGCGGAACTCCGGTCGGCCCTTGCCGAGATCGTTCCGTTGAACGAACCTGACCGGGCGAGAGGAAGGTAGTGCCATCAGCGCGCGTCCATATGTGCTGCTGAGCTGCGCGATGTCGGTAGACGGCTACATCGACGACGCCACATCGCGGCGGCTGCTATTGTCCAACGCCGAAGACGTCGACCGGGTCGACGCGGTGCGGGCCGGCTGCGACGCGATCCTGATCGGCGCGACAACGCTACGCCGGGACAACCCCCGGCTGCTGGTCAACTCCCCGGCCCGCCGCGCCAAGCGGCAGGACCGGGGGCTACCGCCGTACCCGCTAAAGGTGACCGTGACCGGTAGCGGAGACCTCGATCCGGGGCTGAAGTTCTGGCATTACGGCGACGCGAAGCTCGTGTACTGCCCCGACCCCGCGACCGCGAAGCTCCACGCGCGTCTCGGCGGCCTCGCCGAGATCGCCGCCCTCGGCCCGAGCCTCGACTTCGCCATGATGCTGGACGACCTGGGACGCCGCGGTGTCCGCAGGATGATGGTCGAAGGCGGCAGCAGCGTCCACACCCAGTTTCTCACCGCTGGACTGGCCGATGAGATCCAACTCGCGGTCGCACCGTTCTTCGTCGGCGACCCGGCGGCGCCGCAGTTCGTCAACCCCGGGGTGTTCCGTAATGGGCCCGAGCACCGGATGAGGCTCGCTGAGGTCCAGACGGTCGGCGACATGGCGCTGCTGCGTTACCTGCCCGACGAGAACCCGACATGACCGGCCGCTCGGCCTCGGCGACAGACCGGCGCTGGCTGGCGTTGGCGATCGAGATCTCTCGACAGTGCCCACCCGCTGCGGGGGCCTACTCGGTCGGAGCGGTCATCGTGGGACCCGATGACGTGGAGATCTCCCGCGGCTACTCGCGGGAGACTGACCCGCACATCCACGCCGAGGAGTCCGCGCTCACCAAGATCAATCTTGCCGACTCACTGCTCAGCCAGGCCACCCTCTACAGCTCCCTGGAGCCGTGCACCACCCGCAGATCACGACCCCGGCCCTGCACCGACCTGATTCTCGCCGCCGGCATCCTGCGAGTAGTCATCGCCTGGCGGGAGCCGTCGCTGTTCGTCGCCGACTGCCGCGGCGTGGAAACCCTCACCAACGCCGGAGTCGTCGTTGTCGAGATCGACGACCTGCGAGCCGCCGCGACCGCTGTAAACGCCCACCTACCCGGAATCAGCACCTAACCGCCCGGACCAGCCTGAGAATTCATGACGATCTTGGCAGATTATGCGTCGTGAACGGGAAAGTGCTCTTGGGGAGCTTCAGGCGGACGCATTCTCCATCGATGTCTGACCCCACACAGTCGTTTCGACCATCTGATCAGCCACGATGGGGTTGCACAGTGACGACAGCTTTGGTGCCCGACTCCCGCAGTGGATGAAGACGATCGGTCTGCAGACCGGGAGTCCTGTGCGTGTTCGGCTTCTTCGACATCGCGGCCGGATATTCCCAGATGCTGTCGTTGTCCCGCTTCGGTCCTGGTCTTGTGCGCCTAGCGGACTAGGGCACCCTTTTAGGGGCTCTTCTGCTGTTTCCGTGGGTCGGTCCGAGGATGCCGCGCAGGGTGCGGGTTTCGACGCGGCCATGTCCGCGGTCGGTCGTGGTGTGGGTGACCGGCACATGTTCCCAGTCCAGGGCGTCGAGGGCATCGAACAGGCCTGTCTGGTTGTCCTTGACGCAGAAGACGAAGTCCGCGCCACGCTGGTGCAGGTATCGGACGTACGCTCGTTGGGCGTGCAGGCAGTCTGCGGTGATAAGCCATGCAGCGGCGCGAACATCGGGATCTCGTTCGTCTTGTGATGCACATCGGCCTGCGCTAGGACCAGCTCATCGTGGGTCGCCGCAGCCAGCAGGTGCACGGCGTTGCTCCCTACCGCTACTCAATGCTGTCATTAATCCGATGACTATCAATAGGTGCGTCTGCCGGCGAGCCAGGTGCCTTGGACACCGATCGATGCCAGCTCCTTCGGGGCGATGTGTAATGGATCCTCGGCGAGCCAAACGAGATCAGCGAGCATGCCTGGTGCGATAACGCCACGGCAGTCATCAGCCCTCGCCTGAAACGCCGCGCCAGCGGTGTAGGTGCGCAACGCTTGTGGAACTGTCAAGCATTGTTCGGGCAGCCATGCCTCGTCCGGATCGCTATCGACGGCCCGGGTCACCGCGACGCCAATTCCTTCCATTGGGTGCAGCGTGCTGACCGGCCAGTCGGTGCCGAACGACATTCGCGCCCCAGTGCCAAGCATGCTCGCCATCGGATACTGCAAGTTGCTGCGGTCACCAAGCCGTGGGACCGTCAACCGGCTCTGGAAGTCGTCGTAGTGAGCCCAGTACGGCTGGAAGTTCGCGATGACGCCGAGGGCCGCGAACCGTGGTAGATCCTGATCGCTGACGAGTTGTAGATGGCAGACGACGGGTCGCCGGTCCCACGCCAGGTTGTTCCACTGCGCGTGCTCAATTGCATCCAGCGCCATCCGTACACCACCGTCACCGATCGCGTGTAGGTGCACCTGGAAGCCGTCGGCGTCAAAGGCGGTCACCGCGGCCCGCAGCTCGGCCGGTTCCCAGACGGCCAGGCCACGATCGTGTGGACAGTCGCAGTAGTCCGTTAGCAGCAAGGCGGTGCCGTTCTCGATGATGCCGTCGGCGAAGAACTTGACGGTGTTCGCGCGGACCCAACCGTCAGGACTCACGGTCGCCGCGCGATGACGTTCCGCGAGAAAGATCTGTCGTTGCTCACGCCAACGTCGAGGATCCGCTCGCAGGGCAAGATCAAACCTCGTTTTCAGGGTGCCGGCAGCCGCCTCGTCAAGGTAGGCGTCCACCAAGCCCGAGTGGACGTCCACCCATGCGTCGAGCACCCAGGTTAGCCCCATTGATGCGCAGATCCGGCCTGCCTCGGCCACCGCCCACCGCAGTTCGGCCGGGGTACGCGGCGGGACAAGCCCGAGCACCAGGTCACAGGCGTCCCACTCGCGCAGGGTGCCGCACGGAGTGCCGTTTGGTCTTCGGACGATCCGGCCGAGGGGAGGATCTGGGGTCGCTGCAGTGATTCCGGCACGGCGCAACGCTTCTGTGTTGCACCACACGGTGTGGTAGTCGGTGGCTCGCAGCACCACAGGCCGGTCATTGACGACACGGTCTAGCCACGTCGCATCGAAGATGGCGTCCGAGGTCAGGGTTGGGCTATAGCTGGCGCCGAAAATCCACGGTTGCTCCGGGCATGCTCGGGCGTACTCGGCGACCACGTCCACGACCTCGTCGACCGTCCCTGCTCCTTTGATGTTCGGGCCATGGTGCTCCAGGGTGCCGAACACCGGGTGAGCGTGACCGTCACCGAACGCGGGCAGCAGGCACCCACCCGCCAGGTCCAGGACTTCATCGATACCAGCGCTGCTGCCGCTGTAGGCACCAGCAGCCACGGCGACGACCCGCCCATCAGCGACTATGACGTGCCCCTCGATGACTTCATCCTGCTCGCCCGTCCACACCGTGAGGTTGGTAAAGACGGTGGTCATCATCCCTCCAGTCCAAAACACGTGGATCGACATCTAGTGTCGTAAGATCTGCTGAGCTTTACGGTCTTGCGAGCATCGCCGTAGGTCAGAGCATGTCACGCATCAATGACTCCGTAAATAGCAATGCTGGATTTTTGCACTTCAGCTTGAGTCAGATACCGGTGGGTGAGGCGCTGCCGGCGTGTCGGGCAGACTTTGAGAGTCGGGTGGAGTGTCGACGGTGCTGATCACAACCCCGACAGAACGCCGTCCAACACAGCGAGCCACCGACGGCGAGGTATGAGCTATCCCCGAACTTGGGTGACAGTTCCCTGCCGGGCGCTCAACCTTCCAGTGCAGGCCGCGCTCATCGGCATGAACCGGCGACTACGGTCGCGCGGCGGAAACCACAGGTCTCGCGGATCGAACGATTCGTTCGCCGCGGCGCGATTGCCCGCTGCTATTCAGCAGGGAGAGCTGATGGCTAGCGACGCGCGGTACGGGCCTGCGTGGGGCAGAGCTGGAGCACTGCTACGGGGTCTGGAGTACTGCTACGGTGTGCAGATGGGGACTGGTAGACGTGAGCGGTTCATCCAGCGGCGTATTACGTTGGGGTTCAGCCAGGAGTATCTCGCCGCAGTGCTGGGGATTGAGCGCTCCACTGTCGCGCGTTGGGAACGAGGGGTCACTGACCCCCGGCCCTGGCAACGGCCGGAGCTGGCCCGACAGCTTAAGGTGACGCCGGAGGAGCTGTACGAGCTGCTGTGTGAGGGCGGTGGCGCTTGCGAGGGTCACCGCGGCGGCCTAGAGGCGAGCTTGGACGTACCCTGGGACGGTGGGGGTACCGCCGAGGCAGCAGCCCAGTTGAGCAGAGGTGGCCACGTGGAGCGCCGGACGTTCTTGGTCTTGAGCGGAGCAGCGCTAACCGCGCCGGCTCATCAATGGCTGGTGCACGAGCCAGAATCTCTTACCTCAGCCATGCGTGGTGGGAGCCGTATCTCTGGTAAACTAGTTGACCGTCTGCCTCCTATGATTGCTGATCTGCGGCGAATGGATGACGTGGCTGGTGGTGGCTCGGTGCTGTCGATGGCGCGGAGTCAGTTTAGTTGGGTGTCTGAGCTGTTGAACCAGGCCAGTTACGATGAAGCAACAGGTCGGAAGTTGCTGGTTACCCTCGCCGAGCTGGGACAACTTATTGGCTGGGCGGCTTTCGATGACGGGCAGTACGGACTAGCTCAGCGCTATTATCTTGTTGGCCTGCGGGCGGCGCATAGTGCCAATGACCAGCCCTTGGGCGCGCATATCCTGGGCTGCATGGCATTCCAGAGCACGCGCTATGGAGACCCGGCCGAGGGTGTAACACTGGCTGAGACAGCGCTGGCTGGCGCTGGGCGTGGAGCACCGGTCAGTTTGCTAGCTGTGCTGTATGGCCGCCAGGCCGAAGCCCTGGCTGGTTGCCATGAGACAATACCACTAAGTTAGGCTCATCGAGTGGAGGCGGATGGTGGGCGGGCCATTGT
>OBLV0100000049.1_pt1 | contig 63835 bp, 60 predicted proteins | sample 1520071 | NCBI WGS metagenome assembly OBLV01 (sample SAMEA3888446, study PRJEB22518) | metagenome | reverse complement strand
ACCGTCATCCACGAGCTCGGCCACTACTTCGGCCTCGACGACGAAGAGATGCCCCATTGATTTGGCTCACCTCCGGGGGTGAAGGCTTGGCGGGGGCCACCAGATTGAAAGGAGCCAATTTGGCCCGAATTCTGGGTTGTATTGTCAGATCAATTGCCCACCGAATGATCCGAATCGAGCGGGCGCCAAGCCTCATATCCCTCTCAAAAAATGTGAAAATCGACGCCTTGAGGTCACGCCACCCATTGACCGCTGCCGCTTCGGCGCTTGCGGACAGCGAGCCGAGCGATCGCCGCGTTAGGATCCCTGCCGCTCGATCGGTCGAGGATCTTCTCGCAGGAGGTCCGTCGATACGTGCGTGGCCGGTGCCAGCCATGCAAACAAAGCCGTCGCCATGAGTGCGCCACAGATCTGCGCCCCGACGAATGGGACGGCGTCGCTCGGACGGATCCCCGCGAACGTGTCCGTCAGCGAACGGGCGACGGTGACCGCAGGATTCGCAAACGACGTCGACGGCGTGAACCAGTACGCGCCGACGATGAATGCAGCCACGGCGTACGGCGCCGCGCCCGGGCGCGACTTCCCCACGCCCCAAAATACCGCGAGCAGGCGGAACGTCGCGACGATCTCGCTCACGAACAAACCGCTCCCAGCGCGCACGTGAGTGGAAACACTGAAGGCCGGTAGCGCGAACGTCAGGTCGGCGATCGCAACGCCAACGAGCGCGCCGGCGACCTGCGCACATACGTAGGCCGGTACGGCGTGCCATGGAAGGCCACCCCGAGCAGCGTCTGCCAAGGTCACAGCGGGGTTGAAGTGCGCTCCCGAAACCGGGCCGAAGGTGAGGATCAGAGCGACCAGTGCGCCCCCGGTTGCCGTGGCGTTCGCCAACAGCGCCAATCCCTCGTTTCCGCCGGATAGCCGCTGGGCCATGATCCCCGAGCCGACGATGGCGATCAAGAGCAGCGCAGTGCCGACGAACTCCGCGACCATCGCGCGCCGCCTCAACGGCATACCTGCGCGCACCATCCTTCGACGCGACCCGCAATGGCGTCCCGAACGGCACGCGTACGATCGAGACGCTCGACTTCGCTGCCCGTGAAAGACGATGGGTCGGCAAAGCTCCAGTGGAGACGTTTTCCGCTGGTCGGATAGATCGGGCAGGCTTCGGCGTTCGCCTCATCACAGACGGTGACGACGTAGTCGTACACGCGCGACCGGATGGCGTCGTCATCGACGCTCTTCGGTCGATTGGTCGAGATGTCGTACCCGATCTCGCGCATCACCTCCACCACGATCCCGTTGAGCGTGCCGCGCTCGATCCCGGCACTGAATGCCTTCAGGCGCCCTTCACAGCGCGCGTTGACAAACGCTTCGGCCATCTGACTGCGGGTGCTGTTATGGATGCATACGAACAGCACGGTTTCCGCGGCGTTCATCGTGCCCCGCTGTCCAGCAGCCGCTCGACGATCACGCAATCCTTCCACCCGCCGTCGATCCTGCCGTGACGCTCGTACACACCGACCTCGCGAAATCCGAGGCGTGCGCACAGCGTGCGGCTCGCAACGTTGTCCACGACGATGCGTGAGACGAACTTCCGCAGACCGGCTGCAACTGCGCGTTCGAGCAGCGTCGCGAGGGCGAGGCGGCCGGCTCCGCGCCGCTGCGCCGCTGGTGAGACGTAGACTGCGAAGTCCGCGACTCCATCGTAGCAGGGATGACGGCGGTACGGCGAAGTCGACGCGAAGGCGACGACGTCGGCTCCGTGCTGAACGACGACCGCCGGGAAACGCCCGATATGCGCCTGCAACTCTTCGAGCGTCTCCTCGACGGTCGCTGCGTCGTTGTCGAACGATACTCCGCCGATGCGCGCGGCGTTGTAGATTGCGGTGATCGCGGCGGCGTCTTCGAACGACGCATCGCGCACCGTGAGACTCACCGTTCGCGCGCGAACCGCCGGCAGAGGCCGCCCGTTGCTCGTAGTCGCAGGCAACGCTCGGTCTCCGCGATGGCGGCTTGCGCCCGCGCGCGGTCGAGGACGACGGCGCGATTGAGCCGGACTCGCAGCCACTCGAGGTTCGGCTCGTAACCGAAGAGTTCGCGGATGGTCAGTACGAACCGGCGCAGCACGTGATTTCCTCACCTTGCCGATGCTCGGTCTCAGCGTGCACGACGTACGTCTCCCAGCGCCGGCCATCGGGATCCGACACCCAAACCTTCGTCTGGTTCGCGTAGCAGCAGGTCGCCTCGCGTGAAAGGTCGACCGCGTAGCCGGCGGCCTCAAGCCGCGCGAACTGGGACTCCACCGCGTCCGGGCTGTCGACGACGATCCCGAAGTGCTGACCGGAAGCGGCTTGCGCGTCCGCATCGAGGTCGAGCGCGAGCTCGAGGCCCGGCTGGTCGGTGACGAAGAGCGCATAGTCGGCCAGCGCTTTGACCGGCTGCGAGCCGAGCAACGTCGAATAAAACGCGACGCCGGCGTCAAGGTCGCGCGTCGCGAGACTGAGGTGCACCTTCATGCGAAGGCTTTCTCCGGGATGACGGAACGCAGGGTGGCGTCGATGCGGTCACGTGTGTCGGACGCAAGGCGATAGTACACCCAGGTCCCGCGACGCTCGCACGTCACGAGAGCAGCCTCGCGCAGGATCCGGAGGTGATGCGAAACCGTCGGCTGATTCAGCGGCAGCGCGTCGGTGAAGTCGCACACGCAAACCTCGTCCTCCGCCCGCGCCATCGTCGCGAGCATCGCGAGCCGGTGCGGATCGGCCAACGCCTTGAACAGCGCCGCCTGGGGCGTGCGGTTCACGCGGTCGACCGCCGCCGGCGGACAGCATCGCTGCATCGACATAAATCAATACTAATCGACTGTATCGACCTCTGTCAATACAGTCGCGGCGCGAATGCGGCCCCGAGCGCTCCGACGACCCGCCGCTATTGCCCGACGCGATAGCGGTCTTCCGCGGCCCGATCAACCGCGTCACCCGCACACGCGAAGAAGCCGTCCGCGAAGTTCGCGAGACCGTCATCCACGAGCTCGGCCACTACTTCGGCCTCGACGACGAAGAGATGCCCCATTGAGCAGATGCGGAAGATCATGGCGGCACTGCCCCGGCGCGCTCCGCGAGCGCAAGCCACGCCGCCAGACAAGACAGCTTGTGCTCTTTTCGCCATGGGCGACCGACGGTAGTGCCGAGCTCTTTCAGCCGCGCGTCGAGATCGCCTCGCGGCACGCGCAGCGTCGCGGTCGCGATCTCGGGGAGCGACTTCTCATCGACCTCGACGGCGTCGATCGCGTGCGTCGCCAGCGCGAGCCGAAGCGCCTCGCGCACGGCGAGCCCTTCCGCGACCGCGGGATGCTCCGGGGCGGAAAGGCTGTACTGCAAGAGGTCGGTGATCCAACCGGCACGATTGACGAGGAGTGAGGCGACGACCGGGCGGCACCGCGCCTCGCGCACCGTCGACAGCAGGGCGTCCAAACCTTGCATCGCGAGTCGCGCTTGCCGGCTGCGACCCTCAGCGACGGCCGCCGCGGCGGCAGCCTGAACCTCGCCGTTCGAACCACGAGGCACCTCGGCCGCGACGTGGTAGGGCTCGAACGCCAGCCGATCACCTTCCTCGGCCGTGGCAAGGAACCGCGAGAGGACGACGTGCGGCTGTGCCCCGTCGAACGCGACGCCGACCACCACGCTACCGCCGCGGGCGGCGCGAAACCCGAGCGCGATGTTGCGATCCATGCAGACCTCCGTCGCTCCGCACTGCTTGGCGGACGCGAAACGCCGGTCCCGCCAGGAGCGGCACCGAACGCCGGGAATCGACGCCGCGAATGACGCTCGCGTCCGGCCTTACGATTGCCACGTCGCCGATCCACGGTCGCGGGTGTTTCGCGACGAAACGGTTTCGGCGGCGGCGAAAGATCGCCGAGTATACCGGCGAGCGGATCACCAACGCCGAGGCAGAGCGCCGTGGTAAGCGACGTATTCTGCGCATCAGCGGACTCGATCATCGCTGGAGCATCGACGGTTCGCGCGGCGGTAACGGGACGCACTACATCAATCACTCGTGCCGCCCTACGGCCTTTCTGCAGACGTTCGGACGGCGGCTGGTCGTGATGGCGTTGCGCGACATCGTGCCCGGTGAAGAGATCACCGTCGACTACGTGTCTTCGATGCACTCCGACCGCAAGCGGTGCAGCTGCAAAGCGCCGAATTGCCGGGGTACCATCAACAAGCGAGCGCGTCGAAGCGCGGGCTGACGCTCGCTCGCGCAAATGTGAGCGCGGCGTGTTGCAGGTCACGCGGAAACGGGTACATTGCGGTTCATGAAAACGTCCTCCGCAATCGATTTGCTCCGCCCGGTTGCTCTCGGTGTCGGCATCTTCGCAGCCACCGGCGCGATCGGCGCGGCGCAGTCGAACATGAATCCGTGCCCGCCCGCGGCGGGCTCGCCCTCGATGTATGGGCCCTCGACATGGTCCAGCTTCGATCCGGAATACAACAGCGTCGACGCGTGGCAGTCAGCCTGGGATTCGGGAAGCTACGACCGCAACCACGTCATGCTCGGTACCGTCGGCTCGTTCCGGACGGGTCGCCTGACCCTGACGAACACGGCGGGTGACACGATGACGGTCGACCTGAAGGAAGGCACCATCATTCGTCCGACCGGCGCCACGCCGAACTCCGGCCAGCGCGTCGCAGTCTTCGGTTACTGGAGCAACGGCACGTTCATCGCCGACCGCGTCGTACTCCACGGGTAGTCCCACCACGCAGCGCTCCGCCGCGCAGTATCTTCCTGCGCGGCGGACTCTCGCGAACCTGAGGAAAGCCGCGGCGGATTGCCGCGGCTGCGACCTCTACAAATACGCAACGCAGACCGTCTTCGGCGAGGGAAAGGCCAAGGCGGTCGCGTTGTTCGTGGGCGAGCAGCCCGGCGACCGCGAGGATCGCGAAGGCCGGCCGTTCGTCGGCCCGGCCGGCACGCTGTTGCGCAACGCACTGCAGTCGGCGCAGATCGACCCCGACAGCGTCTACATCACGAACGCCGTCAAACATTTCAAGTTCGTCGAGCGTGGTAAGCGGCGCATCCACGCGAAACCCAAGCGCACCGAAGTGCTGGCCTGCGAGCCGTGGCTGATCGCCGAGATCGCAGCGGTGCGGCCCGCGCTGGTCGTCGCGCTCGGCGCGACCGCCGCCAGCGCATTGCTCGGACCGTCGTTTCGCCTGACGCAGCACCGCGGCGAGATCGTCGAATCACCGTACGCGCCGCGCGTCGTCGCGACAGTTCACCCATCGTCGATCCTCCGAGCGCGCGACGACGTCGCGCGCCAGGTCGAGCTGGCCGCGTTCGTCGACGACCTCGAGATCGTCGCCCGGCTGATGCGCGAGAGCGCCTGAGACCTTCGGGGGCTCGCGGGGACCGAGGCCGAAGAGCGGCGCCATGAACCAAAACGTCGCGCGCATCGGAGCATGCGCCGTCCTTGCGTGGGGTGCGCTGTGGGGTTCGGCCGCCGGCCAGACCGCGACGCCTTCCCCGGCCGCTAGTCCGCGACCGTCGCCGGCAGCGTTCATCGCGCGCGCGCATGCCGACGTGTCCGTTACGCGCAACTCCGACAGTACCGTCGGAGCCCGAGCCGACGCCGCAATCTACCAGCGCGGGAACCTGACCCGGATCGACTTGCTGTCGCTGACCGCAAGCGCGTTGCCGATACCACCGTTGCATTTCACGGCCGTGCTCGACGGCCGCGCCCGCACGGTGACGCTCTGGAACGATCAGACGAGGCGCTACTTCGTCGCGCACGTGAACGTCGGAGCGACGCCGACCCCTGCCCCGAAGGCGACGAACGCTCCCGGTTGGTTGTTCGACCGCCGGTCGCCGTTTGCGGACCTCGACGTGCTCGAGTTCGATCTGAAGATGACCGGCCACACGACGACTGCCGGGATCCCGACGACGGGGTTCTCGACCGATCTTACGGTTCGCAAGAAGGGTTCGACGGCGCCCGTGCGCATCACCGGGACCGCTCAGCTGTCCGACGACTACGGCGGGTTTCCGATGGCTATCTCGCTGGCTTTCGCGTCCGCGCAGGGGGCGAACAAGCTCAGTATCGACTACGCGATCGATGCGCTGAACCTGACGCCGCCGCCCGCTTCCGCGTTCCGCCTGCCGCGCGGTTACACCAAGGCGTCGTCGCCTTTCGGCGTCATCCTCGGTTCGGGCGCGCCCGGGCCGGTCGCGCCGATCGCGATTCCGCCGCCGCCCGCGATGCCGAGCCCGAGCCCGGCCGCGTCGCCGGGCGCATAGCCGGCGACTCGGCGCGCGCAACGGTGCGCGCGTTCGCTGCCGAGACCTCGGTCCCGCAGTGGGAGCAGATCAAGGCCGGATTCGAGACGTGCCCGCAGGCGTCGTGGACGAGCACGCGCGGCGGTTCGTCGTTCGTCGCGCCGCGCAGGTGGCGGTCGCCATACTGCGCCAGCGCGATGAGCACCGGATAGAGGTCGCGTCCTTTCGCCGTCACGGTGTACTCGAAGCGCGGCGGACGCGCTTGGTACGCGCGCCGTTCGAGGATCCCGGCGTCGGTTAGACTCCGGAGCCGCGTCGTCAGCACATTGGTGGCGATGTCGAGCCCGCGCTTGAGGTCGTCGAAGCGATGCGTGCCGCGAAAGACGTCACGCAGCACGAGCAGCGTCCACCAGTCGCCGACGAGATCGAGCGTGCGCGCGATCGAACAGAGTTGGCCGCCGAAGGCCTTGCGGGTACTCACCGTGACCAGTATAGCGCGGTGGGTTGCAAAAAGCAACTGACCGTCGTATGATGGCCGCCATGACGACGACCATCGTCACGTCGCCGGATGCCGCGGCGGAGAGCGTTGCCGAGCGGTCCGCCGCGCTCGATCCGCGGACGCGCGCTCTGCTGTTCGCGCCGATCGTTCCGCTGCTGCTCAAGCTGGCGTGGCCGAACGTCGTCGTCATGCTGGCCCAGGCCGCGACCGGGCTCATCGAAACGTTCTGGGTGTCGAAGCTCGGCACCAACGCCCTGGCCGGGATGGCGCTCGTGTTCCCGGGCGTGATGCTGATGCAGATGATCTCGGCCGGGTCGCTCGGCGGCGGAATCTCGTCGGCGATCGCGCGCGCGCTGGGTGCGCGCAAGCCTGCCGACGCGGACGCGCTGGTCGTCCACGCGCTGGTCATCAACGTCGTGCTCGGACTCGCCGTCTCGGCATCGATGCTGCTGTTCGGACCGGAGCTGTACCGCGCGCTGGGCGGCCGCGACGATTCGCTCGCCGCGGCGTTGACGTACTCGAACGTCGTCTTCACCGGCAACGTGCTGCTGTGGGTGATGAACGGCCTGGCGAGTTGCGTGCGCGGGACTGGCAACATGCTCGTCCCGGCGCTGACGATCGTCGTCGGAACCGCCGTCCTGATCCCGCTCTCGCCCATGCTGATCTTCGGGATCGGGCCGTTCCCGGCGCTCGGGATCGCCGGCGGCGGCGTCGCGATGGTGCTCACGTTCGCGGGCGGCGCGGCGTTCTTGGCCTGGTACGTCCTCTCGGGCCGAAGTGTGGTGCGAATCCGGCGCACACCGCTGCGCCGAAGGTTCTTCGGCGCCATCCTCGGTGTCGGCGCGGTTGCGATCGTCTCGTCGCTGCAGACCAACGTCACCATCGGCTGCGCGACCGCGCTCGTGGCGTCGGTCGCCGGTCCGGCCGGGGTCGCCGGGTACGGCACCGGCGCGCGCCTCGAGTATCTGCTGATCCCACTGGTCTTCGGACTCGGTGCGCCGCTGGTGGCGCTCGTGGGAACGAACATCGGCGCGGGACAACGTTCGCGCGCGCTGCGCATCGCGTTCGTCGGCGGACTCCTCGCGTTCGCGATGACCGAGCTGATCGGCGTCGCCGCCGCGTTGTGGCCGGGCGGGTGGCTCGGACTCTTCGGTCGCGACGCCGGAATGCTCGCAACCGGCACCGCGTATCTGCGCTCGGTTGGCCCGTTCTACGGCTTCTTCGGTCTCGGCTTGGCGCTGTATTTCGGCTCGCAGGGTGCGGGACGTCTCGGCTGGCCTCTGCTGGCCGGCTTCCTCCGCATGATCATCGGCATCGGCGGCGGCTGGCTCGTGCTGCGCGCGACCGGCTCCCTCTTCGGTCTCTTCGGCGCGCTCGGACTCGGCATGCTGATCTACGGCATCATCATGACCGCCACGGTCGCCCTCGGTACTTGGTTCGACCGGCCTCGGCCTGGTTCGCTCGCGCGAGAGCCCGCATAGACCGCGAACCGCCGCCGTTGACAGGCGGCGGCTCGATCCTCGACAATCGAGATCCCGTTCACGTTCGAAAGCCGGGTGACGATCATGCCTCCAGCGATCACGAACGTCGTCGTCCTGATGTTCGAGAACCGCTCGTACGACAACGTCCTGGGAATGCTCTATAACCAGAGCAACGACAGTCCGTATCAACAAGCGCCGACCGGACAGAGCGGTCTGTGGGGTCTGACCGGCAACGAATCGAATCCCGAACCGGGCGGCGGCCCGATCGCGGTGTCGCCGGCGGTGAACGACCCGACCGCGAACCCGCCGGTCGTCGCGACGACGATCCCGGTTGCCGACCCGGGTGAACCGTTCGCCGACATGGCGCAGCAGATCTTGGGCCTCACCGACGCACCGACGACCGGCAATCCCTACGCCGGAGGCGTCGGTCCCTACGGCAGCATGGGCGGTTTCGTGGCCAACTACGGCGTGCAGAAGCACGGACCGGTGCCGCAGCAGATCATGATGTACATGACGCCGGCACTGATGCCGATCACCGCTTTTCTGGCCAACAAGTACATGATCTGCGACGGCTGGTTCGGCTCGGCGCCCACTCAGACGTTCGCGAACCGGCTGTTCTCGCTGTGCGCATCGTCCGGAACGTGGACCGCGTCCGGCCAATCGTTCAGCTACATCGACGACCTCGAGTACACGGGCACCGAACACGGAGCCACGCCGGTGTACCTGGCGGAATCTCGCTTGGACCTGCCAAGTGTCTTCGAGCAGCTCGACGACGTGCTCGGGACGTCACCGAATCAAAAGGTTCCGAACTGGAAGCTCTATTTCCACGACTACTCGAATACGGCGGCGCTGCTCGAATACGTGCGCGTCCAATGCGATGACGCAACCAGCCTCAACGTCGGTCAGTACGACCTTTTGGATTACGACTCGCAGACGACGCCGCTTGCGAACAAGAACTTCACGACCTTCGCTGCCGACGTCGCCGGCGGCACGCTCGCGCCGTTCACGCTGATCGAGCCGCGCTACAGCTACAACTGTCCGGGCGCGGCGACGGGCAACCAAACGCAGAGCAACCATCCGGGCAGTCAGGGATTCTTTCCCTGGGACACGCCCGTTCCGATCGACACATTCTACGGTGAGCTGCTGCTGCTCGATGTCTACACACAGCTATACAACAGCAACTATTGGCCCGGAACGTTGCTGATCGTCGTCTACGACGAGCACGGCGGCTGCTACGACCACCTCGCGCCCGCCGCCGGAATGCAGCCACCGGCGTCGACCACGCCGCCGACGTACGTCGGCTTCGACTTCACGCTGTCGGGTGCGCGCGTCCCGGCGCTGATCGTGTCGCCGTTCGCGCCGGAGAGTTCGACGTTGCGAGCTCCGGCAGGTCAGACGTTCGATCACACGTCGATCATCAAGACCGTCTGGGACTGCTTCGATCTCGATCGCGACGGCGTAGCGAGCATCAACGACCGCGATGGTGCGGCCGCGTCGATCCTGTCGGGCCTGTCGGACACCCCGGACAACTCGGCCGGAATTCCGCCGACCCCGACCCACCCTTGAGCTGACAGAGCTCGCCGCTGGCCGCCGATGAGAGGCTAGACGATCGCACATTCCGCTCAGCGAACCATCCCTAGTCCGGACGATTGGCGGTACCCCGTGCGCGGTGTTCTGAACGATAAATTCCGTTGCGGCATCGCTCTGCTAGACCCGCGTTTGGTGCTACTGCTCTGTGCAATCGGTTTGCTTGCGCTCGCTCCGAACGTTACCGTATCTCCATTCGTGCCGCCCGCGAATTGGGTGAAGTCCCTTTTCTCGTCCATTTCGGGCAGCGCTGCCCCCGCGATCGAGTTTGAACCGCCGCAAGGAAGCCGCTTCCAAGGGACTTTTCGTGTCTGGCATTATCCGGCCGACCAGCGGCCGTTTCGCGTGTGGGCCGCGAGCCGCGGTTCCCTGAGTTATCTCCGCGTCGTCCAAGTCCAGATCGACAGGGACGTGGCCTGCGGTCAGCATCATGCGCACGAGCTCGCCTTCGTTACCGAAAATGGCTCCTCGAAGCTGTCGTACGTCCAGATCGGCCTACAAGCGGACGACGGCGGGACCATCCTTGCGTCGTACGAGCGCCCGGAAGGTAGCGAGGTCGACCCTGCGGCGATGATAGCCTTGCAATCTCCGTGCCCGCCACCGCCGAGCGCGCCTGACTGAGATCCTGACGCGAATCGCGCGTCAGCCGGCTGCGGGGACGATCGGTGGGACGCGGTAGGTGCCGTCGATTCCGGCGGGCTCCGGCCAGTAGAGGCGGAGCGTTACAAGGAACGGGCCGACCGGCGAGGGCAGCCAGTTCGTCTGATCGCCGGTCGGCGCGGTGTTTTGGATCTGCACGTCGATCGAGCCGTCGGCGTTGCGTTTGAGGTTGCGGTCGCGCAGCGTGTAGCGATCGATCGGGTTCGGCACCAGGAAGTGGTCGGGGCCGTACAGCGTCAGCGACCAGAACGCGTGCACCGGCGGCATGGCGCCGGGCGCAAAATGGATCGTGTAGCGGCGCGTCCCCGACAGCGGCGCGCCGTTCGCGTCGACCGCTGCTTCGGCGTAGGTCGCGTCTTCGGGCAGGTTCGCCGCCAGCAGCGTGTTGGCGATGAACGCGCGGTACAGGTACGACGTTCCGTACCGGCCGGTGTCCTTCGTCCAGCGCCAGCCGTTCTCGTGAGGGACGTTAGGCGGATCGTACGTCGCGATCTGCGTTGCGGCGTCGTGCACGCCGAGCTCGAGCGCGGCGCGCCCGCCCGGTTCGAGCGAGCTCGGATCGAACGGCCGGCCCGGGACGATGCCGATGCTCGCCAGCCGCGCGACGATCGGCGCGTCGGCTGGACGCGGCGGGTTGCGCGCCATCGCGACCGTCAGCACCGCGAAGAACGCGGCGCCGCCCATCGATGCGACGCGCGCCGCCGGCGGCGGGCCGGTGTCGATGTCGGGATCGACCATCGCGCCGGGCGGCGGCTGGTACGACGCGTCGCCGTAACGGCTGAGCGGGACGATATGATACTGCTGCTGGATCGCGGTGATCGCCGCGGGGCCGTCGTCCGGCCGGGCGCGCGTGCGCGCGAGCACCCAGACGTCGTTGGTCGACGAGCGCACGAGCGTCACGCCCGGCGGGACGGTTCCGTTCCAGCCCGGTCCGGCGATCGCGTAGTCCTTCGGCGCCGAGCCCGGTACGCGCGCCGTCGGGTCGGCGATGACGTCGGTCCACGCGTCCATCACCTCGGTGACGAAGTAGCGGCCGCCGGCGTCCGGCACGTGCAGCACCATCGGCCCGGCGGACACGTCGAGCCACGCCGACGAGTAGCGCGTGTCGCCGTTGGGTGCGACGACCACCCGGAACGGCGGGGTCGGCGCCGACGCCATGTTGACGAGTTGGCCGTTGGGCCGGCCGATGGTCGTCATCGCCCGGGTCGCTTCCATCAGGACCAGCGGGTAGCCGAAGACGTAGCCGTCGTGGGCGATCGCCCGCACGTCGGCGTCGCCGGCGGCGCCGGCCGGTGCGACCGATAGGCCGAGAAGCGCGGCCGACAGAAGGCTGGCAAGGCGGCGGCGCGACGGAAGCATGGCGTCCGATTATCGCCGCGCGCTACGGCGACCTTGGGAGGTTCGATGAAGCTCGTCGTCGCCTTCATCGCGATCGCGCTCGTTTGGAGCTTCGGTGCCGCGCTGACCGGCGATGTGCTGGGCTGGAATCCGCTCGTCGCGACCGTCGGCACCGTGCTGCTGGTCGGCACGCTTGGCTGGCTGCAGCGCGGGCACGACGTCGTCGAGGTCTTCGGCCACGCGACGATCGTCGCGTACGCGGCGTTCATGGGCTTGGCGTTCGCGCGCGTCATCACCACCTTCGATCAGGATCGGGTCATGTGGTACGGCTCGCCCGTGCACCCCGGACTGCCGGGCTTGCTGCTGGCCGGGATCGCCTACGCGCTGGTGCTCAGCGTGAGCGTTGCGATCCCCGTCTCACGGGTGCCCGCGCGGCACGGTCGTGCCGCGCAGCGCGACGAGCAGTTCTTGACCTTCATCGGCGAGCGCGCACACACGCCGCGCGATCCCGCCGGCCCGTCGCCCTAAGCTGCCGCCGGGCGGCACGTTTCGCACGGCGTGAGGCCGTGCGCGTGCGCTTCTTCGACGCTGCGCAAACCGTAGTAGCCGGGCGCGTCGACCCGGGTCGCGATGTCGCCGCAGGTCGGCAGGCAGAACGCACCCGGCGACGCGATGTAACGGAAGCCGCGGCCGGCGACGCGCTCGACGGCGGCGAGGTCGAGGCCTTCGCGCTCGAGCAGCGCGCGCTTCGCATCACTGCCGAACGCGTAGCCGCCGACGCTGCCGTTGGTGCGAATCACGCGGTGACACGGGATCAGCAACGGCATGGGATTTCGGCCGAGCGCATTGCCGACCGCGCGGGTCGCGTCGGGCGCGCCGATCTCACGCGCTAGCCACTGGTACGGCCGCGCGTTGCCGCGCCGGATCTGCGCCGCCGAGCGCAACACGCGCGCCTCGAACTCCGAACAGCCGCGCAGGTCGAGCGGAACGTCGACCCGGTCGCCGCGCAGCTTGGCGCGGGCTGCGGTAGAGATCGGATCGTCCTCGATCGCCGCGACGACGCGGCGGTCGAACCGGCCGGCGTACCACGCTTCGAACGTAGCCGCTTCGCCGGCCGGGCGGACTGCCGAGACCCCGGGCGCACCCCAAGCAACGTACACGTCGCCCAGCGCGCTGGGGCAGACGGTGTACCGGTCGACGCCGATGCGCGCGAACACGCCGCTCGTGAAGCTCGGCGATACCGTGCGCCGCGTCGCGTCGCCGTAATCGCTCAGGTTCGCGTCAGGCATCGTCTCTCTCCAGCTGAGCGCGCACGGCGAGCAGACCGCGGTGGGCCGAGGCCTTCACCGTGCCGACCGGTTGACCGAGCGTTTGGGCGATTTCGTCGTACGGCAGATCGTCGACGTAGCGCAGAACGAACGCGCCGCGCAGCGCCGGCGTGAGTTGCGCCACGGCTTCGCCGATCGACTGCCAGCGCTCGGCGCGCAGGACGGCGCCGTCGGGTTCGAGCGAGGCGTCGGCCGCGATCGCGCGCGGCGCTCCGTCGTCGTAGTCGAGCGCGTCGGCCGGCAGCGGCGCGTCGCGAACCGCGTTGCGGGTGAGGTTGTGCGCGATGGCGAGCAGCCAGGAGCGCAGCCGCAGCGACGCGCGCCGCTCGGGTGGGTACTCGCGGAGCGCGCGGTGCGCGCGCACGAAGACGTCCTGAGCGACGTCCTCGGCGCGCGCGTCGTCGTGCAGCATGCGGGCGACGAAGGTCACGATCTGCGACCGGTAGGCGATGACGAGATCCTCGAACGCGCGGTCGACGTCGCGCGCGAGCGCGGCCGCGAGCAGCGCGTCCGGCCCGAGCTCGGCCGCCGCGCAGACCGCGACCACCTCACCACCAGCCGCCGCTGGCTTCGCGCTTGCGCAAGAGCTGACGCTCGGTCTCGTCATTCCAGACCGAAATGTCGCTGGGCGGGCGGGGTTGGGCGAGAGCGATCGCTGCGAGGCCGACGATGACGACGGTCGCCATCACGATGATGAGCATGGGTTCCTCCGGGTTTCCAGGTGCCGGAAGAACACCGGACCCACCGCCGGCGTTGCATGCGAGCGCTCAGATTCTGAGCAGCTCGACCCGCCGGTTGAGGGCCTTGCCGGCGGCGGTCGCGTTCGACGCGACCGGCTTGGTCAGGCCGAAGCCCTTGGCGACGAGCCGCGAGCGAGCGATGTGGTAACGCGAGACCAAGTCGTCGACGACCGCCTGCGCGCGCCGCTGCGACAGCTTGAGGTTGTAGGCCGCGCCGCCGTCGGAGTCGGTGTGACCCTCGACTTGGAACCGCAGGCTCGGCGTCTCGCGCATCGTCTGCGCGATCTCGGCGATCACCGGCTCGGAGCGCGGCTGGATGTGCGCGCTGTCGACGTCGAAGTGGATGCCGTAGATGCGGATCCGCTTCTGGGTCGTGAGCTGCTTCTTGGCGGCGGCAGGCGGCGCGACTCCGGTCAGCGTCACCGTCGCTTGCGCCTTGCGGCCGCTGCCGTTGTCGGCAGTCACCGTGACGGTGTAGAGTCCCGGCTTCTGCGAGGCCGGCACGTTGATCGACACGTCGACCGGCATCTGGCCGCCGGCGATGTCGAACGCCGCCGGCGTTGCGGTCGACGGGATGTCGCCGCTGCCGGCGATCGTCACGTGCCCGTTCCAGCCTTGATTCGCCAGCACGCTCATCGGCACACGTACCTTCTGCGCCTTGCCGGCGGTGAACGCCGCTTCACTGCTAGGCTCGAGGACGAACGGATCGGTGACGAGCTGCGAGCACGGCTGCGCGCCGGGGACCGGTGCGGCCAGCTCGAGCGCACGGATCTTCTGCAGCGCCGGCAGCCCGCTGTCGCTGCCGGCGTTGAAGCCGTCGTAGATGATCAGCCCGGTGCCGTCGACCGCGTAGCTCTGCACGAATCCGTTGAGGTTGGTGGTCTTGGCGGTGAAGAAGTGTCCGCACCAGTGCGAGTCGTTCGATGTGAGCGGAATCGCGGCGTTCAGGTCGTTGCTGCCGTGGTTGACGTACGATGTCACGTCGACGAAGTGCGCGGTGTCGTTGCGGTCGTTGCTCCCCAGCGCGTCGCTCTCGACTTGGATCAGGCTCGCGTTGGTGTTGTCGGGGCCCGGCCCCGGCACGACGGCTTGATACGGCAGCCAGCTGAAGTCCGACCGGTTGGGATCGTTGCAGCCGGTCGTTCCGAGGATCAGCTTGTGACCCGCCGCGACCCATGCGTTGAGCATCGCGATCTGCTCGCGGCCCATGATATCGGGCGCGTTGCACATACCGCGCCCGATCACGGCCTCTTGCCCGGCCAGCATCGTGCCGTCGAGCATCCCGGCGGCGATCGCCGAGAACTGATAGCCTTGTATCGGCGGATCCGCGTCGACCGGATAGAACGGTCCGAGCCGATCCTGGTCGAGCACGAGCACGTGGTGGAGCCCGGTTCCGGTCACCCGCGGAACACAGAACTTCGGCGCGACGGTGGTGCGTAGGAAGTAGACGGGCGAGCTGCCGTTGACGCCGGCGATGACCGTCCCTTCGTCATTGATCGAAGCGCGAATGACGCTCCCGTTCACGTCCTTGTTGCCGCCGCTGATCCCAACGAACGTGCGTCCTTGAAAGCTGCCCACGTAGGTCGAGTTCAGCTCGCGGTCGCTGCACTCGGTCGCGGTGAGGCCGCTGCCGACCGCGGTGAAGCGCGCGCGCGTGTCGCCGTCGCTGATCCCGGACATCTGCAGTGCGCCGTTCTTGTCGGGCCGCTGGTCCTCGATGTAGAAGCCGGTCGGGTTAACGGGGTTGGGCGGCGGCGCGACCGTGCCGGTTGCTGCGAGCGAGCGGTACAGGCCGACGTTCGCGGTGACGCGCACCCAGCGCGCCTTCACGTTCGCGGTGAGCGTCTTGTTCGTGCCGTCCTTGTCGCTGGTCATCGTGCCGACGTTGCTGAAGCCGCTGGTCGCGCTCGCAGTCGAGACCTCGATCGTGACGCTCGGCGCGGGCCCGGCGTCGGGCACGTTCCCGAGCGATGCGGAGAAGCCGTCGATCGTCGCGACGCCCGCGAGCTCGAACACGAACACGTACGGCGGCTTGGCCGTCGCCGGCAGCTCGTCGGACGGGTTGACGGCGTAGTCGCCGAGGTTGCCGTCGTTCTCGTCGTCGATCACTGCCGGCGAATAGCTGCGCAGGATCGTTCCGTTGTCGACGGCGAGCAGGTTCGGGTTCGGCGTCGGAGTTGGCGTCGACACCGGAGTCGGGCCGGCTGCGGCCGGAACCGGCGCCGACGGCACCTCGGTCGCTTCGACCGCGGGGCTTGGTGCGGCGCCCGGACTGACGGCGGCTGCCGGACTGGCGGATGTCTCCGCACCGGGCGAGGGGCTCGCCGCGGTCTCGGTTTGCTGGTGACCGGTACAACCTGCCGTTAGGAGCAGCGCGAGCGCGCAGGCGGGGGCGATGGCGGAAAGACGCAACCGACGGGCTCCTTACCGGGCGAGCAGCTTGCCGAAAAGCTACTCGGTCGAACCGAGTCTGCCTGCCGTCACACCTCGTCTCTTTCATTCCTGGGTAAAGGCTGGCGGTCGTGGAATGGCGATTCGACTCCCGCAAGAAGGTAGACATCCGCGGGCTCCGGCGAGAATTCGTGAACGTGCTCCGCGCGCGGGGCACGGGCGACTTCACCGCAGCCGAGCTGGTATGGGGCGAGCTGGTCGGCAACGCGATCCGGCACGCACCCGGCCCGATCGCAGTCCAGCTCGACTGGAACGACGACTCGCCGGTGCTGACCGTGCACGACGAGGGCGACGCGTTCGAGCCCGACATCCGCCTGCCCGCCGACCCGATGAGCGAGCACGGCCGCGGACTCTACATCGTGCGCGCGCTCGCCCTCTCGCTGGGGGTGACGGACATTGAAGGCGACGGCAGCCAGGTCAGCGCGCGGCTACCCGTGCGCCGCGCGGCGTAGCGCGTCGACCCTCACGGCTGCTCGGATGCCGGCCCTGACGGCTGCGAGGCCGCCAAGAGGACGGTCGCCGCAGCGACCGTAACGTTCGGCGGGGTGATGCCGCTGCACGGACGAGTCGCCATCGTCGCCGGCGCCTCCGGCGGGATCGGCACCGCGACCGTGCGGGCGCTGCTGTCTCGCGGAATGAACGTCGTGCTCGCCGCGCCGCAGGACGCGCTGCTCGAAGCGGCCGCGCGCGAAAACGAAGCGTACGGGGAGCGCGTGCTGGTCGTGCCGACCGACATTACGGTGCGGGCTGAGGTCGACGCGCTCGTCGCCCGCGCGCTGGTGACCTTCGGCCGCGTCGACGTGCTGGCCAACGTCGCCGGAATCGGTTCGTCCCCGTCGCTGTGCGACACCACCGACGACGAGCTCGAGCGCGTGCTGGCGGTGAATTTGCTCGGTGCGGCTCGGCTGATCCACGCCGTACTTCCGGTGATGAAGGCGCAGCGCGGCGGCGCGATCGTCAACGTCGGCTCGGTCGCCGGCGAGGCCGGCGTGATGGGGATCTACTCGGCGTCCAAGTTCGGCTTGCGCGGGTTGACCGACTCGCTGCGCCGCGAGGTCCGCAGCGACGGTATCGGCGTCACGCTGATCGAGCCCGGCTTCGTGCAGACGACGATGAACGGCCCGATGCGCAACCTCCCGCCGCCCGAGATCGTCGCCGACGCGATCGTCGCCGCGGTCGAGCGTCCGCGGCGGCGTCACATCGTTCCGGGCCGCTACCGGCTCGCGCTGCTGCTGATCAAGGCGTTCCCCGGGCTGACGGACGTCGTGTTCGGTGACGCGCGCGTCCAGCGCCGGCTCAACCGCGACGCGCGTGCCGCGCGCGCCGAACGCGCGTGAGACTCCCCGAGCACGAAGCGGTCGTCGTCACCGGCGCGTCGAGCGGGATCGGTGCGGCCGCGGCCGAGCGTTTCGCACGCGAAGGCTTCGTCACGTTCGCCGGGGTCCGAAATGACGCCGATGCCGCGCGCGTCGCCGCGATGCACGCGAACATGCGCCCGCTGCGGCTCGACGTCACCGATCGGGCGTCGATCGATGCGGCGGCGGCGACCGTCGCGGCCGGCGGCCTTTCGCTGCGCGCCGTGGTCAACAACGCCGGGGTCGCGGTCGCCGGTCCGCTCGAGTTTCTGCCGGTCGACGAGCTCCGGCGGCAGTTCGAGGTCAATCTGTTCGGACCGATCGCGGTATCGCAGGCGTTCTTGCCGCAGCTGCGCGCGTCGCGCGGCCGGCTGATCTTCGTCGGCTCGATCTCGGGGCGGCTCGCGGTTCCGTTCATCGCACCGTACAGCGCGTCGAAGTTCGCCTTGCGCGCGCTGACCGATGCGCTGCGCGTCGAGCTCGGGCCGGCCGGTGTCGCCGTGACGCTGGTCGAGCCCGGTTCGGTGAAGACGCCGATTTGGAGCAAGGGTCGGGCGTCGCGGCCGAGATTCGAAGCGTTGCTGCCGGCGCGCGCGACGGAGCTGTACGGACCGCAACTCCAAGCGGTCTTCGCGAATACGGAGCAGGTGGAAGCGCACGCGATGCCGGTGGATGCGGTGACGGCGGTGCTGCTGCGCGTGCTGACCGCGCGGCGGCCGAAGCCGCGCTACCTGATCGGATCCGACGCGCGTGCCGGCAGCGTCATCGCGCTGCTGCCGCCGTCGGTGCGCGACCGTGCGATGCGTGCGTCGATGAAGCTGCCGTCGTGATGCGCGCGCTGCGTCGATTTACGGCCGGCGTAGCGCTCGTCGCGTGCGCGCTTGGTCCGGCGACAGCGCCGGCGAGCGCGCCTGGGGCGAAGCTGCTCGACTATCACGCGTACTCGGCCTGGAAACAGATTCGCGACGTGCGGCTGTCGCGCGACGGCCGGCTGCTGGCGTACGCGCTCGTCCCGCCGGAGGCCGACGGCGAGGTCGTCGTGCGCGACCTGCGCGGCACCGCGACCTTCCGTGCACCGCGCGGACACGCGCCGGTCTTCACCGCCGACGGACGCTTCGTCGTCTATCGCATCTCGGCGCCGGTCGCCGCCGTAAAGGCCGCCGAGCGTGCAGACGCACCCGCCGACGAACGGCCGAAGGACGGCCTCGGCTTAGCCGGCGTCAGCGACGTCGCGACCGCCCGCGCGACGACCGTCGATCGCGTTCGTTCGTTCGTGCTCGCGCGCGACGGGACGACGCTGGCCTACCTGCTCGAGCCGTCGCCTTCGCCCTCGCCGTCGGCGGCGGCGCGCGCATCGTCCGTTCCGAGCGCGACGACCGCGCCGTCGCCGAGCGCGGCGCCGACCCGTGCGCCCGGCGCCGCGCCGCCGGTCACGTCACCGTCGCCGCATCCCACCGCAGTTTCGCCGCAGCCGTCGGCGGCGCCGAAGGGTCCCGGCAAAGACGCGCCGACCACGCTCGTCATCCGACGACTCGGCGACCCGAACGGCGGCGTCACGATCGCGAACGTGAGCGCGTACGCGGTGAGCGCCGACGGGGCGCGCGTCGCGTACGTCGTGCAGAACAAGACCGACGAGAGCATCCACCTGCGCGACGTCCTCGGCGGCAGCGACCGCGTCATCGCCCACGGCACCGCGCATCTGGCATCGCCGGTGCTGTCGAACGACGGCGCGTCGCTGGCGTACCTGAGCGACCCCGGCGCGTACGACGAGAATGCGAAGAAAGAGGCCGGCGCGCGTACGCCGTTCCACCTGATGATCGCCGACGCGCGCAGCGGCGCCGTCGCCGACGTGCTGGGCGGCGTCGCGTCGGCGGTCGGACCTCGCACATTCGCCAGCGATGCGCGCGCGCCCGAGTTCTCGGCAGACGGCACGCGACTCGCACTGTGGACGGCGAACGTGCCGTTGCCGCGACCGAGCTCGGCGCCGGCGCGCGTCGACCTCGACTTCTGGTACTGGCGCGACGGCAAGCTGCCGACGCAACAGCGGCGCGAAGCCGAGGATCTGAAGAACGGCGCCTACCTCGCGCTCTACGATCTCGCCGCGCACAAGCTGACGCAGCTTGCCGATCCGAAGGTGCCGGTGGTCGACCTTGCAGGCGGCGCGCGCTACGCGCTCGGGCTGAGCAACGTGCCATACGAGAAGCTCGTGACCTGGGACGACACGTACTGGGACGTCTACCGGATCGACGTCGCGACCGGCGCGCGCACGCGCATCGCCGTCCGGCTCAAGGGCGATCCGCCGGAGCTATCGCCGGAGGGGCGGTACGCGATCGGTTACGACGGCGTGCGGCGCGCGTGGTTCACGCTGCGACTCGCCGACGGGCGCACGACGTACGTCACCGGCCCGCGCACCGTGCGCGCCGCCGTCGAAGACGATGACCACCCTGCGCCGCCCCCGCCGTACGGCTTCGGCGGCTGGCTGCCCGGCGACCGCGGTGCGCTGATCTACGACCGTTACGATGTGTGGCTCGTGTCGCCCGACGGCGGCGCGCCGATCGATGTCACCGGCGGCGTCGGCCGCGCGACCACGCACATCTACCGCGTCGTGCGGCCGCGCACCGACGAGCCGTCGAGCGCGTTCGTACCCGACCGGCCGTCGTTCGCGCGCGCACCGTACCTGCTCTCGGTCGTCGACGATAAAACGAAGGCGAGCGGCTTCGCGACCCTGACCGGAATGACGGCGCAGCGCCCGCGCGTCACCATGACCGCCGACAAAGCGATCGGTCAGCCGTGGCGCGGTCGCGACGGCGGCCCACTCGTGTTCGCCGAATCGCGCTTCGACGAATTTCCCGACCTGTGGTCGAGCGATGCGCCGCCGGTAGCGCCGCGGCGAGTGACCGACGCGAACCCGCAGCAGGCGCAGTATGGGTGGGGGCACGCCAAGCTGATCGACTACACCAACGGTCGCGGCAAGAAGCTGCGCGCGATCCTCATCACGCCGGCCGGCTTCGATCCGCACCGGAAGTACCCGATGCTCGTCTACGTCTACGAGAAGATGAGTGACGACCTGCACGTCTACGTCACGCCGGCGGCGGGGACGGTCGTGAACCTGGCGCGTTACGCGAACCACGGCTATGTTGTGCTCGAGCCCGACATCACGTACCGGATCGGGCACACGACCGCAAGCGCGGTCGACTGCGTGACCTCGGCGGTCCGGCGCGTCGTCGGGATGGGTTTCGTCGACCCGAAGCGGATCGGGATGGCCGGTCACAGCTACGGCGGCTACGAGGTCAACACGCTGGTGACGCACAGCAACATCTTCCGAGCGGTCGAGTCGGGTGCGTCCGACTCCGACCTGCCGAGTCTGTACGGCGGCTTCTGGCAGTCGGGCGACGTGCAGCAGGAGTACTACGAGCGCGGCCAGGGCCGGCTCGGCGCGACGCCGTGGGACCGTCCCGATCTCTACGTCGAGAACTCACCGCTGTTCTTCGTCGGCCGCGTGCACACGCCGTACCTGCGCATCCAGGACGACCAGGACGGCTTCGTCCCTTACGGCCAAGGCGTCGAGTTCTTCACCGCACTGCGCCGCGCCGGCAAAGAAGCGTACATGTTCACCTTCATCGGCGAGAACCACGGCCTCGCCAAGCAGCCGAACAAGGACTACTGGACCGTCCACCTCGACGAGTTCTTCGACCATTTCTTATTGGGCACGCCCACGCCCGACTGGATGACCCACGCCGGCACCTTCGAAACTCGCGGCGAACGCAACGTCGACGCGCTCTTTACTCCAGCGGTGTTCAAGTAGGAGATCGAAACATGGCGCCTGCGATCAAGGCGAAGCTCCATGCACCGGTGCTCAGCGGCACGGAGCCTCAGCTCTACGTTGCCGACGTCAAGGCCTCGTGCGAATTCTATACCTCGAAGCTCGGCTTTGACGTGGCCTTCGTGTACGGTGACCCACCGTTCTACGGCCAGGTTCATCGGGACCGCGCGCGACTGAACCTCCGCATGGTCGGTGAGCCCGTCTTTGCCGGCGACATCCGCGAGCGAGAGCAGCTGCTCTCGGCGACGATCACGCTGCGCACCAAGGACGAGACCGAAAGGCTCTTCGACGAGTTCCAATCCGCCGGGGCGCCCTTCGCACAGGTCCTCAAAGAGGAGCCGTGGGGGGCGCTGACCTTCACCATAAAGGATCCAGATGGCAACCTCATCTTGTTCGCCGGCCCATCTGAATGAGACTGCACCGGCTGGTCCGCCACTTGGCGGAGATGTCGCAGCGACCGTCCTGGGCCGTGCTATTGGTTCTTCTCTGCTGGAGCATCGCATCCGCTGCGACCGACACGAGAACGCGGACCGGCAGCGCAAAAATGCTCTTTTGTGCGGACGGTTCGATCGGCATGCGCCCAAATCCACTTCCGCCGGAGTATGAAACCGAGTTCGCAGTCGCCGTCGTCGAGATCGACAGCCCGATGGACGTGTCGGATGCAGCGGTTTCCAACTTCGTGTTGTTCGACCAAGCGGCGAAGAGAACGTACCTCAAGCGCGTCGTCAAAGTCGAAAACGTCGATGCAATAACTCGCGATGCCGACGGATCCTACCACTATCTCGACTCGAACGCGTTGGGAGCACGCCTCTGGAACGGAACCCTTCCGACCCGACGATCCGAATTCGCGTGCGCGTCGCCCTCGCGACCGCCGGCCCGGATTTCGGGGCACGCTGCCGGCTCACCATCGGTCCATACGTGATCGAAGGGCCGCTCGATATGGTTTGGGCGACGTAGCCTATGCGGTCGCGGCCGATTGTGATGTTTGCCGTTGCGATGGCTGTTGCCGCGGCGGCCGGCAGCGCGCCGGTCGGGGCGGCTGCCGCTGGAAAGGCGCAACCGAACGGTCTTGTCGGGCAGATGCTATTTTGCGCGTACTGGTCGTACGGTGTGACGCCACGACCGGCGCAGGCGAACTACGAGTCGCACTTTGCGGTCGCCGTCGTCGAGGTCAATAGCCCCACCGAAGTCGACGACGTCTCCGTCTCTAGCCTTTCGCTGTACGGGGCCAAGGACGCGGTAATCTCGCCTATGCAGCGCCTCCTGAAAGTCGAGAACTTCGACGAGCCGTTCGCGACGGGCGAGTCGTCGCAGAAATACTATCTCGGCACCGATCCCGGCGGCCGTTCCCGCCCTTGGGACGGCACGCTTCCCGCCGGTAAGATTCGCCTACGCGTCAGCGCAGCCGTCGCGGACCCGACCGGCGCTCTCGGCTGCCGCATCACGGTCGGCAAGGACGTCATCGAAGGGCCTGTCTCGTTCACCCTCGCGACGTAACGTCTACTTCGAAAGCGCGGGAGAATGCCGGGTCGCGCTCACTTTTGGGAAACGTTGCATGACGGGCCGGCGACGCGGATCCAGGAAACTGGAAGTGCCGGGTTACCGCGGGCGGTGACGCCGTTTCCGTAATGCCTAGCCGTGCCCGAAAAACCGGCGTCACCGATGCTCAGTGAACCATCGACCGTCTCGCCGCCCATGTTGTTACCGATGTCTATCCGCCAGTGGTCGTCGACTCGTTGCGGGGCCGTAGCGTCGTCGTAGAATTGACCGTACGACTCAAATACGCGTGGCGGCTCGCCGGTGTTCTGCGGTGCCGTCGGTACCTTGAAGAGGTCGGTCCACGCGACCAGGCGGCCATCGTCACCCATTGCAACGTGAACGCAGTACGAGCCGAAGTATGGCCCGCTTCCGCTCCACGTGCCGATCGGTGCCGTCGAATCCGACCGGGCCGGCCGGATCAGGACGACTGGGCCTGAGTAGTCGGCGTTTCGGTACGTGCCCCGCCATCGGCTCGTGCGGGGATCGAGCGTCAGGTCCACGTCGGACACGCTTCCGTCCGGGAAAACGGCATGCATCTGAAGACGATCGTGCTTCCCCGTCACCTCCGCCCCCATGTTCTTTAACCAGTATCGGTCTGCCACACGCTGTCCGTCGCGCACGTAGGTGAAGATGTACGTCGATTCAATCGTTCGAGGCACGTTGCTCGGCGGTGTTCCGGAACCCGCGACGCTCGTGTCGAGTTCGATCGAAAGTCCGACGATGCTGCCGTCGGGCCGCTTCATCTCCCAGTGACCCGTCAACGCCTCGGGATGCAAGATCGACGTCCCTACGGTCCAGGCGTCGTCGGTCGTCGCTTGAGCCGGCGCGACTGCGGTCATAGCCGCGACGACTGCAACCGCCATCGCTGCTCGCTCTGCGAATCTGAAGATCGCCCGAAGACGTAGCCTCATCGACACCCACCCTCTCTGCGCCGCTAATTCGTGGGTTCCAGATCGTACTCCCGGCGGATCTCGGCGATGTCGACTTTCGCCGGCGGATATTGCAGCTTCAGTTCGGCGAGTGTTTGGATGACGATGCGCGCGACGGCGAGGTTGCGGAACCACTTGTGGTCGGACGGAATCACGTACCAGGGCGCGCGTTCGGTGCTGCAACGCTCGAGCGCGTCCTCGTACGCCTTCTCGTAGGCGTGCCAGGCCTTGCGAACCTCGAAATCGGCGGCGTCGACTTTCCAGTACTTGTGCGGATCGTCAAGCCTCGAGGCGAGCCGGCGGAGCTGTTCTTCTTTGCTCACGTGGAGGAAGAACTTGACGATGTGCGTTCCGGCTTGGGTGAGGTTCTTCTCGAACTCGTTGATGCGGTCGTACCGCTTCGACCAGACGTGTTTGGGTACGTCGTGCGCGACGCGTTCGACCAGCACGTCCTCGTAGTGCGAGCGGTTGAAGATCGCGATGTGACCCTTTGCGGGCGTGACCCTGTGCACGCGCCACAAGAAGTCATGGGCCGCTTCTTCGGGCGTCGGCAGCTTGAACGCATGGACGCTCGCACCTTGCGGGTTGAATCCGCGAAACACGTGCCGCACCGTTCCGTCCTTGCCGCCGGCGTCCAGCGCCTGGAGCACGATCAGGAGCGACCGCTGCCCTTCCGCGTACAGGCGGTACTGCAAGTCGCAGAGCCGCTCGACGTCCCGTTCGATCTCGTCGCGCGCGTCATCTTCGGACTCGTGACCACCGTGATACGCGGGGTCGAGCTTCCCCAGGTGGACTTTCTCACCCGGCTCGACCAGAAACTTCTTCCGATAGTCCACTCGACGATGTTGGCTATCGAGGCCGGAGCTTCATGCGTAGCCGCCGGCGTCAATCCCTTCCAGCGCGTCGATCAACGGAGCCGAGCCCCGCGAGTTGAAGACGTCGATCGGACGAGCGTGATCGAGGAACGGTTCGTTCCCGTACAGCCAGTCGATCGCGGTGCGTGGTTGGAACACCCGTAGCGCTCGCACGAGCACCTCGTCGAGGGCAAAGGCGCGGTCCATCAAATGAGCTTCGACGTTGCGCCGATGCATCACCAGTGTCGCCACGTCTGCCGATGGGATGCTGAGCAGACGCGCAATGTCGTCCGTTCCGAATCTTTCTGAGAGGCGCTCGAGCGTCGAAACGAACTCGATCCCGCGCGGTTGTCTTATCTCAGCAGCAGCCTCGTCCAAGCCGTCAATAGCTCCTTTCACTGATGCGTCCCGGCCACAGGTTCGCCGCTGGGCGCGAGGCCGCTTTCTGGCAATTCCCAGGGAGCCGTCTGAAGGCAGGGCGAACGAGGGGTCCCATGATCTCGTCGCCGCTCGTCGCGCCGAGATTGGTCGGGCGCGACGACGAGTGCGCTTTTCTGATGCGGCGCCTCGACGACGTGCTGCAGCAGGGCACCGCGTCGTTCACGCTCATCGAGGGCGAGCCCGGGATGGGCAAGACGCGGCTGTTGGCCGAGTTGCGGCGGCGCGCGCAGGACGTGCACGCGACGGCGCTCTCGGCGCAGGCGCTAGAACACGTCCGCGAGCCGTACGCGCCGTTCGCGCTGGCGGCGTCTCGCGGGCTCGAAGACGCGCCGCCGGCGCCTGCCGCGGAGATGCTGGCGATCGCTGCCGCGCTCGATCCCGACGTCGCGCAACACAAGGTCAAGCGCTTGCGCGCGGTCGCCGCGGCGTTGCGCGGCCTGCTGCGCGAGCGCGCAGTCGCGATCTTCTTCGAGGACGCGCACTGGGCCGATCGCGCATCGCTCGACCTGCTGAGCTTCTTTGCAGTCGAACTCGCTTCGATGCCGCTGTTCGTCGTCGTGACGCAACGGCCGACGCCGGCGCCCTTGCCGCTCGCCGACGCGGTGCGAGCCGCTGCGCACACGGTTCGGCTCGGACCGCTCGCCGACCGCGACGTCGCGACGCTGCTGCGCGAAGCCCTGCGCGGCCAAGGGAGTCTTGGCGCCGACCGGTTGCGCCGCATCACTTCGCTCGCCGGCGGCAACCCGCTGTTCGCGCTGGAGCTGCTGCGCAACGCGCTCGCCGGGGCGCCGGACGACGTCGCGCCGGCGATCGCGTACCCGATCGTGCGGCGCTGGGAGTCGCTCGACCGGCAGTCGCGCGAGATCCTGGCCGCTGCGGCGGCGACCGGTGAGATCGAGCCGTCGTTCGTCGCGCTGGTCGCGGGCTGCGGTCCCGATGCGGTAGAGCACGCGCTCGACCGCGCGCAGCGCCTGCACCTCGTCGAGCTCGAACGGCGGTCGGGACGGTGGCGGTTCGGACACGCGCTCACCCGCGCCGCGATCGAAACCGAGATCGCACCGCGACAGCGGCCGGCGATCCACCGCCGGATCGGCGAGCTGCTCGAGGCGCGTGCCGACGCCGTCGAACCGGCTCGCCTCGCGTACCACTGGACGTTCGCCGGCGACCGCGACCGGACCGCGCGTTACAACGAAGCCGCCGGCGACCGCGCCGTCGTGTTGCACGACTACAATACGGCGCAGCGCTTCTTCGAGACCGCGCTTGGCGGCGTCGACGATGATCCAGCGACGGTCGCGCGGCTCAACGAGAAACTTGCGGCCGCGCTGCTGATCGAAGCCGCCACCGCGCGCGCCGCTGAGCCGATCGAGATCGCGTTGCGCGCGTTCGAAACGCTGGGCGACGACCTTGGCGTCGCGCGGATGGAGATGCATCGCTCGCGCCGCGCGTGGTTCGTCGGTGATCCTGCGGAAACACTTGCGGCAGCCGAACGTGCGCTGGTCGCGGCCGAGCCGGTGGGACCATCGCCGCAGCTGTTCGACGTGCGGGTCCGGCTCGCGCAGATCCACCAGATCGCCGGACGTGTTCCGGAGACGCGGCGCGAGCTCGATGCCGCCGACGCATTGCGCGACGCGGGAACCCCCGATGCGACGATTCGGTTCCTCAATGCGCGCGCGATGTTCCACGCCGACGCCTGGGACGTCGATAGTTTCCTGGCCGACTACCGCGAGGCGATCGCGCTGGCCGAGCGCATCGGCCACGTCGAGCTGCTGGTGAGCACGCAGAACAACCTCGCGCTTAACGCGTTCCTCACCGGTCGTCCCGATGTCGCGCTCGCGACGCTCGAAGAGTCGATCGCGACGTCGTTCGAGTTCGGAATGCGGTGGCACGTCGCCAACGCGCTCATGTCGCTGGCGCGCGTGCGCTACGTGTTCGGCAACGTCGGCGGCGCGCGCCAGGCGCTGCTCGACGCGCTCGGGTCGAGTTCCGAGGCTCGCCGGCTCGAAGCGGCCTTCGCCGGTTACGGGATTCCGATCGCGCTGGCCGCCCGGGACGAAACGTTGCTCGAACGCTGCGCCGACTACAGCTTCTTCGAGGAGGTGCTCGACGGCCGCAGCGTGTTCGAGCTGTCGATGGTCGCCGTCGCGTTCGCCGATCTCGGGCACGCCCGCGGCGAACCGCCCGCCGCACTCGCGTCGATCGTCGGCCGCGCGCTGGGTGCGCTGCGCGACGACGCGCGACCGCTCCATCTCTGCGCGAAGGTCGCCCAGTTCGGCGCCGATGACGACCTCGAGCGCGCGCGCTCGCTGCTGGCCGCGCCGCAACGCGATCGGTCGCGCGCCGCCGAACGCGCGCTGTTCGACGCCTACGTCGCGGCGCGCCGGCGGCGCCGGGTCGAGGCGTCCCAGCGTGCCCTCGAAGCGGCGGCGATCTACCACGATCTGCACTGGGTGTTCCGCGAAGCCGAGGCGCTAGAGCTCGCCGGACGCGAGGCCGAGGCCCTGCGGCTGTACCGCGCCGCCGGAAGCACGCGCGATGCCGCGCGACTCGAAGCATCGGCGCGCTCGGCCGATCCGCTTGCACCGCTGACCCCGCGCGAGCGCGAGGTCGCCCGGCTCGTCCTCGACGGGCGCTCGAACCGCGAGACCGGCGAGCTGCTCGGATTGAGCGAACGGACCGTCGGCAACCACCTGCAGTCGATCTTCAACCGGCTCGGGATCGGCTCGCGGCGCGAGCTCGCCGAGCACGTCGACGCTACTCGGGCTCAGTAGCCGCCGGCGCCGGCCTGCGTAGGTCGAGTCTGTCGAGGCGTGACACCGTGATGGTGATCGGCGAGTGGACCACCGCGCCAACGGCGCGCGGACGCAAGACGTCTACGCGATGGCGTTCTGGTTTCGCGGCGACAAGGTCGCAAAGTACCGGCAGTACAGCGACACCCGCCCGCTGATCGAGGCGTTCTCGGCGAAGCCGGGCAGCGGCGGCCGTTAGCGCGATCGGCTTGGTCGCTTCGGGTGCTGGCGGGGGTGGATTCGGGGCACCGGCCATGGTATGATCGCCGTTGCTGCCTACGGGCAGTGCCCGCTCGTCGTTCTCGAACGATCCGGGGTCGTGCCGCCGTCGCGCGGCACGTGTGTAGGGTCCGAAGCCCGGCCTCGCGCCTGGCCGAGGACCGTTTCCCACCTACATCCTCCTCGAAAGGTACCCCCTCCATGCCACCCCCCAAGGGCAAGCGCGCGGCTGCGAAAAAAGATCGCCGGCCCAAGCGCAAGGTCTGCAACTTCTGCGCGGAGCGGCTCGACTCGCTCGACTACAAAGACACGACGCGGCTGCGCAAGTACATCAGCGAGCGCGGGAAGATTCTGCCTCGCCGGATCTCGGGGAATTGCGCGTCCCATCAGCGCGCGCTGACGACCGCGGTCAAACGCGCTCGCGTCATCGCCTTGCTTCCGTTCGTCGTTCAGTAGGAGAGGATCGATGAAAGTCATTCTCACCGGCGACGTCAAGCCGCTCGGCACGCGCGGATCGGTCGTCGACGTCAAAGACGGCTACGCGAACAACTATCTCTTCCCGCAGAAGCTGGCCGTCGTCGCGACGCCCGGCACGATGAAGCAGCTCGAGCAGCAGCTGCACGCGAAGAAGCGCAAGCAGGCCGAAGAGGTCGCCAACGCTCAAGAAGTCGCGACGCAGCTCGAGGCCGCGATGATCCGCGTTTCCGCCAAGGCCGGCGGCAACGGACGGCTCTTCGGCACGGTGACCAACGCGCAAGTCGCCGACGCGGTGCACGAGCAGCTCGGCGTCACCATCGACCGTCACAAGATCGAGATGAAGGACGGGATCAAGGCGCTGGGGACGTACCCGGTCGAGATTCGGCTGGGGAACAACATCGTCGCCAAGTCGTCGGTACAAGTCGTCGCGCTGAAGTAAGGTGCGACTGAGCGCCGACGAAAAGCTGCGCCGCGAGATCGCGGCGCTCTACGAGGTCCTCTCCGAAGCGCTGGGACCGGAGAAAATGGTCATGCGCGCCGGCAAGCTCGGCACGCTCAAGGAGATGCGCTCGCAGGCGATCGGCGATCGTCTGCTGGCGCTGCAGCGCCTGGTGTTCGAGGATCCGTCGCTCGAGGCGCCGCCGGCGAAGGGCGGCTACCGCAAAGCGATCGGGGAGATCGAAGACCGGCTCGCCGATCTGCTCGCGCAGCGCGCGGTCGGCGATCAGATCGAGGCGCGGATCAACGCCAAGATGGTCCAGCGCAACGACGAGTACGTGCGCGAGCTGCGCCTCGAAGCGCTGCGCGACGAAGCCGGACCCGAGACGCCGGCGACGCAGCAGCGCCTCGCGGACCTGCAGTCGCTCGACGCGCGCGGGCTCGCCCGCGGCGCGCTCGACGTGCTGCGGCCCAAGTCGCTCGACCACGTCGTCGGCCAGGAGGCCGCCGTTCGCGCGCTGATCGCCAAGCTCGCCTCGCCGTACCCGCAGCACGTGATCCTGTACGGTCCGCCCGGCGTCGGCAAGACGACGGTCGCGCGGCTCGCGCTGGAACTCGCGAAGGCGCGCGCGCACGCGCCGTTCGCTGCCGACGCACCGTTCGTTGAGGCGGCCGGCCCGACGCTGCGCTGGGACAGCCGCGAAACGACGAACCCGCTGCTGGGCAGCGTGCACGATCCGATCTACCAGGGCGCGCGCCGCGATTTCGCCGACAGCGCGGTCCCCGAGCCGAAATTGGGACTGGTGACCCGCGCCCACGGCGGCGTCCTGTTCATCGACGAGATCGGCGAGATGGATCCGGTGATGCAGACGCGGCTGCTCAAGGTGCTCGAGGACAAGCGCGTCACCTTCGAGTCGTCGTACTACGACGAGCTCGATCCCAACGTGCCGGCCTACGTGAAGAAGCTGTTCCGCGACGGCGCGCCGGCCGACTTCGTGCTGATCGGCGCGACGACGCGCGATCCCGACGCCGTCGACGCTGCGATTCGCTCGCGCTGCGCTGCCGTCTACTTCGAGCCGCTCACCCAGGCGCAGGTCGCGCGGATCGTGCGCGAAGCGGCGCAGCGGCTGGGCGCCAAGACCGCACGGCGCGTCCCCGAGCTGATCGCGTCGTACACGATCGAAGGCCGTAAGGCGGTGCAGATACTGGCCGACGCCTACGGCCACGCCCTCGAACGCGCCACCGGCACGCGCGGCGCGACCGTGCGCGAGCCCGACGTGATCGAAGTCGTCCAAGCAGGGCGCATCGTGCAGCACACGACGACGCGCGGTCGCCGCGCGCGTGAGGTCGGCAAGGCGTTCGGGCTCGGTGTGATTCAGTATGTCGGCTCCCTGGTCGAGATCGAAGCAGCCGCGTTCCAGGCGCGCGAGAAGCAGAAGGGCGCAGTACGCTTCAACGATACGGCCGGCTCGATGGCGCGCGACGCGGTCTTCAACGCGACGTCGGTCATCCGCGCCGTGGCGGGGATCGATCCGACCGACTATGACCTGCACGTGAACGTGGTCGGCGGCGGAAACATCGACGGTCCGTCGGCGGGCCTCGCGTTCTTTCTCGCGCTCTACAGCGCGCTTGCGCACCGCGCGCTGCCGCAGGACGTCGCGGTGACGGGCGAAGTGTCACTCGCGGGCAACGTGCGCGCGGTCGGAGGCGTGGTGGAGAAGCTGTACGCCGCGCGACAGGCTGGGATGCGCGCGCTGGTGCTGCCGCGCGAGAACGCGCGCGAGATCGAGGCCGCGCCCGAAGGGATCGTGGTCATCCCGGTCGGAACAGTCGGAGAAGCACTCGCCGCGATCGGGCTCCGTGTGCCTGCTCCACCAACGCTCCGCGCGCGCCCACGCACGAAGGCTTCACGGTGAACGTCGCCCAGTTCGTCTCTCCCGTCGACCGCATCCCGCCGAGCAACCTCGAGGCGGAGATGGCGTTGCTCGGCTCGATCTTGGTCGACAAGGAGATGATGCCGGCGGTCAGCGAGATCGTGCAGTCGTCGGACTTCTACGCCTCGCTGCACGAGTCGATTTTCCTGGCGCTGTTCGCGCTCTACGAGCGCGGCGAGCCGCTCGACAAAGTTTCGCTCGCCGAAGAGCTCCGCAACCGTGGGATGCTCGACAAGATCGGCGGGATGGCGTACCTCAACTCGCTGATGGACACCGTGCCGACCGCGGCGTCGGCCGAGTACTACGCGCGGATCGTGCGCGAGAAGTCCAGCCTGCGCGGGCTCATCCACGCCGGCACGCAGATCACCCAGTTCGGTTACGAGTCCGAAGAGGACGTCCCGGCCGCGATCGATCGCGCCGAGCAGGTCGTCTACGAAGTCGGTAATCGCAGCGGCCACAACCAGTTCGCGTCGGTGCCGTCGCTGCTGCTGGGCGTCTTCCAGGCGATCGAGCAGCGCCATCTGCAAAAGGGCGACCGCACCGGCGTCACCGCCGGCTTCCGCGACATCGACGACTACACCGCGGGCTGGCAGCCGGGCAACCTGATCATCCTGGCCGCGCGGCCGGCGATGGGCAAGACGTCGCTCGCGCTCAACATGGCCGTCGCCGCCGCGAAAGATGAGCGCAAGCCGGTCGCCGTGTTCTCGCTCGAGATGACCAAGCAGGAGCTGGTCGAGCGTCTGCTGTCGTCCGAAGCGAAGCTCGACGCGTCCAAGCTGCGCCGCGGCGCGATCGCCGACCGCGACTGGGAGAAGATCGGCAACGCGATGGGTCTGCTCCACGAGCTCCCCATCTTTCTTGACGATTCGGGCGCCGTTACCGTCACCGAGATTCGCTCGCGCCTGCGCCGCCTCAAGTCCGGCCACGGCTTGGCCGCTGTGTTCGTCGACTACCTCCAGCTCGTGCGACCGTCGACCCTGTCGCGCCAAGCGAACCGCAACGAAGAGCTCTCCGAGATCTGCCGCACCCTCAAAGCAACGGCAAAGGACCTCGAAGTCCCGATCATCGCCCTCGCCCAGCTCAACCGCGCCGTCGAGATGCGCTCCGAAAAACGCCCGATGCTATCGGACTTGCGTGACTCCGGCGCTATCGAACAAGAAGCGGATATTGTGGCGTTCTTGTACCGGGATGTGTACTACAACAAGGAACAAACGACGGAACCGGACTTGACCGAGCTGATCATCGCTAAGCATCGGAACGGGAAGGTCGGGACGGTGAAGTTGCGGTTCCAGCCCGAGCACACGCTGTTCGTCCCGTACGGCGACGACTCGCACTTCCCGGCCCCGTAGCTCCGCCGCATGCAAGGGACGAACGAGCTGATCCCGGCTGAGTTGACGCTGGGAGTGACGGACCTCGACGCCACTGAGAGCTTCTATCGCGATACCCTCGGCATCGCGACGACGCGGCACGGCGACTCGGTGCGGATGGTTCTCGGCGACTTTACGCTCGTCTTCGAGCACTCGCCCCCGACGCACCGCGCGAAGTTCGAACTCGGGCTTCGTGTCGCCGACGGCGATCAGCTCGAAGCGATCGCAGAGCGTGCCGGTGCTGCCACGTACGCACGAGACGGCGGCGGACGGGCGATGTTCGTCACCGATCCTGACCACTACACGATCGAGCTCTTCGTTCGCGCCTGACGAAAGCGAAGAAACCCGCCGGCGGTAGCGGGTTTCTCCTGTCGCCCACACCGGTAGGTGCGACCCTTAGGCGGTGCGGCGAACGATGCGGAGCCGAGGACGGTGCTCGGCGCGGAGGAGCGATTCGAGGGCGGCCGACGACTGCGGCCGGCCGAAGCGGTAGCCTTGACCCTCGTCGCAGCCCAAGGCGCCGACGAACGCCGCTTGAGCGTCGGTCTCGATTCCTTCGGCGACGACGCGCAGGCCGAAGGCTTTGGCGACGTTGACCATCGAGACGATGATCGCGCGGTCGGACTCTTCGGCGCTGATGTCGCGCACGAAGGTTCGATCGATCTTGATCATCGAGATCGGCAGGCTCTTGAGGTGCGCGAGCGAGCTGTAGCCGATGCCGAAGTCGTCCATCGCGAGCTGGATGCCGAGCTCGCGCAGGCGCTTGAGCGCGGGCAGCGAGGTGTCGTCGAGCGCGGCCGTCTCGGTGACTTCCATCGTCAGGAGCTGTGGCGGAAAACCGTGCTCGGCGAGGGTCGCTTCGACGCGGTCGCAGAGGTCACGGTCGCGCAGGTCGCGTGCAGACAGGTTCACGGCCAGGCGGAAGTCGGGCGCGATCGAGCGGAACGCCGCGGCGGCACGGCAGGCCTCGCCGAGCACCCAACGGTCGAGCCGCACGACTTGGTACGATTCCTCCGCGATCGGGATGAACGTCGCGGGCGGAATGTTGCCGCGTTCGGGATGACGCCAACGTACGAGCGCCTCGCAGCCGATGATCCGCTGGCTCGCCAGCGAGACGAGCGGTTGGAACTCGACGCCGATCTGGCCGCGGTCGATCGCGTGGCGCAAGTCGGACTCCAGCGCAAACCGTTCGGTGGCTTCGACCAGCATCGCCGGATCGTAGAACGCGAGCCGGCCGCCGCCGGCGAGCTTCGCGCGGTGCATCGCCGCGTCCGCGCGGGCGGTGATGGACTCCACCTCCGCGCCGTGGTCGGGGTAGATCGCGGCGCCGATGCTGGCGCCGACGTAGACGTCGCGGTCGGCCAGGTGGATCGGCGCGGATAACGTCTCGATGAGCCGGTCCGCCAGCGTCTGAATGTCGGAGTTCGTGATCCCGGGGGTGAGGATCACGAACTCGTCTGCCCCGGCGTGCGCGATGAAGTCGACCCCCCGCACGCACGTTTTCAGTCGCCGGGCGACCTCGCGCAGCACGTCGTCACCGGCCCGGTGGCCGAGCGTGTCGTTGATGGCCTTGAAGCGATCGAGGTCGAGGAAGAGCAGCGCGAAGCGCCGCGCGTCGGGGTCCGCGGCAGCGACGGATTCGGCCAACCGCAGTTCCAGCGAGAAGCGGTTCGGCAGACCGGTGAGCCGATCGGCATGCGAGGCTTCGAACAGCTGGTGCTGCGTGGCCTTAAGGTCGGTGATGTCGATCGACACGCCGGCGGCGCGCACGACGATCCCGTGCGGATCGATCTGCGGTTCGACGTGGTGGCGCAGCCAGCGATCGCCGAAGGTGCTCTCGACGCGGACGCGCTGGCCGGTGAAGACGTCGCGCACGACGGCATCGCCGACCAGCTCGGAACACGGCCGCCCGATGAGGTCGGCGGCAACGACCTCGAGCGTACCGAGCGCGCCGCCCAAGACGCTGGTGAACCGCCCGTCGTGACCGACGGTCCACAGCACGGCGTCGACGTTGTTGGCCACCACTTGGCGGCTGTCGGCGTCTTCGTTCGCTTGCGACTCGGCGAGCGTTTGCGCGCTAACGTCCTGCAGCGAGATCACCGTCTCACCCGACGACGGCATGATGCGGACCTGGATCCAGCGCGACTGTTCGGGGAACGCGTGAACGCGTTCGATCGCGACGCCGCTGCGCCGCGCAACCTGAATCTCGCCGATCAGCTCGGACGCCAGCGGGTCGCGGATCGCGCGCAGCTGCGCGCCGACGAGCGTGTCGGCCGTGCGTTCCAGCAGCCGTTCGGCTTCCTCGTTCACATGGGTGATGCGCAGGTCGGTGTCGACGATGTAGACGCCGTCTTGCACCGCGTCGAGCAACGCGCCGTGGCGTTGCGATCGGGTGCGCAGCCGGTCGAGCACCGGTGACGCGATGCCGGCCAGAACGACGACGAGCGATCCGCCCACGGCCAGCGTGAGCTCGGCACTAGGCAGCAGAGGGATACCTGGTCGCGCGGTCGCCGGTGGGGCCGGGTCCGCTCCGCTCGCGAGCGTACAAGAGTGCTCTCATCCGTGAAAGTCCGTTTCCTTCGCATCCATGAAGGTGGGCGTGACGCCCGAGATACGGCCCGCTCGCAAGCAGCCGTGAGGTCCCTGTTCCCGTTGGGACAACAGGCCTAACGCTGCCAGCCCGTCCGCGCCGCGTTAAGAGCCCGTCAACGCGAGGCCGAACGCCCGTGGACGTGGCTCCGGATCCGCGCTAGAGCCCCGTGAGGCGTTGGATGGCGAGGGATGAGAGCGCGACGGCGACCCAGAGGACGAAGCCCATCGCCAGCGGGCGCGGGCCGGCTCGGAGCAGGCGCGGGAGCTGGGTTTGGGCGCCGATTCCGGCCAGCGCGACGCTGATGAGGAAGATCGCGGTCAGCGTGATTCCGTCGTGCCAGGCCGCGGGAACGACGCCGGTGCTGTTGATCAGCGCGGCGACCAAGAACCAGAGGATGAACCACGGCACGATGCGGCGCCACGGGACGTGGGTTCCGCCGGCTCGGATCTCGCGCGCGCGTCGGAACGCGATCACCGCGACGATCGGGAGGATCAGGGTCGCGCGGGTCAGCTTGACGATGGTCGCATGGTCGCCGGCCTCGTGGCCGTAGATGTAGCCGGCCGCGACGACCGACGAGGTGTCGTTGATCGCCGTCCCCGCCCACAGCCCGAACGCCGACTGGCTGAGGTCGAGCGCGTGGCCGATCGGCGGGAAGATCAGCACGGCGACGACGTTGTAGAAGAAGACCGTCGCGATCGCGAGTGCCGTCTCGGCTTCCTCGGGTTCGATCACCGACGAGACGGCGGCGATCGCCGACGCTCCGCAGATCGCCGTCCCGACGCCGATGAGCGTCCGCAGCGGGCTCGCGAGCCCAAGCATACGGCCGACGAGCGGCGCGGCGATCAGCGCGATGGCGATCGTTCCCAGCGTGACGGGGAGCGTTCCCAGACCGGTTCGCGCCACGACCGCGAGCGACAGCCCGAATCCCGACACGACGATCGCGGTCTGCAGGACGGTGCGGCTCGAGAACGCGACCCCGGGCTGGAGTCGATCGGGAAGCCGGACGACCGCGCGAATCGCAACGCCGAGCAGCAGCGAGAACACCGGCGCGCCGACGATGGGAACGAAGTGCGCGCAGCCTGCCGCGACCGCCGCGATCGCGACGGTCAACAGCAGCCCCGGCAGCAGCTTACGGGGCGACGTGCGTTTCCGCGATCTCGTGCATCGCGGGGTCGCCGACGCCGTGGCGCAGGTACGAGCGCGAGAGCGCCACGTACTCGGGGCCGGGATGCTCGACCCAGCCCAGCGCCGCGCCTTCGATCGCCTTCTTGACCACCGCGGGCGCGCCGGCGACGACGACCCGCGGCGGAATCTGCGCGTTGGCGACGACGACGGCACCGGCCGCCACCAGGCTCTGCTCGCCGACGCGCGCGCCGTTGAGCACGACCGCGTTCGAGCCGATCAGCGCCCCGCGCGCGACGCGGCAGTCCTCGAGGATCGCGCAGTGCCCGACGGTGACGTCGTCCTCGAGCACGGTCTCGCAGTTCTCGCTCACGTGCAGCACCGAGTTGTCCTGCACGTTCGACCTATTGCCGATCCGGATCGGCCCGTTGTCGCCGCGGATCACCGCACCGAACCACACCGATGCCTCTTCACCGACCTCGACGTCACCGATCAGCACCGCGGTGGGCGCGATGAAGGCCGAGGCCGCGACCTTGGGCCGCTTGCCGCGATATTCGATGATCATGCCGGACCTCCGCAGAAGACGTGGACGCGAGGGATCCTAGCTTGAGCGAACACCGTCACAATACCCCGCTGCGGGGAACGAAGGTCGTGCCCCACCCCACCCCGGACAATCCCGACTACACCGAGGTGAACTACCGGTACGCCGGCCGGACCGGTCACATCCACGAGGTGGTCGAGATCGGCGGGCGGGAGCTCGCGAAGGTCGGGTTCGACGACCGCAAGATCGTGTACTACTTCCTCACCGACCTCGACCGCGAGGAAGCCGCCCCGAAGCGCACCTTCCACGACCTCGACGAGAAGCCGACCTAACCGCTCTTCTTGCGGCTCGCCTTCTTGCGCGTCGTCTTACGTCCGGTGCTCTTCTTGCCGGCCGCCGTCTTCTTGCGTCCGGTCGATTTCTTGCGCGCCGTCGTCTTCTTGCGGCCACCGGATTTCTTGGCGGCGTTCCGCTTGCGAGTCGTCGCGGCGCGTTTTGCACCGCGTTTGCGGCCGGGCGTCGATCCTTTGCCGGTGCCGCGGCGCTTGCGGGTCGAGCTGCCTTTCTTCGCCGACGCTTTGCGCTGAGCGGTCGTGCGCCCGGTTCGCGGCTTGCTGCCCAGCTCGCTGCGGCTCGACTCCGACATGTCGACGCCGTAATGCTTGGCGGCTTTCTTGATGTTCGCGAACGCGACGTCGCGCTCCGAGCTGGAGACGCCTTCGACCTGATCGAATCGCGAGATCGCATTGCGGACGTGCGACGCGTCGGTCATCGGCTCTTTGCGTTCCTTGGGGTAGGCGAACACGCTGTCGGGAAGGTCACCGCGTTCGGTGAGCTCTCCGTGTTTCTCATGGGGCTTCCACGTCGCTCTGGCCATACCAACGGTGTTCCCACGCACACGCGCGCCGAAGCAGCCGAAGCTGTCATCCTGAGGCTCTCGAAGGATGACTCGCGCCCTGCGTTCGAGGGACTGAGCGGCGCCGAAGTCCCGGGCCCCGCGCTACTCTCGCGACAGTGTTTCGCGTCGGTCGAGCCGAAGTCGGGCGGATGGAAATCAGCGCGCGCAATCAGTTCAGCGGCCGGGTGACGGCGGTGCGGAAGGGCAACATCATGGCCGAGGTCGAGGTGAAGCTCGACGCGCCCCCGAGCATGCTGGCGGCGATCACGAAGAGCTCGGTCGAACGCCTCGGCCTCGCCGAAGGTGACGCGGTCACCGTCATCATCAAGTCGACCGAGGTTCTGATCGGAAAGTAGTCTACGGGGAGGCTTCGAGGTCGACTTCGGTGACTTCGCGGACCCACCGGGCGGCGTGTTTCTCGCCCGGAACGATGATCCGAAACGGTCCCAGCTTCGCGTCGAGCGGCTCGCCGTTGCGCCGGTCGGCGAGCAGGATGATGCGGTCGGTGAACGTCTGGTCCAACTCGGGCAGCGCGTAAACCGCACGATAGCCGTCGGCGGCTTTGACCACCGCGTACCGTCCGAGCGCAGGTCCGCGCAACGCAGGCCCGAGCGGAACGCCGTGCGCAGCCAAGACGTCGCCGAGCGCGACGCCTTCGTAGTGCGACGTCGTTCCGTTCTCTTCGGTGACGTCGACGCTCTTGCGCGTCAGGCCGTGGAACGTCTCGGCGGTGATCGGGATGTGAACCGGGGTGAACGTATCGGCGGCGTTGGCCGTGGGTGTCGCCGTGAACGACGTCCCCGCGACGACCGCGGCGATGAACGCGAGCGTTCGCAGCGCCCGGTTACGCCTCACTCTTCGAAGCCGCGGGCTTTGAGGAAGGCTTGGCCGGCGGGTGAAGTGATGAAGTCGACGAAGGCGCGGCCGCCGTCGGCGTTGGGGGCGCTCTTCGGGACGCCGATCGGGTAGGTGGCGTCGGGTGCAGCGCCGGCCGGGAAGTGTAAGGCGTGGACCTTCGCCGCGATCGACGGCGTCACGTCGGTCGCATAGACGACGCCGGCGTCGCCCTCGCCCAGCGAGATCTTGGTCGCGACGGCTTTGACGTCGGTCTCCTCACTGACGACGTTGGCTTGAACCCGGGTCGCGAAGTCACTGCCGTAACTCGCGTCCTTCGACAGGTTCGCGAACGTCTGGCGCGCGTAGTTGCCGACCGGTACCGTCGGTGCGGCGAGCACGACCTTCACGCCCTTCTTGGCGAGGTCGGCCGCGGTCGTCACGGTCGAGTCGCCGGCCGGGACGATGATCACCAGCCGGTTGTGCGCGAACACGCGCGGACCCGAGATGGCGCCGCCGTCGACCGCGCGTTGCATCTGCGCCATGTTGGCCGAGGCGAACACGTCGGCGGGCGCGCCTTGGAGGATCTGCGCGACCAGCGTGTCGGAGCCGCCGTACGAATAGCGCACCGGATACCCCGTCGCCTTGGTGAACGTCGGCGCGGACGCGTCGAACGCTTCCTTGAGCGAGGCGGCCGCGAAGACCGTGATCGTCGGTTTGTCGGCGGCGGCCAGCGGCGCGGCGGTGAGCCCCACCGCAGCGAGCAACGCGGCACAGCGAAGCAAGTTCACGCGATTCATACGGGTGCGGCCCCTCCGTTATCTCTGGGCGAGAATATCGCTACTTGAGGGCCCGTCCCGGCGATCCTGCCGCACGGTCAGGCCCAACCGCGGCGACGTGTCTGAGGGAGCGACCTTTGGCTGGCGGAGCGCCCCTTGACGGATCGCGCACCGTTTGCTACGGTGCCCCGCATGGACGCCCGTTCGATGGCGATGATTGCGATGTGTGCCCCCTGCAGAGGGTCGGTGTAGATCGTCGTCGTCCGCAATCGGCGCTCGACAAGCTACAACGGCCCTCGCACAGCGGGGGCCGTTTCGTTTCTCACCCACCCAGACAACTTGCGCTCGACGCATTCGTGAAGGAGACCCACGATGAGCAGCACCCTCGACCCCGCGGCGGCCCGCGGCTTCGACACTGTCGCCTTGCACGGCGGCCACGGCGGAGACCCGACCACCAAGTCGCGCGCCGTTCCCATCTACCAGACGACTTCGTACACGTTCGACGACACGTCGCACGCGGAGCGCCTGTTCGCGCTGCAAGAGTTCGGCAACATCTACACGAGGATCATGAATCCGACCACCGATGTGTTCGAGCAACGGCTGGCGGCGCTCGAAGGCGGGGTCGGCGCGCTGGCGCTGGCCAGCGGTCAGGCCGCGACGACACAGTCGCTGCTCAACGTGGCGCGCGCAGGCGACCACGTCGTCAGCTCGGCGTCGCTCTACGGCGGCACGTACAACGCGTTCGTGCACACGCTGCCGCGGTTCGGCATCGAGGTGACGCTGGTCGACCCGTCGGACCTCGACGCGATCCGCCGCGCGATCCGGCCGAACACCAAGGCCGTCTTCGCCGAAACGCTCGGAAACCCGAAGCTCGACGTGCTCGACGTCGCGGCTGTCGCGGACGTCGCGCACGAGGCCAAGCTGCCGCTGATCGTCGACAACACGCTGGCCACGCCCTACCTGCTGCGGCCGATCGAGTACGGCGCCGACGTCGTCGTACACTCGGCGACCAAGTTCATCGGTGGCCACGGCACGACCATCGGCGGCGCGATCGTCGACTCCGGGAAGTTCGATTGGCGCGCGTCGGGCAGGTTCCCCGACTTCACGGAGCCCGATCCGTCGTATCACGGCGTGCGCTACGTCGATGCGGTCGGACCGTTGGCGTACGTGATCAAAGCGCGCGTGCAGCTGCTGCGCGACCTCGGCGCGGCGCTGTCGCCGTTCAACGCGTTCCTGCTCCTGCAGGGACTCGAGACGCTCGGGTTGCGCGTCGAGCGCCATAGTGCGAACGCGCTGCGCGTCGCCGAGTTCCTGCGCGATCATCCGAAGGTGCTGTGGGTCCGCTATCCCGGACTCCCGGGCGATCCCGCGTACGCCAAGGCGCAGCGGTACCTGCCCAAGGGCGCGAGTGCGATCCTCACCTTCGGGGTGAAGGGCGGCGCCGACGCGGCGCGTGCGCTGATCGACCGGCTGCAGCTGTTCTCGCTGCTGGCGAACGTCGGCGACGCGAAGTCGCTGGTGATCCATCCGGCCTCGACGACGCACCAGCAGCTGTCGCCGGCCGACCAGATCGCCAGCGGCGTGAGCGACGACGCGGTCCGGCTGTCGGTCGGGATCGAGGCGATCGACGACATCCTGGCCGACCTCACCCAAGCCCTAGAGGCTGCGTGATCGCCGTCGAACGCCGCGCGGTGACCGTGCAAGAGAACGACGTCAATATCGGCGCGCTGGAGCTCGTCTCCGGCGCGTCGATTCCGGACGTCGTCCAGCGCGTCACCCGCTACGGTGCCGAGCCGCGTGCCGACGGGTCGAACGTCGTCTACGCGGCCCACGCGCTGAGCGGGTCGTCGCGCGTCGCGGAGTGGTGGGACGGGCTCATCGGCAAGGACGCGCTGTTCGATCCGGCCGGCTGGTGCATCGTCTGCGCGAACGTGCTCGGCGGCTGCTACGGCTCGACCGGGCCGTCGTCGATCGCGCCTGACGGCCGGCGATGGGGACCGCGTTTTCCGGTCGTCACCGTCGCCGACATGGTCGAGGCGCAGCGCCGCGCGCTGCGCGCGCTGGGCATCGAGCGCGTCGCGATCACGATCGGCGGCTCGCTCGGCGGGCAGCAGGCGCTGCAGTGGGCGCACGGGTACGACGGCGCGGCCGGTCACGCCATCGTCGTCGGCACCTACGACCACCTTCGCGCGCAGGGGATCGCGCAGAACGGCGTTGCGCGCGCCGCGATCAAGCTCGACCCGCGCTTCGCCGGCGGCTGGTACGACGCGCCGCCGGTCGACGGACTGCGGCTCGCGCGCGCGATCGCGACGCTGACGTACAAGAGCGAAGGACTGTTCGAGGCGCGCTTCGCCAACCGGCCGGACCGCGCGGGCGGCGATCCGTCGCGCTCGCACGACGATCGTTTCGACGTCGAAGGCTACCTCGCGCATCAGGGCGACGTGTTCGTCGACCGCTTCGACGCCAACAGCTATCTCGTGCTGACGCGGGCGATGGATCTGTACGACCTGCGCGGCCGCGAACGGCCCCCGCGCCGCACGCGGCTGACGTTCGTCGGCATCGAGGGCGACCAGCTCTACCCGCCCGAGCACGTCTGGTCGTGCACCGCGCGCTGGGCCGAAGCCGGCTGGGACGCCGACTACCGCCACTTGCCGACGACGCACGGCCACGACGCATTCCTGGCCGAGCCCGGTGCGTTGGCGGCGCTGCTGCACGACTGCATCGAGAGCGAGGCATCCGTGCGCTAACGGGGCGACCTGCCGAGGAGGGCCTCGGCGCCGATTCGAAGTCGAATAATCCCCATGTTCGAGCGCCGCGCGTAGGTACCGGTGGAAGCGAAGGCCGCGCTCGAACTGCTCCTCGCCTCCGACGACCGCGAGGTGTGCTCGGTCGGGAAGCGGCTCCAAGAGCTGTTCGGGTCGGCGCGCAACGCGCCGGCCGTGACGATCCTGACCCAGCGCAAGCGCATCGAGGACGAAGTGCTGCGGCTGATGCCGACGCCGTTCGCGCTGCAGTTCCGCGGCTGGAAGCGCAACCGGACGGCGTTCGTCGCGGCCGCCCGCGCCGGCGACGAGGAGCGCGGCAGCGATGCCTGGCGGGCGGCGTTTCTCAACCTCTACGACTGCTGGCTGCAGGTCCTGCGCTTCACGCCGTTCATCTTCTTGAGCGCGGCGAACCGGCTGCGCGAGCCGATCCAGAAGCACGCGCAGCCGCAGTTCGCCAAAGCGCTCGCGCTCTACGCGAAGCGCTATCTGCCGCCGGAGTCCGGCCGCCAGACCGAGGCCGACCAGCGCGACCTGCTCGGCGCGCTGCTCGAGGTGTTTCGCGTGCTCGACCGCGCCGGCGCGCTCGACGAGCGGTTCGTGCTCGCGCCGCTGCTGCAGCGCGCCGGCTCGTTCGAGGCACTGTTTCCGCGCCGTGTCGAGGCCGAGCTGCTGCTGCTGCAGGTCACGCGCAACGACCTGATCCACCGCTACATGGAGAAGCGGCCCAACTCGCTGCTGCTGCCGATGGAGTCGCTGATCGCGCGCACGTTCCTCGACCTGGTCGATCGGCTGCTCGTCATCTCGCGCGCGTTCTCGATCGGCTTCACCGTCGCGCTCGACACGGCGCCCGGCGGCGGCGCCGACCTGCTGATCTTCGACGGTGAGGATGGTCCGCAGCGCGCGCGAGCGGCGGCCGACGCGGTCCCGCGCGCCGAGGCCGAGCGCTTCGCCGCGCAGCGCTTGTACTTGCTGCGGCGCGACGCGGTCGGGGAAGCGAGCGCGCCGCTCCAGCCGTCGGACTATCTCGACCTCACGCCGTTCCTGATCTCCGAGCTGCTCGACGAGAGCGAGAGCGGTCCGCGCAACCTCTTCGCGCTCGACGTCTACCTGCGCGCCGAGGTACAGCTCGAGAGCAAGCTGCTGTTCCGCGAGTTCGCCTCGCAGACGACCTTCCCGAGCCTGAAGCGCGCGCCGAGCGAGAAGCTGCGCCGGCTGGTGAAGGCGGTCGAAGACTTCGACGCGCGCACCAAGAGCTTCGTTCCCGACGTGCGCGCAAGCGGAAGCGACTCGGGCTGGGACGCCGCGGCGCTGCGCGCCAAGTTCTGGGACACGTCCGGCGAGCATCTGGCGAGCGTCCTCGACACCGCGCGCTACGACGACGGCGGCAGGCTGCTCCCGAACGTCCCGCCGAGCGCCTCCGTCACCTACGACGCAGCGACCTTCGTCGCGCCGCCCGAGGCACCGCGGATCGACGCGTTCTTCCGCGATCCGTCGGCCGGGCTGCTGCTGGTCGCGCCGTCGGGGTTCGGCAAGTCGACGGTCATGTGCGATACGTACCTCGCGCGGCTGAAGGCCGGCGACTACGCGCTGTTCCTGAGCGGGCGCCACCTGCGCTACGCCGCGCTCGACGAAACGCTCGACTATCTGATCCTGCGCGGGATGCGGCGCGACAAGATCTCGCTGGCCTCGTTCGAGCGTTTCCTGGCCGAATCGAAGGCGTCGCTGGTCGTGTTCGTCGACGCGGTCAACGAGTACACCGGCGAGGGCGGCGCGGGAGCGCTGCTCGAGAGCATCGTGCGGTTCGTGCAGGACCGGCGTGTGGCGGGCGTACGAATCGTCGCGAGCTGCCGAAGCGAGACCTGGACGCGCTACCGCGAGCGCAGCCGGCTGACCAAGCCGTTGGCGAACCGCAACTTCTTCGGCGACGATGCCCTCGTCCTGACCGACTTCGACGACGAGAGCCTGCGCGCGCAGCTGTACGGACGCTACCGCGCCGCGTACGGCCTGGAGCCGGCGTCGTTCCGGCGGCTCGGCGGCGGGGTGCGGGCGCTGGTCCGCACGCCGCTGATGATGGTCTTGGTCGCGCAGACGTACGCCGGCAAGTCCGTCCCGGCCGAGGTCGACTACTTCGCGCTCTTCGACGCGCTGACGCGGCGCAAGCTGGCCGATGCGCAGCAGTTCGTCTCGCCCGACGATCCGCGCAGCAAGTACTTCCAGGCCGAGATGCGCCGCGGGCTCGACCGGTTCGCCGAGCTGCTCTACGAACGGCTGCGTTCGCCGGAGCGCGTCAACGGCGTGCGTGACGCGCTGGCGATCGACGTGCTGGCCAAGGATGCCGGCGGCCCCAGCGGGATCAGCTTCGGCGAGCTGATGCGCGCGCCCGACGACCGCCTCTCGGTGTACGAGGCGTTGCTGCAGACGCGGCTGATCGAAGAGGTCGTGGTCGCCGAACGCGATTCGGCCGGCGGCGAGGACCAAGGGCACGCCGTTCGCTTCTTTCACGACCAGTACGCGCAATTTCGGCTCGGCCTGGCTTACGAACGGCCGGCCGTGCTCGGCGCGCTCGACTTCGACGTGCTCGACGACCGCGCGCGGCTCGACGAGCTGGTCGGACGTATCGCCGCGATCGTCGAGTCGTCGCTGCAGGCACCGGTGCTGGCCGGCGCGCTCGAGCACTGGCTGCACGCGCAGCTCGACCGCGCCGGCGACGACGCGATCGAGTACGTTGACGTCGTCCCGCTGCTGGCGCGCCTGGCCGAGCATCCGGCCTCGATCGTGCGCGACACGGCGCGCCGGATCGTCACCGACTTCGCGCTGCGCGAGGTCTTGTCGCCGCAGAAGCTCTACGAGCAGACACTTCGGCGCGGCACGCCGCGGCTGCAGAGCGAGCTGGCGGGCGCGTACATCGACTACTGGCCCGGGATCACGCCGGAGACGACCAAGGCGTTCGTCGCCGCCTGCGGCGCGACCGACGCTACGCCGGCGCTCGAACGGCTGGCCGAAGTGTTCGCCGTGCACTTCGGCAACGAGCGGCCCGGCTCGCCGTCGGTGATCGACCATCTCGGTGAAGTGATCCCGCGCCTGTCGCCGGCGATGGTGTTCGACATCCGCGGCGCGAAAGCGACCTCGACGCTCCTGGTCCAGTTCGCCCAGGCCGCCGTCGTCTCGCAGTTCGGCTCGGCGGACAAGATGATTCGGCTGCGCGACTTCGTGCGCGAGAAAGCCGGACTGCTGATCGGAGTGCTGACCGCGCGGCGCGGCTTGGCGATCGCGGCCGAGCCCGCGCGCCAGTTCCTCTATCGTATCCTGGAGCGCGCCGGAGTGGCGATCTGGAACGAGGCGATCGGCTCCCAGGCCGGCAACGACCGTTTCTTCGTCGAGGACGACGGGATGTGCCAGCGCGACGTGCTGTTCGAGTTCTTCCCGTACTGCGTCGCGATGCACAACGAGGAGCTGGCGCCGAGCGTGCTCGCGCCGGGCGAGCCGTTCCGCGCGCTCGCGCTGCGGATGCTCGGCTACCGCGTCACCAGCGTGGTCGGTTACGTGGCGATGGCGACCCTGACCTCGGTGCTGTGCGACGACTTCGACGCGACCCGCAGCCTGATCGGCGAGCTGATCGCCGAAGGCAGCGAAGCGGCGCAGTTCTTCGGCACGCTGCTGCTGGTGAACTTGTGCTACGCGAACGGCGCAAACAGCCGGCCGGCGCTGCAGTTCTTCGCCGACGACTTCGTCCCGCGGCTGCGCGACGGCAGCGCGCGCTACGACTGGGTCATGCACGACTGCCTGGGGATCGTGGAGACCGACGTCGCGAACCTGTGGCCGCTCGGCGAGCCGATCGTGACAGCCGTGCTCGACTACGTCGGCGACAACGAACCGCAGGAGAAGATCGACGAGTTTGGTCACGAGCTGGCCAAGGCCAGTTTCTTTCCCGACCCGGCGGTCGGCATGGCCGTGGTCGGGATCTTGCTCGAACGCAAGCTGCTGCGCCGTCCGAAGTGGCGGGTCGCGGTGCGCCGCGCCTGCGCGGGGCTAGGCGTGCGCAGCCCGTCGGCGCTGCAGCAGCTGTTCGATGAGCACGGCATCTCCGAGGACGAGCGGCGCTACGTCCGCGCCGCCGTCGACGACGAGGTCGAGCTGCAGAGCCGCCGGTTCGTCGTGCAGACCAGCTGGAACCGCTTCGTCGGCGTCGCGCTCGCGCACATCGCCACCGTGCGCTACCTGCTGCTGGCCGACCTGATCGGCGGTTTGATCCAGTCGAACGACGTCCCCGAGTACTCGCGCGAGTTCCGCCGCTTCGTGGTCGACGCGGTGCGCGCGTACCTCACCGAGGAGGGCGCGGCCAGGGACTACTCGCGCTTGTCGGTCGAGGGCGTCTACGCCGCGACCGAGGCGACGCGGCGGCCCGGCGAGGGGCGAGCCTGGGTCGCGACCGGATGAGGCTGGACCCTCGCGAGCTGTTCGCGCGCGGCTTCGAGCGCGCGATCTATCTGTGCACGCCAGCGCGCGGCTGCCGTCTCACGCTCGATCCCGATCCGTTCGACGGCCGCACGTACACGATCGACGAGTTCTACGACTTCGCCGCGCCGCTGTTCGACCGCCCGGCCGACTTCTTCGGCGACTTCCTCGAGGGCGGCCGGCTCGCGCTGCGCAACGACGGCGACGCGAGCGGCGCGCGGCGTGCGTACACCTTCGATTCACCGCTGCCGAGCCGGTTCGCCGAGAACGCGCGCGTGCCGCTGATCTGGTTTCGCGCACCCAAATCCGCCCGCAGCGCGGTGCTGCTCGTCCCCGGCTGGAGCCGTCCCGACCGCGGGCTCGAGGAGCGCTGGGCGCGCGCGCTGGCGGCGCAGGGTGTCGACGTGCTGCTGCTGACCGTTCCGTATCACCTCGAACGCGCGCCGCAGGGCACGTGGAGCGGCGAGTACTTCATCAGCCAGAACGTGTTCTGGACGGTCGCGAACTTTCGTCAGCTCGTCGCCGAGATTCGCGGCCTGGTCCAATTGGTGCGGCGCGACTACGACCGGGTCGGACTGATCGGCGTCAGCAGCGGCGGCTTTCAGGCCGGACTCGCGACGCTGGGGGAACCGGTCGACTTCTTGTTTCCGATCATGACCGGCGCCGAGCTGGGCGCGATCACCTGGGACAGCCTGCTCACCCATCAGGTGAAGGCCGCGCTGATCGCGCGCGGCGTGACACGCGACGCCCTCTCGCGGGCGTGGTCGATCACCGACATGGCGGTCGTCGGACGCCACACGCGCGCGCAGCGGGTGCGCCAGTACGTGACGCTGTATGACGCGGTCATGCCGTTGCGTCATCAGGAGCGGCTCTGGGAGGTCTACGGCGAGCCGCCGCGCGTCGATCTGCGCACCTCGCACTACAGCGTCGTGTTCGCGCTGCCGCGCGTGCTGCGCGAGATCGCGGCCGAGGTCGCGTAGTGGAGTTCCACTACCGTTTCGTCCCGTTCGGCACGCGGTTCACCACCGCGCCCGGGATGCGCGAAGCCGGCGACGCGTCGAACCCGTCGACGCTCCACGAGAACGAGTTGGCGGTCGACGTCGGCGGTCGTCAGTGGGGGATCGAAGGCGAGTCCGGTGCGGTGCTCGACCACCACCTGATCGCCGAGGGCCGTGCACCGTCGGCGGCCGCAGCGGTGCTGCACCGCGCCGAGGCGATCCGCGCGCGTTTCCGCACCGGCGCGCCCATCACGTGGCTGGTCGCGCACCGCGATCCCGACTTCGACGCCTTCACCGCGATGTATCTCGCGCGCTGCCTGATCGCCGAGGACGAGCTGAGCTGCGACTGGCTCGCGCACGGAATCGATCCCGACGGTTGGTTCAACGTCGGACTGCAGCGACCGCGGATCGACTGGTTCGATCCGCGCGCCGCCGACGCGTTCCCGCCGAGCGTGCGCTGGGCGGTGCGGCTGGCCGGCTATGCGTCGACGGTCGACCACGCGCGACGCATCGCCTGCGCGCGCAGCGAGGCGCTGCACTCGGTGCTGTACGCCGCGCTGCAGCGCGGGCGCCCGTATCTCGACGAGCGCAGCGGGGCGGTCGAGCTGTACGGCGAGGCACGCGCGCGGCTCGAGGCCGGAGCGAATCCGTTCTACGACGCGGTGCTCGCCGGCAGCGCGACCTTCGCGCCGGAGCTCGCGCTGCTGCGGCGCGAGACCGACTTGTACGAGCGCGACGTCGCGCGCGCACGGCGCTCGATCGCGTTCGTGCCCGAGGCGCCGGGAGACTTCGCCGCTGCGTACGCGACGGCGCAGCAGATCGCGCTCGAACCACTGACAGCGTCGAGCATGCAGCACGCCGAGCTGCTGCAGTCCCAACGGCGGCGGGCGGTCGACGCGATCTACCTGCGCGACCCGGACTGCCTCCTGTTCAAGGAGTGGGCGCGCATCGACACGCGCAACACCGCACTCGGCAGCGGCTTCGCGTTCACCTGCATCGCGTACACGCGCGGCGGCGAGCCCGGCGAACCGCCCCGCACCAACTACTTCGTCTCGCTCGATCCCGAGCAGGGGCGCAGCCTTCAGCTCTACCGCGTCTGGGCGGCCCTGCAGAACGCCGAGGTCGACGCGTTGCAGCGCGCCCCGCATCCACTCGCGCGCGGCACGGTCCGGTTCGGGTACGAAGCGCGCGCCGGCGCGTATCCCGGCTTCGACGACCCGTGGTACGACGGCGTCAACTACGCCTGCACGATCGTCGCCTCGCCGAGCCGCGGCAGCGCGATCGGGCCGGTGGGAACGGCGCCCGGGATGGAAGACGATCCGGTCGCGGCGATCGTGCGCGCCGAACTCGAAGACTGCGCGTTCGCCGGCGAGGTCGATGCGGCCGCGCAGGTCGTGCGCAGCAGCGCCGAGCCCGAGCGCGTCGCCTACCGCTTCGCGTCGGTGAAGCTAGCTCCGGGCGTCGACGTGCTGCGCGACGCGGTCGCGCTGCAGGTCGCCGGCCGGCTGTGGACTGCGCTGCTCGGCGAATCCGATCGCGTCGTTCCGGGCGACATTCTGCACGCGTTCACGTACCGCCGGCCGGATCTGATCGCGGTCTGGCTGCGCAGCGGCGTCGCGCTGGCGTACCTGCCGTCGGCCGAAACGGCGGCGCGCGAGATCGCGGCGCAGTTCGCGGAGGTCGTCGAGATCACCGGCGAGGTCGTCGCGCTCACCTCGCCGGCGAACGACGGCGCGCCGGCGACGCGCGAAGCGCTCGTCGCGCGCGGCGGGGAGCTGCTTCGGCGTCTGAGCCGGCTGCGCAGCTCGCTGGCGTCGTCGCGCAACGGTGACCTGATCGGCGCGTTCATCGAGAAGACCGGTTTCGACGAGGTGCTGGCGACGTTCCACGCGCTCAACCGAACCGAAGTCGCCGCGCTGCAAACCGCCAAGATGGACGTGCAGACGGCGCAGATCGTCAAGCACGCGCACGTCGTCGCCGACGTCCAAGTGAAGGTCGAATGGCTCGAGTTGCTGTTCGTCGGCGTGTACGCGACCGAGCTGTGCGCAGTGATCGCGACCGCGCTGCAAGGCCGCTACGCGCTGCTGTTCACCATGATCGGCTCGCTCGTCCTCACGATCGCGGCCGCGAGCTACTTGCGCCCGTGGGTGAACACCCATCAAGAAGTAGCCGACTCGTTTGCGAGCGCGGAACCGCTCGCGCCGCGCCGGCCGCCGTGGCTGCCGATGCTCCTCGCCGGCGTGCTGCTGCTGGTGGTCGGGACCGCCGCCGCGCTGTACGAGACCGGCTGGCCGCAGCAGCTCTTGCACTTCTCGAACCTTCCGGCGCTGCACACGCCCGAACAGGCCGATCGCAAGGACCGCACCGAGTAGGTGGAGCGGCGGCTGAGCCTGCGCGCGCAGCTGACGATCGCCGCGCCGTGGTTCGCCTACAACACGCAGTGGGGCGCGCTGCTTCCGATCGTGCTGCCGGCCCAAATCGCGCTGCTCGCGCCGGGAACGAAAGAGCTCGTGCTCGGTTTGGTGATGGACGCCGGCGCGCTCGTCGCGCTGGTGGTGACGCCGCTCGCCGGCGCGCTGTCGGACCGCGCGCGCGGCGGCCGCGCAGCGTTCGTGGTGTGGGGAAGCCTGGCCAACGTGGTCGCGCTCGTGCTGCTCGGCGCGCTGGGCGGCCGCGCGCCGCTGGGCGCGTTCGTCGCGGCGGTGCTTGGGCTGCAGCTGGCGACGAACCTTTGGGGCGGACCGTACGCGGCGACGATCCCAGATCGCGTGCCGCCGAACGACCGCGCCGTCGCCAGCGGCTGGATGATGGCGATGACGGTGCTCGGCACGGTCGCCGGTGCGGTGGTGAGCGGAACGCTCGTGCAGCGCGGCGCGTTCTTCGCCGCCTACGGGTTCATCGCGCTGGTGCTGGCCGCGAGCGTGCTGCTCAGCTTCGCGCCGGCGCCGGGGACGATCGCGGCCGCACCCGCTGCGCCGCCGCCGGAGCGCGGGCCATTCTTTCCGCCGTGGCGCGCGAACCGGGCGTTCTATCTGGTGCTTATCACGCGCGCGTTGGTGACGATGGGAATCTACTCGGTCTATGGATTCTTCTTCTACTTCCTGGCCGACGTCGTTCACGTCGCGCAGCCGGCGACGAGCGGGTCGCTGCTGCTCGGGATCGCGGCGCTGGCCGGCGTCCCGGTCGCGCTCGTCGCCGGCCGCGCGAGCCGCCGGTTCGGCGTGCTGCGCATCGTCGTCGCCAGCTCGGCGGCGATGGCGCTGTTCGCCGCAGCGTTCGTCGCGATCGTGTACGCACCGTCGTGGCCGGCGACGATCGCGCTCGCGATCGCGTACGGCGCGGCCAACTGCGCGTACCAGGCCGTCGACTGGGCGCTGGCGATCGAAGTGCTGCCCGACCCGCGGCGGGCCGGCAAGGACATGGGCATCTGGCACATCTCGTTCGTGCTGCCGCAGGCGATCGCGCCGGGATTGACCGGGATCGCGATCGCTGCCGCCAAGCCGGTCTCGCTGCAACTCGGCTACGCGGCCGCGTTCGGTCTGGCGGCGCTCTGGTTCGTGGCCGGCGCGGTCGCCGTCACGCGGGTCGGACCCTTGCGCGATCGGACGGCCCGTGTTAAGGTGCCTGCATGACCGCGTTGCGCGCGATCCGTTCGATCGCGACGATTACGACGACGACGATGATGACGACCCGCTGTGAGGGCCGGTCAGGATCGACGTTGCCGTAAGCGCGGCCGAGCCGATCAGGACACGGGCCCTCGCTGCAAGCGGCGAGGGCTTTTTCATCTCCCCACTACGACCGATACCTCGACCATGGAGGTCACCATGCCGCCCCTACCCCGCGTTCTCTGCTCGTCCGACGTCGCGCCCGCCCAGGCTGCGACGGCGACGACGCCTGCGCCCGGGCTCGGGCTGCTGGGCTGCGGGACGGTCGGCTCCGGCGTCGCGCGACGGCTGCTGGCCTCGCATCCGGGGCTGATCCGCGGCATCGCGGTGCGGGACCCGAGCAAACCCCGCGACGTCGACTGGGACGACTTCTCCGACGACGCGTTCGACGTGGTCGACGACCCGTCGGTGCGCGTGGTCGTCGAGTGCATCGGCGGGCTCGGCCTGGCGCGCGAGCTGATCTTGCGCGCGATCGCGCGCGGCAAGGACGTCGTCACTGCGAACAAAGATCTGATCGCGACCGAGGGTCCCTGGCTGGCGGCGTTCGCCGCGCGCACCGGCGCGTCGCTGCGCTACGAAGCCGCGGTCGGCGGCGCGATCCCGATCGTGCGCGCGCTCGGCGGCGCGCTGGCCGGCGAGGACGTGCTCGAAATCGGCGGCGTGCTCAACGGCACGACCAACTTCATCCTCGACGCGATGGAGATGGGCGCGGACTACGGCGAGGCGCTCGAAGAAGCGCAGCGGCTCGGCTTCGCGGAGTCCGATCCGCGCAGCGACGTCGACGGCCACGACGCCGCGCACAAGCTCGCGATCCTGGCCGGGCTCGCGTTTCGGCGACCGTCGGTGTCGCGCTTCGTCGGTCGCCGCGGCATCGCCGGAATCTCCGCTGCCGACGTGCAGACCGGCGCGCAGCGTGGGCTGCGGCTCAAGCTGCTCGCCGTCGCGCGGCGCGCCGGCGACGAGGTCGAAGCCGGCGTGACGCCGGCGTACGTTCCGGAGGATCATCCGTTCGCGCGCGCTCGCGGGGCCGAGAACGTCGTGCGCGTGCTCGGCCGCGGCTGCGGGCCGCTGGTGTTCTCCGGCGCCGGCGCGGGCGGCGACGCGACCGCGTCGTCGGTCGTCGCCGACGTCCTGGCCGCGCTCGAGTCCCGCGAGCGCGTGCCCGCGCATGCAGGCGAAGACTTGGTCGTGCGCTCGCTGCGCGCGCCGGTGCTGGTGCGCTACGCCGACGGCCGGGTGACAATGGGCGACGCGGTCGCGCTCGACGCGCTGGTCACCGAGACGGTGAAAGCAAGCGTCGACCCATCGGTCGCGTCGATCATTCCCGTCTGGCGGGACGCCGCATAGGGCGGCGGCCGGCGCCCTCACGCTCGCGACCGCTCGGTCCGATGGGCCAAGAGTCCTGCCGTATATCGGCTTCAACCCGGGAATACTCAGATCGGGTGAAGATCCGAGGGAGTCCATGCAGCCGAGCCGAGCCGGACTGACAATGCGCATCCTCGCGACAGCATCGCTGATCGCGGCGCTGGGCGTCGCGCCGGTCATCCCCGCGCCGCCGCTCGGCGTGACCGACGTGCTGGCGCGCGTCGCGCACGGCGACGTCGGCATCGACTCGTACACGGTCCCGGTGCGGATCGACGTGCGGCTGCACAAGCTCTTCACCTTTCACTTCCACCTCGACGGGACGGAGTATTTCAAGCGGCCCGACCGCGTCGCGCTCGATCTGCACTCTATGCCCAAGCAGTACCGCGAGCTGTTCGCCGAGCTCGGGACGCCGCTCACCTGGTCGAGTCAGTATGACTTGCACCTGGTCGGGTCGACCGCGCAGCCGGCGACGTACCGGCTCGAAGGAACGCCGAAGCATCCCGGCCAGGTCGAGCGGCTGGTGGTCGACGTCGACGGCGACACGCCGGCCGCGCTGCACGCGCGCTGGTTCTGCCAAGGCGGTGCGACGATCGACATGCACATCACCGAGCAGGAAGGCCCCAACGGCTACGACCTGCCGCAGCGCGAAGAAGCCGACATCGACGCCGGCGGTTACCACGTGCACGCGACGTTCGATTACGGATCGTACGCGGTGAACGAAAACGTCGCGAACGAGGTGTTCACGGCGCACTGACCGGCACGGCTTCGTCGGCGACGACGCGGTTGCGGCCCATCGTCTTGGCGAGATAGAGCGCGGCGCTCGCGCGCCGGATCAACTCGCCGCGATCACCCTGACGCAGCACCGTCGACGCGACGCCCGCGCTGACGCTGAGCCGCCGCGACGGCACGGCGCCGTGCGCGATGCCGAGCGCGGCGATCGCCGCCTGCAGCTCGGCCCCGGCGCGCTTCGCCGCCGACAGGTCGGCGTCGGCGAAGAGCACCAAGAACTGGTCGTCGCCGTAGCGGCCCGCGAGATCGCCCGCGCCGTTGCCGCTGCTCGCAACCAGCGCCGCCACGCGGCGCAGCGCATCGTCGCCGGCGGCGTGACCGTAGGTCTCGTTGTAGGCGCGAAACCGGTCGAGATCGAGCAGCACGGCGGCGGCGGTTCCGCTCCGGCGGCGGTCGCCCGGACGGATCTGCGCTAGCCACGCGTCGAGCGCGCTGCGGTTGGCGATCCCGGTCAAACCGTCGACGTCGTCACGCGCGCCGAGCCGCGCGCGCTCGCCGCGCGGCGCCGCGCTCAGCGCGATCGCCAGCAGCAGCGCTTCGATCCCGCGCGAGCTCAGCGACCAGTCGCGCAGCGCGCCCGCGAACGGCAGCGGCAGCGCGTAGCCGACGAACGTCAGCGCGGCGACCGCCGCGCCGGCGAGGAAGAACCACGCGCCTTCGATACCGTGCCGCACGGCGAGCGCGCCGAGCGCGACGACGAACAGCAGCAGCAGCGCGATCGCCGTCTCTTCGAACGCGTCGGCGGTCCAGAAGTCTTGCAGCACGTCGCCGAGCGCGACCGTCAGCGCGGCGAGCGCCGCCAGCCCCCAGCCGGCGAACGCAACCCACCTCGGCAGCTGCGCGCGCCGCACGTAGCGCAGCGCGAGTCCGACGGCGCTCGCGAACACGAGCGCCTGCCAGGCCGCGTGCAGCGGCTGGCTGATGTCGGGCGGCGGACGCGTGATGCCGAGCCACGGTTCGACCAGACCGGCCTGGCCGGCGGCGAGCGCGGCGAACCAGCCGAACGTCGCCCGCCGGCGCAGCAGCGCCTGCGCCGCGAACAGCAGCGCGAGCGACGCGAACAGTCCGAACAGCGCCGCGTACCACCAGTAGTGCCAGCCGGCCGCGGCGAGGTCGTCGGCGTCGATCAGGTACGGGACACCGGCGTCGCTGACGGTCGTCGCGCGCAGCTCGATGCGGTCGGCTTGCCACGCGTCCGGCGGCAATCGCACGCCGAGCACGCGCCCCGGCAGATCGTCGGTCGCGACGAACGTGCGCGCCTGTGTCCCCGGCCCGGCGACGACGACGGTGAAGTCGTGCACGTACCACGACGCGACGACGTACAGCGCCGTGTCGGCGCGCGGCACGCGAAACTCCGACACGTACGCGGCCGGCCGCAGGACCGACGCGCGGTCGACCTCGCCCGGCAGCGGGGCGAGGATCGGCACGACCGGCGGCTGCGTCCCCGCCGCGCGCGCCGCGCACGGGACGAAGCAGGCGACCGACGCGAGCAGAACGGCGCCGCGAAGCATGCGGCGTGTTTCGTCGGCAGGCCGGAAAGCCCGGTCCCCGGAAGCCTAAGCGCCGGTTCGGCGGCACACGCGCCGCGAACGTCGTCGCCGACGTAGCTCAGTTGGTAGAGCAACGGTTTCGTAAACCGTAGGTCGCCGGTTCAAGTCCGGCCGTCGGCTCAGCGCCCTTCGCCCGCCGGGGCGGCCTCCTTGCGGAAGAAGAAGGCGGTGCGCGATTTCTCGACCGCCCAGCCGCCGCTGCGCCCGTCGTACGGCGCGCGGCGCCGGCGTCCGCGTTTGGGCGCTTCGGGCTTCGGCGTGCGATGCGGGAAGATCGACATCGTCTCGAGCGGCGCGCCGCAGAAGAAACCGACGACGTCGGCGGTGAGCTCGTACGCGGCTTCGGGGTTGGTCGGCGCGACGCCGCGAAACGCCGGCGCACCACGATGGCGGAAGATCACGCTCGCGGTGTCGGCCTGCTGCGGCTCGATCGTGCACTCGGACTGCGCGCGCACGAGATAGAGTCCACCGTTGACGCGCTGGGTGAAAACCTCCGGTAAGATTCCGTTCAGCTCGTCCTCGAGCGCGTCAACCAGACGCTCGAACCAGAGTCCACCGTACGCCGGTGCCTCCATGCGTTTCGCTCCTTCATCCGTGGTCGGGGCGAAATCGACTGTATCACAGGCTCCGCAGCGCGCGGCGGCGCTTCGCGGAGTTTTTACAGACTCGCGGCTGCCGGGACCAACATCGTCGCGCGGGCGCCGATCGCTCGGCGGTATTGCGGCGGCCACTCGACCTCGGCGCCCAGCGCGCGGGCCGCGAACAGCGGCCAGTACGGATCGCGCAGCAGTTCGCGGGCCAGGATCACGAGGTCGGCGCGGCCTTCGGCGACGATCGCCTCCGCGTCGGCCGGTTCGGTGATCAAGCCGACCGCGCCGGTGGGGATCGCGGCTTCGCGCCGGATCCGTTCCGCAAACGGCGTCTGGTACAGCGGCTGGACCGGAATCGTGCCGGGCGGGAGCGGCACCGCGCCGCCCGAGCTGGCGTCGATCAGGTCGACGCCTTCGTCGCGCAGCAGCGCGGCCAGCGCGATGGTCTGGTCGAGATCCCAGCCGCCCTCGGCGTAGTCGGTGCACGAGAGCCGCACGAACAGCGGATAGCGCTCGGGCCAGACGGCGCGCACCGCGCGCACGATCTCGATCGCGAGGCGCGTGCGGTTCTCGAACGACCCGCCCCACCGATCGGTGCGCCGGTTGACCAGCGGCGACAGGAATTCGTGCACGAGGTAGCCGTGCGCGCCGTGGACTTCGATCACCGTGCCGCCGGCGTCGAGCGTGCGTTGCGCGCCGTCGGCGAACGCGCGCACGATCCGCGCGATCCCGTCGTCGTCGAGTGCGGCCGGGACCGGATAGGTCGGGTCGAACGGATCGGCACTCGGACCGACCGGCGTCCAGCCGCCGTCGGTGGCCGGGACCGCGCCGCTGCCCTCCCACGGCCGCAGCGTCGAGCCCTTGCGTCCGGCATGGGCGAGCTGCGTGCCCCACACCGCACCCTGCTGGTTGCAGAAGCGCGCGATCCGCGCTAGCTCGGCGACGTGCTCGTCCTTCCAGATGCCGAGATCTTGCGGCGAGATGCGTCCCTCCGGCGTCACCGCGATCGCCTCGGTGAAGACCAGCCCCGCGCCGCCGACGGCGCGGCTCCCCAGGTGCACGACGTGCCAGTCGCCGGCGAAACCGTCGGCCGACGAGTACTCGCACATCGGCGACACGACGACCCGGTTGCGCAGCGTCACGTCGCGCAGGCGCAGGGGAGAGAACAGGGCGGACATCGTCGCTTGCAACGTCGCGCCGGCGCGTACGGTTTCAGCCAATCGCGCAGGTGGCCGGCGCCGCCGGGCCGCAACCGCGGCCCATGACGACGTGTGAGCTCGACCGCGCCCTGTGCGGCGAGCTCGCCGTTTCGCAAGCGCGCGAGTGGCTCGTCACCAACGGCCTCGGCGGCTTCGCGGCAGGCACCGTCGCCGGCCCGCTGACGCGGCGCTACCACGGCCTGTTGTTCGCGGCGCGCACGCCGCCGGTCGGACGCGTGCTGCTGTGCCCGAAGATCGACGCCGAGATCGCGTACGACGGAACGACCTACGCGCTCGCGACCGACCTCTGGCGCGGCGGCGCCGTCGCGCCGCAGGGCTACCGCTACTTGACCGGATTCCGGCGCGAAGGCAGCGTGCCGGTGTGGACGTTCACCTGTGCCGACGCGCGGATCGAACGCCGCGTCTGGATGGAACACGGCGTGAACCGCACCTATGTCGAGCACCGCGTGGTGAGTGCGCGCGCCCCGCTGCACGTGACGCTGCGCGTTTTCGTCAACGACCGCGACCTGCACGCGCTCACGCACGCCGGCGACTGGACCATGCAAGTCGACGCGACGCCGGACGGGATTCGCGTCGTGCCGCACGACGGCAATGCGCCGATCGTGCTGCGCGCCGACCGCGGCTCGGTCGTCGCGGAGACACCGGTCTGGTACCGCGACTTCGACTACCCGCTCGAGCGCGAGCGCGGGCTCGACGACGCCGAGGACCACCTGCGGGCCGGCGCGTTCGACGCGGTCGTCGCGCCGGGCGAGGCGATCACCGTCGCGGTCGCCGACGGCGAGCTCGAGCCGTTCGACGGCGCGAGCGCGCTGGCGCGGCGGCGTGCCCGCGACGACGAGCTGGTCGCGTCGTGGCGCACGAGCGCGGGGAAGCGCGCGGCGAGCGCGCCCGATTGGGTCGTGCCGCTGGTGCTGGCCGCCGATCAGTTCGTCGTGTCGCGCGCGCGCGCCGACGATCCCGACGGACGCTCGGTGATCGCCGGCTATCCGTGGTTCGCCGACTGGGGCCGCGATACGGCGATCGCGCTGCCTGGGCTCGCGCTCGCGACCGGCCGGACCGACGTCGCCCGCGCCGTGCTGCGCACCTTCGCGCGCTTCGTCGACCGCGGGATGCTGCCCAACACGTTTCCGGAGGACGGCGCGGCGCAGTACAACACGGTCGACGCGGCGCTGTGGTACGTTCACGCGGTGCGGCGCTACTTCGATGCGACGCGCGACGGCTGGGTGCTGGCCGAGATCTATCCGGCGCTGCGCAACATCGTCACCGCCTACACCAGCGGGACGCGGTTCGGAATCCGCGTCGATCCCGCCGACGGTCTGCTGCGCGCAGGCGAGACGGGCGTGCAGCTGACCTGGATGGATGCGAAAGTCGGCGACTGGGTCGTCACCCCGCGGATCGGCAAGCCGGTCGAAGTCAACGCGCTGTGGATCGCGGCGCTGCGCGCGTGCGAGGGGTTCGCGACGACGCTCGGTCACGATCCGCTCCCGTTCGCGAGCGCGGCGCGGCGCGCCGAGACCTCGTTCGAGCGGTTCTGGAACGCGCAGCGGGGCTGCTGTTACGACGTGCTCGACGGGCCGGACGGTGACGACGCGACCGTGCGGCCGAATCAGATCTTCGCGGTCGCGCTGCCGGTCGACGTGCTCGACGCGGCGCGGCGCCGCACCATCGTCGAGCTGTGCGCCGCGCGGCTGTGGACGCCGGCCGGTCTGCGCAGCCTCGATCCGCGCGACCCGCGCTACACCGGACACTACGGCGGCGACCAGACGGCCCGCGACGCAGCTTACCATCAAGGCACCGTCTGGACGTGGCTGGCGGGCCCGTTCGTCCAAGCGCATCGGCGCGTGTACGGCGACGGTGCGGCGAGCGCGGCGCTGCTCGACGCGTGCGCGACCGGCCTGTCGGCCGACGCGCTCGGGACGCTGGGCGAGATCGCGGACGGCGACGCCCCGTTCGCGGCGCGCGGCGCGTTCGCGCAGGCGTGGAGCGTCGCCGCGCTGCTCGACGCGTGGCTGCAGGGCGCAACGGCGTCATAGCGGCGGCAGTCGTTTGGTGCCACCGCGGCTAAACGAGCGCGCATGGCGTTGCATACGGTGCTCTGCGACCTGCTCGGCGTTCGCGTCCCGCTGCTCAACGCGCCGATGACGCCGCAGGCCGGCGGCGCGCTGGCGCGTGCGGTGAGCGCGGCCGGTGCGTTCGGGATGCTGGGCTTCGACGAAGACGAGAGCGAGGCGTCGATCGCCGAGCAGGCGCGAATTGCGGGCGAAGGCGGCGCACGGTTCGGGATCGGCCTGGCGGCCTGGGTGCTCGACCGGCGGCCGTCGCTGCTCGACCTCGCGATCTCGATGCGGCCGGCGCTGGTCAGCGTCTCCTTCGGCGACCCGGCACCGTACGTGCGCGCGCTGCACGACGCGGGGATCATCGTCGCGTCGCAGGTGCAGAACCGCACCTGGGCGCGCGCCGCGATCGACGCCGGCGCCGACGTGATCGTCGCGCAAGGAACGGAAGCCGGCGGACACACCGGCAGCGTCGGAACGCTCCCGCTGCTGCAGCTCGTGCTCGAGATGACCGACAAGCCGGTGCTCGCCGCCGGCGGGATCGCGACCGGGCGCGGCTTCGCGGCGGTCCTGGCCGCCGGTGCGGCGGGAGCGTGGATCGGGACGCCGTTCCTGCTCGCGCGCGAGAGCCGCACCAAGCCGGCCGCGCAGGCGCGGATCATCGCCAGCGACGAGACGCAGACGATCTACACCAGCGTCTACGACCGCGTGCAAGGAAAGCCGTGGCCGGCCGAGTTCCGCGGCCGCGCGCTGCGCAACCCGTTCGTCGAACGCTGGCACGAGCACGAGGACGAGCTGCTCGCGACGCCGGCCGCGGTCGAAGAGTTCGGCACCGCCAAAGCGCAGGGCGACTTCACCCGCGCGCACGTCTACGCCGGTCAGTCGGTCGGCGCGCTGCGCGACGTCGAGAGCGCGAACGCGATCGTGTCGCGGCTCGAAGCCGACGCCGTCGCGCGGCTGCGCGCGACGCGCGCGATCGCGGAGTAGCGCCGATGCTGGCGTACGTGTTCTGGCACCGGCGGCGCGGCGACGCCGATGACGGCAGCTATCGCGCGAACCTCGCGCAGCTCCACTGGCGGCTGGCCGCGGCTGGGATCGACGGCTTCGCCGGGTCGCGCACCTTGGTGCTCGACGCGCTGCCGTGGGACGACGAGCGCGGCGCGTTCTTCGAAGACTGGTACGTCGTCGGCGGGTCGGGCGCGCTCGACCGGCTCGACCGCGGCGCGGTGACCGGCGACCGTTCGCCGCCGCACGACGAGCTCGCCTCGGCGGTCGCGTGGGGGACGGGCGGCCTGTTCCGCCTGCGTTGCGGTGACGACGGTGGCGACCAGCGCGTCGCGCAGTGGTTCGCCAAGCCCGACGGCATGCGCTATGCCGAGCTCGACGCGCTGATCGCGGGCGCGATCACGCCGCGGCACGTCGTGTGGCAGCGCCAGATGACGCTCGGCCCGGGCTTCGAGTTCTGCGTCGCGGGACCGGCCGAAGCGGCGCTGCCGGAATCGCTCGCGGCGCGCGCGTCGATGCGCAGCCTGGCCGCCGGCACGTTCGCGTCGCAACCGCTCGGCGAGCCCGCCGGACGGCTGCTGATGCGCGCGCGCTGCATGAAGTGCGGCGTGGCGCTGACGTGGGACGCGGACGCGACGATCTGCAGCTTCGAGTGTACCTACTGTCGGGGCTGCGCGACAGCGCTGGACGGTGTCTGTCCGGACTGCGGCGGCGAGCTGGTGAAGCGCCCGCGGCGCGCGACTACGCCGAGCGGTTGATGGCGTAGCCGACGCCGCGCACCGTTTGCACGATGCTGCGGCGCGACGGCAGATCGACCTTGCGCCGCAGGTACGAGACGTAGGTGTGGACGCTGGCCCGCGAGGTCGGGCGGCCCCACACCTCTTCCGACAGCACCTCCGAGGTGACGACCCGCCCTTCGCGGCGCGCGACCGAGAGCAGCAGCGCGCACTCGGTCTTGGAGAGCTGCACCTCGTGCGAGCCGCGCCGCACCAACCGCTGGTCGGGGACGATCTCGAGGTCGGCGATCCGCAGCACGTTGTTCGGCCGGCGGCCGGCCCGCCGCAGCGCGTTGCGCACGCGCGCGATCAGCTCGCGCGGTTGACAGGTCGCGGCGATCACGTCGTCGGCGCCCGCGTCGAGCGCATCGGCGAAGTGGCTCGGCTCGGCGTCCGAGAGAACCAAGACGACCGGCGAGGTCGTCTGCCGCAGCACTTCGGCCAGCGCGCTGCGATACGTCTGCGCCGACGCGGCCAGGACGACGCACTGGCCGGCGCCCGTCAGCGTCGTTCGGACGTCGAACTCTTCGAGCAAACTCAACAGCGTCTGTGGATCGTACGGTCCGCGCAGCACCAGCTCGAGCGGAATGCGTTCGTCGTTCCAGGTCTGGACGGCGTGCTCATCGATCACGATGCGTTCAGCATAACCTAGCGCGCGGGACGCTGCCTGCGATGGCACAAACGCGGCACGGCACTCCGCTCGTTCGCATGGCACAAAGACGGCAGTGTTGATGCCGGGTTAGGAATCACCTTACGGGCAACTGTGATTCGCCGGCGTTCGCGCCGGTGTCGCGGCGGAAGGTTCCGCCGTTCTCCAACTTTTCTGTGAGGTAAGCACGTGCTTCGAACGAACCAGAAGCACAGCACTTCGACGCGCCCGCGGACCATTCTGAGTTTGGCGCTGGCATTCGCGTTCGTGCTGTGCTCGATGCACCCGGTCCTCGCCGACACGACGACGGGTAACATCTCGGGAACGGTGACGACGAGCGGCCATCCATTGGCCAACGTCAACGTCATCGCTACCGCGCCGTCCGGCAAGTATACGGCGAAGACCGACGTCGCCGGCTTTTACAGCATCATCGGCGTCGCCCCCGACACCTACACGGTCACGTTCTCGCTCGGCGGCTATGCCGACGTGACCATCGCCGGCGTGACCGTCAACCCGACGATCACGGCCACGGTCGGCACGACCATGAGCGCGCAGCTCAAGCAGATCGGGTCGGTCACGACCCGCTCCTCGGGCGTCAGCGCGTTCCAGCCCCAGCAACCTCAAGACACGTACAGCGTCAACGCCAACCAGATCCAGACGATCCTCGGCAAGTCCCACGCGGTGAGCGAGACCGAGCTGATCATCTCCCTGCCGGGCGCGTCGCTCGACAGCAGCGGCTACCCCGTTCTGCGCGGCGGCCGCGAGAACGACGAGGGCTTTCAGTACGAAGGCATCGACTACACCGACGCCTTCACCCACCAGTTCGTGAACTCGCTGGCGCTCAACGGCGTCCAGAACTTCCAGCTCAGCCCCGGCGCGGGCGACGCGTCGGTCGGCAACGTCGGCACGGGACAGATCAACGCGACCGTCAAGCGCGGCACGTTCCCGGCCTTCGGCTCGTTGGAGGGCGACCTCCGCGCGCCGACCTTCGAGCACTACTTCGCCGGCGAGTACGGCTGGGCGACACCGAACGGCAGCATCTCGTCGTACTCTTCGCTCGAGGCCGACAACCAGGCCTTCGGCTGCGGACGTGCGGGCACCGACTGCAACCTGGTCGCGCAGCAGATCGACAACAACCTCGACACCGACCGGGACTTCGTCGAAAACGCGGTGTTCAAGTTCGGCAAGAACAAGAACCAGTCGCTCCAGCTGTTCTACCAGAACCAGCAGTACGAGTTCTACCAGAACGCAGCGTTCGAGTCTCCGCAGAGCCTCCTGTACCGCACCTCGCAGCCGGACTACCTCTTCTATTCCGGAGCGCAGATCGGCGTCACGCCCGCAATGTTCGGCCAGATCGTGCCGTTCGAGTACGGTCAGACCTCGCTCGCGCAAACGATCGGGCGGCCGGCTTTCACCTTGAACCAGCCCAACGCGACGATGAAGGTCCAGTACAGCAACAACCTGAGCCCGTCCACCTTCATGACGGTCAAGGCCTACCGTGTCAACGCGACGATCCTGTTCGACGGACCCTACGCAGCACAGCCGTGCCAGGGTCTCGGGGTCGACTGCGACTTCTTCAACCTGCAGGGTGGTTTGCGCGACGGAGTTGCGGCGGACTTCACGTCGCAGATCGGCTCCAAGCACCTGCTCGGATTCGGTGCGAAATACGAGTTCGTCCACCCGACCGACACGTACCAGAGTTCCTCACTGGGTGCGACCACGGCGGCGTTCAGCCCGTTCTTCGACATGGGCGACTTCCTGCCGGGCGGCTATCTGCCGGTCACGCTGGGCGTGGTGGGTACGGACGGTATACCCGGTGACGGCTACGTCCGGATCCCCGACTACAACCAGGGACCGGTCGCGAACCGCCATGACCTCGGGTACTACGTCCAAGACCAGTTCCAGGCCAGCGACAAGCTGAAGATCACGGCCGGCCTGCGCGTCGACGCCTCGGGGTTCGACTATCCCACCGATCCGCACTTCGGCGCGTACAACGTTCCGAACGGGTACTCGTCGTCGCTGTTCCTTCCGATCGCGACGGGCAACTATACGACCGGTCCGCTGGCGGGTACTCCCGATCCGGCGCTGGACGTGTACGCGTCGAACCTCTACCGCACGTCGAGCACGCTCGAGCCGCGTTTCGGGTTCGCGTATCAGTTCAACCGGCGCAACAGCCTCACGTTCAGCTACGGCCGATCGGTCGAGCTGCCCTCGATCGCGTTCGTCGACGCCCGCATCCCGTACTCGCAGTACGCGGGCTTCGCCGGCATCCCGGCGGTGCCGGGCGAGAACGAGTGCGGGCCGACGGAGGACCGCGCATGCCGCAGCTACGCCGACCAGCTGTACTGGGACAACCAGGACTTAGGTGCCGGCGTTCCGATCCAGCCGCTCCAGCCGAGCACGTTCAACAACTACGACGCTTCGCTGCAGCACGACTTCGGCAACGGTCTGACCGCCAAGATCACGCCGTTCTACCGCCGCGGCTACAACGTCGCGGTGGAGTCCTCCAAACCGTTGATCGTCAACGGCGTCCAGCAATTCGACGCCAACGGCAACCCGCTGACGACCACCTCGACGGCCTCGAACCTCGGCACGAGCTTCACGTCCGGCGCGGAGTTCTACGTGACCAAGACGGCGACGTACGGCCTGTCGGGCACGCTGTCGCTGA